>Ga0209310_1000460_pt1 | contig 45323 bp, 45 predicted proteins | sample AD_UKC030_MetaG_FD_184415 | JGI IMG/M metagenome (GOLD analysis project Ga0209310, IMG submission 184415) | Active sludge microbial communities of municipal wastewater-treating anaerobic digesters from USA - AD_UKC030_MetaG (SPAdes) (version 2) | ecosystem: Engineered > Bioreactor > Anaerobic >...
CTTCGGCCTCGTGGGCGCCGGCCGCACCGAGACCCTGCGCGGGATCTTCGGCGCCGACCGGGTGGCGGGCGGCGCGATCTACCTCGAGGGCGAGCTCGCCCGGATCGAGCGCCCGGCCGACGCGATACGCCGGGGCGTCTCCTTCGTCACCGAGAACCGCAAGGAGGAGGGCCTCACCCTCATCCACGACGTGGTCGAGAACGCGACCCTCCCCTCGCTCGGCTCCTTCTGCTCCCTCCCCGCGGTCGTCGACCAGGGGAGGCGCTACGCGGCGACGATGGACTACGGCAGGCGCCTCAACCTCCGCCCCCTGCACGTGCGCAAGCGGGCGATGGACTTCTCCGGCGGGAACCAGCAGAAGATCGTCGTCGAGAAGTGGCTCATGACGGGGGGCAAGGTATTCCTCTTCGACGAGCCGACCAAGGGCGTCGACGTCGGGGCCAAGACGGAGATCTACGGGATCATGAACCGCCTCCTCGAGGGCGGGGCCGCGGTGATCATGGTCTCCTCGGAGATGCAGGAGATCCTCGGCATGTCGGACCGGATCGTGACGATGTACGAAGGCAGGGTCACGGGCGAGATCGCCAACGGGCCCGAGGCAACGCAGGAGCGGCTCCTCATCATGGCGACTGGCGGAGGTCTGGAATGACGCAACTAGGCGGCGCGGCTGGCATCGCGGCTCCCGAGGCGGAGCGGCGCTCGGCTCTCGAGTACCTCAAGGGGCTCCTGGACAAGGCCGGGCCCATCGTGGCCATCCTCATCCTGGGGATCTTCCTCTCGATCAGGACCGACCGCTTCCTGACGGCGCAGAACTTCACCAACATCGTCCGGCAGGCGGCCAGCATCGGCCTCATCGCGATCGGCATGATGCTCGCCATCCTCACCGGCGGCATCGACCTCTCGGTCGGGGCCCTCATGGCCCTCTCGACCATCCTCATGGGCAAGGCCGTCCAGGCCGGCTGGCCGGGCCTCTGGCCCGTCCTCGTCTGCCTGGCCAGCGGCTTCCTCCTCGGGGCGTTCAACGGCCTCCTCCTCACCAAGCTCAAGCTGCCCCACCCCTTCATATCGACCATGGGCACGCAGAACATCTTCCGCGGCGCCTGCCTGCTTTTGACCGCGGGCACGCCGATCTCGGGCATGCCCCCGGCGGTCAAGTGGGCGGGCTCGAGCTTCGTCGCCGGCGCCCTCCCCGTGAGCGCCCTCATCCTCATCCTCGTCTACCTGGTCTTCGGCTTCTTCCTGCGCAACACGACCCTGGGCCGCCACATCTACGTGGTCGGCGGCAACACGACGACCGCCCGCCTGTCCGGAGTGAACGTCGACTTCACCCTCGTCATGGTCTACGCCCTGAGCGGCCTCATGTGCGGGCTGGCCGGCCTCGTCCTCGCCGGCCGCGTCGACGCGGTCTACCCGATGGCCGGCATAGGCTGGGAGACCGACGCCATCGCCGCGGTCATCATCGGCGGCTCGAGCTTCTTCGGCGGCCGGGGCAACATCCTCGGCACCTTCTCCGGCCTCATCCTCATCTCGGTCCTGCGCAACGGCCTGAACCTCATGAACATCACCCCCGACATGCAGACCGTCATCCTGGGCACGGTGATCATCCTCGCCGTGTTCATCGACGTGGTCCGCAACGGCGGCTTCGCTAAAGTCAAGAAGCTTTGAAGGAGGAGCATCATGAAGAGAGCAATCGTCGTTCTAGCCGCGGCCTTGGCCGCCCTCGCCCTCGCGGGCTGCGGGGCGCCGAAGAAGGCCGAGAAGGGCGGGACCAAGATCACCGCCGTACTCATGGCCCTCAACTCGGACTACTGGCACATGGTCGAGGCCGGCTGCCTGAAGGGCGGCCGCGAGCTCGGGGCGAACGTCGTCGTGATGGGGCCGACCTCCGAGTCGGACGTCACCGGCCAGATCGCCATGATCGAGGACCAGATCACCTCGGGCGCGAAAGGCATCATCCTCGCGCCGACCGAGCCCAAGGCCCTCATCCCCGTCCTGACCAAGGCCAGGGAGAAGAAGATCCCCGTCGCCATCGTCGACGCGGACATCGACGCGAGCGCCAAGGAGCTCCGCCTCACCTTCATCGGGACCTCGGAGCTGGCCGCGGCCCGCGAGGTGGGCAGGTACCTCCTGACCAAGCTCAAGGCCGGGGACCAGGTCGGGATCATCCGCGGCCTCGCCGGCTCGCCGAACCACACTTGGCGCACCGACGGCTGCCGCGAGGTCCTCGAGGCCGCGGGGGTCAAGGTCGTCAGCGTCCAGCCCGCCGACTCCGAGCGGGGCAAGGCCGTGGGCGTCGCCGAGAACATGCTCGAGGCCTACCCGAAGATCGCCGCCATCTACGCCACGAACGACGAGATGGCCCTGGGCGCCTACCAGGCCTGCGAGGGCCGCAAGCGGACGGAGATCTTCATCGTCGGCTTCGACGGCTCCCCCGACGCCCTCAAGTCCATCAAGGCGGGCAAGCTCGGGGCCTCCCTGGCCCAGAAGCCCATCGACATGGGCTACAAGGGGGTCGAGGCCATCCTCAAGTCCCTCAAGGGCGAGCAGGTCGAGGCCCTCATCGAGTCCCCCGTGGAGATCGTGGACAAGTCGAACGTCGAGGCCTTCGAGGCGAAGCTCAACGCCGAGCTCGCCGCGGCGGCGCCGAAGAAGTAGCCGCGCCGCGGGCCGGGCCGCTCAGGCGGCCGGCCCGCGGGCGCGGCGGAAAGGACGGCTCTCGTGATCAAGATCGGAATCATCGGCGCGGGCAACATGGGCAGGCTCCACGCCTCCCTCGCCGCGCGCGGCGGCGCGGGCAAGGTCGTCGCGGTCTGCGACCAGGACGCCTCGCGCGCCATCGCGCTCGCCGCGGAGCACGGCGCCGCGGCCTTCGGGAGCGCCGACGAGCTCCTGGGCTCGGGGCTCGACATGGCCTTCGTCGCCGTGCCCAACACCCAGCACGCCCCCCTCGCCCGCAAGGCCCTGGAGCGGGGGCTCCACGTCTTCGTGGAGAAGCCCTTCGCGACGAGCGAGGCCGACGCCGAGGCCCTCCTCGAGGCCGCGCGGCAGGGCGGCAGGCGCCTGTTCGTGGGCCTGAACCGCCGCTTCGCGCCCGTGTACGCCGAGGCCCGTCGCCTCGCGGCCGCGCCGGAGTTCAAGGCCAGGAACATCAACATCATCCAGAACGACGGCGACATGCGCAACCCGCCCTGGGCCACGGACATCGGGCTGACGGGGGGCTTCCTCTACGACACGACCGTCCATTTCCTCGACATGGCGGAGTTCCTCATGGGCCCGATAGCCGAGATCAGCGCGGTCTCGTCCAAGGCCTTCTACCCCATCGAGGACGGCTTCGCCATCCTCCTTCAGTTCTCGGGTGGCCGCTTCGGGGTCGTCTCGAGCTGCGGCTACGCCTCCTGGATGTCGCCCTTCGAGCGGGTCCAGGTGGTCGGCGACCACCGGACCCTGGTGACCGAGGAGCTCGACGGGCTGCGCTGGAGCCCCGGGCTCGGGACGGTCATCGAGGCCAGGGAGTACGCGAAGCTCCCCTACGAGGAGAAGTGGGGCTACGCCCAGATGCACGCGCACATGTTCGCGGCCCTGGCCTCGGGGAAGGCGGCGCTCAACGACGCCGAGGTCGGCGCGCGGACGATACGGCTCATCGCGGCCTGCGAGCGGAGCGCGGCCTCGGGCGGCGCCGCGGTCGCGGTATGAGGGAGGGAAGATGAGCTCGCTGTTCTACAACGTGCGGATCGGGGCCCACCCGATCTGCTGGACCAACGACGACATGCGCGACCTCGGGGACTTCATCGGCTTCGAGCAGCTCGTCGACGAGGCGGCCCTCGCGGGCTACGCGGGGGTCGAGCTGGGCCGGAAGTTCCCCCGGGACCCCGAGGTCCTCAAGCGCGCGTTGGGCGAGCGCGGCCTCGTCCTGACCTCGGGCTGGAGCGACGTGCTCACCATCGACAAGGCGCGGTGGCCCGAGTACCTCGAGGCCTTCAAGAAGCACGCGCGCTTCCTCAGGGACATGGGCTGCCGCCACGTCGTCGCCTGCGAGGGCGGCAACTCGACCTGCTGGGACCCGCGGCAGGACCGCCGCAAGCTCGGCCCGAAGAAGCTCGACGGCGCGGAGTGGAAGCTCCTCGCCGCGGGCCTCGACCAGTGCGGGGCCTACGCCCGGGAGCTCGGGATGGAGCTCGTCTACCACGTCCACACGGGCACGGTGGTCGAGAGCTACGAGGAGACGGAGCGCCTCCTCTCCCTGACCGGCGCGGACAAGGTCTTCCTCCTCGCCGACACGGGGCACCTGCGCTACTGCGGCGTCGACATCCCCAAGTTCTACGCCGACTTCTTCGAGCGGATCCGCTACGTCCACCTCAAGGACATCCGCGAGGACGTGCTCAAAACCGTAAAGGAGTTCGGCCTGGACTTCAACTCCTCGGTGCGGGTCGGGGTCTTCACCGTGCCCGGCGACGGCTGCGTGGACTTCCCCGCGGTCTTCAAGGTCCTCGCGGCCAAGGGCTACCAGGGCTGGATGGTGGTGGAGGCCGAGCAGAACGCCCTCCACGCCAATCCCCTCGCCTACGTCACCAAGGCCCGCCAGTACATCAGGGCCCAGACCGGCCTCTAGGCCCTCCCCGGCGGCGCGGGGCCCCATTGACCCCGCGCCGCCTCCCGTGAGATACCGCTTGGCATGGCCATAGTCGAGCGGCGCTTCGCCTCCCTGTACTCCGTGCTCTACGCGGTCTTCGTCCTCTTCGGCACCTCGATGACGGTCATCGGCGCCACCCTGCCCCGGATCCTCGCGGAGTTCCGCTGGAACTACGGCGGGGTCGGCCTGGTCATGGCCTCGGGCTCGGTCGCCTACTTCCTCTCGGCCTACCTCGCGGGCCGCCTGGTCCGTCCCCTGGGCCCGAAGGCCTCGATCGCCTTCGGGGTCGTCCTCATCACCGCCGGCCTGGCCTTCTTCGCCTCCACGCCCTCCCTCCTCCTGAACGCCCTCCTCTACGCGGCCATCGGGATCGGCCAGGGCTTCATCGAGATCAACGTGAACTACGCGATCGTCAAGATCGACGAGGACGGCCGCGCCCTCAACCTCATGCACGCGGCCTTCTCCATCGGGGCCGTGGCCGGCCCCTTCGTCATCGGCTTCCTCATGGGCGCGGGCCTCTCCTGGACCCTCGTCTACCGGGGCATGGCCGCCATCTTCTGCCTCATCCTGGCGGCCGTCCTCGCCCTCCCCTTCGGCAGGCTGCCGACCCCGGCAGCCGCCGAGGCATCGGGCGGGGCGCGGAGCCGCGGGAGCGCCTACGCGCTCGGCTTCGTCGCCCTCTTCCTGTACGTGGGCGTGGAGCTCGGGGTCTCCAACTGGATCGCCGAGCTCTTCGTGCGGACCTTCGGCTCGAGCGAGCAGCTCGGCTCCTTCATGGTCTCCCTCTACTGGCTCGGCCTCCTCGCCGGCCGCCTGGGCATCCCCCTCCTCTTCCCCAAGGCCAGGCCGGACCGGATCCTCCTCGTCCTCGCGGTCGGCCTCTCCGCCTCGACGGGCCTGGTCGCCGCCTGCGCCTTCGCCGGGCCCGCGGCCCTGCCGCTCGCGGCCGTCGCCACGGCCCTGGCCGGCCTCTCCTGCTCCGCCATCTACCCCGTCGTCGTCACCCTCGTCGGCCGGGCCTACCCCGATGCCCAGGGCGAGGCCATCGGCTTCGCGGGCACGGGCGGGGGCATCGGCGCCTTCCTCTTCGTCTTCCTGATGTCGCGCATCGCGAAGGCCGCCGGCCTCGAGGCGGGCTTCGCCTTCTACGCCCTCGTGGCCGTCCTCAACGCCGGGGCCTGCCTCGCCCTCTCCTCGGCCGTCCGGGCCCGGGCCGCCCGCCTCGCCCCCGCGGGCGGGCCTGGCGCGGGCCAGGGCGCCTCGGCCTAGCAGCCCGTGCTCGGCCCCGAAGCAGCCGCCCTCCCCCTCTTCCCCCTCCTCCCCGACATAGCCGCCCTCCTCCGGGAGCGCGGCTCCCTCGTCCTCTCGGCCGAGCCGGGCGCCGGCAAGACGAGCCTCGTCCCGCCCTACCTCGCCCTCGAGGGCGGCATCGAGGGGCGGATCCTCCTCCTCGAGCCCCGGCGCGCGGCGGCGGCGGGGGCCGCGGCGCGGATCGCCGAGCTCCTCGGCGAGGCCGTCGGCCGGAGGGCCGGCTACCGGGTCCGCGGCGACTCCCGCGCGGGCCCGGCCACGCGCGTCCTCGCGATGACCGGGGGAGTCCTCGTCAGGACCATCCAGGCCGACCCGGGCCTCGCCGGCGTCGGCTGCGTGATCCTCGACGAGTTCCACGAGCGCTCGGCCGAGGCCGACCTCTGCCTCGCCCTCCTCGGCGAGGCCCGCGCCCTCCGGCCCGAGCTCAGGCTCCTGGTCATGTCGGCGACCATGGATGTTGCGCGCATCGCGTCCTTCCTCGGCGCCCCCGCCCTCGAGGCCCCGGGGCGCTGCCACCCGGTCGAGACCCGCCACGCCGCGGCGGCGCCCGGGCGGGGCTTCGAGGAGCGCCTGGCCGCCCTCGCCCCCGCGCTCGCCGAGGAATCCGGAGGCGACGTCCTGGTGTTCCTGCCCGGGGCGGCCGAGATTGCCCGGGCCGCCGCGGCCCTGGCCGGCTCGGGCCTCGAGGTCCAGGCCCTCCACGGCTCGATGCCCCTGGCCGAGCAGCGCCGCGTCATCTCGCCACCGGGCGGGGACGCGGCCCCGCCGGGAGCCCGCCGCCGCGCCATCCTGGCCACGAGCGTGGCCGAGACCAGCCTCACCGTGCCCCGGGTCCGCGCGGTCATCGACTCGGGGCTCGCGCGGCTCACGCGCTTCCACGCGCGCTCGGGCCTCAACCGCCTCGTGACCGAGCGCGAGAGCGCCGACCGCGCCGACCAGCGCCGGGGCCGGGCCGGCCGCCTCGGGCCGGGGATCTGCCTGCGCGCCTGGCCCGCGGGCGAGGGCCTCGCCCTGCGGACCGAGCCCGAGCTCCTCCGCGCCGAGCTCTCCTCCCTGGTCCTCGAGTCGGCCCTCTGGGGGGCCCGGGGCAGGACCGAGCTGCCCTGGCTCGACCCGCCCCCCGCCGCCGCCTGGGAGGCCGCCCGCGAGCTCCTGGGCTCCCTCGGGGCCCTGGACGCCCGGGGCGCGCCCACGGAGGCGGGCCGGCGCATGGCGGGGCTCGGGACCGAGCCCCGCCTCGCCGCCCTGGTCCTCCGCGGCGCCGCGGCCGGCGAGGGCCGCCTGGCCTGCGAGCTCGCCGCCCTCCTCTCCGATCGGGGCGGATCGGCCTCGGGCGAGCGGGACCTCGCCGCCCGGCTCGAGGAGCTCGAGCGCGCCCCGGGCCGGGACCCGGCCGCGGCCCGGATCCGCGAGGAGGCCTCCCGCCTCGAGGCGGCCCTCGGGCCCGCGGGCCGCGGCCCGGGGAGAAGGCCCGGCGACGCCGAGAAGCCCGGCCTCGGCAGCGGCCCCGCGGGCCCGGCGGCCTTAGGGCCCCTCCTCGCCGCGGCCTTCCCCGACCGCATCGGCGCGCGGACCGAGTACGCGGGCCCGAGCGCCAGCTTCCGCCTGGTCTCGGGCCGGGCCCTCTCCGTCCAGGGCCCCCTGGCCCAGGCGAGCTGGATCGTGGCCGCCGAGGCCGACGCGGGCGAGGCAGCGGGCCGGCTCTACTCCGGCGCCGCGTTGCGCGAAACCGAGGCCCTGGCCGCCCTGGCGCCCCGGATCGAGGAGGCCGAGGAGCTCGAATGGAAGGGCCTGTCCTACCGGGCCCGGCGGATCCGCCGGGCCGGGGCCATCGTCCTGGCGGAGACCGCCCTCGGGGCCCTGGGACGCGAGGCGGTGGCGGCTTCCTTCTGCGCGCGCCTCGCTATCGAGGGCCTGGGGATCCTGCCCTGGGGCGAGGGCCCGAGCTCCCCGGCCGCCTTCCTGGCCCGGCTCCGCTTCTGGCTCGCCGCCCGCGGCTCCCCCGGGTCAGCCGCCGGGCTCGAGCCCGGCACCCTGGAGGACCGCGCCCTGGCCGCCCGGGCGGCCGCCTGGCTCGGCCCCTTCGTCGGCGCAGGCCCCGGGCCCGTCCTCGAGGCCGGCTCCCTCCGCGCAGCCCTCGAGGCGATGCTCGATCGCCCAACGCGCCTGGCCCTGGACCGCGAGGCCCCCGGGCGGATCGCCTTGCCCTCGGGCTCCGAGCGGCCCGTCGACTACGCAGGGCCCGAGCCCGCCCTCGAGGCCCGGGTCCAGGAGCTCTTCGGCCTCGACGAGCAGCCGGCCGCCTGCGGCCGCCCCCTCGTCCTGCGGCTCCTCACGCCGGCGGGCAGGCCGCTGCAGGTCACCGCCGACCTGCCGGGCTTCTGGCGGGGCTCCTGGGCCGAGGCCCGCAAGGAGCTCCGGGGGCGCTACCCGAAGCACGAGTGGCCCGAGCGGCCCTGGGAAGCCTCCCCGAGCCGCTCGGGCATCAGAGGTCGAAAATAAGGACGAGCGACCCGCCTAGGGCCGAATACCGAAGAGGAAATAGGCCGCCGCGGCGAGGGCCGCGACGACGACGAGGGCGATGAGGAGGGAGCGGGACTTAGGCTTCCCCGCGGCCTTCGCCTTGCTCCCTTCGTCCTTGCCCGCCCCCGTATCCGGATACAGCGTTTGCCAGGCCTTGAGGGCCGCGAGCATGACCTTTTTCGCGTCGGTGGCCCGGCCGTATTCCTTGTCGGGATTGGCGAGGACCTCGCGCACCCGGTCCTTGGCCTCCTGCCGGTCGTAGGTGAACATCCGGGCGCAGGTCTCGCAGACGAGCCAGCCGGTCTTCTGGTCGGCCTGCTGCGCGACGATGGTCGCGATGCCCGCGCCGTCGGGATGCTGCTCGTGGAAGGATGGCCACTTCCTCGAGAAGCCGAAGCCCCAATAGCGCGGCGACTCGGTGACCTGCGCGGTCGTGAGGATGACCCCGTCCTCCATGCGCATCTCTTTACCGCAGACATCGCAAACCGGCATCGGCGCCTCCCTTCGGGGCGGTCCGCGGCGTTGCCCGCCGCGGCCGCGACCGCCATTCTACAGCCGCCCGATCCACCGGTAAACCCGGCCTCCGCTAGCCTCCCGGCGCGATATGCGCTACCCTAGGCCCGCGACCGGGGCCGCGGGCGCCTGCGCGGCGGCGCCGAGCGGAAAGGAGAGGGGCTTGAGCGTCTACGCCATCCGCCACGCCGACAAGGAGCCGGGCGACTTCTACGACCGGGGCCTGAAATCCAACGACCAGCCGATCAGCGAGGCCGGGAGGGCGAGGGCCGCGAAGCTCGCGCCCTTCTTCGAGGGCATCGCCATCGATTCGATCCTCGTCAGCGAGTACCGGCGGACCGGCGAGACGATAGCCGAGCTCGCCGCGCGGCGGGGCATGGCGCCCATCGTCGAGCCGCTCCTGAACGAGATCGACGTCGGCGTCACCGAGAAGATGAGCGACGAGGAAGTCCGCGCGGCCTACCCCGAGTTCTGGCGGGACTACCTCGCCCGGGACCGCGACTTCCGGATCCCCGGGGGCGAGACCGGGGAGGAGGCGGAGCGGCGGGTCCGCGCGGTCTTCGACTCCCTGGACCGGGGGAAGAACCACCTCCTGGTCGCGCACGAGGGCCTGATCAGGATCCTCCTCTGCTCGGTCCTCGGGATGCCGCCCTACAAGCGGCACCTGTTCACGATCGGCTTCTGCTCGATCTGCGTCTTCGAGTACCTCGAGGACTTTGGCTGCTGGCGCATCCCGAAGATCAACCTCGAGCTGGCCTGAGGGAGGGCGTATGATACGCTTCCTCAGCGCGGCGGAGTCCTGCGAGCTCCTGAGCGCCCGCGACGCCTTCCTCGCCGCCTTCACGCCCGCGGACTTCCGCTTCCGGACCAAGGATCCCCGCGGCGGCATGGCCGCGTACCGGGAGCTGGTCAGGAAGGCGGCCCTCGAGTGGGACGCCGAGGAGGAGGCGAAGGCCGCCGCCTGCCTCGAGGCGGCCCGCGCGGCCTACGGCCCCTACGCCGCCCTCCTCCCCCCCGACCTCCGCCTCGCGCGGCTCGACGGGAGCGAGGAGCCGGGCAACGCGCACTGCCGGGGGAGCGACGCCATCGTCCTCCACGGCGGGGCCCTGGGCAGGACGGACCGAGGCCTGACCAGGCTCCTGGTCCACGAGCTCGTCCACCTCCTGACCAGGAAGCGCCCGGAGCTTCGCGAGCGGCTCTACGCCCAGATCGGCTTCCGGAAGGCCCCGCCCCTCGAGGCGCCGGCCGGCCTCCGGGACCAGGCCATCACCAACCCCGACCAGCCGGTCAACGAGTACCGTTTCCCCGCCCTCGTCGCGGGCGCTGAGCGCGAGCTCTATCCCCTCCTCTTCTCGCGGGACCCCGCCTCCTTCCGCCTCGAGGACATCGAGGCGAAGTTCCTCGACGCCGCGACGGGCGAGCTCTACGCGATGGGCGAGCTCGAGAACTACCGCGAGCGCGTCGGCGGCAACACCGACTACGACATCCAGCCGGAGGAGATCGTCGCGGAGAACGTCACCAAGCTCCTTTTGCGCGAGGAGGTCCCGGACGCGGGCCTGCTCGCGCGGATCAAGGCGGTCCTCGACGAGGCGGCAGGCGGGGCGGGCTTGTTGTCGTAGCGAGCATCGACGGATATCGAAGCTCGTCCGACCCTGTCACGGCGATCAGCGCGCCTTAGGCGCCGCCGAGCCGCGCCAGGCACTCCCCCAGTATGCCCTCGAAGGCCCGCCGCCACTCGGCCTCGGGCATCGTCCTTTGGCGCTCGATCAGGTAGGCCATGGCCCGCGAGAAGCGCTCGTTGTCGAGGTGGCCCGGGCCCAGGGACACCGTGCCGTCGGCGTAGTCGAGGACCAGGAAGCGGCTGCGCAGCGGGCCGAGCTTCCGGTTCTCCTTCGTGGCCACCGCCTCGTAGAGGTAGATGCCGCCCCGATTGGAGCAGACGATCCACCGGGCCTCGATGCTGAAACGCTTGGCGCCGCGCCGGGACAGGTCCTCGGTTATACGGCCGGCGATCTCGGGAAAGTTGATCTCCTCGCCCCGGAGGATGAGGAGGGCGAGGATCTGGTAGCGGCGGCCGCCCGCGAGGCGTCGGCGCTCGGCCAGGAGCCGGTAGGAGAGCTCGTAGGCCGGCGTGGCGACGAGGGGCGGGGCCTCGAGGTAACGTCGCAGGGCCGGTATCAGCATGGGCGGGCTACACCATCCACCAGGGGATGATGGCGTTCTTCGCGTCGAGGGGGAGGTACTCGGAGGCGCAGCAGACCACGCCGCCGGAGCCCGGGCTCTTCCCGGCCTTCGCCAGGACCCGGAAGGCGGCTATCGCGTCCTTGCCCGGGTTGGCGCTCTTCTTGATCTCGACGGGATGGAGCTCGCCGTCGGCCTCGAGGATGAGATCGATCTCGACGCGATCCTTGTCGCGGTAGTAGAACAGCGGCGGTGTCTTGCCCGCGTTGTGCCAGCTCTTCATGATCTCGCTCACGACGAAGGTCTCGAAGAAGGCGCCGGAGGAGGCGCCCGCCTCGAGGGCCTGCGGGCTGGTCCAGCGCGTGAGGTAGGCGGCGAGGCCGGTATCGAGGAAGTAGAGCTTGGGCGCCTTGATCATCCGCGTCAGCGCGTTGCTGTGCCAGGGCTCGACGAGGGCGACGATGCCCGAGGTGACGAGGAGGGAGAGCCACTTCTTCGCCGTCGGCTGGCTGATGCCGATGTCGCGGGCGAGGTCGGCGTACTGGAGCATCTGCCCGGTCCTCGCGGCGGCGGCGGTCAGGAAACGGAGGAAGGCGAGCTCGTCGCCGACCTGCGAGAGGTCCTTGATATCGCGCTGGAGATAGGTCTGCACGTAGGAGGAGTAGTACTGCTCCGTCTCGGGGCGGTTCCTCCCCGCGAGGAGGGCCGGAAGGCTGCCCCGCTGGATCGCGGCGAAGGCATCGGCGAGGCCGCCCCTGGGGGCCTTCTTCCTCGCGGCGGCGAGCCTCTCTTTAGTCGGGAGGAAGGGAAGGCTCGCTCGGCCGGAGAGCTCGGCCTGCGACAGTCCGAGGAGATGCGCGATGCCGACGCGGCCCGCCAGGGACTCGCTCGCGTCGCGCATGAGGTGGAAGATCTGGGAGCCCGTGAGCCAGTAGGCTCCCTTCGTCCCCTCCCGGTCCACCCGCATCTTGATGTAGGGCAGGAGGCCCGGCGCGTACTGGATCTCGTCGATGATGACCGGGGGCTCGAATCGCTCGAGAAAGAGCTCCGGCTCCTCCGCCGCGAGCCGCCGCTGCAGGGGATCGTCGAGCGTGACGTAGTTCCGGCCCTTCTCGGCGAGGTGCCTGAGAAGGGTCGTCTTTCCCACCTGCCTCGGCCCCGTGACGAGGAGGACCGGGAAGCTCTTCGCGATGGCTAGTACGGCGCTCTCGATGGCGCGAGGGATATACATGGCTGCCCTCCCAGCATCGACTAAACTAAACTCTATATTTAGTATAGTCGATAATGACCCGGCTGTCCAGATGGGGGGCGCTTCCGGCCAGGCTCGCGGGCGGTCCCCGTAACCGCCTCCGCCCCTCCGCTGTTCTCCCTGCGAGACGATCGATACCGAAAGGGATGCCATGAGAAAACGCCTCGCCCTCGCCGCGGCCGCGGCCCTCGCCCTCTCCTCCTGCGCCACCACCCACCGCCTCGTCGCGCCCGAGCGCGAGGCCCTCGCGGCCGCGGCCGCCTCGATGGCCGGCGCGGCGGGCGAGGAGGGCTCGGACTTCGCGAGCCGGGGCCTCTACGCCCTCCTCGAGCGCCTGGCCGAGAAGGGCGGGCCCGAGGCGGCGGCCGAGCTGGCCGGCCTGCGCAGCCCGGGGGAGCTCGGGCGCCTTCTGTCGACGCGGAGCTACGCGACGACGCCCTACGAGGCTGCCCTCGAGGCCTTCATGGCCTGGGACCGCCGTTCGACAGCCCCCCGCTGGGAGCCGAAGCGGACCGAGCGCCTGGAGACCGAGCACTTCGCCCTGGTGACCCTGCCGGGCACGGCCGGGCACGAGGACCGGGAGGAGCTGGCAGCCCTCCTCGAGGAGCAGGTCCGGGCCATCGAGGCCATCCTCCGCCCCGACGCCGCGATGCGCGCCCGCTTCGCCGCCAACATGGCCAGCCTCGCCTCGGGGAAGGTCGAGGTGATCCTCCCCCCCGATTCGCGGGCCTTCCCGGGCTTCGGCGACACGGCCCAGACGAGCTGGGGCTTCACCATGGGCGAGGGGGGCCTGGGCGTCGTCGCCTCGATCAATCTGCCCTACTACAATCCCCTCTCCTCCGCGATCCTGGCCCACGAGCTCACCCACCTCCTGGACATCTTCTACAAGCTCGACCTCGAGGCCGCCCCGCCCATACCGGGCCGGGGCGAGGACCTGTCGAAGCTGGGCAAGAAGGGATCGAAGGCCCTCGCGAAGGAGCTCCAGGCCTGGGCCGACGGGGTCTTCGTCGCCATCATGCCCAACGACACGGCCTTCGGCGAGGGCTTCGCCGAGTACGTAGCCGGCCTCGCGAGCCCCCTGCGGCGCGCCCTCCTCGGCTCGCCCGACGAGTCGCTGAGGGCCATGGCCGAGCGCGTCGAGCTCAAGCCGGATATCCTTTCAAGCTCGCCCACGGTCAAGGATCGGCGGATCCGCATCGTCCGCTACACCGAGCTGCATTCCTTCGTGGCCTACCTGATCGAGGAGTACGGGATGGAGCGCTTCCTCGGCTTCTACCTGCAGGTCCCCCTGGCCGAGGCCAATTTCGAGGCGGCCTACGGCGCCTCGTACCGGGAGCTCGAGGCGGCGTGGCGGAAGGCTCGGGGCTTCTCGGGGCCGGGGGCCTAGAGGACCTTGGCGAGGAACTCCCGGGTCCGCGCGCCGCGGGGGGCGCCGAAGAGCTCCTCGGGGCTCCCCTCCTCGGCCACGAGGCCCTGGTCCATGAAGAGGACCCGGCTCGCGGCCTGGCGGGCGAAGCGCATCTCGTGGGTGACGATGACCATGGTCATGCCCTCGGCGGCGAGGTCGCGCATCACGTCGAGGACCTCGCCCACCATCTCGGGGTCGAGGGCGCTCGTGGGCTCGTCGAAGAGCATGACCTCGGGCCCCATGGCCAGGGCCCGCACGATGGCGATGCGCTGCTTCTGCCCGCCGGAGAGCTGGGCGGGGTAGGAGGCGGCCTTGTCCTCGAGGCCGACGCGCGCGAGCAGGCGCATCGCCTGGTCGCGGGCGGCCTCGGGAGTTAGGCGACCGAGCTTGACCGGGGCCAGGCAGAGGTTGCCCAGGACCGTCATGTGGGGGAAGAGGTTGAAGTGCTGGAAGACCATGCCCATGCGGCGGCGCCAGGCGTCGGCCGCGGGGCCGTCGGCGAGCGCGCCGCCGGCATGCGCGCCGCGGGGATCGGCCCGGACGATCTCGCCGTCGAAGGCGATGCTGCCCCCGGTCGGGACCTCGAGGAGGTTCAGGCAGCGCAGGAAGGTCGACTTGCCCGAGCCCGAGGGCCCGATCACGGCGACGACCTCGCCCTTGCCGATGACGGCGTCGACGCCCCGGAGGGCCTGGACCGGGCCGAAGCTCTTGCGCAGGCCGACGGTCCTAATGAGTTCCACTGCGCATCCTCCGCTCGATCCGGGCGAGCAGCTTCGAGAGCGGGAAGGTCATGAGGAAGTAGCAGGCCGCCGCGACGAGGAGGGGCTCGAAGGGGCGGAAGGTGTTGCCCCGCACGGTATCGGCCTTGTACATGAGCTCGGCCACGCCGATCGTCGACACGATGGAGGACTCCTTGATCACCACGACGAACTCGTTGCCGAGGGCGGGCAGGATGTTCCGCAGGGCCTGGGGGAAGACGACGTAGCGCATGGTCATCCCGCGGCCGAGGCCCAGGGAGCGCGAGGCCTCCGATTGGCCCCGGTCCACGGCCTGGATCCCCGCGCGGAAGATCTCCGCGACGTAGGCCGCCGAGTTGAGGGCCAGGGTCAGGGCCCCCGCCATGAAGTCCGAGAAGCCGATGCCCAGGAGGCGGTCGGCCAGGGGGAAGTCGGGGAAGCGGACGCCGACGGCCTGGAGGCCGTAGTACACGATGAAGAGCTGGACGAGCAGCGGCGTGCCGCGCAGGACCTCGACGTAGGCCGTGGCCGCGAGCCGGGCCGCCGGGGCGCGCGATAGGCGCGCGAGGGCGACCAGGAAGCCCAGGAGGGAGCCGGCGAGGACGGCGAGGAAGGCGAGGAGGAGGGTGTTCTTGGCCCCCACGAGGTAGAAGAGCCAGTACTTCGCCATGAAGGAAAAATCCATGCTCCCCCCCGCCCGCCTTCCCTAGGGCCTCACTCGACGAGGTCGACGGCCTCGGCCACGAACTTGTCCACAGCCTTGGCCGCCACGAGGCGGGCGAGGCTCCTGTTCACGGCGGCGACGAACTCGGGGGAGCCCTTCTTGAAGGCCACGGCCGAGCCCCCGTCGGCGTCGAGGACGAAGGGGGTCATGGCGATGTCGGGGTTCTTCTCGGCGTAGGCCTCGCCCACGGCCCACTCCATGGCGATGGCGTCGATCTTCTTGAACTTGAGCTCGAGGACGAGGTCGCTCACCTTGCCGAGCTCCTTGACCTGGGCGTGGGGCTTCTCGAGATCGGCCTTGGCGACGCCCTTCAGGGTCTTGGCCAGGCCCACCTGGATGGCCCCCTTCTGGGCGCCCATCAGGACCTCCTTGAAGGACTCCTTGGCCGGGTACTTCGCCGCGTCGGCCGTCCTGATCATGATGCCCTGCTTGGAGACGTAGTAGATATCCGAGAAGTCGACGGCCTTCTTGCGCTCCTCGGTGGGGGTCATGCCGGCGAGGACGAGGTCGACGGTGCCGGCCTGGAGGGCGGCGAGGAGGCCGTCGAAGCGCATGTCCTTGATCTCGAGCTTGACGCCGAGGTCCTTGGCGATCTCGGCCGCGATGGCGACGTCGAAGCCGACGATCTGGTCCTTGCCCCCCGCCTGGACGTGGAACTCGTAGGGCGGGAAGTCCGCCGAGGTGCCGATGACGAGCTTGCCCGACTTCTTGATCTGGTCGAGCTTGGTCTGGGCCTGGAGGCCGGCGACGAGGGCTAGGGCGAGTACGAGGGAGCTGACGATCCTCGGTTGCATGGCGTTCCTCCGTATAAATATGCAAACTTGAGCTGTTTTATGCATGTTTACAAAAAGAGTCAATGGGGGCGAGCCGTAATTATCTGTAATTCTGGTCATTTTGCTGTATTTGATCGATTATTCCGCAAGGGCCACTCGAGGAACGATGGATAGATATGCAATAACATGCAGGGTGACTGTATTTGTATCACCAGTAAAAATTAATAAACCAGAAGTCGAATACCGGGAGAGCCCGCGGGGAGCGGCCTTACCTTGGAAGCGTTGTTTTGTTATGTTACTGGATACTCCCATGGACGAGATCCTCGCTACGCTCGCGGCCGCCGGGATCTCCGCCTACGGCTCTTCGGTGACGGCCCTCGACGCCTACTTCGGCCGCAAGCCCGCCCCCCTGCGCTTCTACCTCGCCCTCTGCTCGCTCCAGGATCTCGCGCGAGCCTTCGAGGGCCTCGAGTACCCGGGCCTGCCCTACGCCGACGCCGCCCTCGGGCCGGGCCGCGGGGCCGGGGAGGGTGCCTGCTTCCGCTGCGCCGACTCCCTCGCCGAGGCCGAGGCGGCCGCTTTCGCCCCCCTCGACCTCCTCGCCGAGGGAAGGCCCGGCTACTTCCAAGACCCGAAGGATGCCTACCCGAAGCTCCGTGAAAGGCGGCTCGAGCCGAGGCCGGCCCCCGCCGAGCTTCAGTACTTCGAGGCCGCCGCCCTCCTCGGCCGCTACGACTACGAGCTCGGCCCGGCCGCCCTCCCCGCCCCGCCCCGGGACTTCCGGGCCCGGGCCCAGCGCGACCTCCTGTCCCTCGTCCTCACCGGGCCCCGGCCCGAGGCGGCCCTCGGCCTCCTCCTCGAGACGGGCTTCGTCGCGGCCTACTGGCCGGAGCTCGCCGCCCTCTCCGGCCTGGGCCAGTCCAAGGAGTACCACCCCGAGGGCGACGCCTGGGCCCACACGATGGAGACCTTCCGGCACCGCAAGCTCCCCTCCCTCACCCTCTCCCTCGCCCTCCTCCTCCACGACGCGGGCAAGCCCGCCGCCGAGTCGGCCGAGGGCCGGCGCTTCGACCGCCACGCCGAGATCGGCCGGGCCCTGGCCGAGCGCTTCCTCCGCCGCCTGGGCTTCGCCCCGGCCCTCGTCGAGGACGTCTCCTTCCTGGTACGCTACCATATGCTGCCGGCCGCCCTGCCCCGCCTCCCGGCCAACCGCCTCGAGGGCTTGATCGACGACGCCCGCTTCCCCCTCCTCCTCGAGCTGTACAAGTGCGACGAGCTCTCGACCTTCCGCGGCCCCGACGGCTACTACGAGGCCTGCGCCGCCTATCGCGCCCACCTCCGCGACTCCCGCAACCCCTGGGGGGCGGCCGAGGGCAAGCGCCTCGCGCGGCTCTGGCTCGAGGACTCGCCCCGCGGGCCCGCGCCGGCGCGGGGCGCGGCGAGCCGGGGCGCGGCCCGCCGCGTCGGGGCCCGCCATGGCTGAGCCCCGCGAGGGAGGCGGCGAGGCCCCCCTCCTCAGGGCCGCCCTGGACGCGGCCCCCTGCTTCATCGCCTGCCTCGACCGGGAGCTCCGCTTCATCCTGGCCAACCAGTACCACGCCGCCGAGCTCGGCCTCGCCATCGAGGAGATCGAGGGCCGCCACTTCCGCGAGATCTACCCCCCCGAGCTCGCCGACCGGCGCGAGCCCTTGTTCCGGCGCTGCCTCGAGGGCCAGGTGGTCCGCTTCTACGACCGGGGCCCCTCGGAGGAGAGCCCCATCAAGGACGTCTTCGGCATCTACGCCCCCCTGCGGGACGCGGATGGACGGGTCGAGGGCATCGTCGGCGTCACGGTGGACAACACCCTCCAGCGGGACCTCGAGCGCCGCCTCGAGGAGAAGAACCGCGAGCTCGCCCAGGCGATCGGGGAGCTCGAGGAGGCCAACCGCGAGCTCGAGGAGGCCAACCGCGAGCTCCACCTCATGGCCACGACCGACGCCCTCTCGGGGGCCCTCAACCGCGCCGCCGTCTTCGCCGCCCTCGAGGAGGCCCTCCTCCGCGCCGAGCGCTACGGCCGCCCCCTGGCCATCGTCCTCTTCGACCTCGACTGGTTCAAGCTCGTCAACGACGAGCGGGGCCACGCGGCCGGCGACGCGGCCATCCGCCGCTTCGGCGAGGTCTGCCTCGGGGCCTTCCGCTCCACCGACCGCTTCGGCCGCTACGGGGGCGAGGAATTCCTCGCCGTCCTGCCCGAGGTCGAGCTCGCCGGGGCCCTCGAGGCGGCCGAGCGGGCCCGCCGGGGCCTGGCCGAGTCCGAGCTCTCCCTCGCGGGAGGCGAGCGCTTCCGCGTCACGGTCTCCGCGGGCGTGGCGGCCTGGGAGCCGGGGCTCGGGGCCGACGCCTTCGTCTCCCGGGCCGACCAGGCCCTCTACGCGGCCAAGCGGGGCGGGCGGAACCGGGTGGAGGCCTACCCCCCCTCGCGTTGACGCCCCGCCTCGGGGCCGGCTACTATGCCCCCATGTTCGAACCGAGCGTTTACGCGGCGCGACGCGCCGCACTCCGCGAGGGCCTGGCCCGCCGCGGCGTCCACGCGGGCCTGGTCCTCTTCCTCGGCAGCCGCGAGAGCCCCAAGAACTTCCTCGACGACACCCACCCCTTCCGCCAGGACTCGAGCTTCCTCTACTTCGTCGGGACGCCGAGCCCGGCCCTCGCGGCCACCCTGGACCTGGCCAGCGGGGCCGAGGCCTTCTACGCGGACGAGTCCACGATGGACGACATCGTCTGGACCGGGCCCACGCCCTCGGCCGCGGAGCTGGCCGGGCGCGCGGGCATCGGCCGGGCCCTGCCCCGGAAGGCCCTCGCCCCGGCCGCGGCCGCCGCGCGGGGCTCCGGCGCGCCCATCCTCTACTTCCCCCCCTACCGGGCCGACGCCATGGTCGAGCTCGCCGAGCTCGCCGCCCTCCCCTACGCCGCGGTCGAGGCGGGGGCCTCGATCCCCCTGGTGCGCGCCGCGGTCGAGCTCCGGGAGATCAAGTCGCCCGGCGAGGTGGCCGAGCTCGAGGCCGCCGTGTCGGCGAGCGTCGCGATGCACCGCGGCGCCCTCGCCTTCGCCCGGGCGGGCATGCGCGAGTACGAGATCGTGGCCCGGGTCACCGAGATCGCCCTCGCCGCGGGGGGCCGCCCGGCCTTCGGGCCCATCGCGACCACCAAGGGCGCGACCCTCCACATCCACGACTACTCGCGGAAGCTCGAGGAAGGCGGCCTCTTCCTCCTCGACGCGGGGGCCGAGAGCCCCGGGGGCTACGCCGGCGACCTGACCACGACCTTCCCGATCGGCCGCCGCTACGAGGGCAGGCAGCGCGAGATCTACGACCTCGTCCTCGCGATGCATAAGGCGGCGACCTCCCTGCTCAAGCCGGGGCTGCCCTTCGTTCAGGCCCACGCGGCCGCGGAGCGGACCGCCTTCGAGGGCCTCAAGGCCCTGGGCCTCATGCGCGGGGACGCCGAGGAGGCGGTGGAGGCCGGCGCGACCGCCCTCTTCTTCCCCCACGGCCTGGGGCACCAGATCGGCCTCGACGGCCACGACATGGAGAACTACGGCGAGGTCTGGGTGGGCTACGACGGCGAGCCCAAGAGCGCGCGCTTCGGCCGCAAGTCCCTCCGCCTGGCCAAGCCCCTCAAGGCCGGCATGGTCCACACGGTCGAGCCGGGGCTCTACTTCATCCCCCAGCTCATCGAGGCCTGGAGGGCCGAGGGCCGCTTCGCCGAGTTCGTGGACTACGGGCGCCTGGGCCCCTACCTGGCCGTGGGCGGGATCCGCAACGAGGAGGACTGGCTCGTGACCGAGTCCGGCGCCCGCCGCCTCGGCCCGGCCTACGAGAAGGACGCCCCCTCCATCGAGGCCCTCCGCGCCGCCGCGTTGGGCGCGAGATAAGGGGAGCCCGATGGCCGAAGCCTTCTCCACCGTCTTCCAGGACGAGGCTCTCGTCGTCCGGAGCCTCCTCGAGTCGGCGGGCATCGCCGCCGAGATAGCGGGCGAGCACATCCTCGACGTCTACCCGATCTTCTTCCCCGAGCAGCGGGGCATCCGCGTCGTCGTGCCCGACGAGGAGGCCGAGGACGCCGCCGCCGTCGTGGCCGAGTACCGGGCCGCCAAGGCGGCCCGGGGCGCGTCCCCAGGAGGCGGCGAGGCCGCCGGCGACTCCCCGGGCCCCGGACAGGCCTAGCGCATCGAGGCCAGCCACTCCGCGAGGGCCGGGCTCCGCGCGGGCAGGGCGGCCGAGCCGAGCCTGGCCCAGTTCCCCCACGAGTCGTAGCGGAGGGTCGCCAGGTCCTCGAGCCTGCCCGGCCTGAGCTCGGCCGGGCAGGAGCCGTGGAGATGGGCGGGGTAGTTGTAGGCGAAGGAGAGCTCGACCATCGCCGAGCGGGGCAGGGCGGCGAGGAGGCTGGCCGCGAGGATGGCCTGGTGGGCGAAGAGCTCCTTGCGCGAGTCGCGGCCGTAGAGGGCCGCGAGCTCGGGCCGCGCGTAGGCCCGCCCGAAGTCCGCGGCCCAGCGGCGCAGGAGGCCGGCCTCGGGCCTGACGGCGAGGAGGCCCGCGTTGGGGTAGAACCTGATCGCCCGCCGGTCGATCGTCGTCGTCAGGGGGAAGGCTGCGGCCGGCTCGGTCCCGCAGGCGGCGTAGAACGCCGACCAGTACTCGTCGGGCTCCGAGCCCCAGGGCGAGCCCACGAGGACGTGGTGGACCGGCCGGTAGCCCAGCAGGGCGCCGGCCGGGAGGAGGAGCTCCGCGGGCTCGCGGAGGATCACCGTGTCGCTGTCCATCCACACGAGGACCTCGGGCCGAACGCTCGGGGCCTCGGCCGCGAGGGCCGCCTCGGCGGCCGCGGCCGCGGGGACCTTGGCCGCGAGGGGGAAGGCGGCGATCGCAGGCTCGAGCCCGTAGCCCCGGAGCTCGGCGCCGAGCTCGGCCAGGCCCTCCCGCCCCCGGGCCGAGAGGCGCTCGGGTCCCCCGGGAACCAGGGCGAGTATCCGCGAATCGCGCAACGCGCCCCCGAAGCGCCGCAGGCTCGAGGCCAGGGCGAGGGCTTCCTTCTCCTTGCCGGGGGCGGCCATGAAGGCGAAGGCCGCGCTCCGGGCCGCGGCGGGGCCGCCTTGGGGGGCCGCCGTCCGGGCGGCCCGCGCCGCGCGGGCGTTCTCCGCCGCGATCCGGATGGCCTCGCAGCTCTGTCCCCGATAGTAGGAGCTCCTCACCGAGGTCACGAGGCGGCCGTCGACGACCGGCGGGGGGGCGTCGGACTTCCCCTCGAGGTCCTCGAAGCCCTGGTAGAGGGCCCCGGCCGCCCGGTACTCCTCCGCGTAGTCGGGATGGCCGGTCATGCGCCTGCCTTCGAGGACGCCCGCGGCGGCCAGGACCCGGGCGCCGCGGCAGAAGGCCGCGATGGCTAGTCCCCCGGAATCGGCCGCCTTGAGCAGGGCCAGGGCCGCGGGGTCGGCGGCCAGGCCTCCGGGCTTGGAGCCGGGGAGGACGACGACCAGATCGTAGGCCAGGACATCGCCGATCGCGTCGATCCGCAGGGTCGACAGGCGCCCCATGCCGCGCTTCGCCCCCCAGGGACAGGGCCCGGCCGAGCCGGCGGGCGAGGCGAGCTCGAGCTCCCAGCCGAAGGAGAGGAGGCTTTCCGCGATGCTCGGCTTCCCATCCCGGGCGAGCCAGTTCCCGCCGTAGCCCTCGTCGATGAGGAGGAGGGCCCGGATCGGCCCCGCCCCCCTCCCCGCCTCCGCGCCCGGGCGCGGCTCGGCGCCCAGGAACCCGCCGGCCGCAAGCATGCAGGCCATGACCATGCCTCCCGCGCGACTCCGCATAGCGCCTCCCGAAGGCCCTCAGCCTAGCGCGGGAAGGGCCAGGGGCGGATTGATAGTTCTTGCCCTCCTCGGGCCCCCGGGGGCGCGAGGGGGATGAAGATCTCGGTCTCGTACGCCGCCGAGGCCGGATCGGCCCGGGCTCCCGAGGCCCCGGGCGGCGGCCGGTCGAAATCGAAGCCCCCCGCGGGGAGGCGGCGGAGCCGGGGCAGGACCTGGGCGTAGAGCTCGAGGTGGCTCCGGGGGAGGAGCTCGGCCGGGCCGCGGTGCAGGGCCCGGAGGTACTCGCCCCCGGGGAGGACGAAGGCCGACAGTCCCTCGGGGAGCCTCCGCCCCTCGGCCAGGGCGAAGCCGAGGACGGAGAGGATGGCCGAGCCGCCCTCGGGGCCCTCCAGGGAGAAGGCGACCCGGAAGGGAGGCTCCCTGCTCCCCGGCCCGAGGGCGGCGAGGAGGGGCTCGGCCTCCCGCCTGAGCAGGCCCGTCTCCTCGGCGAGGAGCTGCCCCTCGAGGCGAGTCGGCCGGCCCAGGCCGGCGAGGCGGATATCGGCCCGGCGGACGAGGGCGAGGGAGGCCAGGCTCGAGGCGGGGCGGCCGAGGAGGGGCCGCCGCACGGGGACGAAGGGCCCGAGCCGGCGCGAGGCCCTCCCGAGGAGTCGGTACTCGCCGGGCAGGAGGCCGAAGCTCGCGCGGAAGGAGCGGCCGAGCGCCTCCGAGGAGCCGAAGCCCCGGGCATGGGCTATATCCCGGACCAGCTCCCCGCCGCAAGCCAGGTCCCGCGCCGCCTCGGAGAGGCGCCGGAGCCTGAGGTAGGAGCCGGGCCCCAGGCCGAAGGCGGCCGCGAAGCGGCGGTGGAAGTGGTAGAAGGACCAGGAGGCGGCCTCGGCCGCCTCCTCGAGGGGGAAGGCCCTGCCGAGGTTCGCTTCGATGTAGTCGAGGGCGCGGCGCAGGCGCGCATCGCGGTCGGCCGCGGCGGAGCCGGCCCCCCCTCGCCCTTCTTCCACGCCTCCCCTCCTCGGCGCTATTGTACAGTCCCCCGCGCGGCGCGCCAGGCCCGCGCGGCACCCAGGAGGGAAAAGGCCATGACCGCATCGATCCGCTTCGACGAGACCAGGCTCCGCTCGGTCCTTCCCCGGATGATCGAGCTCCGCCGCGAGCTCCACCGCGTCCCGGAGCTCGGCCGCGAGCTGCCCCGGACCGCGGAGCTCGTCGAGGCCGAGCTCCGCGCCCTCGGCCTCTCGCCCCGGAGGGTCGGCTGCGGGATGTGGGCCGACGTCGGGAGCCGCGGCCCCCTCGTCGCCCTCCGCGCCGACATGGACGCCCTCCCCGTCGCGGAGGCGAGCGGCGCGAGCTACGCCTCGGCCACGGCGGGCCGCATGCACGCCTGCGGCCACGACGCCCACGCGGCCGCCCTCCTCGGCGCGGCCCGCCTCCTCGCCGAGGAGGAGCGCGCGGGGGCCCTGCCCTTCCGCGCCCGGCTGGTCTTCCAGACCGGCGAGGAGAGCGAGTTCGGCGCCCTGCCCCTCATCGAGGCGGAGGTCCTCGAGGGCGTGGCGGCGATAGCGGCGGGCCACGTCGGCGGGCTCTCGGACGAGCTCGAGCCGGGCCAGGCCGGCTTCCTCCCCGGCCCGATGATGGCCGCGGGCGACCGCTTCGAGGGGGCCTTCGTCGGCTCGGGCGGCCACGGCTCGGCCCCCCACCAGAGCCCCGACCCGGTCTCGGCCCTCGCCGAGTACGTCCTCGCCCTCGGCACCCTCCGCGCGCGGGAGCTCGACCAGACGAGGCCCTCCGTGATCTCGATCTGCTCCGTCCGCGCGGGGAGCGCGCACAACGTCATCCCCGAGCGCGCGGAGTATATGGGCACGGCGAGGAGCCTCCACCCGGACCTCCGCGAGAAGCTCGAGCGGCGCTCGGGCGAGATCGCGGCCTCCATCGCCGCGATGCGCGGGCTCAAGAGCGAGTTCCGCTGGCTCGGAGGCTACCCTCCCCTGGTCAACGACGAGGCAGCCAGCCTCGCGGCCGAGGCCGCGGCCCGGGCCCTCCTCGGAGCCGAGCGCGTCGTGCGGCTGAGCCGCCCGATCATGGGGGCCGAGGACTTCTCGTACTACCTCGAGAAGGTCCCCGGCTGCTTCTGGTTCCTCAACACCCAGGCCCCCGAACGCGGCATCTGCTATCCCAACCACAACCCGCGCTTCGACCTCGACGAGTCCCTCCTCTGGGTCCTCGCGGGGGTCAACCTCGCCGCGGCCGAGGCCCTGGCCGCCGCCTTCGCCGGCTAGGGAGGCGGGCGGCGCGGGCCGGCCGGCCCGCGCCGCCTCCGAAGCGGCCCCTCGCGGCCCTCCCCATGGCAGGCTCCCGAGCCTCCCCTGGCGCGAAAAAATTTTATTGACATAAGAAAATTTTGGTATACACTGGCTTCGTAGCTCGCTGGCTTCTTTATGGAGAGTCGAGATTTTGAACCCCCTGCTACGGAACTACATCCCTCTCGTCGATTTTCTCGCCGAGGTCCTGGGCGAGCGGGCCGAGGTGGTGCTGCACGATCTGGGAGACGTCGAGAAGTCGGTGGTCGCGATCCGCAACGGCCACATCAGCGGCCGCCGCGTCGGCTCGCCCGCGACCAACATGGTCCTCAAGACCCTCGTGCACGGCTCCGGGGGGGCGAAGGAGTACCTCGCGAACTACAAGGGCCTGGCGGCCGACGGCCGGGCGCTCCGCTCCTCCACGATGTTCCTCCGCGACGACGCGGGAGGGCTGATCGGCATCCTCTGCGTGAACATCGACACGAGCGAGCTCGAGCGCTTCCGCGACTGCCTCGACCGCCTGATCGGGACCCAGCGGGCCCCGGCCGAGGGCGAGGCGATCGAGCGCCTGTCCAGCTCGGTCGAGGAGCTCGCCCTCGACAGCATCGAAGCCGTCGTCGCGGCCGCGGGCGTCTCGCCGAGCCGGATGTCCCAGGAGGAGAAGATCGAGATCGTGCGGAAGCTCAACGACGACGGCGTCTTCCTCCTCAAGGGCGCCATCCCGCGCATCGCGGCCAAGCTCGGGGTCTCGGAGCCGACCGCGTACCGCTACCTGAACTGCGTGAAGAAGGGCGGAGGCGGGATCGCCGAGCAGGCTCCCGGCCGCCCGAGGACCAAGGAGGAGTCGCTTGAGATACCGGATTGACGAGCTGAGCTGGGTCGAGTTCGACGAGCGCCGCAAGGCGGCGAGGACGGTCCTGGTCCCGACGGGCGCCGTGGAGGTCTACGGCCCCCACCTGCCCCTGGGCACCGACAGCATCGTGGCCGAGGCGGTAGCGCTGCTGGTCGCCGAGCGGACCGGGGCCCTCGTGGCGCCCTGCATCGGGATGGGGGAGTCCTCGATGCTCCTCGACTTCCCCGGAACGATGAGCCAGTCGAAGGCGGCCTACGAGGCGGCCATGGACGACCTGTGCCGCGCCCTCGTCGGCTACGGCTTTCGGAACCTCATGTTCATCAACGGCCATGCCGGCAACACGGACACGATCAACTACCTCGCGCGCCGCTACCAGCGGGAGCTGGGCGTCCGCTGCGGCCAGGTCGACTGGTGGCGCTTCGCGGCCGCCAACTCGGAGGGCATCCTCGAGCTGAAGGGTCCCATGGCCCACGGCCACGCGAGCGAGTGCGGCACCTCCGTCATGCTGCACCTCAGGCCCGACCTCGTCGACATGGCCAAGGCCACGAGGGTCGAGCCGGCCACCGACGCCTACCGGGAGTTCACCGACGTGATCCGCTACCTCCCCTTCGGCTCGAAGACCCCCAACGGCACGATAGGCGACGCCACGATCGCCAGCGCCGAGAAGGGCGCCGCCCTGGTCGGCCGCTGCGTCGAGAGGATCGCCGCGTACATGGCACACGAATTCGGCCCGGCTTCCGGGTCCTGAGAGATATCCGTGCGTAGGAACAAGGAGGCATCATGAGAAGGAAGGCATTCGCCCTCGCCGCGCTCGTCCTCGCCGCGACCGTCGCGGCCAGCGCGGCCGGGAACGCCGGCAAGAAGACCAAGGACACCTTGAGGGTCGCCATCTGGGAGGACCTCAAGACGATGGATCCCCAGGCCTCGAACTTCGTGAGCTACTGGATGGTCCAGCTCAACATCTTCGACAAGCTCGTCTACGAGGACTCCAAGGGAGTGGTCCACCCCCGCCTCGCGACCGAGTGGAAGTTCCTCGACGACCTCACCCTGGAGATGAAGCTGCGCAAGGACGTCGTGTTCCACGACAGCGGCAAGTTCACCGCCGAGGACGTGCTCTTCACCTTCTCGCGCGGCAAGGCGAACCCCGTCAGCGCCTCGACCTTCGCCCCCTTCGACCTCGAGAAGACCGTCATCGTCGATCCCTACACCATCAGGATCAAGTTCAAGACCCCCTACGCGGCGGTCTTCAACACCCTGTCGACCGGGCGCGGCGCCATCGTCAGCAAGGCCGCCGTGGAGCGGATGGGCAGCGACGCCTTCGCGCGCAGCCCCGTCGGCTCCGGCCCCTACAAGCTGGAGAGGTGGAAGTCGGGCACCGAGATCGCCCTCGTCCGCAACGACGCCTACTGGGGCACGAAGGCCATCACCAAGAACGTGGTCTACTCGATCATCCCCGAGGCGGCCAACCGCGTCATCGAGCTCGAGACCGGCGGCGTGGACGCGGTCTTCGACGTCGCGGCCAACGATGTCAAGCGCGTCAAGGCCATGAAGGGCGCGCACATCCTCATGGGCAACTCCAGCCGCTACATGACCCTGACCTTCAGCATGAAGGACAAGCTGCTGAGCGACAAGAACGTCCGCTACGCCCTCTCCTACGCCATCGACAAGAAGGCCCTCGTCGACGCGGTCTACGAGGGCACCGCCACGACGGCGAACGGCATGTACCCCCCCACCGTCTTCGCCTTCAAGGACAAGGGCGTGATGCCCTACGATCCCGTGAAGGCCAAGGAGCTCCTCGCCAAGGCCGGCTACCCCGACGGCTTCACGATGGACTTCCTCGTGGAGAACCGCGAGATCGACATCCGCCTGGCCGAGATCATCCAGAACATGTGGGCCGCGGTCGGCGTCAAGGTGAAGATGTACCAGATGAACGCCTCGACCTACACCGCCCAGGGCCACAAGTTCCAGGCGGGCATGCGGGCGGGCAACGTGAACGAGCCCTCGAACATCCTCATCATCTACGACTCGGCCTTCGGCGAGCGGCTCGAGCCGAACGATCCCTGGATCGACAAGAAGCTCGCGGCGGCCAAGACCATCTACGACAGCAAGAAGCGCGCCGGCGCCTACGCCGAGATCCAGGACTACCTGTACGACGCGCGCTGGACCGTGCCCTTCGCCTTCACCCCGGTCATCTACGCCCTGAGCGACAAGGTCGAGGGCTTCGCCTGCGACCCGATGCAGCAGGTCGAGATGAGCAAGGTCACCGTGTACCAGTGATCGCCCTGCCCGCGCGCCTCAGGCGGCGCGCGGGCGAGGGCCGCCGGGGCGCCGCCCCGGCGGCCCGTCGACCGCAGTGAGGAGACGCATCCTTGATCAAGTTCATTTTCCGAAGGCTGCTGATGATGATCCCCGTCCTGATCGGGGTCTCCTTCGTGATCTTCAGCATGCTCTATTTCGCGCCCGGCGACGCGGCCGACGTCATCCTCGGCGACCTCGCGACTCCCGAGGACAAGCAGCTGTTCCGCGCCGAGCACGGCCTGGACAAGCCCTTCCTCGTCCAGTACTTCAACTACATGAAGGGCGTCGTGACCGAGGGCGACCTCGGGACCTCCTACGTGACGCGGCAGCCGGTCACGATCGAGATCATGGAGCGCTTCCCCGCCACGCTGCAGCTCTCCGCCATGAGCGTGTTCCTCGCGGTCGTCATCGGGGTCACGGTGGGCATCATCTCCGCGACCCGGCAGTACTCCTTCATCGACCACTTGGCCACCTCGCTCTCGATGATCGGGGTCTCCATGCCCAACTTCTGGCAGGGCATGATGCTGATCATCATCTTCTCGGTCGCGCTGCGCTGGTTCCCGCCCTCGGGCTTCAGCACGCCCATGCACTGGGTCCTGCCCGCGGTGACCGTGGGCACCAACGCCTCGGCCAACATCATGCGCATGACCCGCTCGAGCATGCTCGAGATCATCCGGCAGGACTACATCAGGACGGCCCGGGCGAAGGGGCAGACCGAGGCCGTCGTCATCTGGAAGCACGCGCTCAAGAACGCCCTCATCCCCATCATCACCGTGGTCGGGCTCTCCTTCGGCCGCCTCCTCGGCGGCGCGGTCCTGACCGAGTCCATCTTCTCCATCGCCGGCGTCGGCAAGCTCATGGTGGACGCGATCAAGCTCAAGAACTTCCCGATGGTCCAGGGAGGCGTCCTGTTCATAGCCTTCGTGATGTCCATCGTCAACCTCGTCGTCGACGTGCTGTACAGCTTCGCCGACCCGAGGATCCGCTCCATGTACACCCGCCCGCGGACGCGCAAGGCGGCGACGGCGAAGGAGGCCGCCTAGCCATGTCCGACACCGTAAGCATGAAGAAGCGGGGCCAGTTCAAGGAGACCTGGCGGCGCTTCACGAAGAACAAGGGGGCCGTCATCGGCCTGGGCTTCATCGCCCTGCTCGCCGTCTGCGCCCTCATCCCCTCGGTCATCGCCCCCTACGGCTTCGACGACCAGCTGCTCTCGCGGCGCTTCCAGAGCCCGAGCGGGGCCCACCTCTTCGGCACGGACGAGTACGGCCGGGACATCTTCAGCCGCGTCGTGTACGGCTGCCGGATATCCCTCACCCTCGGGCTCGTCTCGGTCACCATCTCCTGCGCGCTCGGCATCGTCCTCGGCTGCGTCGCCGGCTACTACGGCAAGGTCGCGGACAACGTCATCATGCGCGTCATCGACGTCATGCTCTCGATCCCGAACATCCTCCTCGCGGTGTCGATCGTGGCGGCCCTCGGCACGAGCTTCTTCAACCTGATGCTCGCCATCGGCATCGGGGCCGTGCCCGGCTACGCCCGCGTCGTGCGCGCGGCGATCCTCTCCGTGAAGGAGCAGGAGTACATCGAGGCGGCGCGCTCGAACGGCGCGAGCGACCTGCGGATCATCGTCAGCCACATCGTCCCGAACTGCATGGCGCCCATAATCGTGCAGGCGACGATGAGCATCGCGAGCGCGGTGCTCTCGGCCGCCGGCATGAGCTTCATCGGCCTCGGGATCATGCCCCCCACGCCCGAGTGGGGCTCCATGCTCTCCTCAGGCAGGGCCTACATCCGGGACTACTGGTACGTCGTCACCTTCCCCGGGCTGGCGATCATGCTCACGGTATTCTCGATCAACCTCCTGGGCGACGGGCTGCGAGACGCCCTCGACCCGCGGCTCAAGAGCTAGGAGAGGAAGCCATGAGCGACACCATACTCGAGATCAAGGACCTCGTGGTCCACTACGTCACCGACCGGACCACGGTGCGGGCGGTGAACGGCATATCCATCTCCCTCGAGCGCGGCGAGTCCCTCGGCCTCGTCGGCGAGACCGGCGCGGGCAAGACCACGACCGCCCTCAGCATCATGCAGCTCATCCCCGACCCGCCGGGCCGGATCGTATCGGGCGAGATCCGCTACGAGGGCGAGGACCTCGTGGCCATGAGCCCGGCGCGGAAGCGGGAGATCAGGGGCAACCAGGTCTCCATGATCTTCCAGGACCCGATGACGGCCCTCAATCCCGTGCTGACGGTCGGCGACCAGATCGCCGAGGTCGTCCGCCTCCACCAGAAGATCAGCCGGGCCAAGGCCACGGTCAAGGCGCAGGAGATGCTCGAGCTGGTCGGCATCCCCGGGGAGCGCTACCCGGAGTACCCCCACCAGTTCTCGGGGGGCATGAAGCAGCGGGTCGTGATCGCGATGGCCCTCGCCTGCGACCCCAAGCTCCTCATCGCCGACGAGCCGACGACGGCCCTCGACGTCACGATCCAGGACCAGGTCCTCGACCTCATCGAGAAGCTGATGACGGGCTCGGGCACCTCCCTCATCCTCATCACCCACGACCTCGGCGTCGTGGCGGAGATCTGCCAGAAGGCGGCGATCATGTACGCGGGGGAGATCGTCGAGTACGGGACCCTCCCCCACATCTACCAGAACACGCAGCACCCCTACACCGTCGGCCTCTTCGGCTCGGTCCCGAACCTCAACGAGGACGTGGACCGGCTGCGGCCTATCAAGGGCCTCATGCCCGACCCGACGGAGGTACCGGCGGGCTGCGTCTTCGCCCCGCGCTGCCCGGAGGCCTCCGCCGAATGCTCGGCGGCGCCCGCGCCCGTCGTCGAGGTGGAGCCGGGGCACTTCGTGAAATGCCATAAACGCCGCGGCGGGGGGTCGAAATGAGCGCGCTCATCGAGGTCCGCGACCTCAAGAAGTACTTCAAGACGCCCAAGGGCAACCTGCACGCGGTCGACGGCGTGAGCTTCGGCATCGAGCGGGGCAAGACCCTCGGCGTCGTGGGCGAGTCGGGCTGCGGCAAGTCCACCCTCGGGCGGGTGACGATCCACCTCCTCGAGGCCACCTCCGGCCGGATCTTCTTCGAGGGGAAGGACATCAGCCAGATCGGCGGGGCCGAGGTCAAGCGCTACCGCCAGGACATGCAGATGATCTTCCAGGATCCCTACTCCTCCCTCGACCCGCGGATGTCCGTCAGCAACATCATCGCGGAGCCGCTGCGGATCTACCGGAAATGCCGCGACGAGGCCGAGCTCGGCGCGCAGGTGGGCAGGCTCATGGACCGGGTCGGGCTCGCGCGGCGGCTCGCCGACGCCTACCCCCACGAGCTCGACGGGGGGCGCCGGCAGCGCATCGGCGTGGCGCGGGCCCTCTCGCTCAACCCCAAGTTCATCGTCTGCGACGAGCCGGTCTCGGCCCTGGACGTCTCCATCCAGGCGCAGATCCTCAACCTCATGCAGGACCTCCAGGCCGAGCTCGACCTCACCTTCCTCTTCATCACCCACAACATGGCGGTGGTCAAGCACATCTCGGACGAGATCCTCGTCATGTACATGGGCAAGATGGTGGAGAGCGCGCCCTCGGGCTCCGTCTTCGCCGAGCGCTTCCACCCCTACACCAAGGCCCTCCTCGCCGCGGTGCCGGTGCCCGTGCTCGGCGGCAAGAAGGAGCGCCGCCTGCTCAAGGGCGAGATCAGCTCCCCGGTGAACCCGAAGCCCGGCTGCCGCTTCGCCAAGCGCTGCGAGTTCGCGACGGAGCTCTGCTCCGCCGAGGAGCCGCCCTTCGCCGAGGCGAAGCCCGGGCACCGGGTCGCGTGCCACCACGTCAAGTCGATCAACGCCCTCGCCTGAGGGCATAGCCGAGAGAAAGGCGGAATCATGGTCAGGAAATACCTGGTGGGCGTGGTCCAGCTGGACACGCAGAACGACAAGGGCAAGAACCTCGAGCGAATCTGCGCCTACATCGACGAGGCCGCGGACCGGGGCGCCAAGCTCGTCGCCCTGCCCGAGGTGATGAACCTCATAGGCGAGAAGAACGTCGGCGAGGGCGGCGAGGCGGAGCCGATCCCGGGCTATACGACCCAGATCCTGGCGAAGAAGGCCCGGGAGCGCCGCGTCTACCTCCACTGCGGCAGCATGAAGGAGGCGATCCCGGGAGAGGCGAGGGCCTACAACACGACCGTCATGCTCGACGATAAAGGCGAGATCATCGCGAAGTACCGGAAGCTGCACACCTTCGACGTCACCCTCGCGGACGGCACCGTCTGCAACGAGTCGGCCCGGGTGCGCCCCGGGTCGGAGATCGTCACCGTCGACACGGAGCTCGGCAGGCTCGGCTTCTCGATCTGCTACGACATCCGCTTCCCCGAGCTGTTCAGGCTCCTCGCGGCGGCCGGCGCCCGGCTCGTCTTCACGCCGGCGAACTTCACCCTCCCCACCGGGAAGGACCACTGGGAGCCCATCCTCCGCGCCCGCGCGATCGAGAACGCCTGCTACGTCGTGGCGCCGGCCCAGATCGGCAAGAAGCCCAACTTCACGGCCTTCGGCAACAGCATGGTGGTGGATCCCTGGGGCAGCGTCGTCGCGAGGGCGAAGGACGAGCCCGGCGTCGCGATCGCCGAGATCGACCTGGACTACCAGGACAAGGTGCGGGCCCAGCTCCCCGCCTTCCAGAACAGGCGCGCCGACGTCTACGACCTGCGCGTCAAGCAATAGCGATATCCGGAAAGGTTAGGTGAACGAGATGGAATTCACGAAGGAGATAGCCGAGCGCTTCATGGGCGTCGACCCGGCCACCTTCGGCCACTACATCGGCGGGGGCTACATGCGCCCCGAGATGAAGCCGATCAACCGGCGCTCCAAGATGGCGGGCCCCGCCTACACGGTCCGGCTCCAGGGCAGGGACTCCTTCGCCCTCTACGACGCCCTCAAGCGGGCGCCCAAGGGCTCGGTCATCGTGATCGACCGCTGCGGCGACGCGACCTACGCCTGCGTCGGCGAGATGGTCGCCCTCTGCGCCGAGCACCAGGGCTTCGCGGGCATCGTGATCGACGGCCCGGCCACCGACTCCCTCGCGATCGAGCAGTCCGGCTACCCCGTGTTCTGCACCGGGATCTCGGTAGTGACGACCAACGTGCTCGGCATCTCCGGGGAGCACGGCGTGACGATCAGCTGCTCGGGGGCCGTCGTGCGGCCCGGCGACATCGTCTTCGGGGACGCCGACGGCGTGGTCGTCATCCCCCCCGACCGCTGCCTCGAGCTCCTGGCCAAGGCCGAGGAGTCGGTGGCGCGCGAGGTGGGCCTGCGCGCCCACCTCAAGGCGGGCGGCTTCCTCAAGATCAACATCGACCGGCTGCGCGAGGCGGACGTCCTGGGCATGATCAACGAGCTCAAGAAGCCCCAATGAGGGCGGGCCCGCCCCCGCCGGGCGGGCGCCGCCGTCGCTTCAACGTATGAAGGAGACCCTCCTGATCAGGCCCTCGGCGACCTCGTATATCACGACGACGTCGAGGGCCGAGTCGCCGACCCCCGTGACCCGCTCGCGGTCGATGACGAAGGCGCCCTTCGCGATGCGGGCCGCGATCTCGGCGTGCAGGGCGGCGTTGGCGAATTTCTGCCTGTAGAGCTCCCGCAGCGCGTCCTTGGAGCTCAGGTAGGGCTCGGGCTCGTGCTGGTTGTACAGCTCGACATCCTCCGCGTAGCAGGCGCAGAAGCCCTCGAGGTCGTGCGCGTTGTAGCTCTCGAGCTGCCTTGCGATCAGTTCTTCCGGGGTCACGGGATACCTCCTCCGATAGGGCGTCCGCGGCTGGCATGCGGCGGCCGCGCCCCTGGGGGAGTATAGCGGAAATCGGGGCCGGGCGCTAAGCGCTCCGGCCCGGGTAGCCCTTCTCGATCGCGAGGATCATGTCCAGGAGGAGCTCGTTCACCGGGGTGGGGACCCCGGCGCGGGCGCCGAGCTCGACCACCGTGCCGGCGAAGGCCTCGACCTCGGTCTTGCGCCCTGCCTCGACGTCCTGGAGCATCGAGGTCTTCGACTCGGGGCCCAGGCCCGCGAGGGTCGCGTACCAGGCCTCGATGTCGGCCGGGACGAGGCCCGTGCCGAGGGCGGCCGAGAGCGCGACGACCTCGCGCATCGCGGCTTCCATGACCCGCTGGGCCTCGGGCAGGGACTGGAAGGAGGCGTAGGTCGCGCGCAGGACGGCCGAGGCCTGGTTCACCCCGACGTTGATCATGAACTTGTACCAGAGGCTGCGGATCATGTCCTCGGGCACCACGTGCCTGACCCCGGCCCGGCCGAGGAAGGACGCGATGCGCGACACCTGCTCGCTCCAGGCCCCCGGCGGATTGCGCGCCTCGCCGAAGTGGATCGCGCCGCCGGAGCTGTAGCTCGTCGCGTTGCCCTCGCGGATGGCGTCGATGCCGAGGATCATGGCGTAGGGCACCTTCTCCCGGCCGAAGGCCGCGGCGAGGATATCCTCGCTCGTGATCCCGTTGAGGAGGGAGAGGATCAGGGTCGAGGGGCCGACCTGGGAGCGCAGCTCCTCGACGGCGGCCGGGAGCTGGTGGGCCTTGACCGCGACGAGGACGAGGTCGCGCTCGGCCGGCCGGGCGGGGTCGGCGAGGCGGAAGTCCCGCCGCCGGCCGTTGACCAGGAAGCCCTCGGCCCGGAAGCGCTCCGCCCGCCCCGCGCCGGCGAGGATCGAGACCGTCCCCGGCAGCCGCTCCTCGATGGTCGCGGCGAGGGCCGAGCCCACCGCCCCGGCTCCGGCTATCAGGACGTCCCGTATTTCGGCCATGGCGATCCTCCTCCTCGGGCGGCTTCCCGCCGCGCCGAGACTATAGCCTGAGCCGGGCCCCCGCGTCGGCCCTCCGGCGGCCGGCCTCGGCCGGCCCGCGGCCCGGCGGCGCTCTCCTTGAGCGAGCGCCGCACTCCCCGCGCGAATTGCAATTCCCGGCCCCGCCCCTACCATGGGCGGGTGACCGAGCTGCACCGCAACCTCATCCGCTCCATGAAGCGCCGGCGGAGCTTCCTTGCCATCTCGCAGATGGAGCTCGCCGAGCGGGCGGGGATCTCGCCGGGCTACGTCGGGGAGGTCGAGATGGGTCGGAAGTACCCCTCGCCCGACATCCTCGAGCGGATAGCGGCGGCCCTCGAGGTGCGGCCCTACCGCCTCCTCATGAGCGACGAGGACGTGGCCGACGCGGCGGGCCAGGACGCGGTCTACGAGGCGGCCGACCGGCTCAAGCAGCGCCTGAGCGAGGGCCTCGACGAGCTGGTCAGCGGCCTCGCCGCGCCCGCTTCGCCGCGGAGGGAGCCCGAAACCCGTAAGCCGCGTAGTCCGAATAAGTAGCTCGTCGCAAGCGACCTAGCTCCCACAGTCTTCGTGACAGCCGGAAAGCGAGCAGCCGCTCGCTTTTTTTGCATATTTAAATTGCGCAAAGACGTCGGAGAGCATACAGTGTTCGACGTGCCCAAGCTGGTCCTCGCCATCGTGCCCCACCCCGACGACGCGGAGTTCGCGGCCGGGGGCCTCCTCGCCAAGCTCGCCCAGGGCGGGCGGCGGGTCCTGACCGCCATCGCGACGGACGGGGCCCTCGGCGGCCTCGAGGGCGGGGGGCCCGCCCTGGCCGCCCGGCGCAAGGGCGAGGCCCGGCGGGCGGCCGCCATCCTGGGGGCCGAGGAGCCGATCTTCCTCGGCTGGCCGGACTTCGGCCTCGACGGGATCCCCAAGCCGGTCATCAGGGAGCGCCTGGTCAGGCTCGTCCGCGAGCTCCAGCCCGAGACCCTCGTCCTCCAGGATCCCCAGGAGTTCGATCCCCACCCGGACCACCGCGCCCTCGCCGAGGCGGCCTCGGACGCGGCCTTCTTCTCCATGCTCCCCGCCATCCACCCCGAGCACGCCGAGCTGGGCCTCAAGCCCTGGTACGTGCCCGAGAAGCTCTTCTACTCCGAGTCCTGCCGCGGGGTCGACTACTTCGTCGACATCGCCGACGTGATCGGCCTCAAGGTCGACTCGGTCCTCGCCCACGAGAGCCAGGTCGAGTTCCTCATCGCCGACGTCCTCGCCCAGGCCAGGATGGCCGGGATCGCGGAGTCCCAGGTCGCGGCCGCCTCCGGGGCCGGGATATCGGGGGCCGCGGGGCCGGCCGCCCTCATGGCCTGGGCCGTCCAGAAGCGCGCCGCGGAGATCGGGGCCGGCGCGGGCTTCGCCTTCGGCGAGGCCTACCGCCGGGTCCGCTTCCATCCCTACGTCGAAGCCATCGCGTCGGGCCCGCCCGCCGCGTCAGGAGAGGATACGTGAACAGACTGGACCAGTCCGCGCGCCGGGCAGCCTCGGGCAGGGGGGCGGGCTTCGCCTTCGGCACCTTCTTCGTCTTCATGCTCCTGCACCAGACCGACAAGCTCCTCATCGGCCCCCTGCAGACCCAGATCATGGAGACCTTCGGCATCAACTTCACCCAGTGGGGCCTGGTCAACTCGGTGGCCCTCGTCGTCGGGGCGGTCTTCTACCCCCTCTGGGGCTGGCTCTACGACCATTACGCGCGCCCCAAGCTCCTGGCCCTGGCCTCCTTCATCTGGGGCTGCACGACCTGGCTCAACGCCATCGTCCCGACCTACCCCCTCTTCCTCATGACCCGCGCCTCCACGGGCATCGACGACTCGAGCTACCCCGGGATCTACAGCCTCATCTCGGACTACTTCCCCCCGAAGAAGCGGGGCAAGATGTACGGCTTCCTCCAGGTGGCCCAGCCGATCGGCTACCTCGTGGGCATGATCCTCGCCATGGTCCTCGGCCAGGTCTGGGGCTGGCGAAAGCTCTTCTACCTCACCGGCGGCCTGGGCGTGGCCCTCGCGATCGTCATCCTGATCGGCGTGAAGGACCAGCCCCGCGGCGCGGCCGAGCCCGAGCTCGAGGGCGTCGAGCACCTCGAGAAGTACAAGTTCAGCTGGAAGACGGTCGGCGAGCTGTTCAAGAAGAAGAGCCTCGTCGTGCTCTTCCTCCAGGGCTTCATCGGGGTCTTCCCCTGGCAGGTCATCACCTACTACATCTTCGGCTACCTCGAGAAGGGCCGGGGCTACGGGGAAGAGGCCATCCTCCTGACCATGGTGCCGGCCGTCCTCATCATGGCCGCGGGCTACCCGATCGGGGGCATCCTCGGCGACCGCCTGTTCAAGCGCACGCCCAACGGCCGCGTCATCGTGGGGGCAGGCGGGGTGGCCATGGGGGCGATCCTCCTCTGGGTCGCGATCAAGGTCCCGGTCCAGAGCCAGCTCGCCTTCGGCGTGGCCCTCTGCGCCGCCTCCCTCTTCATCCCCTTCGCATCGCCCAACGTGCTCTCCTCCTTCTACGACGTGACCGAGCCCGAGATCCGCGCCACGACGAACGCGGTGCAGAACTTCATCGAGTCGGCCGGCTCGGCCGCGGCGCCCCTGATCGCGGGCATCATCGCGGACCGGAGCTCCCTCGAGGCCTCGATCCTCGGCATCTGCACCGTCTCCTGGGCCCTGTGCTTCCTCTTCTTCGTCTTCGCGGGGAAGTACATGCCCAAGGACATCGAGAGCCTGAAGGCCAAGCTGCGCGACCGGGCCGAGCTCGCCAAGGCGGAAGCCGGGACTTGATCGCCTAACGCTCCGGCCGCGGCGCCTCTTCGGGCCGCCCTAGAGCTCGAGGAGGATCCCCGCCTGGCCGGCGACCCGCGCCTCGCCCTCGAGGTAGCGGTCCTCGAGGTAGAGGCCGGCCGCGAGGGCGGCGTAGAGCGAGAGCCGGCCGGAGAGGGGCGCGTCGACGGCCGCCACCGCCTTGAGGCAGGAGGAGCGGTAGCCCGAGCCGGGCACGTAGAGCAGGGAGTGGTTGAGGCCGGCCATGAGGCCCCCGCCGAGGAGGGCCACGGCGTAGGCGTCGTTGTACAGCTCGAACCCGCTTTTCTCCAGGACGCAGTTCCCGACGGCCTCGTAGAAATAGCCCTCGCCATCGCCCGCCCGGAAGTAGTTGATGCGGAGGGTGTTCGAGAGGGCGAGGGGCCCGAAGGCCAGCTTGAGCGTCGGGGCCGCCGAGAGGAAGAGCCCGGCCTCCGAGCCCCCGGCCAGCTCCCCGAGGGAATCGGCGTCGTACTCGTCCTCGTAGCCCCCGAGCTCCCGGAAGCCGTAGCCGAGGGCGTCGTGGTAGCCGGCGAGCCGGGCCGCCAGGGTCAGGTCGAAGAAGGCTATCGGCTCGAGGTCGAGGTAGAGGCCCAGGAAATCGAAGGCGGGCGAGAGGCTGTTCTCTAGCCCGAGGTCGAGCTTCGTCGACTCCCAGAGGATGCCGCCCCGGTCGGAGAGGGGAAGGCGGTAGAACAGCTTGGTGACGAGCTGGGCGCCGAGGGGGTTGTAGGCCGCCTGGATGGATTGGTCGAGGTAGAAGCCCCGCCGCGCGGGGGCGGCCAGGGCCGCCGCGCCGGAGGCCAGGGCCAGGAGGAGGGCGGCGGCCAGCCTCGGGCCGGCCTTCGATCGTATCATTCGGTTCATGCTATCGCTCCTTTGGCATCGCCGAGGCAGAGCTCGATGAAGCGATCCACGAGGGGCTCGGCGGAATCCCAGTAATCGGGGTGGACGCGCTTGTTCAGGAAGAGGGTGACGATGCCCCAGACCGCGGCCTGGGCCAGGGAGACCTCGAGGAGGAGGTTCCGCGGGGCCAGGGAGCCCTCGGCCACCGCCTCGGCCAGGAGGTCGCGGGCGCGGAAGCTGAGGGCGTAGTAGCGTCCCATCCCCTCCTCGTCCAGGTCGGTCCGGGCGGGAAGCTCGTCCATGAGGAGGCTCGCGAGGTGGGGCCGCTCGAGGCACCAGGCCGCGAACTCGCGTATCAGGGCGGCGAGCCGCTCCCGCGCCTTCGCCCCCGGGTCCTGCGCGGCGGCGACGCGGGCCTCGAGCTCGTCCATGGCCTCGAACTTGATGCGCTCGAAGAGGGCCTCCTTGGACGGGAAGTAGTAGTAGATCGCGGTGGGGCTGACCCCGGCCCGCTGGGCGATGAGCCGCATGTTGATCTTCTCCGGCGGCTTGCTGCCGAGCTCTTCGAGGGCTATCTCGAGGACGCGGCGAACGAGGTCGGGATTCGCTGGCTTGGACATCGGCGCTCCTTGACGTAGTTATTATATCTTTGTTATGTTAACGTTGTCAAGTACAGGAGGAATACATGCAGCCAAGAAGCTTCGCCCTCGCCGCCCTCGTCCTCTCCCTCGCGGCCTCGGGCCGGGCCCTCGCCGCCGAGCCGCGGCTCAAGCTCAGCCTCGTCCCCGGCCCGGCCTACGCCCACAAAGTCCGCTTCGGCCTCGTCCCCGTCACGCTCCGTCCCCAGATCGCGATGTGGATCGAGGATGCCGAGGGCCGCTTCGTCGACACGATCTACGTCACGCGCCGGGCGGCCAAGGCCGACTGGAAAGCGGCGGGCGGGGCGCGGCGGCCCGAGGCCCTCCCCCTCTGGTCCCACGCCCGGGGGATAGCGGCCCCGGACGGCCTGTACATGCCCGACGCGAAGCATCCCCTGCCCGACGCGGTCTCGGGCGCCACCCCGGACGAGGCCTTCGCGAAGTACTGGCCGCTCCCCGCCTCGCTCGCCCCGGGGAGCTACCGGATCAGGGTGGAGCTGAACTCGAGCTTCGACTGGAACGCGAGCTACCCCGACAAGCTGCCCAAGGACGATGCGCGCTACAGCGAGGCGAACGGCCAGCCCTCCCTGCTCTGGGAAGGCCGGCTCCTCATCGGCGGAGGTCCGGCCTCGGCCCGGCTCGAGCCCGCGGGAACCGGCTCCCTCCGCGGCGAGGACGGGAGGCTCGGCCCGGGCCTCGCGGGCCTCACGAGCGCCCGGGACCTGGCCGCCTCGATCGCGGCCGAGTTCCTGCCCTGAGCGGGCGAAAGCCGAGCGAGGAAGGCGGGGCGCGGGCCGCCCTCGGCCCGCCCTCGGCCCGCCCTCGGCCCGCCTTCGGCCCGGCGCCGCGAAAATCCGCGGCCCTACGTGCCGGCACGGATGCGCGGCTGCGGCGAATCCGGCTACTCCTGTTCCCCGTAACCGAGGAATAAGGAGGACAGCATGGAGAACGTGAAGCGGAAGGATCGGCCAGGCCCGCACGCGCGCCTGGCCCGAGCCGCGGCCCTCGCCTGCGCGGCGCTCGTCGCCCTGCTCGCGGGCTGCGCCCAGGGCTCGGGGGATCCGGGCGAGCCGCGGGTCGTCGTCTACGCCGCCGGCTCGTACAGCGAGGGCGGCTGGGACCTCCCCTGCTATTGGAGGGACGGTACGCGAGTCCCCCTCCCCTTCGACGCGGAGGACCAGGCCGGCCGGGTCGCCGCCATCGCCGTAGACGGAGGGACGGTCTACACCGCGGGCAGCACGGGCTACCACGACTATTACTCGTGCTATTGGAAGGGAACCGAGAGGAGCGATCTGGCGGGCCGGGGAGCAGAAGCGATCGCCGTGTCGGGCGGCACCGTCTACACGATCGTCAACGGCGATTGGAGCGGCGGGGGCATCACCGCCTTCGGCGGCGCCTACTACGCGGGCGCCGCGCTCAATCACCTCGCGGGCATAGCCAATACGGACCCCTCGCGGCCTGTGTGGGATACCTCGGCCTACGGCATGGCGGTGGCAGGGGGGATCGTCTACACGGCGGGCCGCGCCTCCGGCTCGGACGAGGGCTACGCCTGCTACTGGACGGGCGCGGACGCGAGGACCGATCTGGACGCCGCCTCCGAGGCAAAGGCCATCTACGTGAGCGGCGGGACCGTCTACACGGCGGGCTGGACCGTCGATGGGAAGGTATGCGTTCCCTGCTACTGGGCCGGCGCGGCGATGACCAAGCTCCCGATCGTCGCGGACAATGAAGGCTACGCCGAGGACATCGAGGTCGTCGACGGCTCCGTCTACACCGCCGGCTACTACGGCTATTACGACGCCGACATGTATAATTACGTTCACACGGCTTGCTACTGGATCGGCGGCGAACGCTACGACCTCCCCGGCGATGGGACGAACACGGCCCAAGCCCACGCCATCAGCGTGTACGATGGCGTCGTCTATGTAGCCGGCTGCTACAACGACGGCTCGAAGGACGTTCCCTGCTACTGGAAGGACGGGATCCGGACAGACCTCCCCGGCGGGAGCTCCGACGGCTACGCGAACGATATACTCATCGTAGAGGAGTAGGGGCCTTCAGCCCCACCGGCCACCTCGCCCTTCGGATGCGGGCGGGGCGGCAGGCCGCCGGCGGGGCCCTATTAAAAGTTTAATAACCCTCGGAGCGGCGGGCCTTTTCACGTCGGCGCCATGGTCGTATACTCCTCCCCCGAAACCAGGAGATGCACATGGCACAACTCAACGACATCCTCGTGATGGCGCACCGCGGCTTCCGCGGCATAGCGCCTGAGAATACCCTCGCCGCGGCGAGGAAGGGCTTCGAGGCCGGGGCGGCGTGGTGGGAGCTCGACGTGGCCGCCTCGAGCGACGGGGAGCTCGTGGTCATCCACGACGACAAGCTCTCCCGCACGACAGACGCGGAGGCGCGCTTCCCCTCCCGCGATCCCTGGACCGTCTACGACTTCAGCCTCGCCGAGCTCAAGAGCCTCGACGCGGGCTCCTGGTACGCCGTGAAGGATCCCTTCGGCCAGGTCGCCTCGGGCCGGGTGGGCGCGGCCGAGCTCGCCTCCTTCGAGGGCGAGCGCCTGCCGACCCTCCGCGAGTGCCTCGAGCTGACCAAGCGGAGCCGGCGCAAGGTCAACGTCGAGATCAAGGACGCCGCCGGCAGGGCCTGCGATCCCTGGCTGGTCGAGCGCACGGTCGAGCTCATCCGCGAGATGGGCATGGTCGGCGACACCCTCATCTCCTCCTTCAACCACGAGTACCTGCGCCGGGTCAAGAAGGCCGAGCCCCGGCTCGAGGTCGGCGCCCTGGTCGAGGACCGGCCCCCCGAGCTCGTCCCCCTCCTCCGCGAGCTCAAGGCCCGCTCCTACCATCCCGGCGCGAAGAGCCTCGACGAGGCCACGGTCCGCGAGGTGCGCGCGGCCGGCTTCGACGTCTTCGTCTGGACCCCGAACGAGCTCCCCCTCATGGAGCGCCTCCTCGACTGGGGCTCCACCGGCCTCATCACCGACTTCCCCGACCTGGCCCTCGAGCTCCTCGCGAGGCGCTCCCGCGGCCACGGCGCGCGTTAGAATTTGCCAAAATCGCGGACAGGGTCTACTCTTATCGGCGTATCCCTGTGCAAGGTGCCCTAATCGCGTTCTCATGAGGAGGTTATCGTGAAGAGGTTCGGTTTTGCGATCCTAGTCGTCCTCGCCTTCGCCCTGGCGTTCACGGGCTGCGAGAAGAAGCCCACGGGACCCGTGACCGTCGAGTTCTGGCACGCCATGACCGGCAAGAACGGCGATATGGTCGCCCAGGTCTGCGAGAAGTTCAACGCCAGCCAGGAAGCCTACAAGGTCACCCCCGTCTACAAGGGCTCCTACAGCGACACGATGAACGCGGCCATCGCCGCCTTCCGCGCCGGCCAGGCCCCGGCCATCGCCCAGGTCTACGAGGTCGGCACCGCGACCATGATGTCGGCCAAGGGCGCCATCAAGCCGGTCTACCAGCTCATGAAGGAGAACAAGGCCAAGTTCGATCCCAAGGCCTACATCCCCACGATCACCGGCTACTACTCCACCTCCAAGGGCGAGATGCTCTCGATGCCCTTCAACTCCTCCACCTCCGTCATGTACTACAACAAGGACGCGTTCCGGAAGGCCGGCCTCGATCCCGAGAAGCCGCCGGTCACCTGGCCCGAGTTCTTCGAGACGGCCAAGAAGCTCAAGGCCTCCGGCATGCAGGGCGGCTTCTCCACGAACTGGATCTCCTGGATCCAGCTCGAGAACTTCTCCGCCTGGCACAACCAGAGCTTCGGCACCAAGAACAACGGCTTCGACGGCCTCGACACCGAGCTGGTGTTCAACACCCCCCTTACCCTGAAGCACTTCGAGACCCTCTACCAGCTCTCGAAGGACAAGACCTTCATCTACGGCGGCCGCGAGAACAAGGCCAACCCCCTCTTCGTCTCCGGCCAGGTCGGCATGCACTTCGAGTCGATCGGCGGCTACGGCAACTTCAAGGCCAACTGCAAGTTCGACTTCGGCGTCGCCCGCCTGCCCTACTACCCCGACGTCGCCGGCGCTCCCCAGAACACCATCATCGGCGGCGCCAGCCTCTGGGTATTCGGCGGCAAGACCAAGTACGAGTACAAGGCCGTGTCCGAGTTCTTCAGCTTCATCTCCCAGCCCGAGATCCAGGCCTTCTGGCACCAGAACACGGGCTACCTCCCCATCACCAAGGCCGCCTACGAGCTGACCAAGAGCCAGGGCTTCTACGAGAAGAACCCCGGCCCCGAGGTCGCCATCAACCAGCTCCTCAACAAGGAGCCGACGGGCAACTCGATGGGCATCCGCTTCGGCAACTTCAACATCATCCGCGAGATCGAGGACCAGACCTGGGAGGACATCCTGGCCGACAAGATCTCCGTCAAGGACGGCCTGGACAAGATGGTCGCCGAGGGCAACAAGACCCTGCGCGAATTCGAGCGCGTGAACAAGTAGGGGAAAGAGAGAGATAATCAACCACAGAGGCACAGAGACACAGAGGGGGAGAGGAGAGTAGAGAGCTGGAGGATGGGGAGCGAGCGAAAGCTCCCCTTCCATCCATTCCTTCCCTTTTCTTTCTCCACCCATCTTCTCTGTGCCTCTGTGCCTCTCTTCCTTTTTCTTCCCTCTCTTCTGATGTATCCACCCTTTCCCAGGAAGGCGCGATGGCGAAGCAATACGAGTTCCTGAACCAGCGGAGGCTGCCCTACCTCCTGGTCCTGCCGCAGATGGTCATCGTGATCATCTTCTTCTTCTGGCCGGCGGCCCAGGCCGTCTGGCAGTCCTTCTTCATCCAGGACGCCTTCGGCTCGCGCCTGATCTTCGTGGGCTTCGAGAACTACCTGAAGCTCTTCGCGGACCCCGCCTACGGCGAGTCCTTCGTCGTGTCGACCGCCTTCGCCCTCGCGGTCACGGCCTCGGCCATGACGATCGCCCTCTTCCTCGCGGTCCAGGCCAACCGGGAGATCCGCCTCTCCTCCTTCTACAAGACCATGCTCATCTGGCCCTACGCCGTCGCGACCATGGTGGCCGGCGTCCTGTGGCTGTTCATGTTCAACCCCAACGTGGGCGTCGTCGCCTGGCTCCTCGAGAAGAAGCTTGGCATCGCCTGGTCCCACCTCCTCAACTCCCGGCAGGCCTTCCTCCTCATCACGGTGGCGGCCTCCTGGAAGCAGGTGGCCTACAACTTCGTGTTCTTCCTCGCTGGGCTCCAGAGCGTGCCGGCCCCCCTCGTCGAGGCCGCCGCGATCGACGGGGCCAGCCCCCTGGTCCGCTTCTGGCGGATCATCTTCCCCCTCCTCTCCCCGACCACCTTCTACCTCCTGGTCATGAACCTGGTCTACGGCTTCTTCGAGACCTTCCCCATCATCCACCAGGTGACCGCCGGCGGCCCGGGAAAGGCCACGCAGATACTCGTCTACAAGGTCTGGCGCGACGGGGTGATCAACCTCGACTTAGGCGGCTCGGCCGCCCAGTCGGTGATCCTCATGCTCCTGGTCATCGGCCTCACGGTCGTGCAGTTCCGCTTCATCGAGCGGAAAGTCACCTACTAGGAGGGCGGCCGTGATCGAGCACTCCAAGATCCGCAGGGCGATGCCCCACGTCTACCTCTGGCTCGCCATCGCCCTCCTCGTCTTCCCCATCTACTTCGTCTTCGTCGCCTCCACGCGGACGAGCGCGGAGATCCTCTCGGCGCCCATGCCCCTCTACCCCGGCGACCGCTTCTTCCAGAACTACGGCGACGCCCTCCTCCAGGGCGCCAAGAACCTCGGGGCCTCCGCCTTCGTCATGATGGGCAACTCCCTGGTCATGGCCCTGGGCATATCGGTCGGCAAGATAGTCGTCTCCCTCCTCGCGGCCTTCGCCATCGTCTTCTTCGACTTCCGCCTCCGCAAGCTCTGCTTCTGGAGCATCTTCATCACCCTCATGCTCCCGGTCGAGGTCCGCATCATGCCGACCTACAAGGTCATCTCGGACCTCCACATGCTCAACAGCTACCCCGGCCTCATCATGCCGATGATCGTCTCGGCCACGGCCGTCTTCCTCTTCCGGCAGTTCTTCATGTCGGTCCCCCGGGAGATCGCCGAGGCCTCGCAGATCGACGGCGCCCACGCCATGCAGTTCTTCCGCTCCATCCTGGTGCCGATGACCCGCACCCCCGTCGCCGCCATGTTCGTCATCCAGTTCATCTACGGCTGGAACCAGTACCTCTGGCCCCTCCTCATCACGACCAAGGTCCGCTACTACACCCTCCTCATCGGCATCAACCGCATGCTCTCGGGGGCCGACGTGCAGATCGAGTGGCAGATCGTCATGGCCACCGTCCTCCTCGCCATGATCCCGCCCGTGGCCATCGTCGTGACGATGCAGAAGCAGTTCGTAGCCGGCATGACCGACACGGAGAAATAAGCGCCCACAAGGAAGCAGCATGAGCAAGAACCGACTCGCGGCCCCGATCGCCGCCGCCCTCGCCCTCGCGGCCTTGGCCCTCCTCAACCCGAAGCAGGCCGACTTCAAGGCCTACCTCGCCTCGCGGGCCGCGCCCTCGGGCAAGGGCAAGGGGACCCTCATCGGCGCCCTCTCCAAGGGCGTGGCGTCCGCCGCCGGCGCCGCTTACACCCGTAACGACTATCTTATCTGCAGCACCTACCGGCTGGGCGACGCCACCTACCTCGGCCTGGCGAAGAGAATCTTCATAAAGCTCCCCTAGGTCCCGTACCCGGCCGCCGCGCCCCCCGCCCCGGGGGCGCGGCGCCTTCCTCCCCCCGGGTCAGGCCGGGGAGGCCTGACCTTCCATAGGCTTTCCGCTATACTAGTCCCATCATGGCATACGACGACCT
>Ga0209310_1000461_pt1 | contig 45192 bp, 23 predicted proteins | sample AD_UKC030_MetaG_FD_184415 | JGI IMG/M metagenome (GOLD analysis project Ga0209310, IMG submission 184415) | Active sludge microbial communities of municipal wastewater-treating anaerobic digesters from USA - AD_UKC030_MetaG (SPAdes) (version 2) | ecosystem: Engineered > Bioreactor > Anaerobic >...
GCCAATTCACCCAAGGTACCCAGGCTGACTTTACGGTGCTGGAAAAGCTCGATTACCAGCCGGAATTCAAGTTGCCGATCTGGGATTATCTCGCAGCGCTTGTGGACGACGAACGTATCGCCGACGGTCGCGAGATGCTGGTGCGTCACGCAGCCGTGCTGCAACGTATTGCCGCCGCTTATGGTGTCGATCCGACAACGGTGGTTGCCGTCTGGGGCGTGGAAAGCAATTACGGACGCATCACCGGCAAGTATCCGCTGGTTCAGGCGCTTGGCACCTTGTCCTGCTTTGGGCGCCGGCAAGGCTATTTTCAGGGAGAGTTCTTCGCCGCATTGCGTATTCTCCAGCGCGGCGACATTGCGCCCGATCGTCTTTATGGATCATGGGCCGGCGCCTTCGGCCATACCCAATTCATGCCCGCAACCTACGAACGGCTGGCCGTGGATTTCGACGGCGACGGACGTCGCGACCTGGTCGACAACAGCGCCGATGCCCTGGCGTCTACAGCCAACTTCCTGCGTCGCGGCGGTTGGCAGAGCGATCTGCCCTGGGGGTTCGAGGTTCGCCTGCCGCCGAGCTTTGATTCTTCGCTGGCCGGGCGCAAGAACAAGCGCCCGATAAGCGAATGGGCAGCGCGCGGCATTGTTGCGGTCGACGGCAAAAATCTGGCCAATTCCGGGTTGGGCGATGGCGAACGTACTGCGATCCTGCTACCCGCAGGGCCGCGCGGGCCGGCTTTCATCGTGACGCGAAACTTCGATGTGATCTATGGCTACAACGCCGCCGAAAGCTACGCATTGGCGATTGCGCATCTTGCCGATCGGTTGCGGGGCGGTGCGCCTTTCGTCACCCCCTGGCCGACGGACGATGCCGGCCTTTCGCGTGCCGAACGCCGCGAACTGCAAACTTTGCTGGCCGCGCGTGGCCATGACATCGGGGAAATCGACGGCGCCCTTGGCGAACGCAGCAGGACGGCAATCAAGCTCGAACAAACGCGCTTGGGGCAAGAGGCCACGGGTCGGGGTGGGCAGAAGATTCTGAACGTCTTGCGTGGTGGCAAGCCCACACAGAACCCCGCGCAATAAAAGTTTTCCCGGTCTGAAGTGCTGTTTCGAGTTTGTCGCGGGTTTCTTGAGTCGTTTGCCTGTCGCGGGTCAGTTTGCGACTTTTGACCAGCCTTTGCCTTCCATGCAGGCAAACATGCGGCGAACGCCTTCGTTGGTGACCATGCCGGTCGTGTCGGGGTAGGTCGCGGTTTTGCACTGGTTCAGGTCGACCGTGTAGTCGCGCTCCGTGGCGCCGGGTTTTTCCCAGTGCCATGCTGGTTTGAGCGCACAGCCTGCCAGCGTCAGCAGGCTGCATACCGCCAAACCGGCGATGCTGCGTTTGCTTCCATTCATTCGGGTTGATCCTTGTTTTCCTGGTTTCGTGATTTGCGTCAGTCGGTCGGGCAGAGTCGCGGTGTCCGGAGGGATGATAGGAAAAAAGAAGGGGAGCTGCTTGCTCCCCTTCATCTCTGCATATCGCTGTGAAGCACAAATAAAGGGGCGAAAAGAGCTATAGATCATATGGATTCTCGGATTTTACGCCTTCTAGGCTCTTTGGCGGGCTCTATCCGGGAATTCTTGTGATTTCTTCAAGCTTCTGATTTGAAAGTGTTTGTGAAATTTTATTAGTCACGCAAGCAGGGTGGCTCGAGGCCTGAGCCAGTTCTCCGACGCTTTTCGTGAATCCATGTGCTTTTCAACCCATGGAGCTCAAAAAGTGAACACGAAAAAGTGCATTGCGTGTGGCCAATATTTCAAACCGTGGCCGCAAACCCCTGATCAAACCTACTGCTCCAAAGCTGAGTGTCAGCGGGAGCGGCGTCGTCGGGCTAAGCAACGAGAACGACTGTCCAACCCTAAACAGCCGTTCCATAGTAATGCCGAAATGGCCTCTGACAAACCAGGCTATTGGCGGGACTATCGTGCAGATCATCCCGACTACGTTGATCGAAATCGTCTTCTGCAAAAGGGTCGAAATTTACGGCGAACGTTACCTCGTGAATCCAGCGGAATAACGCATCTACCACCTGGGCGCTACCGTCTTGAGCGCTTAGACGGCGACAGTATTGCAAACGGGGTGGTGTGGATCGTCGAAATTCACGTCCTGTCAGCATTTTCGAGAGATGGGTGATTGCAAATGTCGTCCACATTTTCATGTTTCCAATTTCTTGCTAGCTTGGGCCAATCGTCTGATTTTTTGTGATTTGTTCATTCTGCCAGGCGCCATGTTGCGCCTGGCTAATCGGGTGGAGAACAAAAATGCCTATTCAAGCATTGGTTGATGGCGACGGAGTTCAGACTGCTTTGTTCAGGGCGGCTGAATATGTGCGGATGTCGACTGAGCATCAACAATACTCAACTGAAAATCAGGCAGCCAAGATCCGCGAATACGCGCAACGACGCGGAATTCAGATCGTGAAAACGTATGCAGATGAAGGCAAGAGCGGGCTACGAATTGATGGTCGCCAGGCACTGCAACAACTCATCTCAGATGTTGAGTCAGGGAAGGCCGATTTCAATCTCATCCTTGTATACGACGTTAGTCGTTGGGGGCGTTTTCAGGATGCCGATGAGTCGGCCTATTACGAGTACATCTGCAAGCGAAAGAACATCCTGATCAGCTACGTTGCTGAGCAATTCGAAAACGATGGCTCCCCCGTTTCAACAATCGTTAAGGGCGTCAAGAGAGCTATGGCTGGTGAGTACAGCCGTGAGCTTTCCGCTAAGGTCTCTGCCGGGCAATGTCGCTTGATCGAACTTGGTTATCGCCAGGGAGGGCCTGCTGGATACGGGTTACGCAGGGTCTTGATCGACCAGCATGGGAATCACAAGGGAGAGTTGGCTCGAGGGGAGCACAAAAGTCTTCAGACTGACCGTGTCATTTTGGTCCCTGGGCCAGAGGGAGAGGTCCTGGTGGTTAATCAGATCTACCGTTGGTTTATCGAAGATGGACTGACAGAGTCCCAGATCGCATCCAGACTCAACACGCTTGGACATAGGACGGATTTAGATCGCGATTGGACGAGAGCAACCGTCAGCGAAGTGCTGACCAATGAGAAATACATTGGCAATAACGTATACAACCGTATCTCCTTCAAGCTGAAGAAGGCTCGGGTGACCAACACTCCTGATATGTGGATTCGAAAAGAGGGAGCGTTCGAGTCGGTTGTCCCTTCAGAGTTGTTTTACACTGCACAAGGCATTATGCGAGCGCGGTTTCGTCGCTATTCTGACAACGACTTGCTCGAACGCTTGAGGAATCTATATCAGACCCGTGGATTCCTCTCTGGGCTCATCATCAATGAAACCGATGGTATGCCTTCAACTTCCGTTTATGCACATCGCTTCGGTAGCCTGATCCGTGCTTATCAGATGGTTGGTTTTACGCCGGACAGAGATTATGGCTACCTCGAAATCAACCGCTACCTAAGGGAAATGCATCCAGGCGTCGTTCGGCAAACCGAGTTGAGTATTCAAGATCTAGGAGGCAGTGTTGTTCGCGATCCAGCTACTGGTATTTTGGATGTGAACGACGAATTCACCATCTCAATCGTTTTGTCCCGATGTCATGCGACAGAGGCTGGTGGGAAGCGATGGAAAATCCGTTTTGATACCAGCCTCTGTCCAGATATCACGGTAGCGGTACGTCTGAATTACGAAAATCAGTCTGCACTGGATTACTACCTACTGCCGCGCTTGGACTTTGGGCTGGATCGTCTCTGCTTGGCTGAGTCAAACGCATTTGAGCTGGACAGCTATCGCTTCGATACGCTGGACTATCTCTATGGGATGGCGGAACGCTTTCGGATTCGGAGAGCAGCGTGATGCTTCAGCTAGATGCAAAAAATGTGGAGATGCTTCCCGTTGAGCTGATTCGGGTACTAAATCCCCGGGAGAGAAATCAACGCGGATTTGAAAGCATTGTTGAAAGCATTCGCAATGTAGGCCTGAAAAAACCTATTATTGTGACCCCGCGTGCTAACTCGGGCGGCCAGCCAGAGTATGCCTTGGTTTGCGGGGAAGGCCGTCTGAGCGCATTTCGGGTGCTCGGTGAAAAGCAAATCCCAGCATTGGTAGTCGAGGCGACCGATGAGGACGCCTACATCATGAGTCTTGTCGAGAATATCGCACGTCGTCAGTACCGACCGCTGGAGGTTCTCAGAAGCATTAAGCAATTATCTGAACGCGGCTATAGTCCCGGCGACATCGGCAAAAAGACAGCATTGTCTTCACAGTATGTTTCTGGAATTCTGAAGTTGCTTAGTTGTGGCGAAGAGAGACTCCTGATGGCAGTTGAAAAAGGAATGGTTCCTCTCAATACCGCCCTAGATATTGTCAATGCAGGTGAGGACAACGCAGCCCTACAAACTGCTATGCAGGAAGCCTATGAATCGGGTTTGTTAAGAGGCACCAAACTTACCAAGCTCCGGCGCATCTTGGAGCGTCGAACAACACTTGGCTCCTCACTAAATTGTGCTAGCAAAAGGAAGCGAACCAACGTTACCTCGTCGAGTTTGGTTCGGGTGTATGAAAAAGAGGTTGAGCGAAAGAAGCTTATCCTCAGAAAGGCGGATTTAACCCAAAAACGCTTGCTTTTCGTCACCAGTGCACTGCGCCAGCTATTGAGCAACGAGCATTTCGTCATTTTGCTGCGGGCCGAACAACTCGATGTGATGCCGATGTATCTGGCAGAGCGTGTATGGCCGGAAAGGATTAGGCGATGAACGGTGTGCCTCGTGCTTTCTCTCCCGAAATTCTTCAAGTGCCTCTGGACAAGCTTCTACCTTCTAGAAGCTTACCTGGCAGCGTGCCAGGGTCAGTGAAGTTTCGACAGATCGTCAGCTCAATTCAAAGTGTTGGTTTGATTGAGCCACTATCAGTCAGCCTCATGGATGCCATATCTGGACAGTACCTAGTGCTTGATGGGCATGTACGGCTTATGGCCATGCAAGAGCTCGAGTTTTCGCTGGCTCCGTGTCTCTTGGCAGCGGACGATGAGGCCTATACATACAACAGTCGGATCAATCGGCTGTCGAGTATTCAGGAGACCAGAATGCTCCAGGAGGCGGTGGCCAAGGGAGTATCGAAAGAACGTCTTGCTCAGTCACTAAACATCGACATCAGCAGTCTGCTCAGAAAACTCAAGCTCTTGGATGGAATATGCCCAGAAGCTGTAGATCTGCTGAGAGATCGGCAATTTTCACCCGAAATCTCGCGAATACTTCGCAAAATGAAGGCAACTCGTCAGGTTGTATGTGTCGATTTGATGCTCTCTGCCAATAGTTTGACTGTTAACTATGCGGAGGCGCTGTTGGCCACGACGCCAGGCGAGCTTTTGGTGGGTGGGGAAAAGCCCGAAATGAAGGGGGTCACTGCCGAGCAAATGGCTCGGATGGAGCACGAAATGGAAAACCTACAGGGCCAGTACAAGCTTATAGAAGATAGCTATGCCGACGACGTTCTAAATTTGGTTGTAGCGCAGGGATATCTGAGCAAATTATTGGCTAACGACGCCGTCAGTCGGTTTATAGAGCAACACCGTCAGGATATCTATGAGCAATTTAAATCTATTGCGCTGATGAACTCCCTCGATAGCTGACAGCCTTTGGTTCTTTAACAATTCGGCAAATTCATGCTGGCTGCTACGAACATGCCGCAGCTTGGAGCGCGAGTGTTTCGTGGCAGCCTGCTTTTTTGTGGGAAAAGGATTGTTGTGAGCGGCGTGTGACGTATACCGGTTCATTGGCTGATGCGTCCGCTGGAGGATCGGTGAGCCAAAGGCAGCAAAGGATCAGTGAGCGCTCGTTGCAGTGGCAAGTGAATTTTTAAGACATTGATCGAAACAGCTGAAAAGTAGTCGCGACTTCGTGCAGTAAAGCATTCTTGAATGCATTCAAATCATTCGTCATCAGCAGTATTGCGGAAATAGCTGTAAAGTGATGCTGATTCGACTATTCCCAGACCTGTGGCCAATTACAGCTACATGATATCAATGTGTTATGAACGTATTCGAACTCCGCAATCAGCTAGTAGGTGATTACGGCGCCTTCGCGCGCTCATTCACCAAGATCAAGTCGGCAGATATCCGCGAACAGTTGCATGAGATATATGCGGGTGATCGGTTCTGGCCTGAACCACTACTCCAGATCAACCCGAACTATATGGTCGGCCCTACAGTGGCAGACCTTTCTCAAGCTGGCGAGCTTCATCCTCTCTGCGCTTCGATATTTCAAACCAAGGATGAGGTCAGTGGAGCATTAAGCCCTTTGAGTCTGCATACGCACCAATTTCAGGCATTGTCAGCTGGAAAATCGGGAGCTAGTTATGTAGTCACCACCGGCACGGGTTCCGGAAAGTCGCTATGCTTTTTTATTCCGATAATCGACGCGATTCTGCGTGAAAAGGCAACGGACTCAACGCCGCGCACTCGAGCGATCATCGTTTACCCGATGAATGCGCTGGCCAACAGCCAGAAAGAGGAGCTGGAGAAATTTCTTCAGAACATCACACCTAACCCGCTGACTTTCGCCCGTTACACGGGACAGGAAGATTCAGCGCTCAGGGAAAATATATCGAACAACCCTCCCGATATCTTGCTGACCAACTTCGTAATGCTTGAGTACCTGATGACGCGGCAGGACCCAATCGACAGGAAAGTCATCGGGAATTGTGGCGGGCTCCGTTTCCTCGTTCTCGATGAACTGCATACCTATCGCGGGCGACAGGGGGCGGATGTAGCACTCCTCGTCCGCCGAATCAAAGCTTTGCTCGCCGGCCCCAAGATGCAATGCATCGGCACCTCCGCGACGATGGCCAGTGGAAACGAGCTTGACCGCAAGCAGGCCGTGGCTGAGGTGTCTTCAAAGCTATTCGGCACTGACATCACGACCAACAACATCATCGGCGAAACCCTGCGCCGAGTAACTAACCCGGAAAAAACGGCGGAGTCCGTCAAAACCGAGTTGGCATCAGCCCTGACAGCAACGATTTCGCCAGCACTTACCGATGCCCAGCTTTTTGCTCATCCGTTGGCTATTTGGGTCGAAACCCGGCTTGGACTGGAGAGCGAAAACGGCAAGTGGGTGCGTGCCAAACCTCAAAAACTATCGACAGCAGTTGAATGGTTAAGCGAGGACAGCGGTATTCCTGCCACGCAGTGCGCAGAGCAACTCCAGAAGTTTCTGATGCTCACGTCGCTAGCGGAGGCTGACCGGGCGGCGGGACAGCACACAAACTCGCGCGGATTTTTTGCTTTTCGACTGCATCAATTCATTTCCGGTGCTGGCACGGCCTACAGCACGATTGATCCGCCCGGATTCCGGGTGGTCACTACCAATGGTCAGCAGTATCTCCCTGGGCAAGATTACAAGCGGTTGTACCCAGTCCATTTTTGCCGCGACTGTGGTCAAGAGTATTACCCAGCGCTGCTCGATGATCGCAATGGCATCAAGCAACTTCTCCCGCGCGAAATTGAGGACATTCCCGTTCCACAAGAATCAGAAGGCGATGCCGCGGAATCTAGCCAACGGCATGGTTTTCTCGCTTTGCATCCAGACGACGAGTCGCTAGATTTTGCAGACCGAGTCGAGGACTATCCCGAAAATTGGCTGGAATACGACGCCCAAGGGCTTCCCCGACTAAAGGCAGTGCCGGCGCGTCAATATCGGGCCAAGGCAATCAAGGTTGAGCCAACGGGTGCCATCGGAACAGGAACGAATGGGTGGTTTCTGCCAGGGAAATTTCGTTTCTGCCTTAACTGCAAAACGGTGCATTCCGCTCAGGGCAAAGACAGTAATCGGCTGGCCTCCCTGTCTTCAGAGGGGCGCTCATCGGCCACCAGCATCTTCACGCACTCGATACTGCGCTGGATGGATGGTCAGTCGGGCCAGAGCATTCCTCCATCCAGGAGAAAGCTGCTAGGCTTCACGGACAATCGCCAGGATGCTGCACTCCAGGCAGGCCATTTCAACGACTTCCTTTTTGTCAGCATCTTGCGTGCCGGCATCCTTGGTGCAGTCAATAAAGCCGGTGATGATGGACTCACCGCAGATCGTATTGGTCAGGCCGTTTCGCGTGCATTGGGGTTTGATCGTGCTGAATTGCGCGATGAGTGGCTACTGAATCCGGAACTGTCGGGAGTTCAATTTCTGAACGCTCAACGTACTCTACGCGAAATGCTCGGCTATCGTGTATGGGTGGACCAGCGGCGGGGATGGCGCTATACCAATCCAAACCTGGAGCAACTTGGACTGCTCTCCGTCGAATATGAGGGATTGGCCGAATTCGTTGCCGATGATTCCAAATTCACCGGTACCCACGATCTGCTCGTGGATGTTCGTCCGGAAACACGGCTTGATGTCTTCCGCGAACTTTTCGATGCCATGCGCCAAGGGCTCGCGGTCACCACCGATGTTCTCGCAGCACCTGAGGCGGAAGCCCTCAAGACTCGCTCACGCGACCTTCTGCGAGCACCATGGGGCTTCGGGCGGGAAGAACGGCCCAGAACATCTCGCTATCTGATGCCCCGGGCACCCAATCGTCGAGACAACAGTCTCGGCGACGAGGATCTGATCATCCGGGCCGGCCCGCAGAGCGCCCTGGGACGTACCCTACGATCCGCAGGGCTATGGCACAACGACCCGCGCGCCGCCGCGCTACGTCGAGACGAATATGACCGCCTGCTCGATGGCATGTTGCGGGCGGCCGCCCGTGCCGGGCTGGTTGTTGATGTGCCGAGCCCATTCAATGGCTTTACCGGCTGGCAACTGAGTGCCAGTTGCGTGCTGTTCAAGCTTGGCGATGGCTCCGCGCAGCGTGGCGCCATGGACAATGCCTATTTCCGCAGCCTATATGCTAATTTGGCCGATGCCCTCTCCAGCGGGTATCACGTGTTTCACTATGAGGCCCGTGAGCATACCGCCCAGGTTGATGCGGATCGCCGGGAAATCCGGGAAATGCGCTTCCGTTTCGGCGATACGGAAAAGGAAGCCCTGAAGTCCCGCGCGGCGCAACTAACGGAGATCGGCGAGAACAACCGCTTCCTGCCCGTGATGTTCTGTTCGCCGACGATGGAACTTGGTGTGGATATTTCCGCGCTAAACACCGTCTATCTACGCAACGTACCACCGACCCCGGCAAACTACGCTCAGCGCAGTGGCCGCGCCGGACGTAGCGGGATGCCGGCATTAATCCTGACCTACTGCGCCGCCAAGAGCCCACACGATCAATTCTTTTTCGCCGATCCGCCGGCGATGGTGCATGGCGAAGTACGTGCGCCGACGCTGGATCTTGCCAACGAAGATCTGGTTCGCAGCCACTTGCAAGCCGTTTGGCTGGCGGCAACCGAGTGGCGACTCTCTCCCTCCATTGCCGAAGTTATCGACCCCGACGAAAAGCGGGGCCTCCCATTGCGCCCCGAGGTCACTGAAGCCTTGTCGCGCCCGTCCATTTCTCCCGTGGCCAATGCTCGGGTCAGCAAAGTTCTGGACCTTATCGAAACCGAGCTCAGCCCGGAAGCAGCGCCATGGTTCAAAGGCAAGCAACAGCTTGCCGAGGAAGTGACCAACCTTGCCTTTGCGCGCTTCAACCAGGCATTTGCCCGCTGGCGCGACCTTTTCATGAGCGCAGCCCGGCAACGAGACCTGGCCAGAAAGACCATGGATACCCACAACCTGCCGGAACGCGAGCGCACGGCTGCACGCATCCTGCATGGCCAGGCCATGGATCAGCTTGCGCTGCTTCAGCGCGGTAAGGAAAGCCTATCGAGCGACTTCTACACCTACCGATATCTGGCCACCGAGGGCTTCATGCCCGGATACAACTTCCCCCGTCTGCCACTCACCGCCTTCATTCCGGGCAGTACCGACCGAGGGCGCGGTGCCTATCTCCAGCGCCCGCGCTTCCTGGCACTCTCTGAGTTCGGCCCCCGCAGTTTGGTTTATCACGAGGGACGTGCGTACCGGGTCGTTGCTGCCGCGTTAGGCGTCCGGCAGGGTGAAACGCTCGATGGTGGCCAGCTGCCAACCGACACGGTCATGGTATGCCGCACCTGTGGTGCCGCCCATTTCCAGTCGGATGGGGGCGACCATGATGTCTCCCATTGCCGCTCGTGTGGCGTTGCCCTGACCGACAACGTAGAGATTGTTCGCAATCTCTACCGCATCGAGAACGTGCGCACCAGCCCGGCCGACCGAATCACCGTTAATGACGAAGAGCGGTTGCGTCAGGGATTTGAACTGCAAACCACCTTTCGCTGGGCTCGACGCGAGAACGGTCAGCCGGATGTCCGCTCTGCCAAGTCAGCCGATGCTGAAGGTGAGATCGCGATCATGCGCTATGGTCCAAGCACCGAAATCAGCCGCCTGAACAAAGGGCTCCGCCGCCGTGCCAATCAAACACAGCATGGCTTCCGTATCAACCCCATGAATGGCGCCTGGTCCAAGCTCGAAGATGAAGATGCCGAGGCCAATGATGACCCCACACGAATCGCCAGCCAATGGATTGTCCCGTGGGTACGCGACCAGAAGAATGCTTTGCTACTGCTCTTGCCACACGTCGACATTACGGAAACAACCGTGGCCACGGTGCAATATGCGCTGAAGAGAGGCATCGAGGCGGTGTATCAGCTCGAAGAATCCGAGCTATTGGCTGAACCCCTGCCAGATCGCAAGCGCCGCAACGGCGTACTGTTCTATGAAGCCACCGAAGGCGGTGCTGGCGTGCTTTCGCGCCTCGTCGGCGAACCGGACGCAATTTCCCGGATTGCCCACGCCGCAGTACGGCTGTTGCACCTTAATGTTCCGGATCACGGTCAGGCGCTGCCCGCGGTTGATGCGTTACAGGATGTCGCGAACGCAAACTGCGTCGCCGGTTGTTATCGCTGCATTCTCTCCTATTACAACCAGCCCGATCATCCGGTCATTGATCGCCGCGACAGGATGGCCCGTTCGATTCTTCTGCGACTCGCCAGCGTTGCAACGCAACCCTTCGATTCCATGGCACCCAAGGGTTCGCCAGGGGCCGCTCCAACCTCGGCAAACAAGCAACCTGAGCATTTTGATCCAGCCGTCCACGACCTGCCACCAGCCGATCTGCTGAATTCCGAGGTTGCCGGAGTTCCCGTCCTCGCCGCCTGGCGTGCCGCCCGCGTTGCTCTCGTCAATGCCGGCGTGGATGTCGCCGCTTTGCGCGAACGCGGGATGACAGTTGTCGAATTACCCACTGAAGCTGGGAATGTTTCGGCAGCCATCGACGCATTGAAAGTACACCTGAAATGAACACCGCTGCATCGATGGCACCTGAATTGCCGAATCACTTTGCCCCTGGCTCCCTGGTCCGCGCTCGTGGTCGCGAATGGATTGTCCTGCCGGGCGCCTCCGAAGATGAACTGCACCTGCGGCCGCTTTCAGGGTCGGAAGAAGACGCCACGGTACTGTGCCCTGCGCTGGAGTTCGATCCGGTTGCTCCGGCAACCTTCCCCCCACCGGACGGCCGACTGCGCGCCAGTCAGGAAACCGCGCTGTTGCTGCGCGACGCGCTGCTCATGTCCTTGCGCCGTGGTGCCGGCCCCTTCCGCAGTTTCGGCAATCTCGCCTTCGAGCCGCGCACCTACCAGTTGGTGCCCCTGCTTATGGCGCTCAAGCTGGATGTGGTGCGGCTCCTGATCGCCGACGACGTCGGTATCGGTAAAACCATCGAGGCTGGGATGATTGCCCGTGAATTGCTCGACCGCGGTGAACTCAAGCGCTTCGCCGTGCTTTGCCCCCCCCATCTGGTGGAGCAGTGGGTGCGCGAACTCGACGATCGTTTCCACATCAAGGCCGTCGCCGTCACTGCCGGCAACGCTGCACGTCTTGAGCGTGGCCTGCCAGCGACCGACAATATCTTTACCGTTTTTCCTTTCACCGTTGTCAGCCTGGATTACATCAAGAGCGACAGTCGTCGCGGTGACTTCGTTTCGCGGTGCCCTGAACTGGTTATCGTGGATGAAGCGCACACCTGCGCAGGCACCGGCGTCGGCCGGCATCAACGCTATGACCTGCTTCGACTGCTGTCGGCGGACGCCAATCGTCATATGCTGTTCCTCACCGCCACCCCGCATTCGGGTGACGAAACCAGTTTCCACAATCTGCTTGGCCTGCTGAAGCCTGAATTTCCTCAACTTCAGACGGTCACCGGCAACGCCCGTGACCGTCTGCGCGAAAAACTGGCCAACCATTTCGTTCAGCGCCAGCGAGTTGATATCGACGAATGGCACGACAGCGGGATATTCCCTCGCCGCGAGACGGCCAATCAGCCCTATGTCTTGTCCGGGCAGTGGGAGAGCTTCTTTGAGTCCGTGCTCGATTACTGTTCGGCAGTTGTCGAGCGTGCCGGCGAGGACGAGCGCCGCCAGCGCCTCAACTTCTGGGGCACCTTGGCGTTGATGCGTTGTGTGGCCAGCAGCCCGGCCGCTGCCGTTCAGGCACTTCGCACCCGTATGAGCGCACAGATGACCGGCGAGGAGGAGGAGGAGCTCCGCGAGCGGGTCTTCGATGGCACGGAAGATAGCCTGCCACAGGATGACGGCGAACTCCCGGCGCAAACCGACGATCCCGAACTGGCCAATCTGGTCACCCAGGCGGAGCGCCTGCTTGGCCAGAAGGGCGATCCCAAGCTGGTGGCGATCACCAAGCATCTGGAAGAGTTGATACGGGATGGATTCGCTCCAGTGGTGTTCTGCCGCTACATCGCCACGGCCCATTACCTCCATGACCAACTCAAGAACAAGTTCCCCGGCGTTACAACCGGCGTGGTGACCGGGGAATTGACGCCTGACGAACGCAAGCAGCGGGTCGACGAACTGACCGAGGCCGACCGGCCCTTGATGATCGCCACCGACTGCCTCTCGGAAGGTATCAACCTCCAGCACGGTTTCAACGCCGTCGTGCATTACGACCTGTCCTGGAACCCCACCCGCCACGAGCAGCGCGAAGGCCGGGTGGATCGCTTCGGTCAGGAAGGCGTCATCCGTGACGGCAAGCGCACCGTCCGCGCCATCCTGATGTGGGGCAACAACAACCCCGTGGATGCCGTGGTGCTGGAGGTCATCCTCAAGAAAGCCAAGAAAATCCGGGAAGAGCTAGGGGTGCCTGTTCCACTTCCTGACGACGACCACACTCTGACCAACGCCCTGATGCAGGCGGTGCTCCTGCGGCGGCATGAAATTCGCGCCCGTCGCGAGGAGGCATCCCGCCAAGGGGTATTGGCTCTGGACTTCCCCGAAGTGCCGCAGATCAAGGCAATGGATACCGCCTGGGTCGATGCCGCCGAAAAGGCCAAGAAGAATCGCACCGTCTTTGCCCAGAATAAACTCAAACCCGCCGACGTACTGCCCGAGTGGGAAAAGATGCAAGCCGCCCTCGGCCAAACCGATGACGTGCGCCGCTTTGCACACCGGGCGCTATCCCGCCTGGGCGCCGGTTTGGAAGAACGCGGACGCAGCTTTCGCGTGCCCCTGTTGCCGTTGCCCGAGATGTTGCGCGAACGGCTATTCGCCGAGAACCTGCACGGCACCCTGAAAATTAGCTTCACCCAGCCACCGGCCATCGGCGCACGTTTCGTCCATCGCAGCCATCCCTTGGTTGGCATCCTGGCGGATGGACTACTGGAAAGCAGCCTGAGCACCACGACAGCAAAAGTCGGCGCTGGCGAGACGGCGGTTGACAAGCCCCCATCCGCTACTGAGGCGCCGAGTTCCGATCCGGCAGTGCTTGGGCGCACCGGCTGCTGGTCCACACAAGCTGTGCAGCGACAATCCACCGTGCTCTTGCTACGCCTGCGCCACCAACTCATCACCCAGGGGGCCGACCCGCTGCTGGTTGAAGAGGCCGCTGCCATCGCCTTGGTTGCTACCGATGGCGGCCAGCGCATGGAACTGGTGACCACCGGCGAACCTCTGGACTGGTTGGCGGCCTCAACCGCCGAAGAGGTCGCCGACAAACTGCGCGTCGAGCAGGTTGCCAATGCCTTGGTCCAGCTGGATACCTGGCAGCCGCTACTCAAGAGTTTTGCGGAGGACCGGGCTAATGCCCTGCTTGCCGACCACGAACGAGTGCGCGAAGCCTCCGGAGTAAGAACGGCACGTGGCCGTGCCTCCGTGCGTGCCTTGTTGCCGGTAGATGTCATCGGCGCATTTGTCCTCTTGCCTTCTCTGGGCTTTTGATCATCATGAAACGCAACGAAGCCCAACTCCAGTTCGACACTCTCTCCATCGAGGGAGGCATATTCACCGCCGAATGGATGGGCAAGGTTGCCAGCTTCAAGGCACCCGGCCAGTCCGACGCCGACTACAACGTGCGCGCCGGCTTCGAGAAGCGCGAAGAAATTGCCCTCGCCTGGCGCAGTGCCCAGCATCTGTGGGGGCAGTTCAAAGTAGCGCGGCAAGCGTCCGGAATTGATGCCTGGGGCATCACCCAACGCTTTGTCACCGAACTGCTACGCCAATCCTTTGGTTTCGCCAATCTGCGCGCGGTTGAGCACCCGCAGGAGATCGATGGTCGGCGCTATCCGGTCGGCCACTTCGCGCTCGATCAATCGGTGCCAGTGGTGATTTCCACTTGCGCCGAACCCAAGTTGCTCGATACCCCGCATGATCGGCTCGGCGAGAGCAGCGGTGATCGATTACGCCGCCGCAGCGCCTTTGGCCTATTGCAGGAATATCTCAACGCCGCCGATCACGCCCTCTGGGGTATCGCCAGCAATGGTTTGCTGCTACGCATCGCCCGCGACAACGGCAGCCTCACGCGCCCGGCCTGGCTGGAAGCCGATCTGGAGCGGCTTTTCGAAGAAGAAAACCAGGCGGAGTTTTCCGTACTCTGGCTGTTGCTGCATGCCAGCCGCTTCGGCAGTGAGGGGCTGGGGTTGAGTACGACTCCCCACAACTGCGTTCTCGAACAATGGCGTAATGGCTGCCGGGATCAAGGCATCCAGGCGCGCGGTCTCCTGCGCCAAAACGTCGAGCAAGCGCTGGAGGATCTCGGTCAGGGCTTTGTCGGGCATCCTGCCAACATGGCCCTGCGAGAAGCCCTCGGCAATGGCAGCCTCGCGACCCGCGACTATTTCCGCCAACTGCTGCGCCTGGTTTATCGGTTGATCTTTCTGCTTACCGTCGAAGAGCGCGGCATCCTGCATCCGCCCGGTAGTCTGGAATCGGCCAAAGGGCTGTTCGAGCGCGGCTACAGTCTCAAGCGCCTGCGCGACAAAGCCGTGCGCCGCAGTGCGCATGATCGCCACCACGATCTGTGGGAAGGGCTGAAACGCGTCTGGCTCGGTCTGGCCGAAGGCGAGCCACGTCTGGCCTTGCCGGCATTGGGTGGCCTGTTTTCGACTAATCAATGCCCGGAACTCGATCAGGCGAAGCTCGAAAACCGCCATTTGCTTGCCGCGTTGTTCCATTTGGCCTGGCTGCGCGATGCCCCCGGCGAACCACTTACCCGCGTCAATTGGCGCGATATGGGCTCGGAGGAACTGGGCGGCATCTACGAGAGCCTGCTCGAACTGACGCCGCAGCTTGCTCACGACAACCGCCATTTCAGCTTCCTCGAAGGTGCCGCTACAAAGGGCAATGCGCGCAAAACCAGCGGCAGCTACTACACGCCCGACAGTTTGGTGCAGGAACTGCTGGATTCCGCATTGGAGCCGGTGGTCGCGGATCGGCTAGCCCCGCATGGCGGTGCGCTGGCGAGTGGTGAAGCGGCCGCCAAAGCCCTGCTGTCGATTACTGTTTGTGACCCTGCCTGCGGCAGCGGCCACTTCATTCTTGCCGCCGCCCGTAGGCTGGCGACGCATCTTGCCCGTGTGCTATCGGAAGGGGGACAGCCAACACCGGACGATTACCGTCATGCGTTGCGGCAAGTAGTCAGCCATTGCATATACGGGGTTGACCTCAATGCCATGGCCGTTGAGCTATGCAAGGTGGCTCTGTGGCTAGAAGCTGTTGAGCCTGGACGCCCCCTCAATTTTCTCGACGCACATATCCGTAACGGAAACGCGCTTGTTGGCATTCATGATCTTTCTGTTTTGCGAACCGGAATTCCCAACGACGCATTTGCTGCACTCAAGGATGTTTTGGCTGACTCGCCGCTGCCCCGGAGTCTTGCGGATGATCCGGTCATCTGCACCGCATTACGTCGGCGGAATACGGGAGAGCGCTCGGCTCCAGCATTCACGCTAGCGGGACTAAATCTATCGATTCCTGATGAGCTGAATGAAGCTCTAGCTAGAATCGAGTCTGATGACGAAAGCCTGTCCGATGTCGAAGCCAAACGTCAGCTTTTCGAGTCTGTTCGTGCCACGGGCACTATGGCATGGCGCCTTCGCCGTGCATGTGATCTTTGGACTGCTGCATTTTTTACGGTCAAACGGCCATCAGAACTGATTGGTGGGGAAGCTACCCCCACCTCCGATTCGGTTTGGCGATTCCTTGCTGAACCAGACAGCTTGCTGCCTCAAATTGCCGATGCGACAGATGATGTTCTTCGCGAGTACAACTTCTTTCACTGGCCGCTTGAGTTCCCGGAGGTGTTCAATCGCGGCGGATTCTCGCTAATGCTTGGAAATCCCCCATGGGAAACCATGAGTCCGGATGCCAAGGAGTTCTTTTCGCGCTATGAACCTGAAATTGCCAGCCTCCCACCTGCCGCACAACAAGAACGAATTGGTACTCTGCTGTCTTTCGACTCCATTCGCCAGGATTGGGAACGGCATGCGAGAGAACTTTATGGCGTAGTTCACTTCATCAAAGAAAGCGGTCGCTACAAGATGTTTGCCCCCGGGAATTTGGGCAAAGGCGATTTCAACATCTATCGGATGTTTGTAGAGCTATCGCTGAATCTCACTGCGCCGCAGGGTGCTTCCGCGCAAATCGTTCCCGAGAATTTCTATAACGGCGCCAACGCAGCGGCAATCCGGGCAGCGCTATTCGAAGGCTTCTCGGTAGATGCTCTGTTCGGTTTTGAGAACGCACGGGAAGTCTGGTTTAAGGGAATTGATACACGTATGAAGTTTGCACTTTATGCAGCGCGAAAAGGTCAGCCCACAGAGGAATTCCCAAGTGCATTTTCAATCACGTCTGAACTAGGTTTGGCTGCGGCACGAACCATGCCGTTGCATCTACCAGTTGCCTTGGTAAGAGAGTTTTCGCCAGACGCTCTAGCTGTTATGGAGTTCTCGAACCAGCTTGAAATAGACATTGCACGAAAGATGTACGAAAGGTTTCCTCGTCTAGGTGACAAGGTTGATGGACTTCCAGAGTGGCAGCCTCTTCGTGAAGTTGACATGGGTAATGATCGTGACCTATTTACTACTGATTCAGACGGTCTTCCAGTCTATCAAGGGAGCATGGTTACCCATCATGATTACCGAGCCAAGGGATACGTGTCTGGGCATGGCCGAAATGTTGCGTGGGGCCCTTTAGGTTTTGGCAGTGCCGAAAAGAGTATCCGGCCTCAGTGGCGCATCATGCCGGAAACTATTCCCAGCAAGATTAAAGAAAGGACGCAAAGATATCGCATAGGGTTCTGTGACATTGCACGGGCCGATGATCAACGAAGTCTTATGGCTGCTTTAGTGCCACCAAATACCGTGTGTGGTCACAAAGTACCAACGATTGAATTTCACCCGAATGATCCAGCAACACTGATCCTGTGGTTGGGCGTAGCCAATACTTTGGCAATGGACTTCATTGTCCGGATGAAGATTGCCCTGACAATGTCCATGTCACTACTGGCCACCCTTCCATTCCCTCGTCAGGTTCTTGCCGGCCATCCATCGGCCAAAGTGTGTGCCTTAGCTGCCCGTCTTTCCTGTGCAGGCCCGGAAATGTCCGAGTTCTTGGAGCAATTACGGCAAGAACCTGCACTCGTTGGCCTCGATCTCACTCCATCTGAGGATCCCGAAGAACGGGCACGAATTGCTGCTGAGCTCGATGTTGCTGTTGCCCATGATCTATATGGCCTCACGCGAGATGAAATTCGGTATCTGCTAGATCCACGAGATGTACTCGGTCCTGACTGCCCAGCTGAAACCTTTGCAGCACTGCGCCGCGCTGAAGAAAGGGAGTTTGGCTATTTCCGAACTGCACGATTTGTAATGGATGCGTTCGACAATACGGCCGCTTCTGGTGCAAGCACCGCTAGTCAGTCGTCCAAGCCGCATCCTGCGTATTCTGCAATCGGCACACTTCGCAACCAGGACGATGCCCACATGGCGGGTCTGGTATTCACCATGGTTCGGCATGCAGGATCTTTACCGCGCCAGACCTTGGGCCTTGCCCTCGCAGCCCTGCAGCAGGGGAATGCCGGGGCGGCTGCAGATGTCCCTCGAATCGCCGCTTATCGCGAATCCCACGCTTCCGCGCTTTCCAGTGGCATTGACCGCTTGCAGGAGTTCTTGCGTTTCTTTGAGACCGTTGGTGCGATTCGCATGCAGCAGCAGGGGGCCGTGATCGAAGCGGTAACGGGAGCGCCGTTGCCTTCCGGTGTGCTCGTCGATATCGAAACCGAGGTTGTTGCCGGCCTGCTACTACACATAGCCTCTGCCACACTGGAACGGCAGACATCGGCTGACCACGCCAACCCAGTGCCGTCGGGCGCCAAGCGGGCATAGGTGAAGACCGGCCATGGCAGACTTGATCCAGCGGTTGACGGCACAGCAGGCAAATCCCCGCCTGTGGGTCGAACGGCTGGCAATCTTCAGCGAGGCGGACCGAGATCATTGTCTGCGGTCGCTAACTTTCCGACGCGGCATCAATCTCGTCTGGGCGCGCGAACCGGACGAGAACAGCCGTTATGCCGGCATTCACGCGGCGGGCCACGGGGTAGGCAAGACTTCCCTTTGCTTGTTGCTGCGCTACTGTCTCGGCGATAGCTCCAAATCAATCGATGAACTGAGAGAGGAAGTGCTGGCCGAGTTTCCTCAAGGGGGCGTGGGCGCCGTGGTGCATGCCGGCGACGAGACCTATTCGGTATTCCGTTACTTCAGCGCGCATCGCGACGGGCTGGCTGCTCGGGGTGGAGAAATCGACGCACTTTTCGGCGACAGTGAAGCTGAGTCCTACAAGGCGTTTGAGACCCGGCTGGCCGAACTGATGCTCGCCGGCGTTACACCGCGCACGATTCCGGAAACAGGCCAGGCCATTCTGTGGCGTCATCTGCTGGCATGGATAGCCCGCGACCAGGGAGCGCGCTTCAAGAGCTTTTTCAGTTGGCGCGAGGGGGAAGGCACTGGCCTCCAGCGTTCCCGGCAAGACCCGCCCATCGTGATGCGTGCCGTGCTCGGCTTGCTCGACCAGGGCGAATCTCTGCTGCTAACCCGTCTGCGGACACTGGAACGCGAGCTGGATGAAGCACGGGAATTCACGGCACGCTTGGAGCAGGCGCCGAACCTGATCCGCAAGCGCATCGAGTCCGACTTGCGATCTTGGTTGAGTGTGCCCGCTGGAACACCTTTGTATTCGGATGACTTGTTTAAGGAATCCGTGCAGTCAGAAGTCAAACGCACCCGAACCGCTGCTGCGGCAACATTGTCGAAACTGGAGGCCGAGGAAGAAACGACGAGCAACGAGTTAGTCGAATTGCGGGTCGATCTCCGGCAGAAGCAGAATGAATACGATCTGGCCGATAACGAATACCAACTGTACGATGCTGCCCGACGCAATGATGAAGCTGCGTATCACCGACTGGCAGAGCGACGCGAAAAGCTGAAATCGCTGGCTGGCCTTTGCGAGCACGGCCAGGTTGAATTCCAGCAATGCACGCATGTGCAAGAGGAAATCCAGACCGTGAGTTTCCAGGATGGCCGCGACATGAGCGCCCTTGGAAAAGTCGGCGCTGACTGGACGGCGCGAGCCGCGCAGGCGTTGCAACGCCTGCGGCAGGCAGAGGAACCGCTACTCGTCGCGAAGAATCGAGTTTCTGCCAAGGAACAGAAACTCAAGTCACTCAAGATGCAGCGACGCACAGCAGAGATTGAACAGGACCGTGGGGAACGGTTGCTAACCGAACTTGGCCGTTGGGAAACGGCTGCAGGCTCGCCCGAGGCAGCCGAGGAACTGGACGCTGCAACCAAGCGCTGCGCGAATATTCAAGCGACCATCGACAAGGCCCGCGTGGACCTAGCTACGTTGCGACATGAGCAATCGTCTCGGGAAAAGTCGCTGGCGGAACTGACAGACCTGTTCGTTCAGGAGTTACTTTCCCATGAGGCTTTCGGCGGCCTCGATATCCGTGATGAGGATCGGCCGTTCCGTCTCTCGCTACGAGGCGGTGAAGCCTATCGGGTGCTTGAAATCCTGGTGGGCGATTTAGTCTGTTTGCTCGACTCCAGTCACCCGGCCAGCGCCTTCCCCAGCCTGCTGATTCACGATTGCCCCCGCGAAGCCGATATGGGACCGCGCCCTTACCGCGATTTTCTTCATCTCATCGAACGCATCGAGCGCGAAGCGTATGGCGATGCCGTGCCATTCCAGTACATCGTCACCACCACCACGCCACCGCCGGAATCGCTCCAGAAGGAGCCCTACCTCCGGCTGACGCTCGACCCGAGCCAGGATGAGGGGCTGCTGTTTGGGCGGAGATTCAAGTCTTCCATTCAAACCATGGTTCTCGCAGCCAATGAGGGCGAACCGTGAGCATCGTTCAAGACAAGTATCGTTATCTGTCCCCTCGATTTGAACTTCTGCACGATGTAGTGGTTCTGTCACAGGCATGGAAAAAGGCACACACCTATATTCGCCGGCATAACTGGTATGGCGATACGCTGGAACTCGATTGTTCTGCGCTAGGACTGGAACCGTTACTGGAAACCTGGTCGGAAGAGATCAAGAACGAGGGCTACCAAACACTGCCAATGCGGCTAGTTCCCGCACCGAAAAACGGAGCATGGGAATTTTCTAGCGAATATCAGGGCGGCTGGGGGCCGAAATCCGCCGAAGACTATGTACTGCGGCCTCTGGCCCACGTAGGCATTCGGGACCAGACCGTCAGTACGGCTGTCATGCTCTGCCTGGCCGACTGTATAGAAACCGCGCAAGGCGACCCATCCCTTAAAGCACAGGAGGCTGCCAACGCAGGTGTCCATAGTTACGGGAATCGTTTGTATTGCCGATGGACGAAGGCAAAGCGAAAGCTCCCCCGTGCTCTTTTTTCTTGGGGCAACTCTGACACCTACAGCCGTTATTTTCAGGACTATCAGCAGTTCGTTGAGCGCCCCAGCAAGATTGCCGAAGCGGTTGTACGTCGAGAACCGAAGAAAACGGTCTACATCGTCAAGCTTGACCTGAAGGCTTTCTACGACAACATCGATATTGACCGGCTGATCGTTTGCCTGCATTCGGAGTACGAACGCTATCGGCGCAGGCATCCTGAACTTCCCGCAAGCGACAAGGGATTCTGGGAGCTTGCCCAACGGGCACTGAGTTATCAGTGGAACAGTTCTGATCATTCCCTGAAAGGACTGTTGCGCGATGGGGTGTTGCGGCAAGGATTGCCGCAAGGTCTGGTCAGCAGCGGTTTCTTTGCCAACGCCTACCTGCTCGACTTTGACCGTGCAATCGGCGACCAGCTTCGTACCAACCATGGGTTGGTCTATCAGATACTCCAGCTTGCACATATTACGGTTCACGACTATTGCCGCTACGTCGATGATTTGAGACTTGTCGTTTCGGTTGATGGCAGCCATTCGATGGAAAGCCTGAAGAATGATCTCACGACATGGGTGCAGCGGTGCCTGGACGCAAGCATTCAGGTTGACCCTGAATCTCGGGCAAAGCTAGAGGTTAGCGAGAAGAAGACAGAAATCGAGTTGTTTGCGGCAGCCGGACGACAGTCCGGCGTGGCGGCGCGGATGAAGTTGCTTCAGCAGCAACTGAGCGGGCCATTCGACATGGCTACTTTGCACCAGGTTGAGAACGGACTCGATGGTTTGCTGGCATTGGCAGAGCTAGATTTTGGCGAAGACGATGACTCTTCTAAAGGGGTATCCGAACTCAGCTTGGCCTCCATCGAACGCCCCAAGATTGAGGTTCGCGACGATACCCTGACACGTTTCTCGGCTTATCGATTGACCAAGTCATTGCGCCTGCGTCGCAGCATGACCGATCTAACCGAGCAAACCGATGGCGGGCTGGCAGGTGAAACACTCAAGCATGAATTCGAAGTTGCCGGGCGCCGACTGGTTTCGGCATGGGCTCGCAATCCGTCGCTCGTCCAAGTGCTGCGATACGGTCTGGACATATTTCCGGATGATGGGCTTTTATCGCCGGTGCTTGATGCTCTGACCAAGCAGCTTGATGTCACTGAGCCAAAACAGCAGCGTGTCGCTTATTACGTCGCCGCCGAGGTGTTGAAGGCTGGCGCGACTGAAACCGGTTGGCGCGCTGCCCATGACCCGCACTTTGAGGTGGGAAACATTCATAAATACAGGGGGTGTCTGACCAATTTTGCGAAGGAGATCATGACGCGGTCAGATGTTCCCTGGTATGTGCTTCAACAAGCAATTCTGTATCTCGCAACCCAGGGAATTGCAGCCAATCCCCCGCAAGATCAAGATGCCGTCACGTATCACGCCATCTTGGCGGATTACATTCGGGGTATCTATCCCCCCCGGCGTTCCGCACCCGAGCAAGCCATTGCTGTTTCATTGGTCGGACACCAGCTGCTTGGCAACCCCAAGCACTACCTCAAGTGGTTCCGAGAATTTGCGAAAAATTGGCAGAAGGAAGTGGTGGCCAAAGCACTGGAAATGGTGGGGCTCAATAACGCACTGCTATATGACGCATTGACCAAAATGCCGAGAAATGGATTGGCTGCGGTAAGCAAACAGCTTCCAGGCTATCTGAGGAAGGATTTCGATGGCATTACCGGCAATAGCGAGGCCAATCTGATTGATGGCGCATGGTTACCTCTATCGCGCGTTTTCCGATATCAACCGAACCCATTGTCGCAAGAGAATGGATTGCTACAGCTTGCTCTAGCTCTAGGCCAGCTATTTGAGACGAAGTCACCAGATCCGGTGGTAGTAACTCCATTCACAATCAGGGTCCGGTGTGACAACTGGGAGCTGATCAACGATCCAAGCTTTACTGGCAGGTTATTGCTGGAGATTGAACCCAGCCGAAAGGATGCGGTAGATGATCCTCGTTATCGAGCCCCAGAATGGTGCCAGGGAAATTTCGCGTGGATGTACGCGATTGGTCGATTGCTTCGAGCAGCTGCCACCGGCGAGCTTGATTTCACTTCACGGCAATGGGTGCTCAGGGAGGAGACCGGTCGCTACACGGGCATTCGGTCGACGTGGCAAAAGCGGCGACTTGGCATGATGCATGCCGCGACTGCAATTGGTGGAACGACTACTCCAATTACGCCGTGGTTCTCAGAGCTTTTACTGAAGTTGCTTCAGTGGCCAGGTATCGTTGCGGATGCTGATCTGATTCCAGAGTTTGACGGCATTGACTCTCCTCAGAGATTCGTTAGATTCATCGAAGATCGTCTCCGGATGCAGACTGGTATTTACGGGAAGAGTTCTGGTCTGCCGATCTATGCCTATCCAGTCGAATGGACGCTCAATAACGAAAAGGGTTTTCGTGTTGCCTTGGTACAAGGTCTCATGCCCAGTGAAGATGACTTCACAAAGTCCGAAGGAAAACTGGATGCTTCAGGATATCGTGCCAGACACCGCAACCATACGGCATCACTGATAAATCTTCTTCATCGCCACATCCAGGCACACGACTCGATTACCGGTCGACCACACAAGCCGTACGTAGATTTAATTGTGTTTCCGGAATACTCGATTCATCCTGCCGATCAGGATCTGATTCGGGGATTATCAGATGCAACCGGAGCCATGGCCTTCTATGGTCTTCTAGGGGCAAAGCACCCTACAACGGGAGTGTCGGTAAATGCGGCGCGTTGGCTTGTTCCACAAAGACGCGGCACCCGCCGATCATGGGTCGAGGTTGACCAAGGGAAGAAATATCCAACGCAATTCGAGGAGAAGTTTGGCGTTACTTCTTGGCGCCCCTATCAGGTCGTTATTGAACTCCACGATCCCAAGAGAAAAATGAATCCATACCGGATTGCTGGCGCAATCTGCTACGACGCAACCGATATCTCACTGGCCGCTGATCTTCGAGATGTCTCGCATATGTTCGTAGTCACCGCCATGAATCGGGATGTCAAGACTTTCGACAACATGGTCAGCGCCCTGCGCTATCACATGTATCAGCATGTGCTCATCGCCAATACCGGCGAGTTTGGTGGCTCTACCGCTCAGGCTCCTTATCAAAAAGAACACGACCGACTGATTGCCCACGTGCATGGCAATCATCAGATTGCAATTAGTCTCTTCGATGTAGATCTGAATCACTTCGGACCTGAGTTGACTGCGTTACGTCCTGAAATAATCAAGACTGACCCAGATAAGCTACAGCAGAAAAAATTCGGGAAGACCAAGCCTGCAGGGCTCAAGAGAAAGTCGGTGAAGCCATGACGCTCCCAGCCCTTGCAGAACTCAAGCTTCTTACGCTCGCACAGCTAGAAAAGGCAGCCATCGATTCGGGCTTTGATGTCGTTGGCGGGCTCGCGAACAGCCTGATGGCATTCCGGAGCAGTCAATCTCACCTGAAGATTTGGTTGGGGATTGTCGAGGTGGATGCATCGATCCATCAGCCCGTCATTGGTCTGTCGATGCCGAATGTTGCTGCGGAACTGCATTGCCCGGAGATCACTGCCCCAATCAATATTGACGGTTGCATTGCATGGTTTACTGCGCGTGACTTCGTCGATTTGGATCGTGTATTGGCCAGGGCTTTTGCACTTTCGCGTGCATTGCCAAACCAGTTGCTTGAGACCTGGCAGTCACAAGTAAAAACTTTGTCGGTTACAGAACGCGAGTCCTTGGTCCGCCAGCGTGTTGGGCAGGAACTGTTTCGGGAGGGATTGTTGGCGCTTTGGGCCGGAAGATGCGCAATCACCGGTGTGGATGAACCGGCATTGCTGCGCGCAAGTCATGCCAAACCTTGGAAAGATGCCGGTGATAGTGAACGGCTGGACGTTTATAACGGGTTGCTGTTGGCAGCGCACCTTGATGCTGCCTTCGATAAAGGTCTAATCACCCTCGACGAGAACGGCATAGTTATTTCCAGTGTAAAGTTGTCCGATGAAACGCTTACCGTTCTTGGTCTGGCAAGAGTCGGCACTCCCGTCCGGAAGGTACCTCTGCGCCCTCAACATCAGGCTTACATGAAATGGCATCGGGATCACGTATTTGTCGATTAGAGCTCAAGCGGTTACCTCAATCGCTTTCAACTGAATTCAGCTGACCGCTGAATAACAAGTGACTGGTGCCATTGCTGACCTCAATGAGCAGACATGCCAATGACTGCTTCGACTGAGATGCTGCATGTTTTCGCGAAATAAGGTCGGATTTCGGCCATTCCTGCCGTTAGCCTGAGGCGGAAAATCAGGAGGGGAGATTTTCCCCTCCTTTCCGGCTGCCTTCAGAAATTTGCTAGGCTAACGCGAACATCGCGGCGAAAGTTCAGTAGGCTCCGATGATCGCTTGGTGATGTCGGGACGGTAAATTTTCGTCCTGATGGTGAAATAAGTTTGCCGTGCTTACCTCCCCAGCTGAAGTGCCAACCTTTGCGTATCAAAGCGCGTACTTCTGTACAAATGTCTTTGTTTGCGCTGTACCTCATGATTCTGAGCCTTCAAGATTTCTCAATTCGATCTGAATTTTCTCTTGCTGATCGACCGAATTGAACGCGATCTGATTGGTGAGAGCATCGATCCAAAGCTGTTTTTCACGAAGGTCAATTTCATAAGGCACGGTTGGATACTCGTCACCTCCGCCTTCTTCATAGAATTCGGCTTCAGTCCATTGCCATCCGTCAATCTTTCGGAATTGCTCATAAAGCCTTGCGGCAGTCAGTAGAAAGTCGAACATTTGGCCGCACACCGCTTCTTCTGCAAGTCCCGCCGAGACAACAGAAATTGCTTGTAGATATAGCCAATACGTACCGCTGTATGCTGGGTAACTGATTAGTTCGAGTTCAGGGTGAGATGTTTGGGATTGAGACTGCTTGCTTGACTTCAAAAACTTTCCCGCTAAGCCTGCAGTTTCAAAGCACGTTTTGTAGTCATAACTTGCAAAGCTGCTATGGAAAAGCTGAGTGTATTGATCCAGTAGCACATCAACGCTATGCGAGTTGTTCCGCTCGTTGATCAAGTGATACCAATTGTTCAATGTTTGATGAACAGCAGAGCTTCCTGTGTTTCTTACTTTGTGGGACTGCCATAGCTGGGATAATGAGCTGTTACGCAAGATTTCTGCTTCAAAGCGTTTCGGCGCGCATCCCTCCGCTTCTTCTGACCATTCCTGCCAATGTTTTTCGTAGCCATCAAGCTGAAGAATCCAACGTAGATGGAGAAGCTTGAAGTTTCGGGCGAGCAGGCCGTCTGCCAAGACGTTGAAAAATGTATGCCGGTACTTGTCGCGTTCGGTGATGATGTTCGTAAGTAAGGTGATCTCATCTTCTGAAAACGGATATTGCGGGCGCGCTGGCTTACTGTCCGATGCTTCGGATTTGAATGGCGGGAAGTGCCAGGTAGGCCAAATTGGACCAAGGCCATTCAGAGTGCGAACTTCCTGCCTGGTCGCATTCCGCTTTCCGTTCATGGCGGTTAAGAAGGCTTGGTCGATAAAAATGTCCCGAACAATCCGATATTCATCGGCATGTTCAAATTGCCATCGATTGGCTCGGGGCCAGTTCGACAGCGCTTTCGGCAATATTGCATTAAGGTCTTCATGGAATGAGGCTGCGATAGAGGCCTGTTCGTTGGCAAGCTCGCGAGCCATGGTTTCGTGCGCAGACATTGGTTCAGCGACTTCTTCGGAAATCATTTGCTGCCGTTGCATCTCGTGAATTGCACGGTTTCTCTGGTGTAGAGCAACCATTACGCGGATGAACCAGGCGCGGGCGTGATTGGGTTCAACCGTGATTGCATCGCGAGCTTTCTGGCTAGCCTTTGCATAGTCCTTCAGCGCGAAATATGCCTCCGCCTGTTCTGCATATTCATCTGCTGACCAGCGGCCTCGCCGCCCGCGCTCTTCTATGGTTTCCAGGTTTTGGATGGCCCGTAGCGCGAAGGGTAAGGGAGGAGTGGTTGGGCTCTGACCTTGAGACTGGCGAAGCTTCTCGTCGAGGCGTTGCTTCTTCAAGTCCACCTGTCGGTCTGTGAGTAGCCCCTTGAGTGAACCGAAATGCTCTCTCCAGTAGGCATAGATCTCAAATCGCCGATTGATCTCTCGTTGAGCATCGTCAATCGCTCTGGATAGTTCGGTCGGGTCCAGTTCATACTGGATAATTTTTGCGACTTTTTCCGTTTCACCACGGAATGCTTCGTCCAGCGTCAGTGCGTTGATTAATATCAGTTCGGCCTCTTTGTTCGCGAGTTTCTCAGTACGCTCAGCTTCTGAGCGACGGCTGTTCGGAAAAAGGCTTGAGTCCAGATATTTGTTTGCAGCGTTACGGAGATATGCGGGGCATGGCTTCTGCCCAGTTAGCCTTTCGACGACGGCTTGTACTCCGGATGATGATTTTGTACGACCCATAGAAATCTCCTGAAGGAGGTCGGGCTTGCCCGGCCTCGTTTATGCAATCTTACTTTTTCTGACCGGCGCTCGTATCACGGCTACTGTGATAAGCCGGATTGTTCGGGTTTCCTTGGTTCGACCGATTGTTGTTAACCTGCTGGTATGCAGGACTAGTTGGGTTACTTTGGTTGGATTTGTGATTCGCGTTAGTGCGGTTCATGGCTGGTTCTCCAGTCGGTTGGTTAAAGGAGATGCCAGTTTGTTTTTGTGATGGTCACAGAAAAGCAAAATTTGAATTTTTAAGAGGTTCCGTTTCTAACGGGAAGTTGAACCCGTCATGGAGCCGTGTTTCAATACATCGCTTTAAAGTAGATATTCAGAATGACTCACACCTCGTTTGCGCCAAGATGCCTTTGCCTGGACATCGAAACCGCAATCGATAACGTCCTGGATATCTATAAATTTGCCGCGTGGCGTGCTGATACCCACGCATCTGTTGCGCTGCAAGGGAAACAGATCTCGTCTTCCCTTGAGAAGATAGATGCCCTAACGGAGGGCGCAGCTTTCGTTCTCGGGCACAATGTTGTTCGTCATGATCTGCCTGCTCTAGCTATACGATTCCCCAGTCTCCGGCTAAACCATTTGCCAGCAGTGGATACGCTTGAGCTATCGCCCATCGCGTTTCCTGCGAACCCATATCACAGCCTCGTAAAAGACTATAAATTGGTGCGTGATGCACGTAATGATCCGTTGAAAGATGCTCAGCTATCGCTGAAGCTATGGCAGGATCAGTACGCTGCTTTCGAGCATCTAAAGCAAACATCGCCCGACGAGTTGGCTTGTCATCACTATTTCTTGACGAGGGAAGCCAAAGGCGGAGTTAGTAGTTTTTTCGCGACGCTACGAGGTGCGATGCCACCCAAGGCATCAGATGTCAAAGATGCGGTGGTGCGCCTTACACAAGGAAAGGTTTGCCCAAAGAACCTCAACCAGATTCTGCTCCGATCCCTAGAGGACACAGAGGCAGGGCATGCCTTTTCATATGTTTTGGCTTGGTTGCGTGTCAGCGGCGGGAATTCCGTCTTGCCCCCATGGGTGAGGCTTCAATACCCGTCGACGAGTACCTTCATTCAGCAGCTTCGCGAAACACCCTGCGACGATCCCGTTTGCCCCTATTGTTCACTCTATCTGGATCCTCGTAATGAGCTGGATCGGTATTTCGGATTTTCGAACTTCCGGCCCGAGCCAAAGAACTCTGACGGGGGCTCTCTACAGGAGGATATTGTCAGGGCCGGATATGCGGGGGAGAGCATTCTAGCCATCCTGCCTACGGGGGGAGGCAAGTCAATTTGCTATCAGCTGCCGGCATTATCCCGTCATTGGCGCAACGGCAGTCTGACTATCATCGTTTCGCCGCTCCAGTCTTTGATGAAGGACCAGGTGGATAACTTGGTCAAAGTTGGTATCTATAGTGCGGCAACCCTGAACGGGATGCTTACGATGCCGGAACGACGGGAGGTGCTCGAGAAGATCCGTTTAGGTGACGTCGGTATATTGCTGGTTTCCCCTGAGCAGTTCCGTAATCACGCGTTTGTTGAGGCGATTCGGCATCGCCAAATTGGAACCTGGGTATTCGATGAGGCTCACTGTTTGTCAAAATGGGGCAACGACTTCAGGCCCGACTATTTGTATGTTTCGCGCTTCATTCGAGAGCGTTACGCGCGCCAATCTCACGATGTGGCTCCCGTTAGTTGCTACACGGCAACAGCCAAACGTGAGGTGATTGATGACATCCGTAGTCACTTCCAAGAGTCACTCGGAATCGAACTGCGAATTCTCGATGGTGGCCATGAACGAAACAACCTTCACTATGAGGTTATGCCGGTAACCAAACCGGAAAAACCAGCCCTCATCCATCGCCTTTTGGAAAAAGAATTTGGGGATCCTGCCAAAGCTGGGCGCGAAGGCGGTGCGGTTGTATTTGCCGCTCGCCGCAAGAGTGCAGAGGAGTTATCAGGCTTCCTAAAGGATATGGGGTGGGCATGTGCGCATTTCCATGCAGGCCTAGATGCAGGCGTCAAAAAAGATATTCAGCAGGCGTTCATTGAAGGCGACTTGAAAGTCATCGTTGCGACAAATGCCTTCGGAATGGGCGTGGACAAGCCTGATGTGCGGATTGTGATCCATGCTGAAATTCCCGGGTCTCTTGAAAATTATCTTCAGGAGGCCGGCAGAGCTGGGCGTGATCGAGAGGAGTCACGATGCGTCCTTCTTTACGACGAAGAGGATGTTGAGGCCCAGTTCAGCTTGTCTGCCAGATCAAGACTATCCCGCCAAGACATTGCAGGAATTCTGAAGGCCTTGCGCCGATACGCAGGCAAGACCAAAAGTGCCGAGGTCGTTGTAACCCCCGGAGAAATTCTCGCCGATGATGATTTGGAAACGAGTATTGAGGCGGATAACCCCGACGCAGACACCAAGGTTCGTACAGCCGTTTCTTGGCTAGAGCGCGCCCGTTTTCTCGAACGAAATGAAAATCACACTCGCGTTTTCCCGGGGAGTTTAAAGGTACCGAACCTAGAGGAAGCTGAAAAGCGACTTCGGCGAGCCAATCTGTCCGAAGACATTTTTGGAAAGTACAGGGATCTTGTCTCTGTATTGATCAACGCGCGGGATGACGAAGGAATCAGTACCGACGAGCTGATGGCCATTCTCGGGGCGACCAGTGATGAAGTGATTCGCATGCTTCACCAACTGGAGCAACTCGGTGTTCTCACCAACGATTTGTCTCTGACGGTATTACTCCGGAAAGGGGTCAAGGATGCTTCACACGATCGTTTACTACGCCTGATTGCTATCGAGAAAGCCATTCTTGAATTGCTGCCTGAACTGGCACCGGATGCCGATAGCGGCGAGTGGCAGGATGTAAATCAGCGGGGGCTGTGCCAGGAGTTAAAGAATCGAACAGGCATCGATTTCATTCCGGCCGACTTGATGAAGGTTCTCCATTCTCTTGCTCGGCCATTTGGGGAGGGAGAGAAGAGCCGCCGAGCCTCTATTGATGTGAAGCTCGTCCGTCGCGAAATATTGAAAATTCGTTTGCTCAGATCCTGGGCGAATATTCGGGAGATTGCTGAAAAACGTCGTTCGGTAGCAGGGGTGCTTTTGCAGTCTCTACTAAAAAAGCTTGACGATAAGGTGCGTGGTGTCGATTTACGGGTTGAATGCAAGGTTGGCGAGCTGGCTGATGCGCTCAAGTCCGATCTTGAGGTTGGTCCCCAGATAAAGGATGACCTGACGGCGATAGACGCAGGCTTACTCTACCTTCATGACAACGGTGTCCTGATTCTTGATCGGGGGAAAACAGTATTCCGTTCGGCGATGACCATTCAGATTTTCTCCGAGGAGCGCCGCGGGTTTACGAATGCTGACTACGAGCCACTGAAAGAGCATTACAACGAGAAGAATTTTCAGATTCATGTCATCCATGAATACGCCAAGCTAGGCTTGAAGAAACTGTCTGACGCTCTGAATTTTGTGTTGGCCTACTTTACGTTGCCAAAGCTCGAATTCATCCGAAGGTATTTTGCCGGCCGAAAAGAGATCCTTGACCGGGCAACGACTGAAGAGTCCTATCGGAGGATCGTTGAGTCCCTTCGCCACCCGATTCAGCAGCGTTTGGTCTCCGAAAAAGCTGACACAAACCGCCTGATCCTTGCAGGCCCTGGTTCCGGGAAAACCAGGGTGATTGTTCACCGTGTTGCCTATCTGGTTCGGGTCCTGCGCGAACCTCCAAGTAGCATTATCGTTCTTGCGTTCAATCGCGGGGCTGCCTGGGAAATTCGCCAGCGCCTAAGGCATTTGATTGCTTCCGACGCGGGTGCGGTGACTGTGTTGACCTATCACGCGTTAGCACTTCGATTGACCGGGACAAGTTTTGCCAACCTGGCTGAACAGGCAACATCCGAAGTGCCATCGATCAGCCTGGATGGCGTACTCGATAAAGCGATTGCGTTGTTGCAGGGCAAAACCGATCTGAACGGCATTGAGGGTGACAGCGACGAACTGCGTGACAGGTTACTGGCGGGTTATCGCCACATCCTCGTCGATGAGTATCAAGATATTGATCAGCGCCAATACGAGTTGATCAGTGCACTAGCGGGGCGGCAGACTGCTGATAAAGATGCTCGCCTCACGTTGTTGGCAGTCGGTGACGACGATCAAAACATCTATACATTCCGGGGTACAAGTAACGAGTTTATCCACCGCTTTCAAGAGGACTATCAGGCAAAGGTTGAATACCTGGTGGAGAACTATCGATCAAACGCGAACATCATTGCTGCGGCCAATGAATTAATCGCGTCGCATCCTAATCGATTGAAGGGAGATCACCCAATTCGTATCAATCACGCGAGACAGAGGGAATCTCCTGGTGGGCTATGGCAGCGGCTAGATCCGATTGCGCAAGGGCGTACGCAGATACTTGGTGTTCCAGGCGATCATGTCGGACAGGCAGTGGTTGTTATTGAAGAGCTGATGCGTTTGAAAGCCTTGGATGCCAACAGTGATTGGGGCGATTTTGCTGTGCTGGCTAGAAATCGTGCAACCCTGGATCCGTTCCGAGCTTGGTGCCATCAGAACAAAATCGGATATCGAGTCTCCGATAAGGAGAGTGCCGGTCCCCGCTTTTACCAGACTAGAGAAGCCTATCTCCTATTGGAGATGCTGCGATCAAAACCCAGTCGTCGTCTAAAGCCTCGTGGCTTGCTACGCTGGTTCGAGATGCGATTTGGTGGCCAGTATCATGACAACCCTTGGCTCAATCTGCTGGGCCAGTTCGTCGAGGAGTTCGTCTGTATTTGGGGGGGCATATCGGTGCCCAGCAGCACCGTCGCCGATGAGCTCTATGAGTTTGGTGTGGATGCGGTTAGAACCGATCGGGGAAGGCTGACGCTCTCCACTGTACACTCAGCCAAGGGACGAGAGTTCAAGCATGTCGTGATTCTGGATGGACAGGATTGGAAAAATCCTAGCGACGATGAGCGACGTCTCTACTATGTTGGCATGACGCGAGCCAAAGAAAATCTTGTCCTTTGCCAAGCAGCAACTGCTTCGAACCCGTTTTCCAAGAGAATCAACTGTGAAGGGGTTATCAATATCCCGATTCCTGAGACAGTGCATAAGCTCGACTCGCTGGCGCTCAAGTATCTTGCATTAGGGCTGGCCGACATTGATCTTGGCTATGCAGGACGGATGGGGGATCAGCACCCCATTCATCGTGCGCTCGAAGAATTAGAGTACGGTGAGGAGCTTCAGGTTTTCCAAACAGAAAAGCGGATTGAAATAAGGGTGCCGTCATCTCGCCTGCCGATTGGGGCGTTGGCCAAGAGGTTCAGAGTGCCGGAGGGGCATCTTGTTGAAGTGCGTCTCGATACCTTGGTTCGTAGATCAAAAAAGCAATCGGTAGCGCCATATGCAGAAATGATGCGTGTAGAGCAGTGGTATGTGCCGCTTGTGACGCTAACTATTCTGCCGGACGCGAGTGGGCAGACCAGAGATTTTCAGGCTCCGGGCACGCCGATGTTGGCAACATAGAGCTGACTTAAGCCTGTAGCGCTCAGATTATTTTCGGACACGAAGCCTGACCTTCATCAGTAAAGTTTGATTAATGTGAGCTGTGCTTGCTTGGTGCGTTGTTTTGCATATATTATGCATAACTATGCAAAATTATGGTGCCGCGATGACTCCGGAGGCTTTGGTTCAACGCTTGAAATACGCCGTTGATGTCCTTGGGTTAAGTCAGCAACAGCTAGCAACTGCCACTGGTGTACATCAGTCACAGATTTCTAGGATGCTTTCTGGGAGTGCGAAGCGTGTTTCGAAGAACCTTGTAAAGGTTTTTGAGTACCTCGAAAATTTGCATGGTAGTTATGCAAATAAATCCGAGATCCCCCGGGTTCTGCAGGATGCAATCCAATTTTCATGGGATGGAACTCCTGGGCACGCTGAAGCGTTGGCGCGGGTGATCATCAGCCTAAAAGATCTTTCCTGCATGAATAGCCGGTGTGTTGAGGATAGCCCCCATGACTAGTACCGGGTTTAAGTTGGAACCCATACCAGACGAAACGATTTTCGGCTTAGTTATCCAGATCGGGGTTCTAAAGGGGGCGATAACTTACGCGGAGTGTCGGAGATTGGTTTTCGGTGAGACAGGTAAGAGGTGGCTTGATCCGAACGATGCGAGTCCAGAGCGTTTTGGAGAGCTGTTGCAATATGTCAATGTGGCCAGCACTCTGCAGCTATTGCGGAATCACTCGCACTGGCCGTATTGGACGGCGTTTCAAAATATTTCAATGCCAGATGTATTGAAGCTTGGTGGTGAAGAGGGGAATCCTCTTGGGGCCTTGGGACTTACTGGCACACAGGCAATCAAGGAAACAAAAGTTGCAAAGTACTGTAAGGCGTGTGCTTTGGAGCAGCTTCAGAGATACGCTCGAACGACTTGGTTAAGAAGCCACCAACTGCCAGGTGTGACGGTTTGCTTTAGACATGGGCTGCAGTTGTCAGAAAGCAATTTGTGGTTTGATACTAACAATAGTAAAGATCAAGAGATAGATTTTCCTCAAGCAGCTGATGGTATTTCCGATGCCTGTCGCGAAAATGATTCGTTTGAGACTTGGCGAGTCGACCAACCTAGCCACATGTGGGCGCAAATGAGTCGAGACTGTTTGATTTCAAGTGGCAGATTTTCAAATAAGCAATCGGTTCTAGCCCTCTACAACGTTAGACTGCATAGTCAGGGCTTGTTGTCATCTGGCGGGTACGATTGGGGCGGCATTGAAAGTCAATTCCGGCAACGTTACGGCGATTTATTCCCATTGAAAATTGGCGTTGATTTTATTGTTTCTAAAAGTCGCCATTGGGTTAAGAAACTTATTTCTGGCAAGGAGTATTTCCGGCAGCCTGCACGGCATTTGTTTCTTATTGGAGTTTTATTCGATCGGTTGCCCACTGATTCGGAGATGGAACGTGCCAGCGACTCGATCAATCTTCTACCTCAGCGTCATGATAAAGCGCCTTACGTTCCCGTTAAGTTAAGGGAACGGGATCGCATGGAAATGCGCGAAAAAGTTATAAAGGCGTTAGCCGAAAATTCGTCCTTAACTCGCTCTGGGCTCAGGGAGAAATTAGGGCGGTGGGGGTATCAATGGCTGCTCAAAAATGATGGGGATTGGTTAGATACCAAAATTGATAAGCGTACAAAGATTCAGTCGTTTGAAATCGCAGACTGGAAGAAGCGAAATGCTAAAATTATTGATATTGTGAGCGGCTTTGCACCTGAGCAAAAAAGTCAGTTGTTTTCAGGTGGAAGGTTGAATGTTATAGAACTGGCGCGACAAGCAAAAATGTCTTCTGCAATAATTTATGCCATTGTTGCTCGGACTAATATTAAGGCGACCCTGGCTGAGATTTGTGCTGTAGTTTGATTGACTCTTGAATGGAGTTATCTGCTTGGAAATAACTTATGTTTGCCTTCTTGTGTCGAAGAATGGTAGGTTTTCTCTGAGCCAATTTTTGTCATTCCGTTTGAGCCACTGAAATGGATTGCCAGGGATTGATAGAATGGTTTTTTGGTTGGCGCCAGGGTTGTTCGCAAGTATTTCTAGTAGTTTTGATCGTCGGTAAATGATTTCTGTTGAATGGCTGGCCTCAAGCCATTTCTCTCTTAGGTCAGGGTTCCTGGCAAAATGCGTTGTTATCCATTTTCGTGAAACATTGAGCGTCTTCGAAATGACGAATCGAGAAACTCCCTCTTGGATAAGCTTGTCGAGATCCAATTGCAGCTGAGGGTTGGCTTTATGCGGACGTTTCTGATAGTTGATATTATTTTTATTTGCCCAGCCAATAACTCGTTGAGCAGAGACTCCTAGTGCTTTAGCTGCGCTAGATAAGGAGTGACCCTTTTGTTGCACGAGAGCGTTTATTTTCCTCTCCAGATCGCTTGTGTCGATCTGCTTAATTTGGCTGGTGTATAAGTCTGGGTTATCAATATCTTTGTGTTGATTGTATTTTTCAATAAATTGGTCGGCGGTGTCGAATAAAAAGTCGATCAACAGAATGTATTTTGTTGGATGTTGTTTTCGTTGCCTTCCGCGTAACATGAGGCCTAGACTTCCAAAGTCATTGCCTCTAATGCCTTGAACAAAGTCGAATCCGGGAAGTATTTCGAGGTTGCCAAACTTGCTGAGAAAGGCATTTTGGAGTGCGGGCCAATCAATTGTTCCATTTGGCCTGATCCATCCATATTCCCGTAGTTTCAAGGTGAACGCGATACGCATGATTTCCGGTTGAAAGAAAATTCCACTCTTCACTATTGCTGAAGTCAGGTATGACAGGCGTTCTAGATTCGGTAGCTCGTGCTCGGATATTTCTGGGATAAAAACAGGGGTCGAACCAGCAAGGCAGTCGGGCGTTATCCAAGATGTCACCTTATGGAGTTCTTTGGAACTGGGTATGTAGTGGAGACTTGTTTGATGTCGCGGGCAGAGCCAAGCACTTGGCCATTGATGGTCACGCCACCACTTTGCTATTCCATGCGCTACCAGTTCTTCATGAGCACAGGTTGGACAAAATTTTAGTGGGTGCGATGTCGCTGCACGGCTCGCCGGCAGTCCAAGTATAAATTTGACACGTTCGACGTTACTTCCCAGCATCAGGTTCTGGACTATCGCCATGGTCTCTTGAGGTCGGAATGCAGCGTACAGCGGATACAGGGTGTGATTTTCTATGAGTTGCTCAGGACTCCCTAAAATCGAAGCAGTGACTTCCGAGAAATGCCCAATTCGTCCAGGGAAGTCGACTACGAAACCTCCAGTTTTTGAGCCAAATAGTCGCAGCGAAGTTGTGATTGCGGAGACCGAGCCGGATATTCGATGGTAACGGGCGCACCAACTATAAAGCGTCTCACCTTGATCAATCGAGGGGATACAGTGAATCGATTGGCTGTCAAGGAGATCACGGTAGCGAGGGGGATCGAACGCGCTATTCGACGTCATCCGTTGGTGAAGAGCCAGTGATTAATGTATTTAGTTGATCAAGGTGATATCCGAGTACGTCATTTTTGATCGGCGATGCTGGCGCATTCGCTTTCGCTCGCTGCTTGTTCCGCATTTTTTCTAACTTTTTCCGATCATCCTCAATCAACTTTGTTGGGTCGGGCTCCGGTGCATCGGCTGAAGGGGCCGGTGGAGTCGCTGTATGTTTGCTTCCGACATTGGGCGCAGACTTGGCAGCTTGTCGCCACTTCTGAAGATAGTAATCATGATCAACATCAGTACATTTTCTGAGCGCGATTGGGTCACGCATCGTGAAGGCGGAAATTAGTGGCTGCATGACCTGAATTAAGGAGGAAGCTTTTGCTGCCTGATTGATCATTTCTTTATCAATTTTGCAGCCAGGACGAGCCATGCGTATTCTTTCCAATTCGCTATGGAGCGCGACGTAAAAGTCTGGGAAGCCGCCGGTCAGTTGAAGTTTGTGGTTCTCCAATTCTTCATCGAAGGAGTCTCGGCTCCCATCAAGGTGGCAGGTTGCAAGTGCACTTCTGAGATTTTTCCAATCAGGTTCGTAGATTGATTCGGCAGGATCCAAACGAGTTCGGTTACTCGCAAACAATCGTCTCAGCTGTTGAGTAGCATAGCGAATGTCATCTGTTTCTTTTTTTGGGGGATGGAGTTCGAAGCCGAGTGGATTGCCGGAAAATATCAGCGAGATTTTTTGGTTTGCTATACGAAGGAACCAAAAGCGAAGGTTCGCTGAATCAGGTCTTGAGAAATTATTTGCCTGAATCTCATCGACAGCCAATATTGATACATAGTGTGTACGGAGAAGCCGCATAGCACGTTCCATCTTCGTCGATGCACTTCTGACACCGGCTAATATGTCGTCGTAGACCTTACCGTTGGCATTTAACGCATCATCAATCGCCTGAATAATTTGTTCGGCTAGGGCCTCTATGGATGCGATGCTGCTCATGTCAATTCTGATCCAGGTGATTTGGGTCACACTCGACATACCTGGTAAGCCAGCGCGCTCAATGGTTTGGGGGATGGTGCTGAGTGCGGCAACAAGTTGGAAGGTTTTACCAAGTCCCGTTAGTCCGAGTATCACAACGCCGCTGTGTGTGGTTTGAGTTACCACAGATGTGGAAGTGGAGTGAGATGGGGAAAAATATGCGATACGATTTTGTTGGATTAAGGGGTTCAGTTGGTAAACTGAAGTTTTAAATGCCCGATGGATATCAAGACAAATTTTCAGCATAGAACTGGTTGGTACGACAACGCTCGAAAGATAGGCGCGAAATAGATCAATATCTTGGTTCCTGGAAAGCCAAATTTTGTCCAGAAATGGATTTTTGGCGATGAGGGGAAACATTTCGAGCTCGTTCGAGGCTAACAAAATGCCGTCAAGAAGGGGGTTTTTGCTTTCCGGAAGGTGATTTCTGGGTGCATTGGCAGAGACCGCTTGGCTCATACCGAATCTCCATTAAGCCATCTGTTGAACGCTTTATCCAAGTCGCTGGATTGTGACGTCTGCAGCGGAACTACGTTGTTTGTCATTTTTGGTGATTCTTCTGAGTCTTCCGTACTTGGCGCAGTTTCAGGCGTTTGCAATGGATTTGGTACCGGCGACTGACCTAGAGCGGCAACTTCCTTTTGCATGGCTGCTCGACGGCCTGACGCGTTTGATGAATTTCCCTTTTTGCCGGTGCTTGCTAGGACCGCCTCAGCCTTTGCCTGCGCTATGGCCTTCCTTTCAGCTTTGTTTTGAAGCTGAATTCTTGCTTGCTCTACCTGCGCGGCGTTAGCAACGTCATTCAGAGCAATCCCGTCTTCGGTTTTGCGAAGGGTAAGGTCTTGAATTGTTGCCAAGCGCTTTAATAGGGGGTCTGTCGTTGCTAGGTCAAACCGGTGCAGGCCCGTATCAGGATCTTGATGCCAAATTGAGCTAGGATCGCTAGGGTTGAGCCGGACTTTGATCCGGAATCTACGATTTGTTTTTCGGACTGTCTCAAGCCAACGCTCTGACTCTACAAATGGACCTAGATAGCGCAGTTCGTCGAGGATTATTTCGTCGCCGCTATCGATATGCCTCTGAACAATCGGATAAACCCCATCTCGGGTGACGACAGCGTCGTATTCAGGGGCCAATGCCAAAATCAGATCATCTTCGTTGTAACTGAGCTTATGGTGGTAGCCCATTTTCATTGAGTATTCGAGGATGTCACGGCGGGTTGCTCGGACTCCTGCTTGGCGCATTTCAGTGGTGAGTAGGTGTGGTGCTGGGGAAAAATTGTTGTGCCACAAGATTCTTCGAATCAGCTCCCGCACATATTGAAAAATGTTTTGGTCGGCATTGATCGCGGGATCTTGCTCTCCTCTGGTACGGAATTTCCCGAAAGTCGACCCGTTGGCGTTGTGGTCATGAAGAAGGCCGTGGGTGCGTTCGCCACGTCCACGAAGATCAGCTCTTCCTGTTGCGACGTACTCAATCGAAGTATTCAGCTCACCAAGGCTATCGCGGACAGGGTCGCAATTGAATTCACCTTTGTCTGCTACAAATTGATCAGAGACATGGCTAAACCAATCACGATGCTCTATGGTGATGCCGTATCTAGCGCACTTTGCCACTTTGTCAGTTGCAGCGTCGAGAATCGCTAATCTCGCTGCTTCTTTGTTGACTCGGAATCCGCAATAGACCCCCCAAATGTAGCCTATATCTTGGTCCACGACAGGAATCGCGCGAGCCGTTCCAATCGTTTGGGCGGCATCAAATATTGAAACCAAATACCTGTCGTTTGACGAAGCATCAACATGTGCTGAGACGCCGGTCCGAAACGTAACCGGGTCAGTATGTCCGTCCAGAGGGCGGTAGTTTTTCTCATATTCTTGGTTAACGAGCTGCTTCCGCCATAGCTCTTCCTCCGGATTGCCATCGGGGCCGTGTTGGAGGAACTGAGATTTAGACGGGCGGCTTCCAATTGGGAGATATTTGATTATTGTTTTTCCGCCAATCTTCTCCGCCGATACGATGCAATAGAGGTTGAGGAAGGTCGAATATGCGTCGCCGGATGTAACCCCTCGAGCTATGGTCTCTTGGTAGGTGTCGGAGATCCTTTGAAGCCATTCTGTGGTGAGTTTGAAATTGGTGTTCTTGCCGTTCTCTTTTCTGACCTTTTCTGTGCGACGACCGAGCGCGAATCCTTTGCCAGCCCGTTTGTCACCAGGATTTCCGCAATGAAACCACAGCGGAATGACACTTAACTTGGAGTTCTTATTTGCAAGAAAACGGTACAGGACTTGATAGCTCTCGTTGAGAGGAAGATCAAATTTCTTGCAGGCAGGTTCAAGAACAGAAGAGAGGGAGCGCTTTTTTCGCCAAACATCGTTGAGAAAAGGTTTTACTTCCTCAATGAACGGCAGCCATTTCCGACGGTATTTCAACGGGGCAGAAATTAACTCTTCATTGGGTTTTTCTGAGTTCTTTGTCGGGATTTTAGGTGGGTAGCGTTTTGCTAGCTGCTGATCAGATAGCTTCAACTGTGGGACGACCTTTTCTTTCTGGATCAAGATGAGTTTTTTGTCCTTAATCCAATCGAATACGGCTGAGTAAGGATAGGTCTTCGGTTTGTTAAGCTCTTTGGTGTCAGTGCGGATCAGAGTGGCTAGATTCTCTTCCTTACTGAACCAAGTAATCCTGTGTTCGCTATTAATCGTGAATGGCTTCGTACCTGAACACAGATATAGCCCAAACATGACGAGGTCTTCGGCCATGACTAGTTACCTCCGAGCAAATAGTCTCGGGTGGTAGCTAACCAGCGGCTATCACACAGGTGAGCTGGCTCGCTCATTACCCATGGCTTTCGAAGATCAAGCGGCAGGGTTTTGAGCCAAAGCGCCCGATGAAATAGTTTATGCCCTAACTCATTAGGGATCCCAAGGCGATTTGCTACAGCTGTGATGCTGATCGAGATGGATTCCCCATCATGCAATTTCGAGGTCAGCAGAACCGAAAAGTGCTTAAGATGATCATCTAGTTCTGACTTGGGTATCGAATACGGGAGTAGTACCCGTAGATTTTCTGAGAGCGTTTCAGGAATTTGGTCTCCTGAGATCAGGTGCCAGGGAATGCTTAGCTCAGCGCAATATCCCTGCTGTATGGCAAGCTTTGAGGCATCCCATTCGCTCAAATTTTCATCGTTCGGATCTGGTTTGACCGAAAAAGCCACTGCCCGATAGTGCGAGTTTCCGTGAACTGTAGCCAAGACATCAATAGTTGGGATGTGAAACAGTCGAGTTCCTGGGTATCTGGGGTGTGAAACGCCGATTTTCTGTGCAATGGCAAGAGTGCCGCTGCTCCACGGAAGAGGCGATGAAGTGAAATTCGGATGCTGATACAAAGGGTGATGGTAGGGCCATGGCCAGCACGGAAACTGCTCACGAAGGTCAGCGACACCTAGATAGAGCAGCAAACGAACTAAGCGCAGTTCGCCGGCAGACAGCAGATGGCCGTAACGGCCGAGTTCAGGGATAAATCTGAACTGAAGATTACCTTTGCCAGGTAAGCCTCGTTTTTTGATTTTGATCCAGGGTATGTACTCAGTCCCGTGCCCATACCCCCGGCCTTCGGCAAGCCATTGTCTGATGTTTTTGATAGTGATGCGTTGAGCCAATTAATTTCCCTCAGCGAGCTCAGTCCCGAATCGGATGGATTGGACAAAATTGGACAAAGAGGGAATTGACGCGTAGCTGGGCTACTCGTAGACTGGACTCCGAAGTTAGATGAAAGAAGTCCTTGGTTCCCTCCAAGGCACGAAGCGCCCATAGCTGGCAGGCTGGGGCGCTTCATTTTTTAGGATTACGAATCCATCATCATTTCCTCCGGATCATAGAAGTTCAAGTTTCGAGGAGATCAGGCAGCTGGCTTCAGCCCCAAGGCCACGGCAATTTGATGTGACTGGCCCCGAAGACATTTACGCTTTCCTTGGAGCACCGCATAGACAAGGGATGTGTTGAATCCCCGCTCCTCGGACCATTGATTGATGGCGATCCCTTTGGCGCGAAACCAATCTTGAGCCTCACGATTTGTCAAAGTGTTCTCCGAACGCGCAAGCATAGGTGTGAAGGCATCGATTTCTGATTCCATCTACGAAAGTGTGACCGCGATTAGCCCGGCCAAGGAGGTATCTCTAGCTTGGGGAAATTCGCATAAACGCTGTTCGACAGATTCTCTTCGACCGTTATATACCGCGCAGGCAGGTTGTAAAATGGCCAGGAAAATGTATATTTTCTGATACCAATACTGCGAAATTCGATGACGAAAACGCAAGATCAAGCGCCAAGGCCTCAATCAAGAGCAGGGCGAAAGCCCAAAGATGAGCTCGACCGCTTGATCCCCAAGGTCTGGTACTGGTCTATCGTGTCCCGGGTGTTCTGGTCAGATGCGCGCTTTGACGTCGAATTTATCCCAGGGATGGATGGTGAAAAGCATGTGTCCGCAACGCGAGTACGTGCCTTTGAGCGCATCAGGAAGCACGGTGTTTTCCCCGCATCGAAAGACCGGGAACCACCCCCATTGGAGAATCGGGTGTCGCGTCAGAGGTACTTCGATTTAGTCCAAGCCGTCGAGGCCCGCCCAGAATTCCATGGCTCCTCCAGGGTGATCACCAGCCCGTTCTGGAGGCTGCTCAAAGCTGCGCCTGGAGACCTAGAAAGCGCGGCTGCATTGGTTGATGAAGCCCTAAAACTCTTGGGACTAAGGCGTCTTCAGGACGAGGAAGCTTTGATACTGCGTGCTAGTTGTGCGCGTGATGCCCCGATGGATGAACGCGGTGGTCTTCGTGAGGATTTTGTTGGCGATTTTGAGGTGATGATTCAACGGGCGACGCAGCAATTGCCCATTGACCTGGATCTGCTAGCCCTATTTGGCGCAATGTATAGAGAGGCTTGTTTAAGTTTCAGGCCTTCAGATGCGGAAGTGCTAGGTCATTTTTTCAACATTTCGCTGATGAAACTGTGCGAACAGGATTGGATTAAGCCCGTGTCTTTTGAAATTGAAGACATCGCTAGACATCGCGTGCTGTATGGTGTCGGCGACTATTTGCCGGAATCCCGCTCTGAAGCAAAAAGTCTGCTAGCGAGCACGTACGCAATTGGCAGCAGACTCCCAGGGTAATCTGGTTGTCGAACGAGGAGACCGTGGTTGTCGGGGGCTGCCACTCAGGTCACATCCACTGGAGTCGTCTTCCAAACGTCCTGCGCCAAAGCGATGAGCATAGCGCGCCGCTTTTCGATGGTAGCCGCACTCCACGCGGGGAACGCCTCCAACTTGGCATTGATTCGCGAGATGGATGTGTTTTGCCCAACGTCGGTTAGCGCCACAAGACTCCGAGTCAGGTAGTTGCCGCTCTTGCTGTACTCGACCTGCTTGGCCGTGTAGAAGTCATTGCCCGCGACGATGTTAATAGGCTTCTCCAGCAAGGTCAGGTTACCCAGGCGGTTCTTGTAGTCGTCGTAAACCAACCCAGGGTTCTCGGAGGCCCACTTGCCGCGCAGATCATCCTCCGGCTTGTTGGGCAAAATGTGCTCGATTTCCAGATTGGTAAACGGCTCCAGGCTGCCTGGCACCTTCAAGCCATTGAAGGCCATCTCGACGTGCTGCGTCAGTCGCGCCAGGAGGTAACGGGTCCGGTACTGCTGCATCGAATACAAGGTGAAGCGCTTGAGGGCGTCGGCCAGTTCCTGCGACTTGCCAGCCATGTTTTTCTCGAAGCGGTCGGAGATGAATGCGTTGAGCTGAACCTTCTGCTTCAGCGGATCAGTTGTTTCCGCAATGGCACGTAACTCGTCGGCCCATTGAGAGAAGCTGCGTTCCAGATCCTTGGTCGGGGTTTTCGTGAAGATGTAGTAGAAGAGGAAGCTCTCTAACTGGGCCACAAAATGGTCGAACAACGGCTTGGGCAAATTGGCCGCCGCGAGCAGCAGGACGTAGTGCAAGCTGAACGCGCCACCGGCTAGCCGCTTGAGACTGTCCATCGCCAGGCTTGGTTTGCCGTCATTACCCTGTCCGTTGGCAAAAGCCAGGTAGTGTTCGACATTGCGGATCACCTTGCGGACAAACTCAAAGGGCTTGTTCGCGTAATCGCACAGTGCTGCATTGTCCTTGGCCACGAACCAGTCGTAGATCTCGTCCTCCCGCACCACAGAGTCGCCACGGTCATTCTTGATGACGTAGTTGGCCATCAGGAAGTAACGCAGGAAGCGAAGCGGCTTTTCCTTTTCCTTCTCCAGTGGCTTGGTGATCTTTTTCCACTCGTCCTTAAGCTGAGTGAATTGGGCTTGCTTAACCTGCGTAAATAACAGGTTCTTGAGCAAGTCCATTGGATTGAGGCCGACGCCGCGCTCGTTGATGGTCTCGAAGATCTTTAGTGCGCTACTCACGTCGGTGGAGATCTGGATGAACACCACGTTGTTGCCTAGATATCCCCAATATTTCTTCAGCTTGGTGGCATCGTCATAGTTGTCTTTTAAGTAGCGATACAGGGTGCTGTAGGCGTTGACTAGATTTTCGAGTGACCCGAAGCTGGGAATACCAGCGGCCTGGATACCTGTGCGAACAACCTGGGGGTCTGCGTCAAGTTCGACCAGCTTGGTCATCACTTCGCACGCGTTTTCATAACGCGGCTCTAGTTTCAAGCTAGTCCGAGTCTCCCCGGAGCTGTCGTCGTAACTGGTAGAGATCAGGTTGCTGATTGTTTGCCTCTGTGGTTCCCCTTTGAAAATTTCCTTCATCGCGCACAGCAGCAGGAAAAATGTGGTCAGACGTTGCTGGCCGTCGATGACTTCATAGTGGTCGCTTTGATCGGTTGGTGAAACGAGGATGGTGCCAATAAAATATTCACGCGTCGTTCCCGCATCAATCTGCTCGCCAATATCTTCCAGTAGCTGATGCACCTCCTTGTCGGTCCAGACGTACTCGCGCTGGTAGTCCGGGACGATGTAAAAGCACTCCTTGAAGGCTTGTTGGATGCTGTATTTGTGGTTTTCAATACGAGCCATTATTCACTTCCTGTATTTTCTCAACTGCGCAAAGCTGCAAACTGATTGCTGGGACCTTCCGCTCTCAACTCAATGACGTCGATCTTGGGGAGTACGTAGGGACATGTGTCATGATACTTGCCTCCAGAAAAAATCCCCGCCCAGCTTCCGCTGGCGGGGATCGGGCTGGCTAGCTCATGAACACCCTTGGGGATTGTGGGCTCCAAGGGTTTTCGGAACTTTATTAATTTGGTCGTGAGTGTGTTTTCACGACTTTATTATTTTTTTCGGAACTTTATTTCAATTTCACATCGCCGGACGATCAGGCGAAATTGGCTTCCGCGAACGACCAGTTGACCAAACTGTTCAAGAACGTTTCAACGAACTTCGGGCGCAGATTGCGGTAGTCGATG
>Ga0209310_1000463_pt1 | contig 45127 bp, 36 predicted proteins | sample AD_UKC030_MetaG_FD_184415 | JGI IMG/M metagenome (GOLD analysis project Ga0209310, IMG submission 184415) | Active sludge microbial communities of municipal wastewater-treating anaerobic digesters from USA - AD_UKC030_MetaG (SPAdes) (version 2) | ecosystem: Engineered > Bioreactor > Anaerobic >...
GCCAGCCGGTTGGCTGCGTAAGGCACGGCCAGCGCCGGGTCGGCCGCCGGGTTCCACAGGGTGCTGTCGACGCCGTTGAGGATGCCGCGCAGGGAATCGGCGCGATGGCGCAGTAGCGGGGCGAGGCCGTAGCCGAAGGCTTCGTCCTGAATTTCGCGGGCGTAGGTCGGGCTGACCGTCGAGATCCGCGTCGCCAGTTGCAGGCCGGCCTTGAGGAAGGACAGCTGGCCGTGGTATTCGACGCCGTCGAAGCGCCAGGCGTGTTCCGGCAGGCCAAGTGCAGTCAGGTGATCGGCAGCGAAATTGCCCTGGAAGGCGATGTTGTGCACGGTGACGACGCTGGCGGCGCCACCTTCGTAATGTAGCCAGGCCGGGGCGAGGGCGCTCTGCCAGTCGTTGAGATGCACGACATCCGGCCGCCAGGCGAGCGGCGAAGCGGCCTGGCCGAGCAGGGCGGCGACCCGCGACAGCAGACCGAAGCGGGTGCCGTTGTCGGCCCAATCCTGGCCGTGCGCATCGAGATAGGGGTTGCCCGGGCGGTCGAACAGTTGCGGGCAGTCGAGCAGCAGCAGCGGCAGGCCGCTTGCGGTGGCGGCGGCGAGCAGGCGGGATGGCGGCAGGGCCGGGGCGAGTGCCGGCAATTCGGCAAGCAGGGCGGCTTGCGGAAATGCCTTGCGCAGCGCCGGGTAGGCGGGAATCAGGACGCGCACGTCGTGGCGCGCCCGGTGCAGCGCGGCCGGGAGGGCGGCGGCCACGTCACCGAGGCCGCCGGTTTTGACCCACGGTGCCATTTCCGAGGTGGCAAAGAGGATTGCCGGACGGCTCATGGCATCCTCAGCGCGGCGACCAGCCCGCGGGTCGAGGCATCGAAGTCGCTGGCGTCGCCGGCGCCTTCGAGCAGCGGGGTCATTCGGGTGGCCAGTTGCTTGCCGAGCTCGACACCCCACTGGTCGAAGGAGTTCAGGTTCCAGAGGACGCCGAGGCAGAATGCCTTGTGCTCGTAGAGCGCCAGCAACTGGCCCAGCGTGCAGGGCGTCAGACGCGGCAGGACGAGCGTGGTCGACGGCTGGTTGCCGGGGAATACCTTGTATGGAAGCAGCGCCGGCGGCTCGCCGGCCGCTTCGACTTGGTCGCGGGTCTGGCCGAAGGCGAGCGCCGCCGATTGCGCGAGGCAGTTGGCGAGCAGCTTGGCGTGGTGGCCGGCGAGCGGAAAATCGGCTTCGCGCAGGGCGATGAAGTCGCAGGGAATGGTTTGCCCGCCCTGATGGATCAGCTGGTAGAAGGAATGCTGTCCGTTGGTTCCCGCCTCGCCCCAGAGCGCCGGGCAGGTGGCGATGCCGAGCGGCTTGCCGGCGCGGTCGGTCTGCTTGCCGTTGCTCTCCATTTCGAGTTGCTGCAGATAGGCGGGCAGCAGCGCCAGCGACTGGCTGTAGGGCAGCACGGCATGGCTGGCGGCGCCGAGAAAGTTGGTGTTCCACAGGGTCAGCAGGGCGAGGGTCAGCGGCAGATTTTCGGCGGCGGGAGCGCCGATGAAATGCGCGTCCATGCTGCGCGCGCCGGCCAGCAGTTGCTCGAAATGCCGCCAGCCGACCGCCAGCGCGATCGACAGGCCGATCGCCGACCACAGCGAGAAGCGGCCGCCGACCCAGTCCCAGAAGGCGAAGACGTTCTCGGCGGCGATGCCGAATTCCCAGGTGGCGTCGAGGTTGGTCGACAGCGCGACGAAGTGGCGGGCCACCGCGTCGGAGTCGCCGGCGGCAGCGACCAGCCAGTTGCGTGCGGTGCGCGCGTTGGTCAGAGTCTCCAACGTCGTAAAGGTCTTGCTGGCGACGATGAACAGGGTCGTGCGCGGGTTGAGGCGGGCAAGCAGCGGGGCGATGTCCGCGCTGTCGACGTTGGCGACAAAGTGAACGTCGATGTCCGGCTGCTGCCAGGCGGCCAGTGCACGGGCAACCATGCGCGGGCCGAGGTCGGAACCGCCGATGCCGATATTGACGACATCGGTGATGCGTTCGCCGCTATAGCCGCGCCACTGGCCGCCGTGGATGCGCTCGCAGAAATCGCGCATGCGCGCCAGCACGGCGCGTACTTCGGCCGGGGCCTGGTCGCCGGCGCGCAGTTCCATATGGCGGACGGCGCGGCCTTCGGTGTGGTTGATCGGCTCGCCGGCCAGCATCTTCTGTTTCCAGCCGTCCACGTCCGCACTGGCGGCGTACTGGCGAAGGAGGGTGAGGGTTTCGCCGGTGATCCGCTGCTTGGAAAAGTCGAGCAGCAGGCCGTCGTGGCGCAGCGAGAAGTTCGTGAAGCGTGCCGGATCGGCGGCGAACAGTTCGCGCAGATGTTGCGGACGCAGGGCTTCGGCGTGGGCAGCCAGGGCGTGCCAACCCGGGGAATCGGCAAGACTCATAACCAGATCATCAGCCCGGTTTCGAATTTGTGGATCAGCGACGCATGTGATGGGAAAACGCGGATGCGGTACTCCAGCCGGCCGCAGACCTCGGGCGTCAGGTCCAGGGTATAGAGCATTTCGCCATTGCTGGTCGTGCCTTCGCTGCTCATCGGATAGTGGCGCGAGCGCCGGCTGAAATCGCCGTTGGGGGTCGGGCGTCCGATCAGTGCTTCGACCCGGACGTCTTCCGGGGCCAGTCCGTTGAGCTGCACGGCAACCTGGACGCGCAGCGAATCACCGAAGCTGAGCCGGCGCTCGGGCGTGTCGAGGCGGTGCAGGCGCACGCCCGGCCAGGCGGTGCGCACCCTGGCTTTCCAGCTGGCGACCGAACGCGCGACCGAAAAATCGTCATTGGCGAAGCGGCGCCCGTGCAGGGCGGCCGGGGCATAGAACTTCTTCGCATACTCGCCGACCATGCGCGTGACGTTGAAGCGGGGGGCGATCGTCGCGATCGAGCGCTTGGCCATGGCCACCCATTCCGGCGAATAGCCCATCGGTCCGGTACGGTAGTAGGTCGGGATCACGTGGTCCTGGAGGATCTCGTAGAGGGTGCGCGCTTCCTCGGCGTCGCGCTGGGCGGCGTCGAGATGGCCGGGCGCCGGCTTGATTGCCCAGCCGTTGGCAATGTCGCCGGTGTCGTCGTAGCCTTCACCCCACCAGCCATCGAGCACCGAGAGGTTGATGGCGCCGTTCATTGCGGCCTTCATGCCGGAGGTGCCGGAAGCTTCGAGCGGATAGATCGGGTTGTTGAGCCAGACATCGACACCGGCGACCAGCGCGCGCGAGAGCGAGAGATCGTAACCTTCGACGAGCAGGATGCGCCCCTCGAACTCGGGCAGCCGGGCCATCTCGGCAATCTTGCGAATGATTTCCTGGCCGGGCTGGTCGGCCGGGTGGGCCTTGCCGGCGAACAGGAAGAGCACCGGCCGGCCGGTGCTGCAGATGATTTCACGCAGCCAGCGCGGATCGTGGAAGAGCAGCGCGGCGCGCTTGTAGGTGGCGAAGCGGCGGGCAAAGCCGATGGTCAGCACGTTCGGATTGTCCGGGTCGGCGAATTTGAGCAGGCGGTCGAGGTGGGTGGGCGACCCCTGGTTGCGCTGGTGCTGTTCGCGGATGCGCTCGCGGACCAGGCGCAGCAGCTTCGATTTCAGTTGCTGGCGGATGCTCCAGAAAGTCGGGTCGGGTATGCGCCCGATACCGTCCCAGTTGGCTGCTTCCGTCTGGCGTTCCTGCCAGCCCGTCCCGAGGTAGCGCTCGAAGGTCTCGAACCATTCGGAGGCCAGGAAGGTCGGCAGGTGGACGCCGTTGGTCACGTAATCCATCGGGTTTTCTTCGGGGCCGACCTGCGGCCACAGGTAGCGACAGATGTCGGCCGAAACATCGCCGTGGATGCGCGAGACGCCGTTATGGTGGCGCGAGCCGCGCAGGGCGAGGGCGGTCATGTTGAAATCCGTCTTGCCCGGTTCGGCACCGAGCGCCAGCAGTTGCTCGCAATGCACGCCGAGGCCATGGCACCATTGCGAAAAATAATGGCGGATCATCTCTTCGGAAAAGTGATCGTGGCCGGCCGGCACCGGGGTGTGGGTGGTGAATACGACATTGGCCGCCACCGCCTCGATGGCCGCCGCGTAAGGCAGGCCTTCGCCGACCAGGCTGCGGATGCGTTCGAGAATCAGGAAGGCGGCGTGCCCTTCGTTGACATGCCAGACCGTCGGCTTGAGGCCGAGCAGCGCCAGGGCGCGCACGCCGCCGACGCCGAGCAGGATTTCCTGCTCGATGCGCGTCGTCTTGTCGCCGCCGTAGAGGCGGTGGGTGATTTCGCGATCGTGCGCCGAGTTCTGCGGCAGCAGGGTGTCGAGCAGGATCAGCCGGACATGGCCGACCCTGGCTTCCCATACCTTGGCGAAAACCGTGCGGTTCGGCATGTCGACCGCGACCAGCACCTCCTTCCCGTCCGCCCCGAGCAGCGGCGAAACCGGCAGGTCGTCGAAATCGGAATCGCTGTAGGTGGCATGCTGCTTGCCGTCGGCATCGAGTGTCTGGTGGAAGTAGCCCTGGTCGTAGAGCAGGCCGACGCCGATGAAGGGCAGGCCCATGTCGCTCGCCGCCTTGCAGTGGTCGCCGGCGAGAATGCCGAGGCCGCCGGAATAGATCGGCAGGCTTTCGTGAAAACCGAATTCGGCACAGAAGTAGGCGATCAGGTCGTCGTCCTTGAACGTCCGGCCATGCACGTGTGCCATGTTGGGCAACTCGTGGTAGCTGTCGTAGGCCGACAGTACGCGGTTCAGCGTGCCGAGGAAGACCGGGTTTTCGGCCGCGGCTTCCAGGCGCTTCTGGTCGGCACGCTTGAGGAAGGCCTTGGGGTTGTGGTTGGAGGCATCCCACAACTGCAGCGAGAGGCTGGCAAACAATGAGCGGGAGGGGCGATCCCAGCTGTACCAGAGATTGTTGGCCAGTTCTTCGAGACGCTCGAGGCGGGCCGGGATCTGCGGATTGACTTCGAGTTTGTAGACGGTTCCGGTCATGGGGCGCTCGGTGCGATGGTCAGTTGGAGTTGAAGGGTGTAGCTGTCGTCGGGGATGGTCCAGGTGAAACTGACGGCGACGGCCTGCATGATTTTCTCAAACCCGGCCTCGGATTGGGAGACCGTTTGCTGCGGTCGACCGTGAATTTCGGCCGGAATCGAGGCGCGCAATTCGACGCTGCCGCCGAGCACGCCGTCTTCCAGGGTGAGCGAGGCGGCGTCGGCGAGTGCGAGCGGCTGGCCGAAACCGCCGGGAATGCCGCCGCCGGCCAGCACGTAGCGTCCGAGAAAGCCGTCGCAACTGGGCATGGCGAGGTTCAGGCGGGTCGTGAAGCGGCGGCCGGCGAGTCCGGTCAAGTGCCAGCGGACAGTTGCGCTTGCTGCATCGAGCGAAATGGTCTTGACGACACCGGGGCGCTCGAAGCGCAGAGCGTCCGTTTCGGCCAGACGGAAGTCGGTGATCGCCGTGCCGTCGATGTCATCCAGCCAGAGCGCGCAGGGCAGGCGGTCGGGAACGATATCCGATGCCGTTACCGGGTGCTTGAAGCGCACGATGTCGTGCGCCGAGGCGATCCCTTCGCCCGCGTGCTGGCTGGGGCCGCCTTCGATCTTGTCGTGGTAATGCTCGTGGTAGCGGCGCAGGGTGTCGGCGAAATTGTGGCTGAGGGGGTAACTGCTCAGTTCGTGGACGGCGCCCAGTCCGTCGTCGCGTACGGCGATCTGCACTTGTCCGGTATGGGCGAGGATTTCGCTTTTGCCATCGAAATCGAGGTCGACCGCAGCCAGCGCCGGGCGTGGCTGCAGCGCGTCGAGCTTGCCTTCCAGCGCGACGATGTTGTTCCACACGGCACGCCGCAGGTGCGGCAGGTAGAGTCCGCCGAACAGGCCGTGCCAGTAGGCGTCGTTGGCCTGGGCGCGGTAGAGGTCGGCGGTCAGTTCCGGCGGCGCTTCGGGCAGCGCGGCGAGGCGGGCCGACAGCGCCTGCATGCGCTTATGCATCCAGTTGGCTTCCGGGTAGCGGGTCAGGAAATTGCGCCAGATGCCGCCGCGCAAAAACGGGCGGTGCAGGTCGGCCCGCCCTGCCGCTTTCTCGCTGGCGAGAAAGTCCGAGTAAATGCCCGCCGCCGGCATCGGCAGCGTCCATTCGTTCATTTCGCTGTACGAGGTGGTCGGTAGATAGACGATGCCGCGCGTGGTGTTTTGCGCATGGAAGTCGGCATAGGTGGCGGTGCGGATCTTCGGGCTGGCCAGCACGCCTTCGACCAGCGCCTTGAGCCAGCCGCGGTGGTAAACCCAGTCGAAGGTTTCCGGCCAGATGCCGAATTTCTCGATGTCGTCGAAATAGATGGCAGCGGCGTGGCCCTGGTCGGCAAGGTGTTCCAGGTAACCGATGACCTCGTGTGCCGGCGAGAAGGGCAGGCGGTAGCGCAGCGCCTCGGAGATCGGGAAGAGATCCAGGCGCTGGCCGTCTTCCTCAGTACTGAAGAAGCCGTCGAGTTCGTCGGCCGCCTTGCCGGTGCAGAAGAAATGGTAGTCGTCGACGGTCACGTAGCGGATGTCGGTCGCGGCCAGCGCCGGGACCACCGAGGATTCCCAGACACGTTCGGTGAGCCACGCACCGTGCGGCCGGACACCGGTCCAGGCGGCCAGTTTGGCGTTCAGCGTGTTGAGTTGGCCGACCCGGTCGCGCTGCGGAATGGCGGCAAGCACCGGTTCGGTGTCGCCTGAGCTGAACAGTTCGACCTGGCCGCGCCTGACCATCTGCGCCAGCACGTCCATGTCGGCCGGGTGGCGTTCGCGCAGCCAGTCGAGCAGCCAGCCGGAAAAATGCGCGGCGAAGCGGAAATCCGGGTAGGCATGCAGGGTTTCGAGGAAGGGTTTGTAGCAGCGTTGATGCGCGTCCTCAATCACTTCCGGGAAATTGCCCACCGGCTGGTGGGCGTGGACGCCGAGCAAAAGGGTGACAGCTTGAGTCATTGACGTGGTTTTCAGGTGGCGCGGCGCATGGTGCCGCCACTTTCGGGAGTGCCGCCGCCCTGGCTGATCGGGTGATCGAGGCTGGTCGGGAGCGGCAGGTGAAGCAGGCGATAGAGGGCCTTGATGTTTTCGCGGAACAGGGCATCGAAGCTGGCGACCGACTGTGGCGAGTTGTAATCGCCCAGCCACCAGAACCAGTCGGAGCTTTCGCAGACGGCCAGGCGGTGCAGGATGGCCGCCCGTTCCTGCGCAGACAGGCGGCTGCCCTCCAGAATCCGGTCGGCATGCTGCTTGGCTTCGCAGAGCAGGTCCCAGGCGCGGTTCTTGTCGGGGTGGCCGAGCCAGGTCGACAGCGTTCCATAAACCCAGCTCCCCGCCGTGAGCCGGGGGAGGCGGGAGCGGCGCTCGTGGTGTTTTTTTGCCGCCTCGCCGAGCGTCACGGTACGAATGGTGGGGCTTTTTTCGAGCGCCTCGTAAAGGTCGGAAAAAAAGTACCAGGCGTTGTACGGGTAATATTCCCAGGCATTTTCCCCGTCGAGAAAAACCGGGATCAGGCTGTTCTGATTGGTCAGATGTAGTGCTTTCAGTTCGGTCATGAAATGCTGGGCGGCATCCCGTCCGTGCCAGTTCGCGTACTCGAAGCCGATCAGGTCCGAGAGGTGTTCGTTGCGAAAGAACAGGGTGATGTCGCCCGGGGTGCCTTCAGGCGCTTGCCAGGGCACGTTGGTACCAGCCTCGGGGCCGGCCGAATGGCGCAACACGCCGAGGCTGCTGGCAGTCCATTTGAACCCGGCATCGGCAATCTGGTTGAGGAAAGGTGTCGACAAGGCGCCTTCGGCCGGCCACATGCCGGCCGGCGCCTGCCCGAAACGCTGTTCGTGGCTGCTGCGGGCGCTGGCGATATGGGCTTCGACCCGGCTGCGCCCGCCCGGGTATTCCGCTGCGTGCGGCAGGGGGCTTTCCGGCCAGGCTTCGCGTGCTGCCTTGAAATCGAGCAGCAGGGGGGCCAGCGGATGATTGGCCGGGGTGCAGCTCAGTTCGATCTGGCCGCGTTCGGCCAGGGCACGGTAGCGCGGAATCAGCTTGTCCAGCACGGCGCCGAGTTCGCCCAGCAACTGTTCGCGGTCGCTTAGTTCGAAGGCGTCGCCCTTGGCCATCAGGCGGGGCACGAGATGGCCGTCGCGGCGCAGGCTTTCGCCGGTCCACACGAGCAGGAACCAGATGGCCAGATCGGTGTAGTAACTCCCCGACAGGTAGGTCAGGGCGTTGGCGTCCTGCGCCCTGACGAACGCCAGCAGGTCGCGCAGCCGGCGGTAGGGAGCAAAGGGTTCGAGCATGGTCGGGGCGTGGCAGCGAAATGCCATGTCGAGCAGCCAGGTCTTGTCCTCGCTGGTCAGCTGCTCCGGATTCGGGTGGGCGGCAATGCGCAGCAAGGGGTCGCGCCACTGGCGGGTGGCCAGCTGGTCACAGTAGTCCTCGACCTGATCGAGCAGCACCGGAACGAAATTGACCGTACAGTGAATACCCGGGTGCCGCTCGAGGTGGCCGGCCATGTCGGTGTAGTCCTTGATCGCATGCAGCAGAACCCAGGGCAGCACGAAATGGCCGCTTTCGGGATGCCGGTAATCCGGCTGATGCATGTGCCAGAGGAAGGCGAGGTCAGCCATGGTGTGCCGGTTTGGCGCCCTGGCCGAGCATTTCGGCGGTGACCAGCGTGATGCCCTTGGGGCTGACGAAGAAGCGCTTGCGGTCAGCCTCAAGGTCTTCGCCAATGACCATCCCTTCGGGAATCCGGCAGCGCTTGTCGATGACGCAGCGTTTTAGCCGCGCGTGCCGGCCGACATCGACGCCGGGCAGAATTACCGAATCCTCGACGTTCGCCCAGCTATGCACCTCGACGCTGGAGAAGAGCAGGGAGCGCTTTACCGTCGCGCCGGAAATGATGCAGCCGCCGGCGATCAGCGAATCGATCGCCATGCCGCGCCGGTCGTCGTCGTCGAAGACGAACTTGGCCGGCGGCAGCTGCTCCTGATAGGTCCAGATCGGCCAGTCCTTGTCATAGATGTTGAGTTCCGGCGTGACCTTGGTCATTTCCATGTTCGCTTCCCAGTAGGCATCGAGCGTGCCGACGTCGCGCCAGTAGGGCTCGTGGTGGTCGCTGCCGACGCACGAATCGGCGAAGCGGTGGGCGAAGACACGGTAGCGCGGCACGATGTGCGGGATGATGTCCTTGCCGAAATCGCGGCTCGATCCCCTGGTTAACGCATCGCGTTCGAGCTGTTCGAAGAGGAACCTGGCGTTGAAGATATAGACGCCCATCGAGGCCAGCGCACGCCCGGGTTGGCCAGGAATGGCCGGCGGGTGCTGCGGCTTCTCGACGAAATCGACGACGCGATCGTCCGCATCCACGCCCATTACGCCAAATTCTCTCGCCTCGTCGAGTGGCACGTCGATGCAGGCCACGGTCATGTCGGCCTGATGCTTGGCATGGAAGGCCAGCATGCGCCCGTAGTCCATCTTGTAGATGTGGTCGCCGGCGACGATCAGCACGTGATCGGGGTTGTAGCGCCGGAGGAAATGCATGTTCTGGTAAACCGCATCGGCCGTTCCCTGGTACCACTGGGTTTCGTCGATCTGCTGCTGTGCCGGCAGGAGCTGGATGAACTCGTCGAAACGCCCGTCGAGGAAGCTCCAGCCGCGCTGGATGTGGCGGATCAGGCTGTGTGCCTTGTATTGCGTGGCGACGCCGATCTTGCGGATGCCCGAATTGACGCAGTTGGACAACGTGAAGTCGAGAATGCGGAACTTGCCACCAAACGGTACGGCCGGCTTCGAGCGAAAATCGGTCAGCTGCTTGAGCCGGCTGCCCCGACCGCCGGCGAGGATGATGGCAAAGGTGTTGCGCGTCAGATGGCTGATGAAACGCATGTCCGTCTGATCCCGCATCTCGCAATACGCCTGATGCGGGCATGGGGTGCTGGTTGGCATGGCAAGACTCCCTGTGCTCCGTTTTGTCTTATGATACTGCGATAGGGAGGGCAAATGCAGTCATCCGACGCGCTTTATCTGTTCAACGAAGGCCGCAACTATCAGGCCTACCGCCTGCTAGGCGCCCATCTCACGCAAGCTGGCACGGTGTTCCGCGTCTGGGCTCCCAATGCGGCCGGGGTCTCGGTGGTGGGCGACTTCAATGGCTGGCGGGGCGGCGTCCATGACCTCGCGCCGCTTGGCGCTTCCGGTGTATGGGAAGTGACGGTGCCGGAAGCGCAGCCCGGTCACCTGTACCGCTTCGAAATCATTGCGCGTGACTCCGGCGCACGCCTGATCAAGTCCGACCCCTACGGGCGCGGCTTCGAGTTGCGCCCGGGTTCTGCCGCCTATGTCGTGGCGCCTGCGCAACATGTCTGGGGCGATCAGGCCTGGCTGGCGCGGCGGGCGGCCTGGGACTGGCTGCACGCCCCGGTCAATATTTACGAGGTGCACCCCGGTTCGTGGATGCGCCATCCGGACGGCCGGCGCTATCTGTGGCGCGAACTTGCCGAGCGCCTGATTCCCTACGCCGTCGAACAGGGCTACACCCACCTCGAATTGCTGCCGGTCACCGAGCATCCGCTCGATGAATCCTGGGGTTACCAGACGACCGGCTATTTCGCGCCGACCGCGCGCTACGGGTCGCCGGACGACCTGCGCGCCTTCGTCGACGCCTGTCATCAGGCCGGCCTCGGGGTCATCCTCGACTGGGTGCCCGGGCATTTTCCGCAGGACGACTGGGCACTCGCCCGCTATGACGGCACGGCGCTCTACGAACACGAAGACCCGCGCCTCGGGCTGCATGCCGATTGGGGCACACACATCTTCAACTACGGACGCCACGAGGTGCGCAGCTTCCTGCTGTCGTCGGCGCACTGGTGGCTGGCGGAATTCCATTTCGATGGCCTGCGCGTCGATGCCGTTGCCTCGATGCTCTACCTCGACTATTCGCGCAAGGCCGGTGAATGGCTGCCCAACAAGTACGGCGGCCGGGAAAACCTCGACGCCATCGATTTTCTCAAGGAGCTCAATGCGATGGTGCATGGCGAGTTCCCCGGGGCGCTGACCATCGCCGAGGAATCGACCGCGTGGCCGCAGGTGTCGCGGCCCACGTACGTCGGCGGGCTGGGCTTCTCGATGAAGTGGAACATGGGCTGGATGAACGACAGCCTGCGCTATTTCCAGCGTGACCCGATTCACCGCCGCTGGCATCACGACGAACTGACCTTCAGCCAGGTGTATGCCTACAGCGAAAATTACGTCCTGCCCTTCTCGCATGACGAGGTGGTCCACGGCAAGGGCTCGCTGCTCGGCAAGATGCCGGGCGACCGCTGGCAGCAACTGGCCAACCTGCGCCTGCTGCTCGCCTGGCAGGCCTTCACGCCGGGCAAGAAACTCGCTTTCATGGGCTGTGAATTCGGCCAGCCGCGCGAGTGGTCCGAAGCGCGCGAACTCGACTGGGGTCTGCTGGCCGATGGCAGCCATGCCGGCCTGCAACGGCTGGCCGCCGATCTCAATCGCCTCTATCGCGATTGCCCGGCGCTGCACCAGCAGGATTTCTCGCCATCCGGCTTTGAATGGATCGACTGCCACGACAGCGAACATTCGGTTCTCGCCTGGCTGCGCTGGGGGCGCGACGGCAGCTTCGTCGTCGTCGCCGTGAACTTCACCCCGGTGCCGCAGCGCGCTTACCGGCTGGGCGTGCCGCAAGCCGGACGCTACGAGGAAATTCTGAACAGCGATTCGGCGCACTACGGCGGCGGCAACCTCGGCAATTCCGGCGGGCTTGAAGCGTTCGCCGGCGAATGGATGAACCGCCCGGCGAATCTGGAAATCACGATGCCGCCGCTGGCGGCGGTGGTTCTCAGATTGGCTGGTCCGGGCTGATGCCGCTGGCCGCCAGCGCCAGCGCGCCTTGCACGCCAAGGTCTTCCGCGGTGACCAGATGGATCGGGATGTTCCTGATCAGGTGCTGATGTTCGCGCTTGGCCAGGAAAGCCTTGATGAACGGGCTGGTGTCTACCCGCGGCAGCAGTTTCGCGGCAATCCCGCCAGCTAGGTAGATGCCGCCGTGAGCGAGCCAGTGCAGGGCAAGGTCGCCGGCAAAGGCGCCGAAACAGTTGAGCCAGATGCCGAGCGCTTGTTCGGCGCGCGCATCGATCTTTGCCAGGGCTGCCTTGCCGATCTCTTCAGGTTGCCGCAACGCGGATGGGTTTCCTGCTGGGCTCCTGCCTAGGGTGCTTCCTGACGGGCGCGGTCGACCGCTCAAAAAGGCATAAATCCGCGCCAGGCCGGGGCCCGAGACGATGTCTTCGGTGGTTACCCGCCCGTTCTGTTCGAGCAGCCAGCCCCAGAGTTCGCCTTGCTGGGCGGTTTGTGGCGCAAAGCCGATGTGTCCGCCCTCGCCGGGAATGACCCGGTAGCGATTGTCTTCCCAGAGCAGTCCGGCAACGCCAAGGCCGGTGCCGGCGCCAAGGATTACCCGTGGCGCCCTGGCAACCGGCTGGCCGGCGTGCAGCGTTCTGATCTGCGCCGGCTCGATCAGGTCGAGGCCGTGGGCGGCGGCCGCGAAATCGTTGGCCAGTGTGACCTGTCCGATCCCGAATTCCTTGCTCAGTCTGGCTGCGGAAAGGTGCCAGGGAAGGTAGGTAAGCTTCGCGGTCTTGCCGTCAGTGGGGCCCGCGACACCGAAGCAGGCGGCGTCGATCGGCGGGGAATCCGCCAGAAATCCGCTGAGCAGGGTATCGAAACTCGGGTAGTCATGGCTGGCGAAGCGTTGCTCGCGGATGACGCGAAACCGGCCATCGTGGCGCTCGGCGAGGGCCAGCAGGGTCTTGGTGCCACCGAGGTCGCCGCCGAGGATCATTGCGGTTCGCTGTGTGGCAGAAGATGGGGTGAGCGACAGGGCACGAGGCGGAATTCAGTAGCGGATTGGTCTGGTTCGAATGAGCTGGGCAGACGTCGATTATATGCGGAAAGGCTGGTGCACGGAGGCGCGAAATGCCTGTCCGAGCTGTCTGCGAATGTCATGTGCCTGTGGTAGATTGACGGCCATTCAGATCTAAGTAATTGGGATGGGGTATGTCATCGACTGGGAAAAAAGGTGTTTCGGGAAAATTGAATTTCCTGCTGTGCGGTTCGGCGCTGCTCGGCTTGGTTGCTTGCCAGCCGGCCAGTGAGGCGCCGGCACCCGAGATCAGGCCGGTGCGGGTGGTTACGGTTGAGTCAGGGAAGGGGGGCGATTCGGTGTCGCTCACCGGCAGGGTACAGGCGGAATCGGAAGTCAATCTGGCGTTTCGTATCGACGGGCGCATGATCAGCCGGGCGGTGAATATTGGCGACACGGTCACCGCCGGTCAGGAAATTGCACGGCTCAATCCGGAAAACGAGGAAGACGGTCTGCGCGCGGCAGAAGCGACCCTGCAGGGCGCCCGCGGACAACTCATCGAGGCGCGCGCCAACGAGGCGCGCAACCGTTCGCTGCTGGCTCAGAACTTCATCTCCCAGGCGGCTTTCGATCGGATCACGCAGGTTGCAAGCAGCGCCCAGGCGCAGGTCGACGCGGCGCAGGCACAGGTTGGCATCGCCCGCAACCGCCTCGGCTACACGCGACTGCTGGCCGATGCCGGCGGCGTGGTGACCGCGGTCGGCGCCGAACCCGGTGAGGTTGTCCAGGGGGGGCGCATGGTCGTTCAGGTTGCGCGCAAGGACGGTCGCGACGCGGTTTTTGACGTGTCCGCGCGGATCAAGGATAGTGCGCCGGCAAATCCGGAAATCACCGTCACCCTGGCGACCGATCCGGCGGTAACGGCCAAGGGCCGGGTGCGCGAAGTTTCGCCGCGCGCCGACCCGGTGACCGGAACCTTCGCGGTCCGCGTCGGACTGATCGACCCGCCGGCCGCGATGCGACTGGGAACCACCGTGACCGGTCGCATGCCGGTCGGAGCCCCGCAGGGAATCGAGGTTCCCGCATCGGCGCTGGTTCGCGCCGAGGGCCGCTTGGCGGTGTGGGTCGTCGACCCGCAGGCCTTGACGGTTTCCATGCGGACGATCGAGGTACGCGCCTCCGACCCGGCGAAGGTCCAGGTGGCCGCAGGCCTGAGTCCGGGCGATATCGTCGTCGTCGCCGGGGTGCAGGCCTTGCGCCCGGGTCAGAAGGTCCGTCTGCTCGGGAAGCAAGCATGATCGGCCCGAATCTGTCGGAATGGGCGCTCGCCAACCGTTCGCTGGTCATCTTCCTGATGATCGTCGCGGTGGTCGCCGGGACTTTCTCTTTCCAGCGACTCGGGCGCGGCGAGGATCCTGCCTTCACTTTTAGAACCATGGTGGTCAGCGCCGCCTGGCCGGGCGCTACCGTCGACGAAACCCTGAATCAGGTCACCGAACGCCTGGAAAGAACGCTTCAGGAAACCGACTACCTCAACCGGGTGCGCAGCTACACCACGGCCGGCCAGACAACGATCTTCGTCGATCTCAAGCAGTCGACCCCGCCGCACAAGGTGCCGGACATCTGGTACCAGGTGCGCAAGAACATCGGCGACATGCGCGGCTCGCTGCCGGCTGGCGTCATCGGACCGGGCTTCAACGACGACTTCGGCAGCACCTTCGGCATCATCTACGCCTTTACCGCCGACGGTTTCAGCTTCCGCGAACTGCGCGACTATGTCGAAACGGCGCGCTCGCGTCTGCTGCACGTTCCCGATGTGTCGAAAATCGAAATCCTCGGCGCGCAGGATGAGCGGATCTTCATCGAGTTCTCGACCGAGCGCCTGGCTGCCCTGCGCCTCGACTACCCGACGATCCTCGGCGCGCTGCAGGCGCAGAACCTGGTGCGGCCGGCGGGCACCATCCAGACCGGGCAGGAGCGTGTGTTCCTGCGCGTCAGCGGTTCCTTCGATTCGGAACGCGACATCGAGTCCGTCAATCTCGTCGCCGGCGACCGCATTTTCCGCCTGGGTGACATTGCTACCGTAAGGCGCGGGTTCTCCGATCCGCCGCAGCCGATGTTCCGCGTCAACGGCAAGCCCGCGATCGGCCTCGCCATCGCCATGCGTGACGCCGGCGACATCCTGGCGCTCGGGCGCAATGTCCGCAACGTCATGGCGGAAGTCCGCGCCGACCTGCCGCACGGCATCGAACCGACGCTGGTCGCCGATCAGGCCGTCAGCGTCGACGTCGCGATCAACGACTTCATGACCTCGCTCTGGCAGGCGATCGTCATCATCCTCGTCTGCAGTTTCGTGAGCCTCGGCGGACGGCCTGGTGCCGTCGTCGCGCTGGCCATTCCGCTGACGCTGGCGATCGTCTTCGCCGTGATGGACATTGCCAACATCGACCTCCATCGCATCTCGCTCGGCGCGCTGATCATCGCGCTGGGACTGCTGGTCGACGATGCGATGACGACCGTCGATGCCATGCTCCGCCGCCTCGGTGCGGGCGACAGCATGGATGACGCGGCGACCTTCGCCTACCGCACGCTGGCGGCGCCCATGCTGATCGGCGCGCTGGTCACAATCGCCAGCTTCGTGCCGATCGGCTTCGCGAAAAGCAACGCCGGCGAGTACACCTTCGATATCTTTTCGGTGGTGGCCATTTCGCTGATCGCCTCGTGGCTGGTGGCGGTGGTATTCGGGCCGCTGCTCGGCAAGGCCATCCTGAAAGCACCCAAGGTAGAAGCGGAGCCCAAGCCGAGCAAGATGGTTGCGGTCTACAGCGCCTTCCTGCAAAGCGCGATCCGCGCCAGATGGCTGACCATCGCCCTGACGCTGGCCGCATTCGTCGCTGCCATGTTCCTGCTGCGCTACGTGCCGCAGCAGTTCTTTCCGGCCTCCGACCGGAGCGAGTTGACGGTGAGCATGACGCTGCGGCAGAACGCCTCGATCTACGCCACCGAGGCGCAGGCCATGCGCCTCGAAGCGCTCCTCAAGGACGATCCCGACATCGATCACTACAGCACCTATGTCGGCCGTGGGGCGATCCGTTTCATCCTGACGCTCGACGTGCAGCTGCCCAATCCGTTCTTCGCGCAGTTCGTGATTGTCACCAAGGATCTCGAGGCGCGCGAGCGGGTGCAGGCCAAGCTGGAGAAAGCGCTCGCCGAGGAGTTTCCCGAAGTCGTGGCGCGTGTCTCGCCGCTCGAGCTGGGGCCGCCGGTCGGCTGGCCGCTGCAGTATCGCGTGACCGGCCCGGACAAGGACGAGGTGCGCAAAATCGCACTCGAGCTGGCCCAGGTGATGGGTTCCGACACCCGTACCCGTTACATCAACTACGACTGGATGGAGCCGGCCCGGCAATTGCGCGTCAGCGTCAACCAGGATCAGGCGCGGCAGCTGGGCATCAGCTCCGCGGCGCTGGCCAGCGTGCTCAACGCCAAGGTCACCGGCTCGACGGTCACGCAGGTGCGCGACGATATCTACCTGGTCAATGTCGTGGCGCGTGCGGTGGAAGAGGAGCGCGCCTCGTTCGGCTCGCTGGCTTCGCTTCAGGTGCCGACCTCGAGCGGGCGCATGGTGCCCTTGAGCCAGTTTGCGACGGTGGTCGAGGAGCAGGAATTCCCGATTGTCTGGCGTCGCAACCGGCTGCCTACGCTTACCGTGCGGGCCGATGTGGACCACAGCGTCCTGCCCGATACGGTCGTCGGTGCGCTGGCACCGAAGATTGCCGAACTGAACGCCAGGCTGCCCGCGCAGTACAAGATCGAAACCGGCGGGATGTACGAGGAGAGCGCCATCTCGCAAGCCTCGGTGTTCGCGGTGGTGCCGCTGATGATCGTGCTGATGCTGACGACCATGATGGTGATGCTGGGGAGCTTCCGCCGCCTGGCGATGGTGGTCGCCGTGTTGCCGCTCGGGCTGATCGGCGTCGTCCTCTCGCTGCTGCTGTTCAACAGGCCGCTCGGCTTCGTCGCCATTCTCGGCGTTCTCGCGCTGATCGGCATGATCGCCAAAAACACGGTGATCCTGATCGTACAGATCGAGACCGACCGCGCGGAAGGCCGGAACGTTCTCGAAGCCGTCCTCGCCTCGGCGACTTCGCGGCTCCGGCCGATGGTGCTGACGGCGATCTCGACGGTGCTCGGCCTGATCCCGATCGCGCCGACGGTGTTCTGGGGGCCAATGGCCTTCGCCATCATGGGCGGTCTGCTGGTGGCGACCTTGCTGACGCTGGTATTCCTGCCGGCGCTTTATGTGACGGTGTTCGGCGGCAAGCCGCCGGTGGCGGAGGCGGCTGGCGCAAAGTGAGTCCCGTGGTGCGTACCGCCCTGGTTCGCTGGGCCTTGTTCCTGGTGTTCTGGGGTGCGCTGATCGGGTTGTCGCCCGGCATTCTCGCTATCGGTGCCGTCGCCGCCGGCGCTGCCACCTGGGCGAGCCTGCACCTGTTGCCGCCCGGGTCGCAACGGGTACGGCTGGGCCCGCTGATCGCCTTGCTGCCGCGTTTTGTCTGGCAGTCGCTGCTGGCCGGCTGGCAGGTCGCACGGCTGGCCTTTTCGTCCAGCCCGCAGTTGCGGCCGGGCTTCGTTTCCTTTCGCAGCGTCTATCCCCCGGGGTACTTGCGCAACACCTTCGCCACCATCGCCAGCCTGATGCCGGGTACCTTGCCGTGCGGCGAGAGCGAAACGGAAATCGTCTTTCACTGCCTCGATATCGAACAGCCGGTCGTCGCCGAGCTGGCGGAGGAAGAGGCGGTGCTGGCTGGCGTGCTGGAGACGGGGCGGGCGGATGGCTGAGTTTCTCCTGCTGGCCGCCCTGCTGGTCTTGCTGATGACAGCGCTGGGCCTGGTGCGCCTGTTGCGCGGCCCGGGGGACGCCGACCGCATGATGGCCGGGCAACTGCTGGGCACCGGCGGGATCGCGGTGCTGCTGCTGGGGTCGACGATCTCCGAACCGGCCATTGCCGATGCCGCGCTGACCCTGGCCTTGCTCGCGGCTTTCGCTTCGGTCGCCTTCGTCAAGTATGGCGGCGGCTTCGGCCGGCAACGCGCTGCCGAGCGAAGAGAAGGAGAAGGCGAATGAGTCTGCTGCTCGACGCATGGACGGTGGTCGCGGTCTCGGCCGGTCTCTTCTTCTTTCTGGCCGGCACCATCGGCCTGCTGCGCTTTCCCGACACCTTGACCCGTCTGCATGCGCTGACCAAGGCCGACAACCTCGGCCTTGGCCTGGTCGTGCTCGGCCTGTTGCCGCAGGTGGATGGCGTGCTGGCCGGGCTCAAGCTGATCTGCGTCTGGCTGCTCGTGCTGCTCGCCGGTTCCACGGCCTCCCAGTTGATTGCGCGCGTGGCGCGCCGCTCGGAGCCGCCGGCATGAGTCCCACATTGCTCGTCGACGGCGGCCTGCTGGCGATGGTCGTGCTGGTCGCCATGTGGACGATCCTGGTGCGCGACTCGTTCGCCGCCGTCATCGGTTACGCCTGCTACGGCCTGCTGCTGGCCTTCGCCTGGGTGCGCCTGGCGGCCATTGATGCAGCCCTGACCGAAGCGGCCATCGGCGGCGGTCTGACCAGCGTCTTGCTGATCCGTGCCGTGGTCCGCCTGCGCGCTACCGAAGCCTCGGCGCAGCTCGAAGCGCCAGGGCGGACGCTGCGGTTTGGGGCGGCCGTCCTGTCCATCGCCGTCGCAGTGGCGCTGGGGGCAGTCGTCCTCGGCTTGCCCGATCCGGCGCCGTCGCTGGCGCCACAGGTGGCCGAACATATCGCCAGCACCGGGCTGGGCAACGCGGTAACGGCCGTGCTGCTTTCCTTCCGCGCCATCGACACGTTGCTCGAAGCCGTGGTGCTTATCTATGCGCTGGTCGCGGTCTGGGCGCTGACGCCGGATCGCCTGTGGGGCGGACGTCCGGGACCGAAATACGCGGACGACCCGAACGGCATGCTGGCTTATATGGCGCGATTGCTCGCACCGCTTGGCATCGTGGTCGCCATCTACGTGTTCTGGGTCGGCGCCGATCTGCCCGGCGGCAAGTTCCAGGCCGGTACGCTGCTGGCAGCCATGTGGCTGCTGACCATCATGGCCGGGCTGACCGATGTGCCGCCGATCAGCCGCCGCTGGCTGCGCATCGCACTGGTCGCCGGCACCGTGGTCTTTCTGGCCATCGGCTTTGCCGGCGTGCCGCTGGCAGGCGCCTTTCTCGCCTATCCGGAAGGCGTTGCCAAACCGCTGATCCTGATTATCGAGGCGGCGTCGATGGTGTCGATTGCCGTCACGCTGGGGCTGCTGGTGATCGGCCCGCCGGAACGGAGCGAATCGCCATGAGCGGGCTCTCCCTGTTCGGCTTGTGCGGGAGCGCCTTGATCGGCATCGGCCTTTACGGCCTGATCGTCAATCCGCAGCCGTTGCGCAAGATTCTCGCCTTCAACATGATCGGCAGCGGCGTCTTCCTGCTTTTTGGCGTGGTCGCCCGGCGCGGTGCGGCGCTCGGCATGGGCGGCGATCCCGTGCCGCAGGCGCTCGTCATCACCGGCATCGTCGTCGCCTTCTCGGCGACGGCACTGGCGATTGCGCTGCTGCTGCGCCTGCATGAAGCCACCGGGTCGGCCACGTTGCGCGCGCCCGACGCCGAGCGGCAGCCCGACGCATGAACGGCGCGATGGCAGGCATTCCGGAGGCGACGACGGCGGGCGGTTTCCTGCTCGTGCTGATGCTGGTTCTGCCGGTGCTGGGCGTGCTTGCCGCGCTGGTACTGGGCGGGCGCCATGCCCGGCGGGTGGCGATGCTGGCCTTGCCGCTGGGCCTGGTACTTGCCGTGATGTTGGGGGCCGAGCTGGTGCAATCGGGGCAGAAGCTGGTTTACGTGCTGGGCGGCTGGTCGCCGCCGCTCGGCATCGCCCTGCGTGCCGACGGGCTGTCGGCGGTCATGCTGCTGACGACGGCGCTGATCCTGCTGGCGGTCGCGGTTTATGGGCAGGCGGATTTCCGGATGCCGGAGGGCGCCGCCGACGCGCGCGCGCCCTTCATGTTCTGGACGTTGTTGCTCGCTGTATGGGGCTCGCTGAATGCCGTGTTCCTGGCCGGCGACCTGTTCACGCTTTACGTCGCGCTTGAATTGCTGACCTTCGCCGGGGTGCCGCTGGTCTGCCTCGACGGCCGTCCGGAAACCTTGCAGGCGGCGTTGCGTTATCTGCTGTTCGCGCTTCTCGGGTCGGTGCTCTACATGCTGGGCGCGGTGCTGCTCTACGGCGCCTACGGCACGCTCGACATCGCCCTGCTCGCCGGTCGGGTCCGGCCGGAGCCGGCGGCCTTCGCCGCCGCCGCGCTGATGACCGTCGGCCTGCTGGCCAAGACCGCGCTTTTTCCCCTTCACCTGTGGCTGCCGCCGGCCCATGCCGGGGCGCCGGCAGCGGCCAGCGCGGTGCTCTCGGCGCTGGTCGTCAAGGGCTCGTTCTTTCTCGTCATCCGGCTCTGGCTCGATGTCATGCCCGGCATCGTCACGCCGGTGGCCGGCCAACTGCTGGCCGGGCTGGGCGCCGCCGCGATCATTGTCGGCAACCTGGTGGCCTTGCGCCAGACGCGGCTCAAACTGCTGATCGCCTATTCGACGGTCGCCCAGATCGGCTACCTCTTCCTGATGTTTCCGCTCGCCGCCGGGCTCTCGGCGATGCAGCTGCCGAACGACCCGGCGGTGACCGGCGGGCTGCTGCAGGCGGTTTCGCACGCGACGGCCAAGGCGGCGATGTTCATGGGCGCCGGGCTGATCTACGCCACCCTCGGCCACGATCGCATCGCCGATCTGGCGGGGGTCGGCCGCCAGTTGCCGATGACCCTGCTCGCCTTCGCCCTCGGTGGCATATCGTTGGTCGGCCTGCCGCCGGCCGGCGGTTTCCTTGCCAAGTGGCTGCTGCTGAGTACGGCGCTGACGACCGGACAGTGGTGGTGGGTGGTGGTGATGGTGGCCGGTGGCCTGCTGACCAGCGCCTACGTCTTCATCGTGGTCATGCGGGCACTGGTTGCGGTCGACGCCGAAAATACCCCGAAAATGGTCGTCCCGCGCCATCGCGAGGCGGTGGTCCTGGCGCTGGCCAGCCTCTCTTTCCTGCTCGGCCTGGCGGCGCTGCTGCCAGTCGATATCGTGCAGATCGGCCGCCCACAGCCGTTCGCGGCGGGGCTGCGATGAACACCACAGGTCTTCTGCTCGGCGCGACGGTGGGCTTGCCGCTGGCCATGCTGCTCGCCTGCGTGTGGCAGCCGTTGCGCGAGCGCATGCTGCCCTGGCTGGCGCTCGGCGCGGTGCCCGGGCTGTTCGCGTCCTGGTTCGCCATGCGCGGCGAGCTGATCGTCTTCGGCAATGCGCAGGTGCCGCTGGCACTGGCGATCGACCGTCCGGGCGGCGTCCTGCTCGGCGTCGCCGCGCTGTTGTGGATCGCCGGCGGCGCCTACGCAACGACCTACCTCGGCGACAAATCCTCGCGCGGCCATTTTGTCGTCTGCTGGCTGATGACGCTGGCCGGCTGCCTCGGCGTCTTCGTCGCCGCCGACATGGCGAGCTTCTATACGCTGCTGGCGCTGCTCAGCGTCGGCACCACCGGGCTCGTGCTGAGCGAGGGAACGCCGCGTTCGTACCGGGCCGGGGCGATCTACATCGGCATGGCGCTGTTCGCCGAGTCGCTGATACTGGCCGGCATGGTGCTGACGGTGGTCAGCGCCCCCGGCAACAGCCTGCTGATCAGCGCCGCGCCGGCGGCGATCGACGCCTCGCCGTGGCGCATCGAGATCCTCGTATTGTTGATCGCCGGTTTCGGCATCAAGGCCGGCCTCGTGCCGCTGCATTTCTGGATTCCGCTCGCCCACGGCGCGGCGCCGGTGCCGGCTTCGGCCCTGCTCAGCGGCGCCGTCGTCAAGGCTGCCGTCATCGGCCTGATCCGCTTCATGCCGATCGAGTCGGCACCGTGGGCAGTCGGCGCGACGGTCGCCCTGCTCGGGCTGCTCGGCGCGCTGTACGCGGTGCTGGTCGGCATCACCCAGTCGCATCCGAAGACCGTGCTGGCCTATTCCAGCGTCAGCCAGATGGGCGTCATCGTCGCCATCATCGGCATGGGCACGGCGGCCGGCGACGGCAGCGCGCGCCTGATTGCCGCCTTCTACGCCGCCAATCACGTGCTGGCCAAGGGCGCGCTGTTCCTCGCCGTCGGCGTCATCGGCCTGACCGGTGCGCGGCGTCTGCCTGCCGTGCTGCTGCCGGCCGCGGTGATCGCCGTCGGCCTCGGCGGCCTGCCGCTGACCGGCGGCGCGCTGACCAAGGAAGTGGCCAAGAGCCTGATGGGCGACGGCCCGGCCGGCGTGCTGGCGACCCTGTCGGCGATCGGGACGACGGTGCTGATGCTGCATTTCGTCTTTTGCGTGCGTGCGACCGCTGCCGATGACGACGACGCGCGGGCGCCGGCCGGGCTGGTCGTGCCGTGGCTGGTGACGGCCGCGGCATCGATCGTCGTTCCCTGGGCGCTTTACCTGACCGCCGGCGGCTATTCGCTGCCTGATGCGCTGGCGCCGAAGGCGCTGTGGGCTGCCCTGTGGCCGATCGCGGTGGGCAGCCTGCTGGCTTTCGGGCTGGCGCGCTGGCAGCCGAAGTTGCCGCGAATCCCCGAAGGCGATGTCGTCGCCGCGCTGGGCCGGCTGACGCCGGCAGCCGCTGCGCTCAGTGCCTACTGCGCGAGCGCGGATGCGCTGGCGCGGCGCTGGCCGGTGGCCAGTCTGACCTTGCTTTGCCTGTTGATGTTGCTTGCCGGGGTGACCGTCGGGGGGCATTGAACGCATCCGCTGCTTTCGCGAGCGATTACGCGCTGCATCCGGCTCCCGCCGGCAAACGCATCTGCCAAACTGTCAAGGGCCAGCGAACGGCCGCGTATCGTCGGGCACGAAGGTGGAAAGCAGGGCTTCGAGGCGCACCGGGATGCCGGGCGTGGTAGTCGCGGCGAGATTCCGTCCGGTCGGGCCCGAGGGGCGCTGGATACCTTCGTCAACCCGTTCGAGCAGATACGGGAAAAACGGGTTGGACGGCAGGCGGGTCAGGAAATCCTGGTCGACGACCAGCGTGCCGCGCTCGCCGCGGGCGCTCATGGCGCCAAGGGCGTAGCCATACTCGGGCGGCTTCGTCAGGTCGGGTTCGAGCCCGTAGAGCGGGTCATCCATGGGAATCGGGATCGCCAGGTGCGACAGCGAAAAGATGCCTTTCGGGTAGGGCAGGGTCAGCGCGCGGTCCACTGCCTGCAACTGGCCGGGTGCGATGCTGCGCTCGAGCGTGGCGTCGCTTTCTTCGTTCGCGTTGACGATTGCGGTAAAGCGATATGGCTGCGGCGTCGTCGGTGCCAACTGCTCGAGTGCGACATAGGCGGCGGGGCGCAGCAGCGGGCCGAATTTGACGGTGCGGTTCACGTCGAAAAGGACGATCTCGCTGCCGTTGTCGGGCAGCAGCGAATACAGCGCGGTCAGGATCGCCGGCGTGCTGACCGTGAAATCGACCACTGACTGGAAGGTCAGCACCGGCGGCAGGCCGCCCAGTTGGCCGGCACGTGCGAGGCGCTGGAGTTGGCCCTGCAGGGTGTCGGTCAGGCGATACGACTGGCGGGCGCCGTTGACCGGGAAAGAGTTGTACTTGAACGGGTTGAATTCGGGCACGACGCTGAGCCAGGCTGCGTTGGCGAACGGTGGCAGGATGGCCGGCAGGCCGGCCAGGCCGGCGAAGCGCGCGAAGCGCGTGATGCCGATCATCGGCGTGAATAATACGATGCGGTCGGCGCGCGGGAGTTTCGGATCCTCGATCGCATCGAGCGAATACTTGACGGCAAGTGCCCCGCCGTTGGAAAAGCCGAGCAGATGCAGCGGCCCGGGGGCCGGCACGCGCCGGCGTGCTTCGCGCACGGCCATCCGGGTGGCGGCCATCCAGTCTTCCCAGCGCACATTGGTCAGCCCGGCCGGCACGGTGCCGTGTCCGGGAATGCGGAGGCCGATGGCGACGAAGCCGCGGTCGCGGTAAAGGCGGGCAACATGACGCAGGCTGTAGGGCGAGTCGGTCAGCCCGTGCAGCAGCACCACGGCACCGACCGGCGGGCCGTCGGGCTCCATCACATACGACCGGTTCCAGTCCTGAGTGAAGCGCGCCGGATAGACCGGGCTTTGCTCGAAGTAGCGGTTGATCGGCACGCGGTCGTCCGGGGCGAGCTTCTGGCTAACCTCGCTGCGCACGCTCGCGAAGATCTTTTCTTCTTGAGCGAGATATCGCGGCCAGTCGGCTGCATCGAGTTCGCCCTGCGACAGTTCGGTCGGGACGAAGGTGTGCCAGGGTTGCAGTGGCGGGCCGCTGAGCGCCCGATACGAGCGCAGCCCGAGCAAGGCCGTGCCGACGACGAGTGCACCGATCAAAATCCACTTCACTGACTTCTTCATTCCCATCTGAACCCTCTCCGATTACATTGTGCAGCGCGCAGCAGGGCGCCAGCGGCGCCATCTTACCTCAGCCACACGTCGCGACCACTGCCGATCGAGCGACTGCGCCGAAGGCGTGGTCGACCGGAAAAAATCACCAAATTCCGGCGCCGCCAACCGGCCATGGAGCGGCCGTCGTCATGACGTCGGGTTCTATCCGGTTGCTCGCGACAGGCGGCTCTGTTATCTTCCGAGGCGGCTATTTCGGCCCCAACGCAGTGTTTTTTCGCATCGCCAAAATAAAAAGGATTCCGCATGAAACGTTTTCTGATCGGGGTGTTTGTCGCGACCAGTCTGTGCGCCACCGGTGCCATGGCCCAGCAGGCACCCGACACACTGGGCAAGATCAAGTCGGCAAAAGTGATCAACGTGGCGTTTGCCGCCGATTCGTTGCCGTTTTCTTTTGTCGCTGCCAACAATGAACCGGCCGGCTACTCGATCGATCTGTGCAAGCGGGTCATCGCCCGCATCGCCCAGACGGTCGGCGCGCCCAACCTCAAGGTGAACTGGCTTCCCGGTTCGACGCAGGAGCGCCTGCAAATGGTTGCCTCCGGCAAGGCAGACCTGGAGTGCGCGAATACCACCCAGACCCTGGCGCGCCTGGCCAATGTCGATTTTTCCAGCCTGATCTTCGTCGATGCCGGCGGTGTCATCCTGCGCGCCGATTCCACGGCCAACAGCATCAGTGAGCTGGCGGGCAAGAAGATCGCCGTGCTCAAGGGAACGACCACCGAAAAACGTCTCAACGTCATCGTGCAGCAACACCTGGCCAACGCCAGCATCGTCCCGGTGAGCGACGCCGGTGAAGGGCTGGCCCTGCTGGAAGCGGGCCGGGTCGACGCCTTTGCCGGCGACAAGATCAAGTTGGTCGGCCTGGTCGCGTTGTCCAAAGAGCCGGGAAAGTTCGCAATGCTGACTGAAGAACTGTCGTTCGAACCCTATGCGCTGGCCTTGCCGCGCGGTGACGCCGCGTTGCGCCTGGAGGTCAATCGGGCGCTGACGCAGGTTTACCAGAGCAACGACATCGAGACCATCTTCGCGCAGTGGCTGGGTAAACTGGGCCGGCCAACCGGTCTGCTGGCCGCCATGTACCTGCTGAACTCGATTCCCGAATAATTACGCCGACGCGTTATCGTCCAGAAAGACCAGAACATGAATTTCAATCAATTGCGCGGCCTGTTTGCCGTTTTCCTAGCCCTTGCCACCCTGGCGCTTGCCGGTTGCGCCACCCCGCCGGCCTTCCAGGTCAGTCAGCCGTCGTCGCGCGTCGGCACCGTCGAGTCGATCCGTTCGCACACCGTCCAGAATTCCAACAGCGCCGTCGGCACGATCGGCGGCGCGCTGGTCGGCGGCCTGCTTGGCAACCAGGTGGGTGGCGGAACCGGGCGCACCGTCGCCACGGTGGTCGGCGCTGCCGGTGGTGCGTACGCCGGGAACCGGGTGGCCAGTGGCAACACCTCGCTGGTCTGGGTCATCGATGTCCGTTATGACGACGGCTCGGCGGCGACGATCCAGCAAACATCGGCGCCCGGCGTGCGCATCGGCGACCGCGTGCGGGTCAGTAACAACGGCCTGGAAATTCTGCCGTAAAGGCGATTCCGGTCAGCTTCCGGTCGCCGCCGAATGAAATGCGGGCCTGACCGACCACGTGGGTTTTTGGTTTTCTGGAGTGGATAGGGTCATGCGTGGACTGAAATTCTTGATGCTGGTGTTTGCCCTGAGCGTTTCCGCGCTGGGTACGGCAGCGCCGACGACGATCGAGGGCGTGACCTGGCGGCTGGTCAGTCTGCCCGGCCACGATCTCGGCGCGCTCGGCGGGCCGGGACGACAGATCACGACCCGCTTCGAGGCGGGGCGGGTGCATGGTTTTTCCGGGTGCAACCGATTCATGGGCGGTTTTGCCGTCGACCGTGACCAACTTGTCCTGAGCCAGTTGGCAGGAACGATGATGGCCTGCCCGGGCGCCGGGATGGCCATCGAGAGCGCCTTCAAGGGTGCGTTCGCCGGCACGCTGCGCTATGCAATCACCGACAATCGCCTGACCCTGACGCCGGCCTCCGGGGCGCCGCTGGTGTTTGAACAGGAACCCCCGCCGGTGCTGGAAGGTGTCAAATGGGAAGTCACCGGATTCAACAACGGTCGCCAGGCCGTGGTGAGTACGGTACTCGGTACGTCGATCACGCTCGCGTTCAAGGACGGTGAGGTGGCGGGCAGCAGCGGCTGCAATTCGTTCCGGGCCACCTACCAGACCGACGGCAAGCGCATCGTCGTCGGGCCGGCAATGGCGACGCGCAAGATGTGCGACGGCAAGGGGGTCATGGCGCAGGAGCGCGAGTTCCTGGCGGCGCTGGAAAGTGCGACGACCTGGGATATCAGCGCCGGCATGCTCGACATGCATCGCGCCGACGGAGAGCGCGTGCTGACCGCCAGCGAGCACGGCAAATAGGACGTGGTTTTCACGCACCTGAACTGCTCCTGCCGAGCTTGCGGAGAGTCTGCATGAATCGCCGCACGGGCTGGATTATCGTGCTGACTGCGGTCGCGCTGGCGGCGGCCTTCCTGATGCCGGCGGTCAGGCAGCCTCTCGAATATCATGATTTTGCCGATCATCGCCATCTGCTTGGCGTCGACAATTTTCTCGATGTCATTTCGAATATCGGCTTCCTGTTTGCCGGGTTGTGGGGGGGGGTCATTGTCTTCGGCCAACGGACGTCTTTCGAATTCCCGGGCGAGCGTTGGCCGTTCGCCGTGTTTTTCTTCGGCGTCACGCTGACGGCGCTGGGTTCCGGCTACTACCATCTGGCGCCCGACAACGAGACCCTGTTCTGGGACCGGCTGCCGATGACCATCGCCTTCATGGGGCTGGTCGCCAGCCAGGTCGTCGACCGGATCAACGTGCGGGCAGGCCTCGTCCTGCTCCTGCCGATGGTGCTGCTCGGTATCGCGTCGGTCGTCTATTGGCGGGCGACCGAGCGCATGGGCGCCGGCAACGTGCTGCCTTACGGCATCCTGCAAGGCTATTCGGTGGTGGTCCTGTTGCTGCTGGCGATGTTAAATCCGTCGCGCTACACGCGCGGCAACGATATCTACTGGGTATTCGGCTGGTATGTATTCAGCAAAGTGCTGGAGACCTTCGATGGCGAAGTGCTGCAGATGAATCATCTGGTCAGCGGCCACACGCTCAAGCACGTGGCCGCCGCGGTCGGCGCCTTTGCGGTTTGCACCATGTTGCTGCGCCGGACATTGAAGGCGCAGCCAATCGCGGCGGGCCGCAGCGGTTGAAACAGAACAGACTTAAAAGGGAGGTAACATGCGCTACGTCTATATTTCGTTGATTGTCGCGATCACGGCGCTCGTATTGCTGTTCAAGATACAGAATTTCAGCGCGGTCACGGTTTCACTCTTTGGCGCGAGCCTGACCATGCCCGTGTCGCTGTTGATCATCGGTGTCTATGTTCTCGGCATGTTTACCGGGAGCGCCCTGTTCGGCCTGATCCGTGGCTGGATCAAGGGAGCGACCGGCAAGGCCGGCTGACCGGCCGGCTTTTTTTCGCACTGCTTACGGTATTTAATTCAAAGGAAGGCTGGTTATGAGTAATTTTTGGGATCTGATTCTGCTGATTCTCTCGGGTTTCGTTTTTGTGGCATATCTGATGATCATGTTCCAGTTGATCGCGGATCTTTTCCGCGACGAACAACTCGGGGGGGGCTCCAAGGTGCTGTGGCTCCTTGGCCTGGTGTTTCTGCCGATGCTGACTGCGCTTTTCTATCTGCTGGTGCGCGGCAAGGGCATGGCCCAGCGCCAGCGCGCTGCCCTGCAGCGCTCGAAGGATGAGGCGGACGCGTATATCCGGCAGGTGGCCGGGAAATCACCTGCCGAACAGATCGCCGAAGCAAAGGCGCTGCTCGATGCCGGAACGATCAGCCAGGACGAGTTCGCCAGGCTCAAGAGCAAGGCCCTGGCCTGATCATCCGCCGTTCGCGCACGCGCATTGCCGCCCAGTTTCAATTCATGAAAGTTGCAAAAAATGACCACTGCCAAAAATAAAAAAGCCGCCGGCAACGCCGCCCGCGAACCCGTCCTCGTCGATCTCGCGCTGCAGGGCGGCGGGGCGCATGGCGCTTATACCTGGGGCGTGCTCGACCGCCTGCTCGAGGAGCCGTGGATGAAATTCGACGGCATTTCGGGGACGTCGGCCGGCGCCATGAACGCGGCGGTGATGGCCTATGGTCTGGAAGAGGGCGGCCCCGAGGGGGCGCGCAAGGCGCTCGAGGGTTTCTGGCGGCGCGTTGCCGATGCGGCCCAGTTCAGCCCGTTCCGCCGTGGCCCGCTCGAAATCCTGACCGGGAAATGGACGCTCGACTTTTCGCCGGCCTTCGTCGCCGCCGACATCGCCGCCCGCCTTTATTCGCCGTACACCATCAACGTCGGCGGCGGCAATCCGCTGCAGAAGGTGCTTGAGGAAAGCATCGATTTCGGCCGTCTGGCCAAGGCCAAGACCAAGCTCTTCGTCACCGCCACCAATGTCCATACCGGGCGTGGCCGTATTTTCCGCAACGCCGACATGACGCCCGAGGTGCTGCTGGCCTCGGCCTGCCTGCCGACCATGTTCCAGGCCGTCGAGATCGACGGCGAACCCTACTGGGACGGCGGCTTCACCGGCAATCCGACGATTACGCCGCTGATCCGCGAATGCGAATCGGACGACACGATCCTGGTTTCGATCAATCCGATCGAGCGGCCGGGAACGCCGCGCACGGCGATGGAAATCCAGAACCGTCTGAACGAGATTTCCTTCAACTCGCCGCTGATCAAGGAACTGCGCATGGCGGCCCTGCTGCGCCAGGTCGCCGACCCCGGCACCGGCGAAGGCGCGGTGTGGGCGAAGATGCGCATCCACCGCGTAGCCGGCGAGGAGATCATGCTGCAGCTCGGCTATTCCTCGAAGCTGCTGGCCGAATGGCCCTTCTTCGAGATGCTGCGCGGCGAAGGGCGGCGTGCCGCCGAGACCTTCCTGGAAACCTACGGTGCCGACATCGGGGTGCGGTCGACGCTCAATATCGACCATCTTCTGACGGAGGTCTGACGTCATGGGCCTGCTCGGTATCTTTCTCGGTCTCCTGGTCCTTATCGGCCTGTCGTTCCGTGCCTGGAGCGTGCTGGTACTGGCGCCTTTGGCGGCGCTGGTCGCGGCGTTTGCATCCGGACAACCGCTGCTGGCGCATTGGACGCAGACGTTCATGGTTGCGGCGGCCGGGTTCGTGGCGCAGTTCTTTCCGCTCTTCCTGCTGGGCGCCATCTTCGGCAAGCTGATGGAAGACAGCGGTTCGGTGAACACGATCGCCCGGTTCATGACCGACAAGCTGGGCGCCAAGCGGGCGATCCTGGCGGTCGTGCTGGCCGGAGCGATCGTCACCTATGGCGGCGTCAGTCTCTTCGTCGCGCTTTTCGTCATCGTGCCGATGGCGCAGGGTCTCTTCCGTTCGGCCAACATTCCGAACCGTTTGACGCCCGCGGCGGTAGCGCTGGGGACCATGACCTTCACGATGTCGGCGATGCCGGGCACCCCGGCGGTCCAGAACGCCATTCCGATGCCTTTCTTCGGGACGACGCCATTTGCCGCGCCGGGCCTGGGCATCATTGCGTCGCTCATCATGTTCGGTTTCGGTCTCTGGTGGCTGATGCGTGCCGAGCGTGCCGCGCGACTGGCCGGCGAGGGCTTCGGCGAAGTCGCCGGCGTGGCCGAGACGGCCGCCGACGATCCGGTCGTCCGTGAACGGGCGACCACCGCCGGCGCTTTCGACCCGGCCGAAATCAAGCATGGCGGCGCCAGTCAGCAGGGCCCGGGGCTGCTGGTCGCAGCCCTGCCGCTGCTGGTGGTGATTCTGGTCAATCTCGTGATGTCGATGCTGGTACTGCCACGCATCGACACCAGCTTCCTGGCCGAGCCGCAATGGGGTGGCATTTCGCTGGCATCGGTGAGCGGCATCTGGTCGGTCATCGTCGCCCTGATCGCCTCCATCCTGGTGCTGGTCGCCCTCAACCGCCAGCGCCTGCCGGAACTGCGCGCCACCGTCGACGCCGGCGCCAACGCCTCGGTCCTGCCGATCATCAGCGTCGCCAGCCTGGTCGGCTTCGGCGCGGTCGTCGCGGCGCTGCCGGCCTTCGCCACGGTCGCCGAGTGGGTGTTGTCGATCGAAGGCGGGCCGCTGGTGTCGCTCGCCGTGTCGACCAACATCCTGGCCGCGCTGACCGGTTCGGCCTCCGGCGGCATGACCATCGCCCTCGAAGCGCTGGGGCCGATCTATCTGCAGATTGCCGCCGAGCAGGGCATCGACCCGGGGCTGCTGCATCGCGTCGCGGTGATCGGCGCTGGTACGCTGGACAGCCTGCCGCACAACGGCGCGGTCATCACGCTGCTCGCCGTCTGCGGCTCGACGCACAGCAAGAGCTATTTCGACATCGTCATGTGCTGCGTCGTCAGCGCCATGCTGGGCCTGGTCGCGGTCATCGTCCTCGGCGGGATGTTCGGTTCGTTCTGAAATCTCGGACACTGGCAAGGAAAAACGGCCTCGATCTTCGGGGCCGTTGCTTTTTGACTCCAGGAAAACGGCAGCGTCAGCGGGTTGCGGTCGACCGCGAAAAAGGCATGAAATTCAGACGGCGACCGGCGCGGGAATGTGCGGATACGGATCGTAGCCGTCAAGGCGGAAATCCTCGAAGCGGAATGCAAAGATGTCCCTGACCTCGGGGTTGATCCACATCGTCGGCAGGGCTCGCGGTGCGCGCGCCAATTGCAGTTGCGCCTGATCGAAGTGATTCGTGTAGAGGTGTGCGTCGCCGAAGGTATGCACGAACTCGCCGGGCCGGTAGCCGCAGACCTGCGCCAGCATCAGCGTCAGCAAGGCGTAGGAAGCGATGTTGAACGGCACGCCGAGGAAGATGTCGGCGCTGCGCTGGTAGAGCTGACAGGAGAGCCTGCCGTCGGCAACATAGAACTGGAACAGGCAGTGGCAGGGTGGCAGCGCCATCTGGTCGACGTCGCCCGGGTTCCAGGCGGAGACGATGTGGCGGCGGGAGTCCGGGTTGTTCTTGAGGCTGCTCACCAGTTGCGTGATCTGGTCGATGACGCGGCCATCCGGCGTTTCCCAGCGCCGCCATTGCTTGCCGTAGACCGGGCCGAGGTCGCCGTTTTCATCGGCCCATTCGTCCCAGATGCGCACGCCGTTTTCCTTGAGGTAGGCGATGTTGGTGTCGCCCTGCAGGAACCACAGCAACTCGTGCACGATCGACTTCAGGTGGAGTTTCTTGGTGGTCACCATCGGGAAGCCGCGGTTCAGGTCGAAGCGCATCTGCCAGCCGAAGACGGAGCGTGTGCCGGTGCCGGTGCGGTCGGATTTGGCATGGCCGTTTTCCAGTACGTGGCGCATCAGATCGAGATATTGCTGCATAGGCAGAGGCTACCAGAGCAAGTAAAGGACGGATTTTACATGCACCCCGCGCGACTTTGCAGCGTCAGCGTTCCACGATCCCGCATCGCGCGCTAAACTCACCGGTTCGGGGGGGGGGTATGTTTGAAAAACTGCGATATTGAGCGGAATCGGGGTGCCGAAAGTGGATCATCCGCTGGCGGATGCGCGCGAACTGCGCCGTATCCTCGGTGAAATCCCGACGACGCAGCCAATCAAGGCGCTTGAAGAAATTGTCGGCTGGCTGGAGTCCTTGCGCGACACCCCAGATTTTCCCGAGTTGCGACTGTACGAAGCCGCTAGCCAGCTCGATGATGCAGCACAGCCCTGCCTGCGCGCACTGTCCAGGGATTATCTGCATTCCCCGCGGCAGGCGCTGGCCGATGAAAAGCGTCTGTGGACGATGAGCCATGGTTTCTGGACGGCGCTTGCCGCGGTGTACGAACGCGGCCTGGCCACCGTCCGCGAGCAAGGTCGGAGCCGGGAGCAACTGAAGCCGGTGTTGCCAGGTTTGTGCGCGCGCCAGATCAACGCGCTCGGGAACGTCCTGAAATGGGTACAGTTTCGTAGCGGCTCGGCCCCTGGCAATCTCTGGCAGCGCCTCGGGGGGGCGCTACTGGCGGCTGAAGCGGCGGGCGTCGCGACGCACCTCACTCGCCTACGCAGCAACCAGCAGGGCATGACCAGTCCGCAGCAGGAGTTCATTCGCATCCTCGGCCTGCAGGCGGCGTCGCTGGACAGCCTGTTGCCGATGGAAATTGAAATTGCCGAACGCCTGATTGCCCACTTTCAGCCGGAATTCGTGTTTGGGGCGGTGGCGGCACATGACAGCGTGTACTGGATCGACCTTGCACTCGATCAGCCGCCCACGCGTCTCGCTCGCATGCCGCCTCAGGCCAGGCCAAGCCAGCGCTTTTTCAAAGCGGGCGCAGCGCATGCCGGAATCGTGACGTTGCTGCAAGAGATCGAGCAGGGGCATGACATCCCGGGCGAGATCAATCTGGGTGGTCACTATCAGGCTGGCACGCTGATTGCCGTGCTGCGCCACCTTGCCGCCTATCTCGCCCCGATTCCGCCACAGCGCCGCCATGGCCGCCATGATGTCAGACAGCCGGCCGAGCTACTCTACGGGCTGGCCAATGCGCGTGCGGCATTCTCCGGGAAACTCGGGTCGGGCGATGCCGGTGCGGCAAACGCTGGGTGGCTTGTCGAAAACGTCAGCCGCGGCGGCTTTGGCGCCGTTCTCGGCGGGATTCCAGCGGCATGGCTCAAGGTCGGGGCGCTGGTGACGATGCGCCCGGCGGGGGGCGATCATTGGCAACTGGGCGTCGTACGCCGTTACCAGCGGGGTGAGACCGAGTCCCGTGTCGGGATCGAGACGCTGGCCCTGCGCGCTGAGCCCGGCGAACTCAGAACCCGCGCGGCATCCAGCTACTCGGCGCTGGCCGGCATTCCGGCGTTGTTGATCCAGGAAGGCTGCCCGAACGGAGAACTGCGTGCCCTGATGCCAGTTGGTTCATTCGATCTGGGCGAGACGCTTGAATGCGATTTGCATGGCCGGCGCACCTGCCTGACCCCGGTGGCGCTCGTCGAGCGCGGTGCCGATTTCGAACTGGCGCGCTACCGGGTCAGTGCAACCGCCTGAGTGGCCACTCAGCTGCGCACCGCCGACTTGGGGCGGAAGACCTTGATCACCGCCTCGTTGGTCTCGGCGTAAGGCGCGCCGATCAGGTCGAGGCAGTAGGGCACGGATGCGAAAATGCCGACGTGCGTGACCTTGCCCTCAGGATTGCGCACGCCTTCCAGTATTTCCCGGATCGACTTGGGCTGGCCGGGCAGATTGATAATCAGCGACTGCTTGCGCACCACGGCGACCTGGCGGGAAAGAATGGCGGTCGGCACGAAGTTCAGGCTGATCCGGCGCATTTCCTCGCCGAATCCCGGCATCTCCTTGTCGGCAACTGCCAGCGTCGCCTCGGGCGTGACATCGCGGGCCGCCGGCCCGGTGCCGCCGGTGGTCAGCACCAGGTGGCAGTGGGCACGGTCGACCAGGTCGATCAGCGTATTTTCGATGCTCGCCTGATCGTCGGCGATCAGCCGCGTTTCGGCACGCCAGGGCGAAGTCAGTGCCCCGGCCAGCCATTCCTGCAGGGCCGGAATGCCTTTGTCCTCATAAATGCCGGTCGAGGCGCGGTCGCTGATCGAGACCAGGCCGATCACCAGTGTTTCATTCTTCGACATGGGTTGCTCCCTGTTGATCCAGTTCCTGCAGGACCTGGAAAATGGCGCGGAAATTCTTCGGCGGCTTGCCGGCTTCCTGCTCCTTGAGGGCGTTACGCCGTAACTGGCGTAGATGCTGCAGGTCGGCGCCGGGCCAGATGGCCGCGATGTCCGCCAGCGTCGTTTCGTCTTCCAATAGACGGACACGCATCCGCTCCAGACGGTGCAGGCGGGCGGCTTCGGCCGCCGACTCGCCGCGGATCAGCGCCAGGCCGGCGCGGATCAGTTCGTCATCGGCACTGCGCATCAGTTTGCCGAGATACTGCAATTGCCGGCGGTGAGCGCCGTGCGCGGTGATCTTCTGGCACTCCCGCACTGCCTCGTAGATGTTTTCGGGCAGGTTGATGCGCTTGAGCTGGCCGACCGAAAGTTCGACCAGTTCGGCGCCGAGGTCCTGCAACTCGTGCATCGCCTCCTTCTTCTTGGTCTTGGAGGGACGGGCGTTGCTGTCGGGGAAATCTTCGTCTTGCATGGAAATTTTCAGTGACGCGGGCCTGCAATGATAGCGGCTTTGCGGGACGAATGCCTGTTCGCATCCGGGGCCAAGGTCGAAGCCGGTGAAGCCGATAGGTTCATGATCGAACGGGACGCCAGGCGCGGCCAATTGCCGCAGGGGGGGGCTTCGTGGAAAGTGTTGCGATTGCTGCAGTAGCTGATATATCTTGACGAGGAAGAAAAAATAACGACCTGAATGTCGGGGTCGAAAAATAAAAAGGAAAACGATGCACTCACGTCGATTCGACGAGGGGCTGGAGACAAGGTGTCACGAAGCGGGTGAAATTCTTGACTCCCATGTACGGGTTCGTCGGTCGTCTCGATCAAGACTGGGGATGGCGACTCTCGCCACCTGCGCGGTGCTGTTGACCTGCCCGGCATGGGCGGATGAGCCTGATCTGGCGCGTGCCGAGCAGCTGCTCACCGAGCGGCGCTACCAGGAAGCCTATGACCTGCTGGCACCCTTCGGCGAAGCCAAGGCACACAGTGGCACTTTCAATTACCTGGCAGGCCGCGCGGCGCTGGGCGCCAAACAGCCGGAGCGGGCGCGGATGCTGCTGGTGCGCAGCCTGGCCGCGCAGCCGGATTCGGTTGCGGCCCATCTGGCCCTGGGGCGCGCCTATTTCGAACTTGGCATGTACGCGGAAGCCAAAATCGCCTTCGAGACGGTTTTGCGCTTCGACAACCTGCCGCCCGATCTGAAGGCACAAGCGCGAATTTATGCACGCGCGGCAGAGTCCTACCTCGAGGAAGGCGACCGTCTGCTCTGGCATGGTTATGCGGCGACCGGCATCGGGCAATATCGCGTCAATTCGACACGCGGAACCAATGCGCTGGGCGGCGGCGACCGGCGCGACACGTTCTACAACGCGCGCGTCGGCGGCGGGCTGAATTATGACCTGCGGAACAATTACGCCCTTGATACCAGCCTGGATTATCGCTTTCGCTATTACGACAACCCGGACAGCCGCAACGATTCCGATCTGCGCTGGCGCGCCGCTGGAAGTCGGTCGTTCGGTGAGAACAATCTGGCACTCGGGGTGCGCGGGCGGACCAGCTATCGTGGCAACGGGAACCATCGCAACGACTACGGCTTGTTCACCGACTACCGCTACCGGCTAGATCCCGACAACCAGCTGACCACTGGCGCCGAACTCAGACGGAGGCGCTATCCATCGGCGCTGCCCGACCGGAGCTTTTCTTCCGCCGTCGCGAATATTGGCTGGGTGCATGCGTTGAATGGCGGCGAATCCAGCATCTCGCTCGTCGCGCATGGCGGCTACAACTTTGCGACCAGCCGGCCCGATGGTGATTCAGTAGTCTATGGCCTGACTGCGACCTACGATTTCACACTCACCAAGACCCTGGGTGGATTTGCGTTCGGCTGGTGGGAGCGCGATTCTTTCGACGCGGATCGCATTCATTTCCATCCGGATGCCCTCGACCAAAGCGTGAACCTGACACGCAAGGACAATCTGTATGAGGTCGGCGCCGGCCTGGTCTGGGAATTTGCGCCGCGCTGGACCTTGCGCCCGGAGATTCTCTACATTCGCGATCAGAGCAACGCGACCGCGTTCAACTACAGTTCGACGGAGGCATGGATCAATGTCCGTACCGACTTCTGACCAGCCATGAACGGCGCGAATCGCCACTGGCTGCATTTGGGATAGACTGAGCCGGCCATTCCAAAAAAACAAGGAGACACTATGGCAAATGAACAGAAAATGTCGCGCATGGCGCTGACGGCAATGGTTGTCGGCGGCATGGTCGGGGCAGGCATCTTCTCGCTGCCACGCACGTTCGCCAACGCTACCGGGCCGCTAGGCGCAGTGATTGCTTGGCTCATCGCCGGCACCGGCATGTACATGCTGGCACGGGTATTCCAGGCACTCGCCGAGCGCCGCCCCGATATCGACGCCGGTGTCTACGCCTACGCGCGCGAAGGCTTCGGCGACTATCCCGGCTTTTTGTCGGCTTTCGGTTACTGGATCGGCAGTTGCATCGGCAACGTCTCGTACTGGGTTCTGATCAAGTCGACTCTCGGCGCCTTCTTCCCGGTCTTCGGCGACGGCAACACCGTCATTGCCATCGGGGTGGCCTCGGTCGGCATCTGGTTGTTCCACTTCCTGATCCTGCGCGGCGTGCAGCAGGCCGCGGCGATCAACAAGATCGTCACCATCGCCAAGGTCATCCCGATCATGGTGTTCATCGCCATCCTGTTCTTCGCCTTCAAGATGGATCTGTTCCGCTTCAACCTCTATGGCGGCGACCTGACCTACGGCCTGTTCGAGCAAGTCAGGGCGACCATGCTGGTGACGGTGTTCGTATTCATCGGTATCGAAGGCGCCAGCGTCTATTCGCGCTTCGCGAAGGAGCGGACCGATGTCGGCAAGGCAACGATCCTCGGCTTCATCATCGTTACCACCCTGATGGTTCTGGTGACGCTGCTGCCCTATGCCGTGCTGCAGCGCGCCGACATCGCAGGCATGCGTCAGCCCTCGATGGCCGCCGTGCTGGAGTCGGTGGTCGGGCCCTGGGGCGCGATCTTCGTCAGCGTTGGCCTGCTGGTGTCGGTGCTCGGCGCCTACCTGGCCTGGGCGCTGATCTGCGCCGAAGTCATGTTCGCTGCTGGCAAGTCCAAGGACATGCCGAAAATTTTCGCGAAGACCAACAAGAACGACGTTCCGCACGTGGCGATGTGGTCGACCAGCATCATCATCCAGCTGATCGTGATCTCGACCTACTGGTCGAACGACGCCTTCGCGCTGATGCTCAACCTGACGAGCGCGACTACGCTGATCCCCTACCTTTTCGTCGCCGCCTACGGCCTGATGATCGCCAAACGCGGCGAGACTTACGACAAGCGGCCCGAAGAGCGCCAGCGCGACCTCGTGATCGCTTCGCTCGCCGTGCTCTACACGCTGTTCATGATCTACGCCGGCGGCTTGAAATTCATCCTGTTGTCGGCCGTTCTGTTTGCGCCCGGTAGCGTGTTGTACTACATCGCCCGACGGGAGCAGGGCAAACGGGTGTTCGAAAAAACCAGCGACTGGGTCACCTTCGGCGTGATACTGGCAGCAGGCATCTATGGTGTTTACGGTCTGGCGACCGGCACCATTTCCATTTGATTCAATCCACGGAGACAACCATGGCAAAAGAAAAAGCAAAGGCGAAAGCGAAGGCAAGCGAAGTCAAGTTCGGCGTGCACTCGGAGGTCGGGCAGCTGCGCAAGGTCATGGTCTGTGCGCCAGGCCGGGCGCACAGCCGCCTGACGCCGAGCAACTGCGACCAGCTGTTGTTCGACGACGTGCTCTGGGTCGAGAACGCCAAGCGCGACCACTTCGATTTCATGATGAAGATGCGCGACCGTGGCATCGAAGTGGTGGAGATGCACAACCTGCTGGCCGAAACGGTCGCCGTGCCAGAGGGCAAAAAGTGGATCCTCGACAATCAGGTGGTGCCCAATCAAGTGGGCCTGGGTTTCATCGACGAACTGCGCAGTTATCTCGAGGGGCTGGACAACCGCACGCTGGCCGAGACCTTGATCGGCGGGTTGTCGACGCTGGACTTCCCCGAGACTGCCGGCGGCAAGGCGCTCAAGGTTGTCAAGGAAGCCGCCGGTGCCACCGAGTACCTGTTGCCGCCGCTGCCGAACACGCTGTACACGCGCGATACCACCTGCTGGATCTACGGCGGGGTGACGCTGAATCCGCTGTATTGGCCGGCGCGTCACGAAGAGACCATCCTGACGACGGCGATCTACAAGTTCCATCCGGACTTTGCCGGCAAGGTGAACGTCTGGTGGGGCGATCCGACGCAGGATCATGGTCTGGCAACCTTGGAAGGGGGCGACGTGATGCCGATCGGCAAGGGCAACGTGCTGATCGGCATGAGCGAGCGTACCTCGCGCCAGGCGATCAGCCAGCTCGCCGCCACGCTTTTCAAGAAGGGCGCTGCCGAACGCGTCATCGTCGCGGCGATGCCGAAGATTCGGGCGGCGATGCACCTGGATACCGTGTTCACATTCGCCGACCGTGACTGCGTGCTTCTGGCGCCGGACTTCATGAACCGGACCACCACCTTCTCGTATCGCCCGAGCAGCCACTCGAGCGGTGTCGAACTGCACGCCGAGAAGAAGCCTTTCGTCGACGTCGTGGCACAGGCCTTGGGCTTCAAGAAACTGCGCGTCGTCGAAGCGGGTGGCAGTGACTACCAGCGCGAGCGTACACAGTGGGACAGCGGTGCGAACCTGGTGTGCGCCTCGCCGGGCGTGGTCTATGCCTACGATCGCAATACCTACACCAACACGCTGCTGCGCAAGGCAGGCATCGAGGTCATCACCATCGTCGGCGCCGAACTGGGGCGTGGGCGTGGCGGCGGCCACTGCATGACCTGCCCGATCATCCGTGACCCGGTCGATTTTTAACGGGTACAAGCATGGGCTTGAGCGACGTGGAAAGCGAGGCGAAAGCACCGAGGCTGGGTTTCCGGTTCCCGGGTGCCGTCACCACGCTGGCCATCGTCGTCGTACTGGTCTGGATCGCCGCGTTGTTCATTCCGTCGGGCCGCTACCTGACCGATGCCGATGGTTCGCCGATTCCCGGAACCTACGAGCGGACGCCATCGCCGCTGGATGTCGGCGAAACGATCGAGCAGCTTGTTCTGGCGCCGATCAACGGCATCTATGGTCTGCGCAGCATCAACACCGAGACCATCGACACCGAGGTGGTGGGCCGTATCTTCGGCCAGATCGGTATCATCGTATTCATCATGTCGATCGGCGCCTTCATCTCGGTCAGCTTCGCCACGCGCAGCCTGGAGGTCGCCGTCGCGGCGCTGGCTCACCGCTTGCGGGACAAGGGCTGGCTGCTGATCGCGTCGGTAATGGTGCTGTTTTCGCTGCTGGGTTCGACGATGGGTTTCTCGGTGGAAACGCTGGGCTTCTACGCGCTCTTTTTGCCGCTGATGGCGGCGCTCGGCTACGACCGTCTGGTGACCGCCTCAATGATTATCCTCGGTTCGCTGGTCGGTGTCATGGGAGCGACCGTGAATCCGTTCTCCGTCGGGGTCGCGGCGGGCGAGGCTGGGGTTTCGATCGGCGACGGCATCGTCTTGCGGGCCGTCCTCTGGGCTGTGTTGACCGCGATGGCGGTCGCCTGGGTGTTGCGCTACGCTGCACATATCCGCCAGGATCCCGGCGCCTCGCTGGTCGGCTGGGATGACCACGGCGCCACGAACGCCGCTACCCCCGATCAGGCCACACCCGGTGAGCGGGAGCGGTTGACGGCCACGCAAAAGTGGGTGCTGGCGATCACCGCCTTTGCCTTCGGTCTGATGATTTTCTCGGTCATCCCCTGGTCAAGCGTGCTCGGCGGCCATGTCGGCCCCGCCGACTATTATGCGACGCACAAGGTTGCGGACGTCCGGCCGCTGTGGTTCGAGCTGAACTGGTGGTTTCCGCAGCTGGCGATGCTGTTCATTCTTGCCTCGGTGCTGGTCGGTATCGTGGCGGGCAAGGGCGAGAAGGAAACGGTACGCCTGATTGCGGCTGGGGCTTCGGACATGATGGGGCCGGCTATGGTGGTGCTTCTGGCTGGCGGCGTGTCGGCGATCATGACCAATACGCAGACGCTGGATACTGTGCTCTTCTCGATGGAGAAAATGGTTAGCGGCGCATCGGTGACGGTCTTCACTTTCCTGACGGTGCTGGTGAATATACCGCTTGGTGTGCTGATTCCGTCCAGCTCGGGGCATGGGGCATTGGCGATGCCGCTGCTGGCGCCGCTGGCCGACTTCGCGCAGGTCAGCCGCGCCACCACCATCACCGCCTGGACCATGGGCCACGGTTTGGCGCTGATCGTCGCGCCGACCAGCGTCGTGCTCGTTGGTGGGCTGGCCATTGCCAAAGTCGGCTATAACCAGTACCTGCGGTTCGTCTGGCCACTGTGGCTGGCCATGTTCTTTGTCGCGACGGCCATCATTGCGATTGTCGCGACTCTGAAATAGGCGGGGGAACGGCCAGGCTGTTTCGGGCCCCAGGTTTTTGCTGGTCCGGCCGGGGGCGGGTAATGCCGGGCTGCTATGATAGAAACCTTCCCCGTCACATAGATTCCCTCATGTCCGAAACTGCCACTTTTTCCCATCCCTTCTCGACCCTCCAGCAACTGGCCGAGGATGTACTGAAACATGCCCGTGACAAGGGCGCATCGGCTTGTGAGGTCGATGTCTCGGAGGGCTTCGGGCAGTCGGTGGGGGTACGTTGCGGCGAGGTGGAAACCATCGAGTTCAACCGCGACAAGGGCATCGGCATCACCATCTATGCCGGGCAGCGCAAGGGCTACGCCAGCACTTCCGATTTTTCCGCGCAGGCACTGCGCGAAACGGTCGAAGCGGCGCTGAATATCGCCCGGTTCACGGCCGAGGATGATTGCGCCGGGCTCGCCGATGCGGCCCTGATGGCCAAGGATTGTCCTGACCTCGATTTGTACCATCCCTGGGCGTTGACCGTGAAAGACGCGATCGAGACCGCCCGGCGCTGCGAGCAGGCGGCTTTCGATGCCAGTCCGCTGGTCAGTAATTCGGAAGGCGCTTCGGTGTCCACGCAGCAGGCGCATTTCGTCTCGGCCAACAGCCTCGGCTTCATGGGCGGCTACCCGACCTCGCGCCATTACATTTCCTGTTCGGTGATTTCCGGAGAGCAGGACGCGATGCAGCGCGACGACTGGTACACCACCCGCCGCTGCGCCGCCGAGCTGGACGATCCGGCGCTGGTCGGTCGTACCGCTGCCGAGCGCGCTGTTGCTCGCCTCGGCGGGCGCAAGGTCAAGACCGGCGAATTTCCCGTCCTCTTCGAGTCGCCGCTCGCCGCGGGGCTGCTCGGCAGCCTGGTACATGCGGCGAGTGGCGGGGCGCTCTACCGCAAGTCGTCGTTTTTGATCGACCACCTCGGCAAGCGCGTGCTGCCGGAATTCGTGCAGATCAGCGAACGCCCGCACATTCCACGTGGTCTGGGCAGCGCCTCGTTCGACAGCGACGGGGTGGCGACGCGCGACCGCGAGGTGGTCAGCGATGGCATCCTGCAGGGCTACTTCCTCAGCGCCTACACAGGGCGCAAACTGGGCATGCCGACGACCGGCAACGCGGGCGGCAGCCACAATCTGATCATTCAGTCCGGCGAACTCGATTTTGCCGGCTTGCTGGCGCGCATGGGGCGCGGGCTGCTGGTCACCGAACTGCTTGGGCACGGCATCAATTACGTCACCGGCGACTACTCGCGCGGAGCCGCCGGTTACTGGGTCGAGAACGGCAGGATTGCCTACCCGGTCGAGGAAATCACCATTGCCGGCAACCTGAAAGCCATGCTGGCAGGCATCGTCGCCGTCGGCAACGATGTTCAGGTGCGCGGCAGCAAGCAATCCGGCTCGATCCTGGTCGACCGCATGACGGTTGCCGGGGAGTAGGCGGCTTCAGGCCAGCAACAATTCGCCAAGCGTGGCCGGGCGGCGGGTCGAGGCGGCTTCGGCCTGGGCGAGAAACAGCTCGGCGGCGGCCAGCGCGTCGGACAGCGCATGGTGCATCGGATAACGCGGCAGGCGGTAGTGCGCGCGCAGGGCTGCCAGGCGCAGGCTGCCCGGCGTGGGCTGCGCGGCGCTGCGCCGGGCCAGCACGAGGGTGTCGACGACCGGTGGCAAAAAATTGCCGCCGAAGCAGGCGCGACAGGCAGCGTCGATAAAGCGCACTTCGGTTGGCGAGTAATGCGCGATCAGCACCCGTCCCTGCAGGTCGGCGAGAAAATCGGTGAGCACGCTGCGCAAGGCTTCTCCGGTGTCGGCCCGGTCGTCGGTGATCCGGTGAATGACCACACTCGCTTCGTTGAGCGCCCTGCGCGGCGCCACCAGCCGGTGGCGTGCGCTCTCCAGGCGAATTTCCGGGCCGTCGAGACAGACCCAGCCGAAACTCAGGATGTCGTCGCGCGCCGGGTCGCCGCCCGTCGTTTCGAGGTCGAGCGCCAGATAGGTGGCGGCTTGCCAGGGTAAATTCCTGTCGGGTAGCGGGCTGTCGAGGTAGGTCAGCAGCGGTGCGGCAGCCGGCCGTCCGCGCAGGCCGCGTGCCTGCCAGCGACGTTGGAGCGCAGGGCTGAGCAGGCCGGCAAGAAAACGTGGCAGGGTCATTGGGTCAGGGTGTGAGGAAAGGCTTGAAGCAGCGCTTTCTGCTGCGTTGCGATGGCCCGGAAGACATCGCGCAGACCCTGCCGGTCGGCTGCGGTCAACTGCGCCGGAGCAACAAAATTGTCCGGGCTCAGACCGCTGTCCAGTTGCTCGCGCTGGTGCCGGGTACGCAGTCCGAGCAGGAATTCGAAGGCGCTGGCGAGCGTTTCGGCGCCTTCACGGCTGAGTAGCGTGCAACCGGCTGCCGCCCGCAAGCGGGCCAGCGTGCCGATTTTGCCGATTCCGGCAATGAGCGCATGCATGCGCGCCAGATCAACGATCGGCAGGATGCCGTGGCGCTTGATGTCGAGCCGGCCTTCGTGCTCGCCTTCGCTGATTACCACCAGCTGGCGGAAGAAGCCCAGCGGCGGCGAGGTCTTGCAGCCGTTGGCGACGAGATGGACGAGCAGGGTTTCGTGGCGTGGACTGTCGCGGCTGATTTTTTCGCGCAGCGGTCGGGTCAGTTCCGCCTTGCCATGCACCACGCGCAGGTCGAACAGGTTGGAGGCGAGGCGCGCCTTCTGCGCGTCGGTGTTGGCGATCCAGTCGTCGAACAGCGCGTCCCACGCCGATACGGGCAGGCGCCAGCGTGGGTTGCTCGCCATCATCTCGCCCGGGCAATAGGCGAAACCACAGGCGGCCAGTCCGTCGCAGACGAGGCGGGCGAGTTCGGCAAAATAATCGGCGTGTTCCGCCGGATCGAAGCCGTCGGCAAGGACCAGCGCATTGTCCTGATCCGAATGAAGGGTCAGCTCCTGGCGCCCCTGCGAGCCGTAGACGATCCACGCGTAGGCTACCGGCGGCGGCCCGAGGCGCTGCTCGGCCAACATCAGCAGGCGGCTGGCCAGCGTGTCGCCAATCCCGGAGAGGATGCGACCGAGGACGAGCGGCGAGTCGCCACGGCGCGCCAGGTTGAGCCACAGCTCGGGCTGTTCGCCGGCCAGCGTGACCAGTTCGGTCAGGTCGCCGGCGCGCCGGATACGGTCGGCGAGATGCACGCTGCTCACCCCCTGGGTGCGCAGCAGGTCGGTGCTGCTGACCAGGCCGAGCAGGCGCCCCTGGTCGACGACCGGCAGGTGGTGGATGCCGTGCCGGGTCATGATCAGCAGTGCCTCGAAGCCGGGTGCATCAGGGGGCAGGGCCAGCGGGCTGGCGGTCATGATGGCTGACAGTTGCGTGCTGTCGGCCAAACCGGCGGCCAGGCAGCGGCTGCGTAGATCACGGTCGGTGACGATGCCGCAGAGGCGGTCGCCGTCGACGATGAGCAGGGCGGAAACGCGCTCCCGGGTCATTTTTACCGCGGCTTCGCGCACGCTGTCTTCGGGTGAGGCGCAGACCGGTTGGCGACCGATCAACTCGGCCAGCGGCAGGCTGCCCAGATCGCGCTCGGGCGGCAGGCTGCCGCTTTGCCGGGCGCGGCGCAGGCGCTGGCCGAGGTCGTCCATGGCGCGCTGGCGGAGTTCGGGAAACTCGTTCCACAGCGCTTCGAGGTCGGCGCACGACAGGCCGTAGAGCAGGGTGTCTTCGCTGGCGTGCCCGCTCCAGGCGCGTTCCGGAGAGTCCGGCAGGCAGGCCGCGTCATGCATGTCACCCTCACCCATGCGGCGCATCAGTTGGCCGTCCGTGGCGCGCAATTCGACGGCGCCCTGGCGGATCAGCCACAACCCCGCCTTGCCATCGGGCGGGAAGACGGCGCCCCGGCGCAGGTAGCGAATCACGAAGCGCGGTGTCAGGCGCTGCAGGATGGGTTCGTCCAGGCCGTCGAAGGGCGGACAGGCGGCCACAAAATCACGGATTTCGGCGAGTTCGTCGTGCATGCGGTTCGTGTATGCGAAAAAGTGGAGATTCGTCCAAGTTTATGCCGGTCAGACAGAATTTGGCGAGCCGATAACGTTTTCCAAGACTCGTCAAAAGATCCGCTTTGGGCAACAATCGGACTTTTAGGCTTGATGTCATCAATAACCCTATGAGGAGACAGTATGCAACGTCGTGATTTTCTAAAGAAGGCATCGCTTGGCGGTGCCGCTGGTGCAGCGGTCACGCTGGCTGCTCCGGCCATCGCCCAGGCGCAACCGACGATCAAGTGGCGGCTGACGTCCAGCTTCCCGAAAAGCCTGGATACCATCTTCGGCGGCGCCGACGTGCTGGCCAATCGCCTACGTGCCATGACCGGTGGCAAGTTCGACATCCGGGTCTTTCCGGCCGGTGAAATCGTTCCCAGCCTGCAGGCCCTGGACGCCGTGCAGCAGGGCACGGTCGAGGTTTGTCATACCTGCTCCTACTACT
>Ga0209310_1000464_pt1 | contig 45076 bp, 40 predicted proteins | sample AD_UKC030_MetaG_FD_184415 | JGI IMG/M metagenome (GOLD analysis project Ga0209310, IMG submission 184415) | Active sludge microbial communities of municipal wastewater-treating anaerobic digesters from USA - AD_UKC030_MetaG (SPAdes) (version 2) | ecosystem: Engineered > Bioreactor > Anaerobic >...
GCCGAAGCACGGGTCTGCAAGTGAGCGGCTACGTCGTCGGGCTGACCGGCGGCATCGGCAGCGGCAAGAGCGCCGCCGCCGACTGCTTCGCAGCGCGTGGTGTCGCGGTGGTCGATACCGATGCCATCGCCCATGAATTGACGGCCGTCGGCGGGGCGGCGATGCCGGCGCTGGTGAGCGCCTTCGGCGCTGAGGCGGCGACTGCCGATGGCGCGCTCGACCGGGCGCACATGCGGCGCCTGGCGTTTGCCGATCCGTCCGCGCGAAAGCGCCTGGAAGCAATCTTGCATCCGATGATTCGTACCCTGTCAGCTGAGCGCTGCCAGCTTGCGCGGACGCCTTACGTGATTCTCGCGGTGCCGCTGCTGGTCGAATCAGGGAGTTATCGCCAGCGTTGCAACCGGATTGTCGTGGTCGACTGCCCGGAAAGCCTGCAAATCAGCCGGGTCATGGCGCGTTCCGGGCTGAGCGAGCACGATGTGCGGGCGATCATGGCCAACCAGGCATCGCGCGACGAACGACTGGCAATTGCCGACGATGTGATCGCCAACGACGGCGATCTGGCAGCCCTTGAAAACCGGGTCGGCGAACTACATTCCAGTTATCTGCACCTGGCATCGGAAAATGCTAAAGCAAACTGTTGAGATTTGCCTGCAAATAGCTCAGAATTAGCGGAATTTCCCGTTCTTACAAGCCAAAAATAGCGTGATCACCTACGAATATCCTTTCAACGAGCGCATCCGAACATTGCTGCGCCTTGAGGATCTATTCGAAAAGACCGCCTATTTTGCCGAAAGCGACGGCAAGCTCGAACACCATACGGCGCTCGTCACCCTGTTTGAAATCCTTGAGACGGCAGGTCGTGCCGACCTGAAGATGGATCTGATCCAGGAGCTCGAACGCCAGCGCCAGACCCTGCTGGCCTACCGCAACAACCCCGATATTTCCGAAGAGGCGCTGTCCGGCGCGCTTTACGAGATCGAACACTCGTCGGCGGCACTGCTCGGTATGGCCGGCAAGATCGGCCAGTACCTGCGCGACAACGACTGGCTGATGGGGATCAAGAGCCGCGCGGCGATTCCCGGCGGCGTCTGCGAATTCGATCTGCCGTCCTATCACTGGTGGCTGCACCGCCCGCCGGAGGTTCGGCGCGAGGCGATTGCCGGATGGGTCAAACCGATGCTGCCGCTGCGCGATGCGGCGGGGATCGTCCTGCGTCTGCTACGGTCGAGCGGTCGCCCCAAGCATCACACGGCCAACAATGGGCAGTTCCAGCTCAATCTGGGCGGCACGGCGGCGCAGATGGTGCGCGTCGAAGTCAAGGTCGACGAACCGGCGATCCCCGAGGTCAGCGCCAACAAGTATTTCCTCAACATCCGTTTCACCAACCCGTCGGCCGGCGAACTCAAGGCTCGGGTCTGCGAGCGCGATGTTCCCTTCGAACTGACCTTCTGTAATCTTTAAGGGCGTCTCAAGACGTCTTTTACACGCTCAGGCATAAACGTAAGTCATTGAATTTACGGTTAATGTTGTCTATCGGTGCCTCGCCAGATATCATTGCATCTCAACTGTTTTGTGTAGCTCACTGTGTTGCTGCTAGCGACATGTGTAGCTAAATTTGTGTAGTTGGGAGCAACGATGGGTACGCTTACAGACATTCAGATCAAGCGGTGGATCAAGGAAAAGACTCCGGTTGCTAAGGCTGATGGCGAAGGTCTAACATTTACGCTGTCTGCTTCCGGGCGAGCCGCGTGGATCTTGCGCTATCGCATCGCTGGGAAGGCCAAAGAGAAAACGATTGGCCAATATCCGTACATCTCACTTGCAGACGCAAGACGTCTAGCTTCTGAAGACCGAACGAAAATTCAGCAAGGTATCGACGTCGCAGCAGAAAAGCAGAGATCAAAACGAGAGTCTGCTGGTGCGTGGACTGTTCGACAGCTTGCAGAAGACTACTTGAAGAAGTCAGAGGGACGGCTTGAACACTCAACGCTTGACGGGCAAAAGCAGAGATTACGTGACTACATTTACCCTGTAATCGGGAGCGTAAACGCATGTGAGATCAGGCCGTCAGACTTGGTGGCGATTGTCGAGCGCGCAAGCAAGAAGTCTCTCCATGTCGCGCGCTTAGTACTTGGCGTTGAAAAGGCGATATTCGCACACGGACTTGGTCGCCACATTGTCGAGTTTGATCCTGCCAGTCAGATCAAAACGAGCGCATTGCTTGGCCCTAGGCCGGTTGCAAGAACGCGGGTGATGCTCTCTGAAGAAGAGCTGAAAATCATCTTCCCCCTTTTACCAAAGATGGGCATACAGAATGCGCTGATGGCCAAGATTCTCTTGGCAACTGCAGTTCGGCTCGGGGAGCTAGTTGGCGCTAAGTGGGAAAACGTTGATTTCGAGAAAAGGACCTGGTTTATCCCTCCTGATGACATCAAGGGGAAAAAGGGTAAAGCTCGTAACGGCGAGGATGTCCGAGGATTCTTGATTCCATTAACCGACCCGGTCTTGCAATGGTTTTCCGACTTAAAGGAGCTGGCTTTTCAGTCGGATTACGTTTTGCCGATTCGCTCAAGAAAGAAAGCTGTTGGCGACACTCACATGGAAGCGGTGACACTAAATGCAGCATTTAATAAGTTCTGGAAAACGTATGTGTCCGATAACTGCCAACGCTTTACGCCCCACGATTTGCGCTCTACTGCACGAAGCCATTTGTCGCGCTTAGGTGTCGATTTGTTGATCGCTGAGCGTTGCTTGAATCATTCACTCGGTGGGCTTATTGCAATCTACGATCAGCATGATTATCTAGATGAGAGAAGAGTCGCCCTAGTGAAACTCTCGGAGTTCTTGGTCAGTTGCGAAAGCTCTTAAGGTAGCTCTCGATATCCTGCTCCATCTTTGCCTGTAATTCTTCGGGGCTGATGATGCGGATGTGTGGAATCCAGTAGCGAACTATCGGTACCACCTGATTGGGGTGCCCAACCTTTGCTGAAATTCTGAGACTGCCGTCTTCGAGTTCCTGCTCGATAATCTGGTTGGCGATAAGTTTTCGACGCTTGAATAGCTGGCCGCTTCACGGTCGATCTTGAGGGTGACTTCTATTTTCTCCTCATTCATCCATACGCCATCCTATGCTGCCAACTGCTTGTCGACGTTCTGATCGGCGAGTCGATAGACAAGTGTGTCGTGTGATGGCTTTGTCATAAATCAGGTCTCGGGATGTGATCTGCTGATTGCGCAATAGTTCTTCCTGCGCGTATTTGCTTGGTGCAGAGATAGTAGGTTATCAGGTGTGTTTTTTGCCGGAGGAGTTTGAACGACACGACCTGTCGCACAAGGCTGTAAAGATATGGACATGGCACAAACACTCAAGAAAGGAGATCGGCCATGTTCTGGGTATTTCTACTGATTACCGGGGTTGCACTTGTGTTATTCCAATTGGGCGCACTAAAGGTTTGGGTGGTGGTTTTTCAGATAGCATTGTGGGCTGTAAGCATTGTCGCCACTCTGCTGGGTATCGGCCTAATTTGGAAATGGATGACATCCAGGAAAGCTTCCTAATTCTGCCCTACCTTTTCGAGTTCTAAGGGGAGGAAGTGTAATGGTCGCAGCAGCGTTTCCGATGGCAGGGGCTGGCTTAGGACTGAGCGTGATTGCTCAAGCCATCAAGTCACTCTACGGCATGACGATGGAAATCAATGATTTCCTCGACAAGCACATCGAAGAAATGAAGGGCTCCGAGAATCCAACGATTTCTAGGACTGGGCGTGTCTTAGAAATGGCTAAATATGGGTTCGGGATAGGTTACATATCCTCTGTCACGATCATTGCGGTTGGGCAGTTACTACTTGGTAACACCCTAGGGGCTGTGACGACAATGGCTTCTGCGGCAGTTTTGTCTAACCCTATTGCCATGACATGCGCGGCTATTGGCGCCATCTACTACGGTTGGGGAGCTCTGTCCGATGTTGAGCGCCTGGAAATATTGGAGAAGCTGAGCAAGGGGCTGGAGATCGGAATTGAACTAATCAAAGCACTGATCAATTTTGTCGTCGACAAAACGAAGGAACTGCTCAACTCCAAGAACGTTGACGAACTGAAGACGTTCGTCAGCAATGCGGCGTCAGCTTTCGGGAAGACTCTCGGCGACATCACGCACAAGCTAACTGACGTTGTTAGCGATTCTTTTGACGCACTCAAGCGGAAGTCTGGTGAAGCGATAGATAAGACCGCAGACTATGCTTCCACTGCGATTGGTACGGTAAGAGAGTCGGCCGGCAAGGCGACCGAGCTTGCGGGAGAAGTTATGGATAAAGTGAAGTCAAAGGGGAATCCTAAATCCTGAAACAGCGGAGGAGCCCGCTTCCGCGATTTAGCTTTCAATTCTCAGGGATATAAAAATAATGACTAAGCATTTATCTGTGATTGGTGCGCTTGCTTTGGGTGCTATTGCAATGTGGATTTTTGGCCCCCAAAAAATAGAGGTTCGTCCTCCACCTCAGGCGCCCCTCATGTCGCTTGAGCAAATGGGCCATTTGGTTTCGGTGAAAGTTAATTATTCCAATGTAATTGAATCCTTTGAGAAGAGAGCGCAAGACATTCCGGGTACGCCGTGGGAGTTGCGCCTCGGGGGGACTAAAGTGCTCCTAGTAGCTCGGGGTGATTGTCTGGTTGGTACGGATTTGCGGTTGGCCAAGTATCAAGAGGTTGATCAAAGCAAACGGTCCGCAGATTTGGTGTTACCCGCACCGCAAACAATCTCAGCGCGAGTGAATCACGCCTCAAGAGAGAACGGGGGCTCATACTTCTATGCAATTACAAATTCAGGCATTGAACCAATCGTTCCAGGATCAAACAACCAAACCAAGGCTACTGATACCGCTCTGCGACAGGCCGAGCAAGATATAGCTAAGGTGTGCAGTGGTGTCGACGTCATAGCGACAGCAAAAAAGAATACGGAAGCCATCCTCTTGCCGACCTTTTCGGCCAGTGGTTGGAAAATCAATATCCGATGGATCAATTGATCTGTAGATGACCTATGTTGGGCTTGGACGCTAAAGTTGTTCAGGTTCGACAGCGGAGTGTGCGCAGACAAACTTCAATAACAGTCAACTTGAAGAGCTGAATCGTCGCCGTTATCAGGAAGATCAGGAACGGACGCAATGCTATATCGAAGAGAATCGGCGTCGAGAGCGGGGGCAAGAAAAATCCCGCTTTAAGGATTAGGCTGCAGCAACTAACAGACTCGAGTCTTTACCTGGATCGTCGATCTTCTTGATGGGCAGGAGAAGGTCGTTTGGTGAAATGAGATTGTTCGCTTGAAGGTCGAATGGGAGAACCCAAAGACGCAATGTTTCACTGAAAGCGAATGGCTCCATCGGTTGCTTAAAACTTGGGCTCATCGGGTAAATTAAAGCCAGATCGCCAACACCCTGGAGATATTGATGTCCGTAGGCAAAGAGTTGGTAAAAATCTGACTGGCTGAGCCCGAAGTGATTTTTGGCGTCTTTACTGTCGAGTTTTTTCCACTTGGTGTCGAGAATCCAGCATTGTTCTGAGCCTGAAATCAAAAAATCTGGACGAAGCTGGAAGAACCGCTTCCCCTGGTGGGCGCACAGATATTCGCTCGCCGCTGGCGCAGTTAGCCTATTCCCTTTGTACAAGTGACTGCGTAAGTAGACCTCAACATATTGCTCGAAAAGCTTTTCCATCGGGAAAAGCATGCTCATCCCATGCCAATCGCCAAAAACAGCTAGAGGCATTTGTTCGCCAAGGATGAGCTCACACCATGGCCTGATCGGTTCATAGTGGGCCATTAAGCGATCTTGCCGCCAACGTCTAAAGTCATCTTGAATCTGCTGCGAGGCGGGAATCTCATTCATCACACTGAGGAGTTCGTGTGACAGGCGCCAATTTCGACTGTTTTGTGTATGCCGCGCCGCGCGAATTAGCGCGGCTTTAAGAAGGCGATTCTCCGGACAGTCAGCAGCGAATAAGTCATGCCGCACTTGAAAATAATGTCCCCGCCCAGGAGGCTGTCGGAGTTGCTTAGGAAGATAGAGTTGTCCTCGCAGATAGCGCAATTCGTCCTCAACTTGCTGATAGTCGAAGCGAATTCCTCTTTTAACTAGGTGGTCTAGGTTCGCAAGAAACTGATGAATTACCCACTCAGTCAATGGTGCGTCAAAGAGCGATAGATCGGTCGCACCAACACTGCGCGTCGGTAGATCCATTGCCACCTGAATCATGCGTACAAGCAGAGCGCGAGTATTTTCGACGTTACTAGTCTCAGACTCGATTTTGGGTAGGATTTCTATCCGCGTTCCACTAGGCGTCTGAAGTACCCCAACATAGTTATCGAGTCGCAGCCAGCGTCGATTATCTATTTGCACCAATGGCGCACCGGTGGTCCGAAATGATGCGCTTAATTGGCACAGCCAGTCGAAATCGAGTTGCGTTACATGGGCTTCATCAAGGGAGGTCGACTTCCCTTCCCCAATGGAGATCCTGGCGAATTCTCGAACAGTGATGGTCTTGTGCACTGCTAAGCCTTAATAATTCCCTGGTAGCTCTCAATTCGATAGAAGGCCTCTGCCTGCAATTGCCATTGACCATTGATCTGCCCAAGTCCTGGAACAGTGCCAAATAGATCCTCAGTTGAGAACGGTGACTGCAAGATGAATCGAAAATCTGTCGATTTGTTGTGGTCGTTCAAAATCCAATGGATACGCTCCCAGTCCTCAAAGAAGTATTCTTGAAGCAACGGAATGATTTGCTGCCGAAAGATAAGTGCAAGAGCCTCCAAGGAATTGTTTGCTCTCAGCGGCAGGAAATACGCATGTCCTATGCAGTGATCTCGGTCCAAAAGAGCCTCGATACGTCGATTGATGCTGGTTAGCAATTCACCAAGATTGACCCCTTCAACCGAGTGACTAGCGAGCAAACCTGACTCAGGAGCCATTTCCTTAAAGACAAATCGTCGTCGGAGGGCAATGTCCACACCCGATAGGGAGCGGTCGGCAGTGTTCATGGTGCCGATGATGTACAGGTTTGCAGGTACGGAAAATCGCTGCTTTGAATATGGGAGAACGACTTCTAGGGATTCGTCCTGCCCCGCACGCTTGGATGGTTCGATCAACGAGATCAGTTCGCCGAAAATTCGAGACACGTTGCCTCGGTTTATTTCGTCAATGATCAGGACCTTGGCACCCGATTGGAGGGCGCCCTCCGTAGAAGCTTGATTGCCGGTTTGATGCTTGATGAGATGCTCCACGATCATCGGGATTACATTTACATAACCATTGACCAGGTATGGTTCCAAATGGGATTCAGGCGCTTTGTCGAGTGCGGTTTTATCTCGAATATCCTCGATGGTGATTTGCTTTCGGCGAACTAAATCAGCAAGTGTTTGGATCATTTCTAGCGCAAACGGAAGAAGATTGCCGTTTGGCTTTTCCAACACCAAAACCTCAGGAGTTACTTTGCGAACGACGTAGTTACCAAAAGTGTCGCCTGGATTGAACGCTCTTCCATCGGATTTACAGAGAAGCTTGAACACGCCGTCTGCAACGTCATATCGTAGCTGACCACCCACGTCCGTACCCGCGCGCAACCCTTCCACAAAATCTTCATAACTGAAGCTTTGGTGGAAGGTGACGAACTGAATCTGGCCGCTGTCGGATAGCTCATCAAAACGCTCTTTCAGTTCTTTACGCTTTGCTTCACTGGAATTGGCATGAAGAAATGCCGGATCAAGAATCTCTAATGCGGTATTGATTGTTGCGAACGTTTTCCCGGTTCCTGGAGGACCATATAGGATTTGATTGAGTGGAGGACGCTGAGTCGCAATGACCGGGATGGCGTGCGTTGCACTATCCACAACGTCTTTGTCATCACTTTCAGCCTCTTTAACGGGTGCCAATCCGAGGTCTGAGCGATAAAGAGCGTTCATAAAATCCCATGGGGTAAGGTTGGCAACTATTGCTTTGGCCGCCTCCCAGTATTCCCGGAGCAACAGCGAGCGTGCGACTGGGCTCTTTTTATTCGGAATATTGGCAGTGGGGCATCCCAACGTTTCCAAAAAGTGTCCCACATGGTCAGAAGAACTAATGGGAAGGATGATTTGGGGGTTGTAGCATGAGAGAAGGCGTAGCTTTCTGCCTTCGCCGATGGTCACCCGGGGAGGCACTCCTGCCCTTTGGTAAAGCTGGGCATCATCATCAATCCAGTTCAAATCGCCGGTTGGGTCAGCATTCGCAATGACGGACTGAATTTTGAGCGTGTAGGCCAGTGCATCAAGGTCACTCAAATCGAGAAGGGCGCGATGTTTGTACACCGAACCATCCTTTAGGAAATAAAGAATGTGCCCTTTTGCCGTGCCTGGCATATATCGGCCCAAAACCTCTTCGAGGCCGCGTTCAATCCACCAGCAAAAAGACTCGGTTTGTTTGCCAACACAATACTGATCGAGGGTTAGGCTAAGGAGCTTAGACGCAGGGAACGCCGCAATAAATGCCTTGTACTTGTCAGTTTGGGACGGATCGTGGCCCGGTGATGCCTTGCCGCTCTTTAAGTAATCGACGAGTCGATCAAAATTATTGTTGGTGATGATTGGCAAAATATCGCTCCCATGAGACTTATCAGCTAATGGAGCACGATATCCCACATAAATACGGGTTCGCAAGATTGGGAGCGATATTTAGGTCACTTACCAGGACTGCGTGAGCGGGTTGTTGCGGAACATGGAGCTTCTTCGCACATAACGTTGAGTCATCTCATCTGATTTGTGCCCGGTCTGTTGTCGAATCCAGGTTGCCGATACGCCCCGCTCCGCTGCCATTGTCACAAACCCCGCCCGTAAGCTGTGCCCAGAAAACCTCGCCGCATCGAGACCGATTTCGCTGACCCGGCGCTTCACGATCAATCCGACGCTTTGGGCCGATAAGCGATGTGCTGAGACTTCGCCGGTGCTGAGCATCCGGCGAAACACTGGCCCCTCCTGAATATCCGCACTAGCGAGCCATCGCTCCAAGATGCGCGTTGGGCAAAAGCGTCCCCGCTGTCGAGGCACAGCGACATCCCGTCCCAAGCCCTCCTGATCCGTCTTGCTGTGTCGCAAATGGACCAGTGTCCCCGCCTCCGAAATCTCAAGATCCGATACGTTGAGCCCAACCAGCTCCGACCGCCGAAACGCCCCTGCAAACCCGAGCAACAACAGCGCAGCATCGCGCAAGCCCCGCAGATCGCCCAGCGCATGCTTCACTATGGTGATCACGTCTGTTTTCCGCAGAGCATCGACTTGCCGTACCGGGCGCCGATGCAATCGGCGAATGCCCTTCATCGTCGAGCGCACGAGTGGGTGCGCCGTGGGCGAGGCAAAGTTGCGCTGCTGATGCGCGTGACTAATCGCCACGACTCGGCGGGACAACGTGGAAGCTGACAAGATGCCAGCCTGGCTGGCGAGATACTTGGCAACGGAAGCGGGGGTTGCCGGGATGCGCCCACCCCATTCACGAAAATGCGCCAGATCAGCTTGATACGCGCGCAGCGTATTGGGCGCAAAGGCGGCGGTGAGGTACTGCTTCACTGTGAGCTGAGCCATGATGCTTATTCCACCGTCACATATTTGAAGCAGGTGCACAGCAAGGCATCGTAGTCGCCTGCAGTTGCCTCAGCGATAAAGTCGGCGGCGAGTTCAGGATGGTTGCTGTGCAGAATGGCGCGGCGCACGCGCCCGAGAATGGCAAAGGCATTGCCATCATGGCAGGTCAGTTCGACCACGGCATCGGTCAACGGGGAAGAGGATGTATTTGTCGTATTCATGTTGTGTTTTCTCCTGAGCGTTATGCGCGCATCAAGTGCCGTGCACAACGTCGATCAGCGTCAGCTAGCGATAAGTGCTGTTATCGTGAGTTGATCCGATGCACTTTTGCGCTCACTGCACGCTCAAAAAGCATCCGGCCGAGACGAATCCCGGCCGGACAGAGTGTTGTGACGTTTTCATTTATTTCGCTCACCATAACGTCACCAAAGGAGCTTGTTGTTCTGCGATCTGAGCGATGCTCAGTACTCTTCGGGCAGCAGCAATGTCGTCGAGCTGCGATCTGCTTCCGTGATGATCCAGAGCCGCTCAGTGTTGAGGAGCTCGTAGCTGGAGAGAATGCGGCTGCCGTCGATGATGGCGTGGATATTGGCTTCGGCATCGTCAGACGACACGCAGCCCCAGTCGCCCTGCTGGTGGCGTATGAGCAGGTCTTCGGCATTCACTTCGGCACGGTCGAGTAAGTCGAGCGCGCCTGGCGATGCCAGAATTTGGCCGAGAGGAAAGAGGCAGATATCGGCCATTTGTTCAGCGAGGGTCGGTTGTTTCATGGTGTTTTCCTTTTAATAGGCGAGCCGATAGAGACAAGGGCTGGTTGGCGCTTGTCGAGACTTGCTGTGGGTGGTTTTGGAGTTACTGCGGAGGGATTACTGAGGGGTACTGAGTTGAGGCAACTCGGTTTGCTGCTACTTGCGTCATTCGCTGCTGATCTGAATGAGGTACGACTTCTTACTGGGTATGGATGAAGCCAATCGGTCGGCTACCGGAATCGCTCTTGCACTTGCACTCTTGAATAAGCCGCTTCAGTAGTTCATCGGCAGTCAGCGTGGCGCCGACCAGTTTTATCTGCCGCCTGACTGTCGCAAAATCGCCGGGTGTGAGGTTATTCAATTGATCGAGACTGCTTCGGTACACGGACTCGCGGGAACTCGGAAACTTCTTGGCCTGATCGAGAAATAGCCGCCAACGCTGTTCGGGTTTCAAATAGTCAAACTTGATCTTCAATGCAAAGCGACGTAATGATGCCTCGTCGAGACGCTGCATCAGGTTGGTCGAGCAGATGAAGAGGCCGTCAAATCGCTCCATCTGCGTCAGCATTTCGTTTACTGCCGTGATCTCCCAAGAGTTCTTGGCTGATTTCCGCTCGCTGAGGAAACTATCCGCCTCATCGAGCAGCAATAACGCCTCGTCCTGCCTCGCCTCCTTGAACATCTGAGCAATCTTCTGCTCCGTTTCTCCGACGTACGGGCTGAGAATGTCGGATGCTCGGCGGACGTGTAGCGATAGTTCGATTTCTTGAGCCAAGTAATGCGCCAATGCCGTTTTTCCAGTACCCGGCGCCCCGTAGAAACACAGTGCCCCAACTGATTTCGGCGCTTGCTTGAGCTGTGACACGAGCTGCTGTAAATCGCAATCCGGATTCAGGTAATCAAGTTGATAACATCCATCAGCAAGACTTCCCTGCTTTTCGTTCTTTGGTTGCTCCAAGAGCTCCATGCTGTTTTCGATCACTTGCAATAAGGATGCTTCACGATCGGCCACTTTCTTCCAGGACAGCTTCAGTATCTTTGCGGCCTTTTCAATCTGCGCCGGGCTGAGTTCTTCTTGCTGGGACAGGTATTTGATCGTCTCCTTGGAAATACGGTAGCCATGCAGGTATTTCGCCAGAATGTCGCGCCGAACGGCGATGGGCGGGATGCCCATCTCGAATGAGAAGTCGAATCTCCTTCTATATGCCTTGTCGATATGAGCAACCTCGTTTGAGATCCATAGCGTCGGGATGGGGTTGGACTCCAGCATTCGATTGATAAACATCTTGCCTGCCGGGGCACGACGTGGCCGAAAGAAAGGCCCGCCGTCGTCAGCGGGAAAGACGTCCTCAATCTCATCGAAAAGAATGAGCGCATCACTGTTCTGCAGAAATCGCTGGGAGAGCTGATAAAACACGATGCGATCCAAGCCGCTGATGGGCTCCCCTTGCGCATCGGTCGCACGTACCTGATAAAGCTCCTTGCCCAGTTTCTGCGCCAGCCATCGCGCATACTCTGTTTTGCCGGTACCAGGCGGACCGTAGATCAAAATATTGACGCCACGCACTTCACTGCTACGGGCTCCAGACAAATAGGCATTGAGTAGCTCGGTTTCGGACTTCACATGAACAAAGGCATCAGCCGTTAAATTCGCTGCCGGTGCATTCTCCAAAAATGCGCCCATCAATTCCTGGGTGTTCTTGGCGGCCGCAAACAGTACCTCCAGCAAACCCGAGGGCAATAAAATCTGCATGCCGCGCCCAATTTCGCTACGCTTAATGTTGAGAATTCGCGTTTCCAGCATTGGGCTGCCGGCTTGCATCGCCTTTTTGATATCGGCTATTGCGACTTTCAGGGCGCAGGCCAATAGGGTGGCCAATCCATCCAGATTTGAGGTTCTAATACTCTCGACGACGTTCAGCAAGAGATTGTGGTGCTGGGTTAATGCGGCAAAGTTGAAAATTTGTTCCTGCTGTTTGTCGAGACCAAGGAGCTTGCCCAACATTGCCACGTTCGTTTCCAGAACGGTTTTGCGGCTAGGCAATAGTTGTTCGAGTTCAACGACACGTGTTTTGAGGAGCGTCCGCACGTCACTATTGCGGAGTTTGCCTTCGGCAGGGCTGATGCCGACCATCTTGCGTATGTCGTCGGAGTAGACGTTGTCGTCGAACTGGTACAAGGCTGCGGGATAGCTAATACTCAAGCGGCAAATCCAGAGCGCAACTTGAGGTTCAAGATCGGAGGCGAACGAAGGCCTCACCAACGCGGGTTTAGCGTTCATGGTGACTCCAAGGGGGTAGCTAACTAGGGGAAGTATCGTGTGTGCGTGAGCACAGCTTTTGACGTGTCGAGTCGTTTATGAAAAACAACTCATGTCTTAGCGAATAGATGATGTTTGTCTATGTTATTGATTATACACGATTTAATAAATTTGTCAATGGCGACGCCATAGCGCAAAAACGGACAAATCGACTATTCAAGCGACAAGTACGAGCCCCAGTGCTCAGGGTTGCTGCCCCAGCTTTTCAAAGCCTTTGTATTTTTCACTCAGGCGCCAGTACTCAGAAAACGCATGCTCAACAATCCCCACCTGTTCAGCGAATTCCTCCAGCGTCATCACAATGGAATCGTCAGGTCGATCTGGGGACATATCCCAATGCAAAGGAACAAAGGTTAATAAGGGCTCGGCATCCATCATGCGTCCCGGAGGCTTGAAATTGAATTTCCCCGGCACGCCCCAACGACCATGTACATAATCGTTACGCAATGCGGTGGCCTCACCAGCCTGTTTGAACCAGGCGGTAAATTCGTCCAACGCAGGTTTCCCGGCGGGCTCAAATGCGTTCATCACTAGTTGCTTGAGCTTCTTAAGGCGTTTGCTGAACTGCGATTGGCGTGGATCAAGAAATTCAGCCACGTCTTTCCCGTAATAGGGTCCCATCCAGTTCAGCTGCAAACCGATATTGAAATCGAATTGGCCGTGCGCATGGACAAGGCGGCCCAATAGCCGGTGAAACTCATCCCTGAAATCATCTATAGATGTGCGCTTTTGGTCAGCACATTTTTTGTTTGTCATTTGATCAGGATCGTTCGATGAAGTAATCCAGAAGGTCTGGGTGGCAGCTGTGGATGTTAGCTGCCAGAATACATTTCAATAGCCCATGACAAAAGCCTGACTTGGCTTTATCCACATGCAGCCATCGGGTAAAGTAGGCGCCTTCCGGTATCCGGCGCCAAACCAAGAATAATCAGCCCATGGCAATCAAGAAATCCGAACTTTACTCATCCCTCTGGGCCTCTTGCGACGAACTACGCGGCGGCATGGATGCCAGCCAGTACAAGGATTACGTTCTCGTCCTGCTGTTCGTCAAATACGTTTCTGACAAATACGCGGGCGTGCCCTACGCCCCGATCACGATTCCCGACGGCGCCAGCTTCAAGGACATGGTTGCCCTCAAAGGCAAACCGGACATTGGCGACCAGATCAACAAGAAGATCATCGGGCCGCTGGCGAATGCCAACAAGTTGTCCGATATGCCGGATTTCAACGATCCGAGCAAACTCGGCAGTGGTCAGGAGATCGTCGACCGGCTGACCAACCTGATTTCGATCTTCGAGAACAAGGCGCTCGACTTCAGCAAGAACCGCGCAGATGGTGACGACATCCTCGGCGATGCCTACGAATACCTGATGCGCCACTTCGCCGCCGAGAGCGGCAAGAGCAAAGGCCAGTTCTACACGCCATCCGAAGTCAGCCGCATCATGGCGCGGATCATCGGCATCCATGAGGGAGTCACCGCCAACGACACGACAGTCTATGACCCGACCTGCGGTTCCGGTTCGCTGCTGTTGAAAGTGGGTGACGAAGCCCACGCCAAGGTCACGCTCTACGGTCAGGAGAAGGATGCCGCCACATCCGGCTTGGCACGGATGAACATGATCCTGCACAACAACCCGACAGCGGAAATCAAGCAAGGCAACACATTGGCAAATCCACGCTTCACCAGCGAAGACGGCCAACTCAAGACCTTTGACTTCGTGGTTGCCAATCCGCCGTTCAGCGACAAACGCTGGAGCACCGGCCTCGACTCGCTCAACGACCCACACGAGCGGTTCAAGCATTTCGGTACGCCACCGGCCAAGCAGGGCGATTTCGCCTACCTGCTGCACATCGTTCGCTCGCTGCGGAGTAGCGGCAAAGGCGCTTGCATCCTGCCGCATGGTGTCCTATTTCGCGGCAATGCCGAAGCCGACATCCGCCGCAACCTGATTCGCAAGGGCTACATCAAGGGCATCATCGGCCTACCGGCCAACTTGTTTTACGGCACCGGCATTCCTGCCTGCATCGTTGTCATCGACAAGGAAAACGCCCACACCCGCAAGGGTATCTTTATGATCGACGCCAACGCCGGGTTCATGAAGGATGGACCCAAGAACCGCTTGCGCGACTGCGATATTCACAAGATTGTCGATACCTTCAATCGCCGCGACGACAGCGACCCCAAGTATTCGCGCATGGTCGGCATTGAGGAAATCGAGAAGAACGATTTCAACCTCAACATCCCGCGCTACATCGACAGCCAGCTGGCTGAGGACATCCAGGACATCGAAGGCCACCTGAAAGGTGGTATCCCCAGCGCCGACGTGGATGCCTTGCAGCCGTACTGGAATGTATGTCCGCAACTGCGGCAAACCCTGTTCAAGGCCAATCGTCCCGGCTACCTCGACCTCGCCGTCAGCAAGCAGGCGATCAAGCCCAGCATCTACGAGCACCCGGAGTTCGTCAGCTTCATTACCAGCATGAGTGCCCTGTTTGCCGACTGGCAGCAGCACAGCAGCCAGACGCTCAAGGCCCTGCAAGTCAATTGCCATCCGAAGACCATCATTCACGAACTGGCCGAAGACCTGCTCGCCCACTACACCGGCAAGCAGTTGATCGACAAGTACGCTGTCTTTCAGCACCTGATGGACTACTGGGCGACCACCATGCAGGACGATTGCTACCTGATCGCCGCCGATGGCTGGAAGGCGGAAACCTACCGCCTCATCGAAACCAACAAGAAGGGCAAAGAAGTCGATAAAGGCTGGGCCTGCGACCTGATTCCCAAGCCGCTGATTGTGAATCGCTACTTCGCTGCACAACAGGTCGCCATTGGCGAGCAAGAGTCGACGCTGGAAAGCGTCATCGCCCAAATGACCGAAATGGAAGATGAGCATGGCGGAGAGGATGGCCTATTCTCCGAACTCGACAAAGTGAACAAAGCCAACGTCAGCGCCCGGTTGAAAGAAATCAAATTCGACCCGGAAGCCAAGGACGAGGCCGCCGCCCTTAATGCCTGGCTGAAACTGAATACGCAGGAAACTGACCTCAAGAAATCGCTAAAGGACGCCGAGGCCCAACTTGACGTGCTGGCCTATGCTCAATATCCGAAGCTTTGCGAGGCCGAAATCAAAACGCTGGTCGTGGAGGACAAATGGCTAGCCGCCATCGCCGCTGCCATCCACAGCGAAATGGAGCGCATCAGCCAGGCGCTTACCCAGCGGGTAAAAGAACTCGCCGAACGCTATGAAAGCCCGCTGCCAATGCTGACCGAGAATGTGGCTGATCTGAGCGCGAAGGTTGCGGACCACCTGAAAAAGATGGGTTATTTGCAATGAGCGTCGAAGTAAAGCCGGGCTACCAGCAGACCGAGGTGGGTGTTGTGCCAGACGATTGGAAAGTAGTAGCTATCGAATCAATCGGCACGGTCATTCGCGGGGCGAGTCCCCGTCCAAAAGGCGACAAGAGATTCTACGGTGGTAACGTACCGCGTCTAATGGTGGAGGACGTGACACGAGACAAGAGATGGGTAACTCCTGCCATAGACTTTCTTACACACGAAGGAGCAAAACGTAGCCGACCGTGTTCGCGGGGAACATTAACTATTGTCTGCTCTGGGACACCCGCTGTGGTGGGGCTTCCGTCTCAACTCTCAGTTGATGCTTGCATACACGATGGAATGCTTGCGCTAATACAGTTGGATCAAGATGTATTGCCAGATTTTCTTTTCCATCAATTGACAAGCAACCAAGGGCGTCTTCAGGCAGCGGCAACGCATGGCGGAACATTCGTCAACCTTACTACCACTGGCCTGAAGGCTTTCAAGGTGGCGCTCCCTCCCACAAAGCTGGAGCAAGAAAACATCGACGAAACGTTGAGTGACATGGATTCCCTCATTGAATCCCTGGAGCACCTACTTGCAAAAAAGCGCCACCTCAAGCAAGGCACCATGCAGGAATTGCTTACCCCGAAAGATGGGTGGGTTGAAAAGAACCTTGGCCGCACCGCGACACTAAAAGCTCGAATTGGATGGCAAGGCCTGACAACGGCGGAATATTTAGAAACGGGTGATTATTACCTGGTAACCGGAACTGATTTTAAAGGTGGCTATATAGATTGGGGCCACTGCCCTTTCGTCGAAGAATCGCGTTACAAGCAGGATAAGAACATTCAGTTGAGGCAACACGATGTTCTCGTGACCAAAGACGGAACCATTGGAAAAGTGGCGTTGGTGAATCATCTTGATAAACCCGCAACACTGAACAGTGGGGTATTTGTAATTCGACCGCTTGAGAATGCTTTTAATCCGGAATTCTTCTATTACCTATTGTCCTCAAATCTCTTCGCGGTTTTCCTCGCACAACTAAGTGCAGGGTCTACGATCAATCACCTCTACCAAAAAGATTTTGTAGCGTTTAACTACAAGACTCCCAGCACCATCGCAGAACAAACCTTCATTGCATCCATCCTCTCAGATATGGATACCGAAATTACCGACCTTGAGGCGCAACTCACCAAGACTCGCGCCCTCAAGCAAGGCATGATGCAAAAGCTGCTTACCGGAGAGATTCGACTGATATGACCATCGGCCAGCCAGAACGTGTCACACAGAACCGCGTCATCGCCCTGTTCCGTGACGAACTGGGCTATCGCACGCTCGGCGACTGGACTGACCGACCGAACAACAGCAATATCGAGGATTCTCTAGTCAGCGCCTACCTCGCCAAGCGCGGTTACAGCACCTCGCAGATCAGCCGCACTCTCGACCGGCTGCACGCCGAGACAGGTAATCCGAATCGTAGTCTCTACGACAACAACAAAGCGGTATATAGCCTATTGCGCTACGGCGTTCAGGTGCAAGCGGCAGCGGGTGAGAACACCGAAACGGTCTGTCTGATCGACTGGAACGACACGGCGCTAAACGATTTCGCCATTGCCGAAGAAGTCACCCTGCGCGGCAATTTCGAGCGGCGGCCTGATCTGGTGCTTTACCTCAACGGGATCGCCATCGGCGTTGTGGAACTGAAAAACAGCCGCGTTTCCATCGGCAACGGCATCCGCCAGAACATATCTAACCAGCAGCCGGAATTCAATGCCTGGTTCTTTAGCACCGTGCAGTTCGTCTTTGCCGGCAGCGATTCCGAAGGGCTGCAATATGGGACCATCGGCACCGGTGAGAAATATTTCCTGACCTGGAAGGAAGATGAGGCGGACAACAGCCGCTTCAAGCTCGACAAATATCTGCTGAAGATGTGCAATAAGGCGCGGCTGATCGAGTTGATGCACGATTTCGTGCTCTTCGACGGCGGCATCAAGAAGTTGCCGCGTGTTCACCAGTATTTCGGCATCAAGGCGGCACAGGCGCATGTCCATCGCCGCGAAGGCGGCATCATCTGGCACACCCAGGGCAGCGGCAAGAGCATCGTCATGGTGCTGCTGGCCAAGTGGGTTCTGGAGAACAAGCCGAATGCCCGCGTCGTGATCGTCACTGACCGCGACGAACTGGACAAGCAAATCGAAGGCGTTTTCATCGCTGCTGGTTATCCGATGACCCGCGCCAGCAGCGGGCGTGACTTGATGACGCACCTCGGCCAAGCGGCACCGCGCCTGCTTTGCTCGCTGGTGCACAAGTTCGGCAAGAAGAATGTCGATGATTTTGAGCAGTTCATTAAGGAACTGGAATCCCAACCTTGCCCGACTGTTGGTGAGTTGTTCGTCTTCGTGGATGAATGCCACCGCACCCAGAGCGGCAAGTTGCATCGGACGATGAAGGCGCTGATGCCCAATGCGGTCTTTATCGGCTTTACCGGCACGCCGCTACTCAAGCAGGACAAGCAGACCAGCCTCGAAGTGTTCGGCGGCTATATCCATACCTACAAGTTCAGCGAGGCGGTTGAGGATCAGGTGGTGCTCGATCTTGTCTATGAGGCGCGGGACATTGACCAGAAACTTGGCTCCAGCGACAAGATCGACGCCTGGTTCGAGGCCAAGACCAAGGGGCTGAACGACTGGCAGAAGGCGGCGCTGCGCGAGCAGTGGGGCACCATGCAAAACGTGCTTAGCTCGAAGTCGCGCATGGATCGGGTGGTGGCAGACATTGTTTTCGACTTCGGCACCAAGCCGCGCCTGTCCAATCAGCGTGGCAACGCGATTCTCGTCGCCTCCAGCATCTACGAGGCATGCAAGTATTTCGAGTTGTTCCAGAAAACGGTGTTCAAGGGCAAGTGTGCGGTCGTCACGTCCTATAACCCGCAGGCGCAGGACATCACGCTGGAAGATACCGGCGCCAATACCGAGACGGACAAGCAGTTCATCTACAACACCTATACGAACCTGCTGCAAAACGTCGAGGCGCTGCCCGGCAAGTCCAAAACCGAAACCTACGAGGACCACGCCAAGAAGCTGTTCAAGGAGCAGCCCGCCAACATGAAGCTGCTGGTTGTGGTGGATAAACTGCTGACCGGCTTCGATGCACCGGGCTGCACCTACCTCTACATCGACAAGAAGATGCAGGACCACGGCCTGTTTCAGGCCATCTGCCGCACCAACCGTCTCGACGGTGACGACAAGGACTTCGGCTATATCGTCGATTACAAGGACTTGTTCAAGAAGGTCGAGAACGCGATTGCCGTTTATACGTCCGAACTCGACAAGAGTGCCGGTGGCGTCGATCCCGACGTAATGCTGCAAGATCGCATGACCAAGGGCCGCGATCGGCTGGACAATGCGCTAGAAGCGGTGGCCTTGCTTTGCGAACCGGTGGCACCGCCCAAGGGCGAGCTTGAGCACATTCACTACTTCTGCGGCAATACTGAAATTCCGGAAGACCTGAAGGCGCACGAGACGCAACGCGCCGCCTTCTACAAGGCGATGGTTGCCTTGGTCCGGGCCTATGCCAATATCTCCGACGACTTGGGCAGAGCCGGTTACAGCGATGCCGACATCCAACGCATCAAGCAGGCGATTGATCGGTATCTGAAGTTGCGCGAGATCATCCGCAATGCCGCCGATGAGAAGTTGGACCTGAAGGCTTACGAGGCCGACATGCGCCACCTGATCGACACGTACATCGAGGCCAGCGAACCAAGGACAATTTCGCCCTTCGACGACATGCCGCTGCTGGAATTGATCGTCAAAACTGGGATTGCCAGCGCCATCAACAGCCTGCCGGATGGACTCAAGGGCAATAAGGAAGCCGTTGCTGAGACCATCGAGAATAACGTCCGCAGCAAGATCATCAAGGAAAACCTGAACGATCCAGCCTACTACGCCAAGATGTCGGCGCTGCTCGACGAAATCATTGCGGCCCGCAAAGCCAATGCTGTCGAGTACGAGGAATACCTGAAACAGGTTGCCGAACTGGCAAAGCGGGTTGAGGTGGGGCTGGCAGCAGATACGCCGAAGACTCTCGACACCCCAGGACGCCGCGCACTATTCAACAATCTTGGGCATGACGAGACTTTGGCGCTCAAGATTGATGAAACGGTGAAGCACACCCGGCCCGATGGCTGGCGTGGCGTTCAGGCCAAGGAAAACGTTATCAAGGCGGCGCTGTACGGCATCTTGCAAAGCGTTGAAGAAGTCGAGCGCATCTTCCTCATCATCCGGCAGCAAACGGAATACTGATGGCCGCCCAGATTCATCTTGGGGACATTGCTGTCGACGTGGTGCTGAAGGACATCAAGAACATTCACCTGAGCGTTCATCCCCCAGCGGGTAAGGTGCGTATCGCCGCACCGTTACGCATGGACCTCGACACCATCCGAGTCTTTGCCATCAGCAAGCTTGCGTGGATCAAGAACCAGCAAAAAAAGCTGCGCGAGCAGGAACGGGAAACCCCGCGTGAATATCTCGACCGGGAGAGTCACTATGTTTGGGGAAAGCGTTACCTGCTCAAGCTGGTCGAGAAGGAAGCTGCACCGAGTGTCGAGTTAAAGCACAACATGATGATCCTTCAGCTTCGCCCATTGGCCAGTCATGAGAAGAAGCAAGAGGTGCTGGATGCTTGGTATCGAGAGCAGCTAAAGGCGGCACACCCGGCACTAATTGCCAAATGGGAAAAGGTTGTCGGCGTGAAATCAGGAAAAGTTTTCGTTCAGAAGATGAAAACGAAATGGGGCAGCTGTAGCCCCGGCGCAGGGAATATACGCCTCAACACGGACCTGGCCAAGAAGCCGTTGCAATGCCTGGAATACATCGTGGCGCATGAGCTGACACATCTAATGGAGCGGCACCATAACGACCGATTTACAGCGTTGATGGATGCTCATATGCCCCAGTGGCGGCAGTATCGCGGGATGCTGAATAGCCTGCCGCTGGCACATCAAGAGTGGGGATATTGATTGGCCACAGAGTCGTTGTAACGCCGATCAGTAGGTCGTGTAGCAGAAGCGAGTCTGCTACACATTTCAAGTAGGATATTGCTTTTGCATGTTTCCGGAGCCAAACATGCTTCGGCCAGATAAACCCAGAATTTCAAAGGCGAGCTAGTACGATGACGGCAGTAATTCTTCACCTGAGCGATATACATATCAAATCCGCAAAAGACCCGATCCTTAAGCGGGCGAAAAACATTGCGGCATGCGTATTTTCATCACTGCCATCCGCATCGAATGTGTTCGTCGTTGTGTCCGGCGATGTTGCGTTTTCTGGACAAGCTGACCAATACGCTCTTGCTTCAAGACTCTTCGGAGATATTAGAGACGCGATACTTGCCGAGGTGGATCTGCCAGTGTCATTCATCATTGTTCCAGGCAACCATGACTGCGATTTTGACAAAAACAACAGTGCCAGGAAGATGCTCATCAAGAGCATTGACGAAAGTGACAATCCGGAAATCGACACTTCAGTTATCGAAACATGTACCTCTATTCAAAGCAATTTCTTTGCCTTCCGCGATGCGCTCGAAAGCAATCCTGAGGCTTTGGGCGACTCATTATGGAGAACGAGCAAATTTGAAATCGAAGGGAAGTGCATCAGCTTTGAATGCTTGAATGTTTCATGGGTCTCGAAGTTAAAGGAAGAACCCGGACGGTTGTATTTCCCAATTGAGCATTACAAGGCAGAAAAATCTGGCAATGTCGATGTTCGTCTTGTTGTGATGCACCATCCGTTAAATTGGTTTAGCCAAACAATCTACAAGCCATTTAGAAGCTTCCTTCGCCAAACGGCGAACATCATAATTTCTGGGCATGAGCATCAAGCAAATGTCGGAATCGTTCAAGACGCTGAAAGCAAAAAAAGTGCGTTCATAGAAGGTTGCGTCTTACAGGGTGAAAAAAACCTATCCGACTCAGCGTTCAATGTAGTTATCTTAGATATCGAGGTTGGCCAGTTCTCCTCTACTCGATACGCGTGGGATGGCAATATGTACAAGCCAACCGAAGAGGGGTCATGGGCCGATTATCACGACCTTCCCGCCAAACGGGTAAATCCATTTCCGATTGCCGAATCTTTCCTTGAGCGAATTGATGACCCTGGTGCATTCTTTAAGCATCCCGGCCAGACGAACATTACGCTTTCGGATATTTTTGTTTATCCAGACCTTCGCAAAGTTGGCAATGGAGAGGACAAGCGCCGAAATTTCATCAGTGCCCAGCGGTTGCTTTCGCCAGAGGTCACGGCTGATGGCGCTCTTATTGAAGGCGAGGAAAAGGCTGGATGCACGAGTCTTCTCTTCGAGTTGTATCGGCAGTACCACGCTCGAGGCTTTGTTCCTGTCCTGATTAACGGAAAAGTGCTTCGTCGAACAACGGATACGGAAATCAACTCCGCAATTAAACACGCGGTGGAAGTGCAGTACGGAAAGAGCCATTTTGAAGCATTTTGCCAACTGCCCGCCACCCAGAAACTGTTGCTCATAGACAACTTTGACGAAAGTACGATGAAGGCTGCGGACGCGAGAGCCGACCTACTCTGTGCGCTGAAGAAACGTTTTGGCCATATGGTTGTGACAACAGGTTCAATGTTTGAAATGCGGGAAATGCTTGATGGTGACGCATCACGCCAGCTTCTAGCACTTCAGCACTATCAGCTTCAGCCGTTCGGATATTTGCTCCGGTCTCAACTAATAGAACGGTGGTTCTCGTTAGGCGCGGACGGGACCATCAATGAGGCCACTTTCATAGCCCAATGTGACCAAGCCGAAAGATTGATGGATGTCGTAATGGCAAAGACCGTCGTGCCATCGCATCCACTCTATTTACTGACATTGCTGCAAAGCATGGAGGCTGGCCGCAGCGGGGACTTCAAAGAAAGCGCCCTCGGCTATTACTATCAATACCTATTGACAGAGGCGTTTCAGCTTTCCGGTGTAAAGCCAGAAAAGTTGACGGAGATATTCCAATACTCGGCACATTTGGCGTGGGAATTTCATCTTCATAATAAAAGCGAGCTATCCAAGGATGAACTTCGAGAGTTCAATGATCGCTTCTCGAAGCATTGGGTAACGGTCGATTTTTCTCATCGCCTCGAAACGCTCCTCGCTGCACGAGTCCTTTGCCGTGTCGGCGACGATTTCAAATTCAGGTATCCGTACATTTACTACTACCTGAAGGGCCATTATCTCAGCGAAAACCTGTCTGATCTGGATATTCGGGCATACATCGGCCACTGTACCGAACATTTATATGTCCGCGACCACGCAAATACAGTGCTCTTCTTGGCCCATCACTCTAATGACGAATTTGTTTTAAATTCGATTTCGGGTGCCCTTCACGGTTTATTCCGAGCACATGCCCCAGTTACTTTTGAAGGTGATACAACGGGAATAAGGCAACTCATTGAGGACGCACCGAAATTGACATATTCAGGCGAGTCCCCGGTCGAGCATCGGAAGCGCCGGAATGAACTTCATGACCAACTAGATGATGGGCATGACGGGCTGTCTGAGGTAGAGGAAAGCTCCCCTGAGTTAAGCCTGATTGCCCAAATGACCGTGTTGTTCAAGACAACAGAAATCCTCGGGCAAGTCTTGAAAAACCAGTACGCCAAGATACCGCGTACGCGAAAAGTTGATTTACTGGAAGACCTGTTCAACGGCCCGCTTCGGGCAATCCGCGACTTCTACTGCTATCTAGAGAAAAACCCAGATGCCCTTGTGGCTGAGATTGATGCCGCGCTGCTGCGAAAAGGGAAAATAGATAAAGAGGAAGACCGGAAGGCGATTGCACGTAGGGTCGTCGCCAGCCTTGTACAACTCGTTACCTTTTCATTCGTATTGAGGGCTGCACAATCAGCTAATTCCGATAGCTTGTCGGAAGATGTCAGAGAGGTTGTTAAGAAAAACCCGACACTCGCGTTCAAGCTCATCGAACTCAATATTATTTTGGACTCCCCGAAAGCAATTCCGCGACAAAAGTTGAAGCTATTGCACAAGGAAGTCGAAAAAGACCTCGTTGCCGCAAGGCTCCTTCAAATTATGGTGCTCAATCGCCTATACATGTTCAAAACCACCGAACAAGATATGCAGTGGTTGAATGGCGAATTGGACATTGACCTTGGTATCCAACATGCCATCACTTATCAGGAAAAATCTCGGAGACTTGTGAAGTGATGTCCGCCAGGGTGGTATCGCAGCGCAGAGTTATATGGATCAATGGTTTGTTATTCCAGATGTTGTATTTGAGCCAAGAACTGTTTAATCGAAAGGGAATTCATGAAAAAATTGTCTCAATCACCCGACCTTAAGTCATCTGAATTAACTGAACTGGGCAACGCACCTAAGGCAAATTGCACCCGTGTCACTTCAAACATTCACGGCATGAAAACGTCTGTTACTTTTCGGGAACATGAAGCCGAAAAGTTGGCGCAATACGTCGCACAAGAAGAGGGGAAAGGTGCGATTGTTACATCTGAGCGCGGCGTTTGGACTGTTTAGGCTTGAGGTGTACCTCTGCTTACAACTGATGATCTGTTGTTCGAGGCTTGGTGCCAAATCCTCACCGAACATTTCAAGATGTTTTTGTCGAATCTGATCGAGAGTAACCAACCGTTCTGAGGAGATGGATGGATACAACAAATTGGCTGTTGCCAGCCAAAATTTGGTCATCTTGTTCAACTGATATTCTCTTTGGATGTAATAGTTGATCCATCACATCAGGTATTCAGTTCAATCAGGAGCTCACTACAACCGGAGTAGCAACCTGAGCAGCTACCTGTTGAGCGATTGGGGTATAGAGATCGACATCGGTTTCTGGCGTGCGAATGGAAACAATGAGACTGTACCGCGCAGGAAGGTTATAACGCTCTAACGCCTGACGGGTACGCCACCACCCTTTCGTTGGATAGACTGCGACGAACCCTCGACTCGCTAGTTCAGCCGCTGTACCACGCCAAATATCTTGATGTAATGACCCGCGGTGCCGTTTTAAATCGCCAAGTAACCAATTGGGGTCTTTGGGATCAATTGCATCACCGACATCTTCACGCTCCGCAGCCGCATTGATGCGTGCAACAAAATCCGCCGTTGTGGCATCTAGAGGCCGCTGAACATCAAAACGTAGCCGGTGCGACGGATAGTGAAATTTAGATGACGTACCACGAGAAGAAGGATTTGGCTCAATGAAGTAGGAGAGTGTGACTCGTAGTTCAACCTTGGTATCTGGAGGCAAGTTTTGTAGTTGATCTTTCGGCCAAGGAAGTGAGTGGAGATTCATGTCGCGGCTTACAACCCCCTTATCCTTAACCTTTTGATAGGGATTCAGGACATCTTCCACAATCAAGGTTAGTGAATTCCCTGCACTCCATAGAGCCCGATCAAGATCAGGAGCCCCCCACCCACAATGCCGAATCAAATGAACATAGTCAGTCTTTGTAGGCGATTTGGCAGCCGGTAGATAGGCGGATCGCATGGCATCTGTCCATTCCGCAGCATGCACAATAAGGGCGCGAATGGTCTCGGGGCGCAATGCGGGATAAGCGGCCATTAATTGTGCGGCCATACGAGCCCCCAAGGCTGAAGCCGCACTAGTTGCATTGGTCGTTGTAAATAACCGCTCTATGGGAAGGTTATGAGTCGTCAGCAGATGCAGGCTTGAAATACCTGCTGAACCAGTGGCACTCTTGCCAATATTGCCACCCTCAAAAACGACATCTGGTTTCAAAGGCCAAGCCTGATTCCAGTCGCCAGAGGTGGTGGTATAGGGACTTAGCCCTCCTTCGGGGGCAATTGGCTGATAGTGCTGAGCGTTGGCCTCAGAGATAAGGCTTTTGTTGGTGTAGGCCCCGATGGTAAGAGCATTCCATGCTTGCCCAGGGTCTCGAATACTGCTTGTGGTCAGACTGGCAGGATATGTACTCCATGCAAGCTCACTCTCAGTGTTGCCTGCGGAAAGGACAAACAGGCGCGGAAACTGCCCATTACCATCGTAGTCGGCAGCAAGTCGATCAACCGTTGCAGACCATGCAGATGGTCTTCCACGGTCTCGGTCATCATCTGTGGTGACTGCTGACGTGAAAACTCGAAGCCTTGTCGGAGCAGATATTTCCGGTCGGCTAACTGCCTCTGCGAAAAGGTAGCCATGATGTTCGGCATCCCCTTGATTCGCACCTTGTTCCGGAGTGAGCTTTACCGACTCAAGTCTATGAGACAAATGCACCGGGCCGTTTGATGCCAGTGTTTCGATCAAGTCTCCAAAAGCTGCCAGGCCAGCCAATCCAGATCCATGATTGGCAGTATCGTCCACGCCCCAAGCGGGATTCACCGTGTGAAGATCATTGTTACTCATCAGGGGCGCTATTAACGGGTGACCCCGATTAACGCCAGAATCCAATAAACAAATACGAGGCGTCGAATCACCTTCAAGTGGCAGATTTAGCCTCGCAAGGGTTTCTTCAACCCATTCCAGCTGTTCTTGTGGGGCCATACCATCAAAAAACGTAGCTGTTTCCTTGGCCCGGCGTAATTCAGCAACACAATTCAGAGTCATGACTGACTGTGCCAGTTGCTGTTGCGAGCCGTACATAAGGACGACGGTGCGTTCAGGAAAGTTGATTTGACTATCGCTTACTTGGCACTCAGCTAAAGCAGCAAGTTTACGGAAATCCGCAATCACCTTGTCTGCCTGCCCTCGAACTGGCAGCCAGACCTCCCACCAAAAGGACTCTGACAAATCTTGAGGTAATAATTCTGGGTCATCGGTCCAGAGAGCTTTGACCTCAGCACTCCGTATTGCCTCAATGGCATTAACCAATTTGCCATGGTCGATCAAACCACCGTTTTTGTTTGTCTTCGCTTCCAGATACTCGGAAACATATTTCTCGAAATGCTCTAGCTTTCCATCTGGCACAAATACATTTGCAACGGTGCTATTGCCTTCGGTTCTGACACTCAGAACTTCAATTTGCTTTGCAGGGTCTCGACTGCGTTCATCCCCAAGACTTTCAAAAGCGAGGGCTATGTTTGGCACACCGACAAACTGAATCTGCAAACCAAGACCGCTTTGGAGGCCTTGCTCCGTCTGAAACGCAACCGCTTGCTCAGAAATCGGCTTAAGTATCTGTAGTTGAGCTTGTAACGTAGCGCCGTGCTGAGCCCGATTTTGCTGGGGAATTTCGGGAGTATCTCCGCCACCACTAGAAGGAGCGGTGAACGGTTGGGCTTGAGAGGTATTACTTAATACAAGGTGCGGGCGTTTATCGTGAATTTGATCCGGCATGGTCTGGCGTGCGCTTATTGTTTTGTAGCAGTTTTGCACTGATGAGGCGGCGCTCGTCTAACGCACGCCCAAGGACTACTCGTTGCACCTTCGCCAAGTCGTTCATGATTGCATCTTTGATTGCCTCATCCACAGCACGACAAATCTCAGCGTAACTCAACCCCTCAGCTTGTTCTGAAAGCCCATCTTTTTTGAACGGTTTTGGACTAAATGACCCCAATCGCACCAGAATCAGGTCCATGGCTTGGGTTGGTGTGGGAAGGTGATACTCGACCACATCGTCAAACCGGCGGAATAGTGCGTAGTCTAGAACTTCTGGATGATTCGTTGCCGCGATGATTAAGCTGTTCGAGTGATCTTGCTCGATCATTTGGAGAAAGCTATTCAGTACTCGCCGAATTTCGCCAACATCGTTGGGTGTCCCACGCTGCGAACCAATTGCATCAAACTCATCAAAGAAGTAAACCCCACGAATGTCGGCGATAGCGTCAAATACCTGCCGTAACTTCGCGGCTGTTTCGCCCATGAATTTGGTAATTAGCGAGTCAAGCCTAACCAGAAACAGAGGAATTCCTAATTCACCAGCAAGCACAGACGCAGTCATTGTTTTGCCAGTTCCCGGAGGACCAACTAGTAAGAGCTTGCGACGAGGTGATAGGCCATGCTCTTTTATTCGAGTCAGCATGCGTTGCTCTTTGAGAATTCGATCTAGCTGACCAGAAGCCTGTTCATCAAGCACCATGTCGCCTAGGCGACTGGCTGGATAGGAAACTGCAAGTAGGTTGGCAAGCTCACCACGTGGCTTGGCTGCATTACCAATCGGAACCAATTTGCCGCCACCATCTTGCCCAATACGGGTCTTGGCAGAATCAATAATATCGCGCAGCTCTTCAGCAAGCTTACCGTGCCCCAACTTAGCCTCATGCGCTGCTACTTGCATGGCAACGGAAAAGAAATGACCGTCGTCACGGCTAATGTGAGACTTGATGAGAGCTTTGAGCTGATCCGAGCTGGCCACGTTACTGCGTTCCTTGAGACAAAATATGCAAAATGCGAGTTGCATTCATATTAGGAACATTATCAACTAAACACGAGGTTCCTACGAGTCGAAAATGCGAAGGCGCGAGCATGTTTGATGGAGTGTAACTCCCGGTGAAATCTCAGAAGCCCGATAGAAATCTGTCGTACAGCGAATTCTCACCGTGCTCTTCCTTCCGATCCTTGGACCATTCGTGTCGGCAAGCTTTGCAACAGAAGACATAGTGCATAGTGACGTAGGTGGTCTGCACATGCCGGGTGTTCTTGCCTCGTGAATGTTTTTCCGTAACCTGCTTGGTGCCGCGCCAGCGGTCAGTTTCCTCCCGGCTGATCGTGTCATAGCTGGTCGATTTGCAGCTTGGGCAGCGGTTGCGGACAAACTTGTTCCAACACCAGCCACCTATTACCAGAGCAGCGATGGCTGCCAAAATCCAGAGATTTTGCTGCTGATTGCGCTTTTCCTGTAACTGCTGAAACTCAACTTGGCGCTGAGCTTCCTCCTGTTGCCGCTGGAGTTCGTCAGCCTGCCGTTTTTGCTCGGCCTGCACGCGCTGCGTTTCCGCCGCTTGGACCTTCTCGCGTGCCAAACCAACCCAGGACTTGAATTTAGGTATCGACGCAATCGCTTCGTCGAGGGCTTGTTTGTAATTCTGATAGATCGAATCGTCATCCGGATTGGTTCGCTGCCCGGATTGACGATACCGTTCTGCGGCGGTATTCCGTTCAGTCGCAATACGCTCGCGCAGCTTCTGTTCCAACACTTGGAAATCCTGATCGGTCCATTCGGTAGTTGCCTTGCCGAATGGCTTACGTGTTGGTTCGCTCCAGAAATATTCTTGAAATGGTTCCGAGCGACCGACAAAGTCTCTTGCGTCGATCATCTGGGCCAGCGGGTTGTTCTCGACCGGCGCTGCTGGTGTTGGCGATACCGCATTGGGGGCAGGGGCAGCGGCGGATGGTTGGCCGATCAGCGTTTGAATTTGGGATCGGTAGGCTGTTGTCAGGCATTCGACCGTTCCACACTTTTCCCGCGTATCGCGGAGCCAAGCTTGTTGTTGCTGTCGAATCTGCGGATCGTTCGCCACCGCGCGCCTGAAGGTGGTGGACAGTTCTTCGTCGAGTTGGGATAGCGCCGGATCTGCGCACACCATCTTTTCGACCGGGCTTTGGGCTTTGGTGCAATCAAAGCTGGCCGCCTGTGCAATTGGCAATCCAAGGGCCAGGCCTGCCAAGAAGAATCCTGCTATCGCGTTGCAGCGTAGGGTAGTTTTCATACTCTTTCTCGGATTTGGGTTATCGAAAATACGGGGTCAGGCCGACAGTTCCAGTTCCGTCAGAAACGGCTTGGTCTGGTAACTAAATGGCGACAGCAGCAAGTTGCTGGGAAACTGGGTGATCGCCACGTTGTAGGCACGGACGGTCGAGTTGTACTGTTCTCGCCGTTCTGCAATGTCGGTTTCAACCTGCGCCAGTTCCTGCATGAGTTTTTCGTAGAGACCATCCGCTTTCAGTTCCGGGAAAGCCATGCGCAGGGAAGCCAGCCGTTCGACAAGACCACGCGATTGCCCGGACGCACCTGAGCCACCAAGGTCGCCCGAAACTCGCACATTGATTCCGCTTTCATGCAGGCCGTAGGAATCGACGATGGAAATCAGTTTTGCGATCAGATCCGTGCGTTTTTTCCGAAGGACGGCGATATTCGATGCCACTTCGGGAATGATCTGAATTAACCGTTGCACCCCGTTATAGAGGCTGACCACATAGGAAAGCAGGACCGCCAATACCAACAGCCCAATCACGCCGATTAACTGCTCTGTAGTCATATTTCCTGCCTGTGCATTTCGATAACAAACTGATTGGTGGAGGCGACCCGAAAGTGCATAGCCCTTGCGTAACAAGGAGATAAACACTTTACGTTTGGTTCATTTGGCATTTTAGCGCGAACCAAACGCAAAGGCTGTGGTGCTTGTGTCGTTGCTCGGAAAAACTCGGGGCATGCGCAACCCAACTCAAACGTGTGAGGCGCAGCAGTTTTTTGCGGCCAACATGCGACGCATCCGCTTGGAAAAGCAGATGACTCAGGAGAAGGTCGCGGAAGGTGCTGGCCTGCATCCGAACTATGTCGGCTCCGTCGAACGCGGCGAGCGCAATATTTCCATCTGCAACATCGCCCGAATAGCAGCGGCATTGGGAATTACGATGAGTGCATTACTGGCTGAGCCTGTAACGCAGGAAGAGCCTTCACACAATTAACTTCTGTGCGTAGTTCGGCAGTGATCACCTCGATCAAGCCGCCTGGAACATCCGGTCACTGAGCTGGGTAGTGCAGGAAATAGCAATGAAAATTCGGGGTCAACACAAGTTTTCAGCCTGCAACGTAGCTCAACTGGCCAATTTCAGTTGATTTTCTAACAGGCGAAAACGGGCTATTGCTGGCCTTTGTGGCGCGGAAATACCTAGCCTGCAATTACCACCGGTAATCCATCCCAGCTAGTGGTGTAGCCAGGCGACAGGTTCCCCCGTCGCATCTGCCAGGTTTTCTCAACCCCTTCAGCGGCCAACCGAAGTACGCCTCGGCCATAGCGCCGATTGATGTCGTCCAGAGCTCCCATCAACTTCTCTGACCGAGCATCCGCTGCCCCGCCTTGTGCGTCAAACAAGGACAACTGGCAATTTTCCTTCGGCGAGAGGTTCAGCAGCATTACTCCAGCCTTGTGATACCCGTAACCGGGTCGGTAGATTCGGCGCAGTGCTCGGAGCGCCCACTGTGCAAGGACTCGCGTATCCGAACTGGCCACAGGAAGCGCCACCGTGATCGCCGGCTGGTACTGCGGCACCTCCGGCTTGAAGACATTGGTTCGGACATAGACCTGTATCGCACCAGCCAGCGAGTCCTGAGCCCTGAGTTTTTCAGATGCCTTGGCAATATAGCTGGCCACTGCTTCCTCAAGGTCAGCCAGGTCATAAACCAGTGTTCCGAACGAACGACTCGACATGATCTGCTGCTTGTCTGGAACGACTTCTTCCAGGTCGAGGCAGGACTCCCCGTGCAATTCTCGAATTGTTCGCTCCTGCACTACCGAAAACCTTGCCCGAATAGTCTCCGCATTGGCATCCCGCAACTGCCGAACGGTCCGAATCCCCATCATTTCCAGTCGCGCCGTGATTTTGCGACCGACTCCCCAAACCTCGCCAACCTCGATACGGCCAAACAATTCGCTTAAGGCATCCAGGGGCAGGATAGTGAAATCACACACGCCGTCCGATCCGGCCAATCCCTTCTTGGCACAATGATTCGCCAATTTGGCCAGCGTCTTGGTTGGCGCAATCCCGACGCAGACGGCCAGCCCCAGCCAATCTGCCACCCGTTGCCGAATCTCTACCCCGTAGGAGGCATACCCCTGCCGCTCGAACCCCGCGAGATCAAGAAACGATTCGTCGATGCTATAGACCTCGATGCTTGGTGCGAAGCTCGACAAGACTTCGACCACACGGTTACTCATATCCGCGTACAGCGCGTAGTTCGATGAGAACGCGACGATGCCATACCGGCGGGCCTCAGCTTGAATCTGGAACCAAGGCACACCCATTGGAATACCCAAAGCCTTGACCTCGGCAGAGCGTGCCACGACACAGCCATCATTGTTCGAGAGGACAACGACAGGACGGTCTTTCAGCTTCGGCTGAAACAGCTTTTCGCAGGAGGCGTAAAAGTTGTTGCAATCAACCAGGGCGAATACCGACTTCATGTCAGCCTACGAGGCGCTTGAATTTGCCCACCACGACGCCCCAGACCTCAAGCTCCATACCTTCCTGAATCTCCAGTGCCGGGTAGCTGGGATTTTCGGCCACTAGCGCCAGCAGACCGGCGCGGCGATGTAGGCGCTTGACGAGGCGTTCGCCATTCACAAAGGCGACAACGATATGGCCATGCCGAGCACGGACACTCCGATCGACCACCAGAATATCGCCGTCGAAAATTTCCGCGCCTTGCATGCTGTCGCCTTGCACTGGAAAGAAAAAAGTCGAAACCGGATTGCGGACCAGGTATTCATTGATATCGAGCCGCTTGTCCTCATAGTCGGCAGCCGGTGACGGAAAGCCGGCAGAGACCTTGACGGCATCGAGCGGCAACGCCTGTCGCGGCGCATCCAGTAGCGGGATGAAAACGCCAGGGATGCTCGCCAGCCGTGCATCAAGCATCAATAACATCTGCGTGATGGTTGGGTAGTTCTGCTTGAGCAGAGGCGTCTTCAGTGACCAGCAGGTTGTCGCATATGGGGCAGACCAGGCAGGTATGACCAGCAAAGGTGGCCATTTCAAGCTCATTGGCACCCAGTGGGGAGTGACAGAACGGACAGACGATACGGATCATGATTGCCTCCTTGAATACTGTAATTCTATACAGTCATTCGGGCGGCGCAATACTGTATGCGAATCGGATTGGTGACGCGATGCCGTTGACGCTCGGTGCAACAAGGGCAGAATGGGACCATGTGCGGCCGATATGACCTGAACGAATCGCCTCAAATGCTGATGCTCTACTTCATGTTGGGAGCAGAGCCAGAGGCGTTCAGCAATCCGGACGTTCGGCCAACCAATAAGGCACCCGTCATCCGAAATCTCGATGGGCAGCGTTTGGCCAGCCTGGCCCGCTGGGGGCTGATTCCGTCCTGGTCAAAAGACGACAAGATTGCGCAGCACACCTTCAATGCACGGGCTGAGACGATTGCCGAGAAACCCAGCTTTCGGGCGGCCTTCAAGCGTCGCCGTTGCATCGTACCGGTCTCTGCATTCTATGAGTGGCGAGCCATCCCCGGCGAAAAGAAGAAGCAGAAGCTACGGTTTACCAGTCCGGAAGCCAACCCCTTAGCCATTGCAGGCTTATGGGAACACTGGACGCGTCCGGAGAGTGGTGAAACGGTCGAGTCCTATACCGTAATAACCACCACGGCCAACGACTTCATGGCGCCAATCCATGACCGGATGCCGGTCATTCTGGGCAAGGCTGACTGGGACGCCTGGCTCGATCCGGAGGCTGGCAATCCGTTGTTGCTGGAATCAATGTTGCGACCATGCCCGGATGAGTGGCTGGAGTGCTTGCCCGCCTAGATGATTTATGCGAACCGGATGCCGTGAGGTAAAGTGATGCTAGTAAACCACTCGGACCTCAATAAATGACATTCGGTGAATCAATTCAAACGTGCTTCTCCAAGTATGCCGATTTCACAGGACGCGCTTCGCGTTCTGAATACTGGTGGTGGTTCCTGTTTGTGTTCTTGGCAACGATGGCGGCAAGTGTCGTCAACGACAAGATATCTGCACTTTTTTCCATTGCGGTGTTGCTGCCAGGTCTGGCTGTAGGGACTCGGCGGCTGCATGACATTGATAAAAGCGGGTGGTTTCAACTGCTGTTCATTATCCCGGTCATCGGCTGGATCATTCTGCTCTATTGGGCCGCTCAAGAAGGCAAGGAGCCAAACCGATTTTGATCCGATTCATCGTCATTTTCCTGCTCGCATTTTCGGCACGCGCAGAAACCCTCACGGGCTACGTGATTGACATCACTGATGGCGACACAATCACAGTCCTCGACTCAAGCCGAAAGCAACACAAGATAAGACTGGCCGGAATTGATGCGCCTGAGAAAGCATTATCGGAAAAAGCCCCAGATACTGCTCAGCCATTTGGTGAAAAATCCAAACAAAACCTCGCAAAGCTCGTTTTTAATAAGAACGTCACGGTCGATTGGAGCAAGTTGGACCGTTATGGCAGAACTGTTGGCAAAGTGATGGTCAATGGCCTCGATGCCAACTTGGCCCAGGTCAAGGCTGGCATGGCTTGGTGGTACGAGAAATATCGAAAGGAGCAATCACCTTCAGACCAAAAAGCCTACGCACTGTCTGAGCAACAGGCAAGATTGCAACGAGTTGGATTGTGGAGTGATAAGAATCCGACTCCGCCGTGGGAATTCAGGCACGCCAAGGATGGAGTACAGCCCGAACAGTTTTGTCCGTGCTCAAGCATCGCAAATTGCACTGGCCCGAAAGGGGGTCAATTTTGCCTAACGGAAAGCGGTTCAAAGAAATACCGATAGGAAAATGGCTGAAAATTTGTAGAAATTGAGACTTTAACTGACGATACCTATGGAGAAGACGGTGGCCTCATTGGTGAACGCTGCAATTCGCGGCCTCGGAAATCACTACGCGGATGGTACCGAACGTATAGAAATTCATGTGCCATCGGATCACGCTCATGGCTTGCCACATAGCAAGGGCATTCGCGTCCCTGTGGTTCTACATGTTGGTGATGAAATATTCGATGCTGGGCTTCGTTCTACGGCACACAACGACTACGTGTGGATTTGTCCCAACCTGACTGCAAAGGACGGGTGTCGGAAAAGGCTAGCCGATATTGTCGCCGCCGCAGGATTCAAGAAAAACGACCACGTATGTCTGCTTGTAACCGGCAACGATATTGTTTTGAAGCACGCTACCTCGCAATGAGGCTCACCCAGTTCGCGCCCATCCGACGTCCCCCCGTTTTCAGTAGCAGTGGGTTTTAGAGTCCGGGGTTAATTTAGTTGATTTCTGAATGAGGGATCTGGCATAGGTGGGAGGCGTCAAGCCGCCTAGCGATTAGCGGTACACCGCACCCAATGGAACAAAACGCTTGGGCCACGTCATCCGGAGTCGTTCAACTGAAAGTCGCTCGGATAGGGAAACTGCATCCTCTGCATAGGCATGGGTGCGCCCAATATCTATGCGCTTTTTCAAAAAGGCGGCACGGTCACGCGCAAACGTATGCTTGGGGTAGATGTCCTTAAGGTCATTGCCAAGCAGCCATGTCTTGTATTTTGCATTGGCTGCCTCCGAGAGTTCATCAACCTCGTGGTCAGGGAGAGCGGCGAGCAGTTGAGTCGAAAGTCCGAGATCCTCAAGAGTTTCCGTCAAAATCTCGCGCACCTTGCTGACAGTCCAGTCCTTCGTGTTTTGAAGCCCACGGTGTTCTAATTCAGGCGAGCGAGCGGTATATTCGACGCGCACAATTGATTTGGCGTATTCGAGCAACTCATTGTAGTAGGGCAATTTCTGCAGCCCTTTGTCGTTCAGCATCTCAAGGTATTTGTTGTAAAACTTCAAGGTGCATGTCGACTCTTTTTTGCCCAAGTACAGGGTTTCAATCCCGTTGGGGCCTTCGTGAACGACAATGTTATATCCGTGGTCAAGAAAGTGATCGCGCAGCAATTCCATCGTTTCAACGACTTTGGCCTGCGATCCGACACGGAATCCACCCGTCAAGTCAGTACGTGAAAGCGTTGCTCCATGCTGTGCGTAGAAATCAGCATCCGCTTTAGTGAAATCCAGACCAAAGCGGGCATAGATTGGTTTCAAGATGCCGATCAGCAGGCGTTTGTGACTATTTGGCCCGAATAGGTTGTGGCCAACAAGGCGCTTTATCGGGGATAGCTTCTCCCAGGACATGGTTTTGTCTTCAACATGTATTGTTAACTGGAGGAGGGGGCCGAAGGGCATTTTTACTCGTTTATACAAATGGCGGTAGCCCGAGGTGTCAGTTTCCATTGCCGCATCGAACAACTGTTTAGGCATCCGTGCAGTTCCATCCATCGCGTCGATCATGATCTTTCATTCAAAGTGGTTGCACCATACACACCAAAAAGTAGTGCTTATTTGACTATTGAGAGTGGTGAGTTGATAGTTAATACAAATTGTAGGGATTGATGAGTATTACAGGAGGCTGTATGCCGCTAATGGCCGATTCAATCCTCCTGCAGCACACGACAAAACGGCTGTGACATTGTGACAACGCGTCCTTGTGCTAGCTGAAACGAATCGACGCTTTAATGGCAATAAACGACATTCGTTTGTCACAACGCGGAATGCGGGACTGGTATTGATTCACACGACCACTGTTGGTTACCAGATAGCCGGCATCAAGGAGTACCTTGTAAGTCACGCTACCGAACTCTTTGACAAAGAGGCGCTGAAACACATGTGGCAGAAACAAAAAAAGTTCTCCGTGCGTTTTGGATGCCACTTTGTAGCCGCTCAGTGCTGCGCCAGGTTGTGCTTGGTTGCAAAGAGCCAGTTTTGGGAAACGTGCTCCATGTTCATCGAGATACCCTTTAACTTGGCTAACCACACGACGAGCCAATGGAGTTGAACCTGATTCTTGTTGTGCGATGCTTTGGCGCAGAACGACCGCAAATGCCTCGATGATTTCAGTTCTCTCAAGGGGAAGGATGCCCATCTTTGCAGCGACCACACCAGTCCATGCAGCGAATGACAACTTCTCAAGGATTCGGTTATTGATCCGAAGGTGGCTGGCATCTCCAGCTTTTTTGGCGAGCAAGCCCTTTACCTTGGGCAACCATTCAGAATGACGCTTGAGCACGATATCCCAGTTCTCGGATAGTTTGCGAAGCCAAAAAGGCCATACAGAGCCGTGATACTTGGCAGTTGCGTCCTCCAATTCCTTGGCGAATTGGGCGGGAGATCCAGCGCCGTGAATATTATGAAATGCGCCAAACTCCGCATCACACTCTACTTCGATGGAGCGAGCGAAAATCCCTTCATCCAGCGCAAGCTTTCCGGTACTCGCCATGTCAACAATATTGCGCTCGTTGCTCAAAATCATTGTGGCCGAAATGCTTTCGTACTTTGCCCCGCTTTTTAGACGAGTCGCGCCATCAGCTACATCAAAGATCAGGGCAATCAAATCCTCTGGCGTAAATTGGCGAGTATCCTGAAAAAACACTGGTACATCAGATTTTGAGAGCAAATGTTCCCTAATCCCGATCGGTGTGCCAGACATCGTTCTAACTTCAACGCACGAGCCAAGCATTGATTGGGCACAACGCTGCGACGTAGTTTTTCCTGTACTTGATGGACCTACCAAAATCATCGTTAATCTTGGTACATGAAAGATGCTGCTGATAGCTGCAGCCAAAGATTGCGCCACGAGTACAATTAGAAAGTGGTTGCCCGCCAAGCGTTTGCCAACATTGACTTGCCAGTCTTTGAGGCTGCCGGAGATATCAAGCTTTTTGCAGTCGGACACAATGGGGAACGAATGCTTGGGCTGATCTCCAAACCAATACGTGGTCCCTCCCCAAACATACGCAGAGCAAGTTGCTTCACTGTCTTCAACGATATGTACTCCTGGACCACTGAGCAGGACCACATCATTTTTATGGGCCGTGCTGAGCATCTCCATGGATACGGCTTTCAGCAATTTGCGTTCAAGCAAATCGAAATGGCCAGCCTCGGCCAAAACAGCGGCAAGTTGCTTCATTTCACCTGTCGCCATCTCCGTAACAGGTATTTGAACCAGACGATTTCCTTGTCTTGTTTGGTGATAAAAAACGAGTTTACGTGCCTCATCGGTGCAAGTTTTCGTAATGCCAAGGATCTTGAACTCAGGTGGGGTTAAAGAGTGAATCACCTCCGTCAATAGATTGCTTTTGGGTTGGGGTTTCCGAACAATGGGGGGGGCTTTAGGAAACTTGTTTGAACGAAGTGCCATAGTTATGCCACCTCCTTCACGCCCAGGGCTGCACGCAATTCACCAACATTCCAAGCGGTTACTCGTTCGGAAAGTTTACGTGGGGCGGGAATTGTCTTTCCGGAGAGGCGCCAGACTGTGGCGGCGGAGACGCTATACAGCTGTTTTACTGTCGGCAAACGAACGTTTGCCGAGTCTGGCAAATCATCGAAATTGGCAAGCTCTGCTGAGACTTGGTTCTTCTGATACATCTTGAATCACCCTGCTTTCTGTTGAACACAAGGTGATTTTCCTGATCTCCAGTTAGCAGGTCGCCCGATATCGGGTTACTGAAAACTGATATCAGTTTTTCTCAATTTCGTTGGGAAGATATTTTTTCCATGCCTCATTGAAGTTGTTTCGCAAAATATCTTTATCTATCTTGAGTTCCGGATAATCTTTAGCGAGTTTTTCAAAATCTTCAACAACTTCAGCTTTCAGCCCACGGCGGAAATCGCCATAGCAAAGCTTCGATAGCCCGGCTATGATCTTCAGGAGAGAGCTTTTTTCTTTGGCATTGAGTGGTTTTTGATCATCTTCAGTCGCTAACTTTTTTTGAGACTTTTGAATATCGTCGAGTAGACCTCTTGCACGAGCATCATCAAACCAAGCAATTTTTGCTAGGTCACGATGTTTCATCCCCCAGTCGATGAATATCCTTGGGGAGTAGCTCTCGCGCTTTCTATTCGTTCGATCCCAAATTTCTTTCAAAAGTTTATACCTGAGATTTATTTCATTTATCTCAGGTTCGTATTCCGCGTTTGAGTAGCGACGGCCATCAAGCATTAGCAATTCGGTAGCACCATCTCCAAGGTCATACTCCAAAAAAACGCCTTGAAGAAAGTCAATTCCCTCTTCCACTGTCCAACGGTCCAGACGAAAAACATTACGTATTTTCAGATCGTCTGCTATAGAAGTGGCCTCAATCTGCCGCAAGTTATGCTCTTGCACGTCTGGAGAATTCATTTTTGGAGAGAATCAACTGGTTCCGCTTGATGCCAAGTGCAATCTTACGGAAAAATGGAAGAAAGATGCCTCTGCTGGCTGTAAGCGCATCAAGAGAGATACAATTATCGCCCGACAAGCTACAACTTTAGTCCATATAGCTCCTGATTACATATGTGCGCTTTCCTCAAGGAAGGGCGCAACTAAATTTGTGTAGCTCCGCGTGTAGCTATAAAACAATAGAAAAAATAAACAGTTATAAAACATATGCTTAACAACATCTTAAATCTTTCCTTCTGCAATCTCTGATGGTCGTGCGCAAGGTGCGCTGCCCGCAATGCGGGGGCGATTCGCTCTGGTCGCCGGACAATCCCTGGCGTCCCTTCTGTTCCGAACGCTGCAAGCAGATCGACCTCGGCGCTTGGGCCAGCGATGCTTACCGGATTCCGGTGCAGGAAGAGAATGGCGAACCGGGTAGCGAACTGCCCGAACCTACCAGCCGCGCATAAGCGCGATGCCGTGCGCGCCGTGGCTTTGGGCGTCGGCCAGCATTTCGGGCTGCATGCCGCCAAGCGCCAGTGCCGGTAGCGTGTTGCCAGCCAGGCGTGTAGCGAACTCCGGCCAGCCGATCCCGGGCGATTCCGGGTGGGTCGGCGTTGGCAGCACCGGGCCGAGCAAGGCGTAATCGAAATCCAGTTCGCCGGCGCGGGTAATTTCAGCTGCGCTGTGGCATGACGCGCCAACCCAGTTGAAATCGGGGCGTTCGGTACATTCCGCCAGCCGAGCGGCCGAGAGGTGTACGCCGTCGGCACCGACGCACCGGGCGATTTCCTCGTCGTCGTTGATCACGACCAAGGCACCGTGGCTGCGGGCAAGGCGGCTGACCGTTTCGGCAAACCACAGGCGCTGCGCCTTCGGCCAGCCCTTGTCGCGCACCTGGATCAGCCGCAGCCCGGCGTTCAGCGCTTCCTCAAGTCGCTCCAGCTGACGCTCGACACCCTCGATTTCGGCCATCGTGATCGCCATCGTCGTCGGTAGCGCCAAGGCTTTCAGGATCGGATCGTTGGCCGGCAGGATCGGTGCCACGTTCGCGGATTTGCCGCATTTTTGCCAGTCGACCGCAGCATGCTCGAGCGGGGCGGTGATGCCGATTTCGCCTTGCCAGGCAGTCACCCGCCAGAAATTGAGGCGCACCGTGGCATGCGGGTAGGTGAAAACGCGGGTCAGCCAAGGCGAGCAGACGGTGACGGTAATGCCCAACTCTTCATCCAATTCGCGGACGAGCGCCGCGCGCACCGTTTCGCCCGGCTCGACCTTGCCGCCGGGGAATTCCCAATAGCCGGCATAGACCTTGCCCTCCGGCCGCTGGGCAAGCAGGAATTCGCTGCCGTCCGCGCGCAGCATCACGGCGGCGGCGACTTCGACGATCTTGCTCACCGGGTTTTCTTTCGCGCTGGTTTTTGCTGCCCGGCGAGGTCGCGCGCGAATTGCCAGGCGACACGCCCGCTGCGCGAACCGCGCCCGAGCGCCCAGTTCAGCGCATCGCGTTCGCAGGCTGAAATTCGTTCCTCGCTGACGCCGAAATGGCGCAACCAGTGCTGGACAATGTTCAGGTAGTCGTCCTGGCTGAACGGATAAAAAGAAATCCACAGCCCGAAGCGTTCGGAGAGCGAAATTTTTTCCTCGATCGCCTCGCCCGGATGAATCTCGTCGTCGACGCGGGCGGTGTCGAGGTTCTCCGCGAAATACTCGGGCATCAGGTGGCGCCGGTTGGAGGTTGCGTAGATCAGCAGGTTGTCCGGTGGCGCTGCGACCGAGCCGTCGAGTACCGATTTGAGCGCCTTGTAGGCCGTTTCGCCGGCTTCGAACGAGAGATCGTCGCAAAAGATGATGAAGCGCTCGGGGCGGCCGTCGAGCAGGTCGACGATGTCTGCAAGGTCGACCAAGTCGTCCTTGTCGACCTCGATCAGACGCAAGCCCTTGCGGCAATATTCGTTGAGCACCGCCTTGACCAGCGATGATTTGCCCGAGCCGCGGCTGCCGGTCAGCAGCACGTTGTTGGCCGGCTGGCCGGCGACGAACTGCCGGGTGTTGGCGACGATGCGCGCCTTCTGGTCGTCGATGTTTTCCAGGTCGGCAAGGCGTATCGGGTGCGGATGGCGCACCGCCTGCAGCCAGCCGCGCCCGTTGCGCGTGCGCCAGCGAAAGGCGATGGCGCTTTGCCAGTCGGGTGGTGGCGGTGGCGCCGGCAGGCTGGCTTCAAATCGGCCGAGCACTTCTTCGGCGCGGCTTAACAGGCGTTCGAGTTGCTGGGTGTTGGGCATGATGGCTTTATACTTTGCGGCGAATTTGCGAACTCTATAGAAACACATGCGAAAAATCCAAGCCGCCGCGCTGTTTGCCACCCTGTTTTTGGCCGCCTGCGGCACCACGCCGCCCAGCGGCGAGCCGTCCGCTGGCTGCAAACCCTGCGCCGAATGCTCGCCGTGCCCGCCGCCGGCAGTTCCGAAACCGCCTCTGTCCGCACAACCGCCGTCACTTCCGGCGCCACCGGCTCCGGCCCCCGGGGCACCGCTGGCGCGCACCCTGAAAGCCGCAAAATGGGCCGATTTGCCGGGCTGGGCCGACGACGATCATGCCGCCGCCTGGCCGGCCTTTGTCGCCAGTTGTCGCGGCGTCGCCAGCAAACCCCACGGCCCGGGCTGGAAGCGTGTCTGCGATCTGGCGCGCACCACGGATGGCACTTCGGGGCACGATGCTCGCCGCTTTTTTGAAACCCATCTCAAGCCCTACGCCATTTTTGGCGACGGCAATCCCAATGGCCTGGTGACGGGCTACTACGAGCCGCTGTTACGCGGTAGTCGGGGGCGCGTCACCGGGTTCGAACAGCCGGTGCGTGGTGTTCCGGACGATTTGCTGACCATCGACCTGTCGGCGGTCTTTCCCGAATTGAAAGACAAGCGGGTGCGCGGCCGGCTGGAAGGGAACAAGGTTGTTCCTTACTGGACGCGGGGCGAAATTGCCGCGCGTGGCGACAAGATCCCGGCCCGCACGCTGCTTTACGTTGACGATGCGGTCGAACTCTTTTTCCTGCAAGTCCAGGGATCCGGGCGCGTCCTGATGACGGATGGTGCGACGGTACGCCTCAACTATGCCGACCAGAACGGTTATCCCTACCAATCCATCGGCAGGGTGCTGGTCGACCGGGGGGAATTGAGGCTCGAAGAGGCTTCGATGCAGGGCATCCAGGCCTGGGCGCGCGCCAATCCCGGGCGTCTCAACGAGTTGCTCAACGCCAATCCCAGCTATGTCTTCTTCCGTGAAGTGCCAAACAGCAAGGATGGTCCGATCGGTGCGTTGGGCGTGCCGCTGACCGCCGAGCGCAGTATTGCCATCGATCCGCGTTCGGTGCCGCTGGGGGTGCCGGTCTTCCTGGTGACGACGCGCCCGAATACGAACAAACCCCTGAACCGCCTGGTGATGGCGCAGGACACCGGTAGCGCGATCAAGGGTGCGGTGCGGGCGGATTATTTCTGGGGTTTCGGCAAGGAGGCCGGGGAACAGGCCGGGCGCATGAAGCAAAGCGGGCGCATGTGGCTGCTGTTGCCGCCAGAGGCGGTGCCAAAATAGGGCACTCGCGCCCTGTTTTGGGTTGTAATTGTTGATAAATGCACAATAAAGGTGCATATTTCACTATATTGGTGCGACTTAACGCACTGATTTGAAACAAAAAGCATGCACTGGAATGGTGCTTGCTTTCGCTTCCGGATTCTTCGATCCGGGGGTCTCATGGAAGCTGTTCAATCTGGCGGTAACGTCCTTTTCATTCTGCTGGGCGCCATCATGGTGCTCGCCATGCATGCCGGCTTCGCCTTTCTCGAAGTCGGCACAGTGCGCAAGAAAAACCAGGTCAATGCGCTGGTCAAGATATTGACCGATTTCGCGATGTCGACCGTTGCCTATTTCTTCATCGGCTACAGCGTTGCTTATGGCATCAGCTTCTTCTCCGGCGTCGATACCTTGATGGAGAAAAATGGCTACGAGCTGACCAAGTTCTTCTTTCTGCTGACGTTTGCCGCCGCCATCCCGGCCATCATATCGGGCGGCATCGCCGAGCGCGCCAAGTTTCATCCGCAACTGATCGCCACCTTCCTGCTCGTCGGTTTCGTCTATCCGTTTTTCGAGGGGATCGCCTGGAACCAGCACTTCGGCATCCAGGCTTGGTTGAAAGCCAGCTTTGGCGAAGAGTTCCACGATTTTGCCGGTTCCGTCGTCGTACACGCCATGGGCGGCTGGATTGCATTGCCGGCGGTGCTCCTGCTTGGCGCGCGCTATGGTCGTTACGGCAAGGATGGACGTATCTCCGCGCACCCGCCCTCGTCGATTCCCTTCCTTGCGCTCGGTGCCTGGATTCTTACAGTCGGCTGGTTTGGCTTCAACGTGATGAGCGCCCAGACGCTGGACAAGATTTCTGGTCTGGTCGCGCTCAATTCGCTGATGGCGATGGTCGGCGGCACGCTGGTTGCCCTTTTGCTCGGCAAGAACGACCCCGGCTTCGTGCACAACGGCCCGCTTGCTGGTCTGGTGGCGGTCTGCGCTGGCTCCGATTTGATGCACCCGATTGGTGCGCTGGCTGTCGGCAGTATTGCCGGCGGGTTGTTCGTGGTCATGTTCACGCTGACGCAGAATCGCTGGAAGATCGACGACGTGCTCGGCGTCTGGCCGCTGCATGGCCTGTGTGGCGCCTGGGGGGGCATCGCGGCGGGCATCTTCGGCAGCAAGGCGCTGGGCGGCGCGGGCGGGGTTGCCTTCATGCCGCAACTGATCATGACGGCGCTAGCCATCGTGGTGGCACTGGCTGGCGGCCTGCTGGTTTACGGGTCGCTGAAGGCTGTGTTCGGTCTGCGACTGGATCAGGAAGATGAATACCAGGGTGCAGACCTGGCCATCCACCGCATTACCGCAACACCGGAGCGTGAGCCGAACTGGTGATTGATGATCGCTATAAATAAAGTCTGCCAGAGTGTAATAACGTCGGTCGGACTAAGCTGGTGTCGGAGAAGATTAAAGCGCTGTACTTTTCTAACTGAGAAGCCTGGGTAATCCCGGGCTTCGTTTTGTACTGAAACGTTCTCTTCAAAGTATGGTCGCGTACCTACGATTAGCCCAATTTCCGGAAGATCGCACGATACAACTCACGCATTCGTTCCAGGCGTACGAGATCAGGCTGTTCAGGGCCATAGCGGTATTGTTCGAACAGCAGGGTCAGTTCGGTGGCTTCCGGGCGGATATGATCTCTGTAACAGGTGGCCTCCCGGAGAAACTCGCGCGTGTTGGCGTTAAATGCGCGTGGTGTTTCGGCGATGACAAAAAGGCGTTCCATGGCGCGGTAGAACTGCGTGGCACCGATGGTGCCGTTGCCATGCCGGGCTAAGATAACCAGGCGCAGGTAGTCGAAGCGCGTCCGTAGCCATGCCACGGCCTTGACCTCGCGCAATAGCAGAGCGGCAACGACCAGAAGGACAAGTAGTAACAGGACAAACAGACTGGCCATTACCGCTGTGCGGTTTTCTTCAAGCCATTCCTTGAGTAGCTTCCACAAGTCCCCAAGAGCCTGCTTGATCGGCGCCAGTGCTTCGCCGATGGCTTCGTCCAGGCTGGCCATCTGCATGATGGCGCCGGATTGCCATGCGGGCATGCCTGGGCGTTTCGCCGCCTCACGCATTTCGCCGGGGGTTGGCCAGCCGCGCCCCGGGGACACCTCGTACTCTTCTCCAGACCCTCCAGAACTCGCATTGCCGGCATCTCCTCCGTGTCCTTCACCGGCGCCAGGCACACCGCCCTGGCCTGCGTCTTCTCCGTTATGCCCTCTTGCATCATTTCCGCCACCGGATTGCCCTGGCTTTCCGTCTTCCTGGGGCTCCCCCAGAAAACCGATATTGGTCAACTGCCCATAACGCCATTCCAGACCGAGCCAGGTGAGTTGGGGTGTTGCCAGATACAGCAGGCCGCCAAGGCCAAGAATGATTGATGTGGCCGCCGCGATAGCCAAGCCCTGACCGGCGTGCGTGGCGCTGCCGAGACTGGCCTGACGAATGTCCTGCGCCCGCCGACTGATTTGTTCGGACACCATCGTGAACACGACAGCAATGATGTACGGGATCAGATAGAACAGCATCGTCCAGTCGGCACGGTAATGGGC
>Ga0209310_1000469_pt1 | contig 44739 bp, 66 predicted proteins | sample AD_UKC030_MetaG_FD_184415 | JGI IMG/M metagenome (GOLD analysis project Ga0209310, IMG submission 184415) | Active sludge microbial communities of municipal wastewater-treating anaerobic digesters from USA - AD_UKC030_MetaG (SPAdes) (version 2) | ecosystem: Engineered > Bioreactor > Anaerobic >...
CAGCGGATGTCAACGTTCTCGATCTCGGTGTGGTCGCAGTAGCGGTACACGACCTCGCCATTTTCCTCCCCTTGATCCACCTCAGAAGCATGTCACCTCCACGCAAAGATCATTGTTTGCTCGCCGCCGGGGTTCTCGCGCTCGAACACGTTCGGGTACAGCCCCGCCAGGCGCTGCATCAGCCGCCCCCGGTAGCCCGGGAAGTGGTTGTCCACCCAATGGTGATACTCCATCCCGATCTTGCGGATCTTGTCGAACAGGATGTCGTGCGCGCCGTCGAACAGCGCCACCTCGCCGCCTTCGCAGTCGATCTTGAGATAGTCCACCCGCGGCAGATGGCAGCTTTCGAGGATGCGGCCGAGCGTGGTGCCGATGACGGTGATGGGCACGTCGCCCCGGTTGAGGTCCACCACGGTGTGCCCGCCGAGGCAGCCGGTTCTGAACAGCACGATGGGGCCGGGCTGGTTCGAGATGGCCCGGTTCCACGTCTCCACCGGCAGATCGGCCACGTTGAGACGCAGCGCCTTGAAGCTGTGCAGGTCCGGCTCGAACGCCACGATGCGGGCCGCGCCGTTCTCGCACGCCCAACGTGACCAGACGCCGATGCTCGCGCCGATGTCCAGGCACACGTCGCCGTTGCGAATGCCGATACCGTTGGCCGTGTAGTTGCGCATCTCGTAAATCTCGCGCACCTGCTCGCTGGCGCCGTTTGGGCCGTCGTCAGTGTCCATCAGTACCGGTTCGGGGATCTCAGGCACATACAATTTCATCGCCCCTCCGTTTGTCCGTTTCAGTTTTCGCCCGGCTTGTCGGCCGGTGCCGCATCCGGCACATTGAATCCGCGATGTTGCACGAAGTCCTGCAGCGTGGTCTGCGAGTCGACGACGCCCAGCTCCTCGGCGCACACGTTGGCCAGCTCCAGCAGCTCCTGGTTGTGCCGCTGCAGCACGATATTGACCAGCATGTTCTGCGACTTGGTGAGTGATACTTTTGCCATGTCACTTCACCTTGTAGAGGTTGGTCGCGTGGCCCTGCGCGAACAGCGCCTTGAGCGCGGCGTGGGTGTTGTACACCCCGGCGATATCGGCCTCGGTCAGCCCCGCGTTGCCGCCCTGAAAATTCTCATCCGTGAGCGTGCCGGACAGGCCCAGCGCATCCCACTCGGAGCGTAGATTGTTGAGATCCTCGAAACCATCGAGAATCTTGCGAACAGCTTGCCTGACAAAATCAACGTGATCGGAAATTCTTCCCTGCGTTGCCATGTATCCCTCCTAGTTTAGTGCCGCCCACGTTGCCGGCGTGCCGGACGCGGTGCAACCATAGAATTTAGAATCTGCTGAATTGAACACGACCTCGGCGGTTGTGCCGTCCGTCGCATCCATGTCGCCGTCGTTGACCGTGCGAACGATCAGTCGGCCGGTACAAGTGATCGCGTCGGTATCCGCAGAGCCGAGCGTGGCGCCGCCATTAAGATCGAGAGTGCCGTCCAGTTGCAACGTGTCCGCGCTCTCGTCCCACAACATTTTCTTCCCGGCCGTCGCACCGTACAGTGTCACATCGTAGCCGGCGTCATCTGCTCCGACTGTTAGCGTCCCGTCAGCCGTCAGCGCAGCCCCGCTGCCAGTCGCCGCAATCGTCAGCCCCGTGCGGATTGCGGTGTCGTACACGGACAGGATGAGGTTCGCCTTGCGCGTGGCGTGGGTGGCATCCACCCATGTCCATGCAATTCGAGCCGCGTCCTGCGTGTCCGTGGTGCTGCTTTTGAGCGACATCAGGATGCCCGCGCCGAAATTAGCTAGTGGTGTGTTGCTGGTGTCGTGGCCGAGTTGCATCACGTTCTGGACGGTGTTTGTCAGCGCGGTGTTGAGGTAGCCGTAGATGGCTTTGCCTGAACCACGGCTTTCCGCATTAAATGCGTTGTTCGTGTCCGATGCGTGTGTTTGATATGCGTACAAAACAGGTCGGCCAGCGGCTACTCCGGTAGTATTTCGCTGGAACCAACCGCAAACGCTATTCGTCGATGTTCCTAGAACCGCGTATGAATTTGTTGATCTTGCATATACACCGTACCCGGAAGTCGATACGCCATACAAGCCTCCCGATGATCCCGATCCGTATGTTCCGTAACTGTTTTCACTGGTGCCAACAACTCCATATCCGTAGGTACTGGAACCATGTACGCCATATTGATACGCGCTGAATCCGGCTATGCCAATATAGTTTTCTGACCGTGCGTAAACCCCGTAACTGTTATAGCTACGAGCGTAGAACGCGGTATTGTTGGTGCTGTAAAAGTTCGCGCCGTAATTGTTGTCGCTAACGAAACTACCGGCATAATAGGTGCGGCCAGTTAGATAGAATCGCGGATAATACCCGTCCGATGCCGCAGCCCACGACGGCGTACTGCCAGAGCCGCCGGTAGTATAGTTTGCAGTCCCGGTGGCATCGTAGTACAGTTGGACATTGCCAGCAGCCGGGAGTGTCGTGAATTTCATGACAATCCAGTATGCCGTGCCGCTGGTGAGTGCCGCCGTTACTGACCAGTCCCGGTATCCAGCAGACGTTGTGATGTTCGGACAAAACAGCTTGGATTCGCCGGATGATATTCTGGCGTTCGGCAACCCGGCATTGTCGCTGTATATGTAGGCGACGATATATTTACCATAATCAGTTGCCAACGATGCAGATGATTTTAGATACAACTTTATTCCACGCACAGCATGGTCGCCGCTGGCGGTGAACTTGAACGCGAACCACAGATTACCAACCAAGTCCAACACCGACGCGCCGGTTGTGTTGGACTGCAACGTGCTGGCCGTCTGCGTGGCCGATACCGAGGCCGTCGTTTCCTGATCGCACGTCACGGCGTGGCTGTACCAGCCCGTGTTGTCCAGCATATCGCCGCTTTCGTCCCACAGCAGCCGCTTGCCGCTGGTCGCCCCGTACAACGTCACATCGTAGCCGGTATCGTCAACTCCAACAGTAACCGTGCCATTGTGTTGCATCGCGCCAGATACTGTAACTGTTGTAGCACCTGCGTCCTGCGACATGATGCTGTCGGCAAACGTCGGCGTGGCACCGACTAGGAACTTCGGGATGTAGTTGTCCGTGCCGCTGCCGAACAGCGTTGCCGCGCTCGACCACTGCGGCTCGTTCGCCCCCATGTTGAGCAGATAGCCAGCCGTACCAGCCGCAAGCCGCGTCCACTTCGGCGTCGCCCCCTGCCCGGTAATCAGATCGCCGCGCACAACCGTGTCGGCGGTTGAGTCCGTGTGTGTGGCCGAAAGCATTTCGTGGGTGAGCGTCATCGTCTGCCAGGTGCCCACGCCGTCAGCGTCCGACGTCAGCACCTTGCCGGCGCCTGCATCGGCCGGGATCTTCAGCGACGCGTCGACCTGCAGCGTGTCCGCGCTCTCATCCCACAGCAACTTCTTCCCGGCCGTCGCGCCGTACAGCGTGACATCGTACCCGGTATCGTCCACCCCCACCGTCACGGCCCCGTTTACCTGCGCCGCGCTGCCCAGGGTGATCAGCGCGCCGGTGTCCGTGATGTTCGAGTCGGCCACCGTCTGCACCGCCGTGAACTTGGCCACGGCGTTTGCGGTGCCGTTGCCGGTCATCAGGTCCGTAGTCGCCGCCAGGTTGCCGGCCGCGTTGTAGCGGTACAGCACCGGCAACTGGTCGTCGTCATACGCCACCCGGCAGTAGTCGGCGTCATCGTTGCCGCACTGCCAGTGCACGTTCTCGCTCAGGTTGAACGTGGTGTCCAGCGTATCGGCCTCAAGGCCGTCATAGTATTCGCCCGGGTCCACCTCGGCCGGGTTGCCCGAGGCGATGCGCTTCTCGATGAGGATGTTGTCTGTCAGCTTGGGCGTGGCAAGACGGCCCTTGCACTTGAAGTGCAGGCCGGTATAAATGCGTTCGTCGGTTGCGGCGATGGTTGTGTCCGTCGCCGTGAACAGCACGTCGCCCGTGGCCACCTTGGTGATGGTAAACACGTCGCCGTTCAAGTCGAACTGCAGCTCGTAGTAGTCCGTCGCGCTCGTCAGGTAGCCGGCCAGGTCGCCGGACTTCGCCAGTTCGGTGCGCGTGGTGCCCACGTAGCTGTACAGGTAGGCATAGATGTGGTCGTAGTCATACCGGCAGATGGCCAGCTCGTAGAACGTCTCCCCGGTGATACCGGTCAGGATCTCGGCCCGGGCGCGATAGATGACGCCGTAGTTCTGGTTGTCTCCGGCCGTGTCGAGCTTGCCGAATACGGCCTTCACCGTCCACCGGCCGCCGAACCGCGTGAGCTGGATGCCGCTGGCGGTCGAAAACACGTTGAACGAGTTGGGGTTGTCGCCCCTGGTGCAGACGTATTTCAGCCCGCCGGTGTACACGTAAATGCCGTATTCGCCGGACACCTTGACGAGACCGGGGTAGTCCACAAAACCAGAGCCGGGATCCACATAGGCGTCGATGTCGTCATCCCAGATCGTCTGCACATCCGAAAAGTCCGGCGGCGCCTCGCCATAGGCCGTCCACGCCGAGCGCCGGCCGTCACGCACCGAGCGGGCGAACAGGTAGCACGCCGCAGCAACTGGCACCTGGAACTGGCCGGCCGAGTTGTACATGATGTTCGCCACGTCGGGCACGTTGGCCTCGGTGTTCCAGCTCAACTCGAACCCGTCCACGTCCTCGGTGCACGCCACCACGACCGTGATCACGCCCGAGCCGGCCGTCACCGACACGAAATACGGCTGCGCCGGATCCGGCAGCGCGGGCACACCGCTCACGTACACATAGCCAAGCCGCGACGGCGACAGGTCCGGACGCTCGTAGTCCAGATCGGCGAACCCGAGCCCGCCCGTAACATTGACCGTGATGCGGTTGCCGCCGCGGATCAACATCAGCTAATGCTCCACTCGTTCGTCACCCAGCCGGCCGAGGCGGTATAGTTCAGTTTCAGCGCAAACCCGCCGTCGTTCCCGTCCAGCACCTTGGCCACCAGGTAGTCGTATCCGTCGGCCACGCTCGGCGTCCAACTGCCGTCGGCCACGTCGAACTGATAGGCTTCGCCGGCGGCGATGGCCGTCTCGATGGTGTCCTTGCGGATGATGTAGATGGTGGCATCGTCCGGGTTGCCGTTGGTCGTGCTCCGGTTGGCCGTGGCGCTGTAGTCGGCCTCCTGGATGCCGTACCAGCAGTCGTCCAGGTGCCAGCGCAGCGCGGCCGAATAGTCCAGCCGCATCGACCACATGTACCCGGACTCGGCCTCCGTGCTGTACGTCATGTCGCCCACGCTCACGCCGTCATAGAGCACCGTGCACTTATCCAGATAGATCCGCAGTTCCAGTTTGTGGTACGTGGTGCTCTCGGTCACCGTGGCGATCTCCAGCTCGTCATCGTACACGTCCTCGAGCAGATACAGCGTGTAGGTGCTGCCCGAACGCTTCACCCGCACGTTCAGATCCAGCGTCATGGCGTCGCTGGCATTGGTGATCACGATCCGGATGATGGCGTCGCTGGCGCCGTCGGTCAGATCCAGCGTCTCGAACGCCAGATACCCGAACCAGCGCGCCGGGTACGTGCGGGCATCGTCGGAGGCGGTGATGCTGCCCGCCCACCGAGCACGGTTGAAACTGAAAACGCCGTAAGCGCTGGTCTGTGCGTCGTTCAGTCCGATGGCGGTGCGGCTGCCGTATGTGTGCGACTCGATGTACGTCTGGCCGTACCCGCCTGAGAACTGCGATGCGGTGAACCGCTGCCCGTTGATGTGCAACATCGCCCTAGCCCTCCACCCAGTAAATGCCGTAGTCGCTCACGCCCACCATGTTCTCGGCGATCACCCCCACGGCGTAGTATCCAACCGTGTTGACGGCCACCTGGGCCATCGTGGCGCTCGGCGGCGCCTCCACCTCGATGTAGTTGGTGAGCGAATACGTGCCGTCGCCATCATCCACGTAGGCGTCCGGCGACACGCGCACGCGGTAGCGCTTCGGGGCGTTCCATCCGCTGGCCGGCTCGGTCCAGCGCACCACGATCTGCACCCCGTCGGCCTGCGCCGTCACGTTGCTGGGTGCGGCTGGCGCCGTGGCGTCCGTCACACCCACCAGGTGCAGCAGCGTGTTGGCCTCGGTGCCGACGTCTGTGGCGATCACGCCCGCGCTGATACTGGCCTCGGTCAAAAAGTACGCCCGCAGGTAGTACGTCCCGCCCAGGTCCACCGTGATGGTCACGTCGTACTTGTTCTCGGCCAGGTTCAAATGCGCATCCGTGAGCGACACGTTGACGTTGTAGGCGCAGCTCAAGTACCACAGCGACCAGACGGCCCAATCGTAGGTGCCCTGCATCCGCGGCATGTAGCCGTTCAGATTCACCCGGGACCAGCTCTGGCTGTTCCAGGTGATTCCGGTGTCCACGCTCAAGATGTACCGGCCCATCATCTCGCCGTCGGGGTCGTACATCACAAAGAGCTTGCCGGCGGCGGCGCTCATGTCGTAAGTGCTCGGCACCAGGATGGTGCTGCCGAACGACTTCTCCAGGTAGGCGTCGCTCACGCCCTCGGGGCTCATAACGGGCTCGGGGAACGGCGTGGTGGCGTTGAGCTGGATGTGCAGCACCTGCGGCTTGTCGCCGAGCGTGTCGTCACGCGGAATCTTCACGCGGATCTGGTTTTGCGACAGCGAGGCGTCGGTCAGGTAGTCGTAGGCGCGCACATAGGGGATGGACTGCACGTGGCCCACCACGCCCACGTCCACGTATGGCGCGTTCCACTTGAGCTTGTAGATGCCAGTCCCGGTTGCCGTGGCCTCGGCGGTCGTGCCGAACTTCGGATCGCGGTTGGTGCCGTTATTGGATACCGTGATGTCATTGTCGCCGGCAAAACCGTAAACCTGGAGCACTTCCTGCATGTCCACGTAGGGGATGGTCAGGAAGTCGCCGGGCGTCACGTTGAGCGCCGACAGGTCGGCCACCGTGATGATGTAGTCGGTGGCCGTCAGCTCCTCGTCGATGGTGGTGGCATTGTCCGTGTCCGGCATGTACCGCGGCACCGGCATCTCAGGCCGGCCGAAGGCGCTCTGTGCCACCGCGAACACGCGCATGGTGGCATAGCGTTTCGGCAGCACGCGCAGATATGTGGCCGCCGGGCGAAGCACACCCTGCGGCGTCCACAGGTCGAAGTGCTCCAGCGGATCATCCGAGTTGCCGGCAAACAAAAACACCTTGGCCGGAGCCGGGTGTGGAATGGCCGCCTCCGTCCACGTCCACGTCACCGTCACCAGCACGTTCTTTTCGTCTATTTCGGTCACCGTTGCCGCCAGATCGGTGACGTTTACAGGCTCCAAATTCGGGTTGGTGGCCGAAAACGGCGTGTCGTAGTCGATGCCGTCCAGATCGAACAGCCCGGTGTCCCACTTCACCAGCCCCAGCTCGCGGTTGCCCAGGTTATTGAGCCGCTTGATGCTCCAGATCAGGTAGTTGGTAGCGGTGTACCCGCTGATGGTGGAAGCGTCCACGCTGATGATGTCGCCCGGTTGCAGGTGCATGGCCTGGTTGGTGAGCTGGATCTTCAGCGCGCCATCCTGCCGCCGGATGATCTTGGCCAGGTTCATGTGCCAGGCGCCGACGGCCTTTGCCTGCGCGATGCTGGTGATGCCGCCGATCTTGAGCGACATCGACTTCTTTTTGCCGCCCACGCTGGCGATGTGGTCCTCGTCGCTGAACGATACCGGCACGTCCTGGTAGTCGTATTCGGCCGCCGTGACGTTGAACGTCAGGTAATTGGCGTCACGATCATGCGGTCCAGAGGTCCAAAACCTGGTCGAGTGAGCGATGATGTCGCTCTCGTCGTAGGCGTCGCCGGTGGCCGTGAAGTCGCTCTGAATCACCTTGAGGCCGATCTTGCCGTTGGCGTACACCGGGTACGAGCGCGTCGAGTCGCACAAGAGCTGCACGGCATCGGCCAGGCTCATCGTGCTCTCAAAAAAATGGTTGAACGTGAACGACTCCTCATCGAACGCGGCTGCGGCAGCAACCATCGTCGGGAAGTCGATGTCGGTCAGGGCCAGCCCGGCGCCGTAGATGTCGTTGGTCAGCATGTCCACGAATATCCACGCCGGGTTCGCCGTCCACTCAGTGCTCGTCACGTTGCCGTCGGCGTCGTAGATGGGCAGCCGCCGGCCCTTCATGTACGCGACGATATCCGGCATCCCCTCTTCGGTCTGCACGTCGGACGGGAACGCCCCGGCGAAATACGCCAGGCGGCTGTACGTCTGCCCGTTGGTTTCATCGGCTTCAACGGTTGGCGTGCGGGTAGGCTCGTTCGCCCAGAGGTAGCTGTACTCCTGCTCGTCCCAGCCGTCGCCGTAGGCGTCCATCGCGTCAATGCCGTCCAGACCGCGCCGAAACCCATACGAGTGGTACGGGCGCCCGTTGATGATGATGGCCGGGCCGCCGCCCTCGCTGGACGTGTCGCCGTAGTGCGCCGGCGGCGGCACCGGCCCTTCCACGGGCCCGACGCCGACGGCCGCGAAAAATACCGCATGAGCGCCCGGGTCGCGCACGTACAGCGGCGTGGCCTGCACCCGCGTCTGGCCGTAGCACACGCCCCACGGGCTGCCGAATATGCCGTTATTGCCCTGCGCCTGCCAGCGGTTGGTGATCTTCTGGCTGATGAACCAGAACACCTTTTGCCGGTAGAAGTAACTGCCCTCCCGAGGGAAGAACTTCAGCCCGGCGAAACGCCAGGCCATGCCGCGGCGCACGCAGGCGTCGTGGGAGCCGTCGCATGTGTCGTAGGTGATCTGCGTTCCGGCGATGTGCGCGGCCTTGGTCGTGCCCAGCGCCCCGCGGGTCACGGCGCACGTGCCGCCCTCAACGTCCACCGTGCCAACCAGCATGATCTCGTCGCCGACGGTGATGTACTCGCCGGCGGCCACGCCGGCCGTGTCCGTCACCGGCAGCGTGGTGGCGCTGTCGTCAATGCCCGGCACGTCCACCCGCACATCGCGGCCCGTGGTGGGCGCGTCATACGTGCAGCGGGCGGCGTCGGCAAACAGCCCCTTCTGCTGCCACTGGCAGATCGGCGAGTAGAGCAAATTATTGAACTTCTCGGTGACGTTGTTCAGCACCTGGGTGCTGGTGAGCGTGATGGTCTTGCGCGACAGATCCTTCGGCATGTCCAGCTTGCCGGTGAAAATGCACACGCGATCCGTCAGCCCGGCGAACGTCTCGTAGATCTGGACGGTGGTCTCCTGCACCTCGGGCGCTGTGTACGTGTTGAACAGGTCCGTCCAGCTCTTGTCGGCGTTCTGCACCGTGAACGATGCGTTGTCAAATTTCGGGTTGAGCGTCCATTCGATGGACACGTCGCCGACCAGCTCGGCGGTGTACGTCTCGCCGTCGAATGTGTGTCCGACGCTGCCGATCCGCTTCACGTAGGCGTCCGTGAACGTCAGGACGATCTGCGTGATCGGGGAGTTAGACCCCTTGTTTTTTTCGGTTGTCAGTGCGGCGGCCAGCGTCAATGCCATGCTATGGCTGTTCCTCCAGCACCACCTCGTAACTGCGCCGGCGGTTGCCGTACCCGCCCCGGACCACCGGGTCCACCCGCTTCATGGACGTGCAGCGCACCGTGTGGCTGGTGAGGCTCTCCGGATGCGTGAACGTGTCGGTGCTGTAGTTGCCCTTGACGGACACGTACCACGCATCGAGCAGCACCTGGTGGGCCTCGGTGAGCAGGGTGTACGTCAGCCGCCACGTGAGCAGCAGCTTGTCCTTGCGCAGGTAGGTATAGGTGGTGCCGTCCTCGGCCTCGACGGTCTCGACGATGTACCGGCGGTTCACTTCGTCAATGGTATTCGGCGCGGGTGTGGTCGGGTATGCCATCGTCGCCCCCTCACATGTTCATGTGGTCGCGCACCGGATGGTTCAGCCGGGCGGCGTTCACCACGGCGCCGGCCACGGCATCGGAGTTGCCGGGCTTGGCCAGGTAGTCGTTGAACGACGCGGCATCCAGCGCGTTGATGTTGACAACGGTTGTGCCGCTGCCGCCGGGCGTGCCGAGCGTGTAGTTGACTGGCTGCGGCGCGGTTGTCGCCATGTCGTTGCCGTAATAACTGCCACTGACACCACCGGCATAACCGCCACCATACCCGCCGCCGCCTCCACCGCCCAGCATCGCACCGAATGCCACCAGGGCACCGCCGGCCGCGATCTGCGCCATGCCCTTGGCGATGCCGGCGGCGTTCGGCGGGAACAGACTCAGGGCCACCGTTCCAATACCCCACTTGATGACGAGCTGGCCGAACATCTGCACCAGTTGACCGAACATCTGGCCGATGGCCTTCAGCATCTTTTTGCCGCCGCCCTGTATGCCGGCGATAATTGCGTTTGAGAACATCCCAGCAACGGTGTCCTGCCAGTTTTTGCTGATCTCTGCCCATGCGCCTGTGAAGGCCGAGCCGAATGTCTCGATGGGACCGACATCCACTTCGGCCACGGCGTTGATGTACTGCTGCAGGGTTTCGCCCATCGACTCGATGCCGGGGAACAGCAGGCTCAAAAAGTCGGTGTAGCCGGCGCCCGTCATCCGGGCGAACTCCGGCGCCAGGCCGGGCCCGAGGCCGCCCAGGTTGCTGAACTGCCGTTGGATCGCCCCACCGATGCCGCCAATGGCGCCACCGATGGTTTTATACGTGCCGCCGGTTGGCGCGGCCACGGCGTGGCCCAGTCCGGCCATCGCCAGCGTCGGCGACAGCCGCATCAGCGCGCCGATCAACTCCCAGATCTGCTGGCCGGACAGCGCCGCCATGTCGCCGGCCTTTTTGGCGTCATTGGCAATATTGCGGAACGGCTTGCCGGGGTCAGTCTTGATCAGGCCCATCACGCTATCGGCCACTCTATTGATGGCACCGGCTAGCCGCTCATTTTTTGCCGCGGCTGTTTCGGACTCTTTGCTGAACCCCCAAATCTTGAACAGCGACTCTTGTAGGAACTTGAGGTTGTCCAGCGCGTCCATGCTGCGCTTGTCAACCGCATCGGCCCAGCGCTGGAATGTACCGTCAGACATCCCGAACGTCTCGTCGATCACCTCGGCGGCGCGCAGCAGCCATTCGAGCATTTCGGCAATAGATCCATAGACGACGGTGAACGCGCCGGATACCGCCAGCGGTATCGTGCCGAGTATTTGACCGAGCAGCTTGACCGGCTCCGTGCTGTTGGTTGCCGACTTGCCAACCATGTCGATGCTCTTGGCAACGCCCTCAAAGCCCAGCCGCACGCTGTTCAAAAAACTTGGGCCGGCCTGCTTCCAAACCTCAATTATCCGCTCCAGAAACCTGTTCAGCGCCGGGATCAGCTCTTTGGCTATCGCCAGCCCGACGCCCTGCGCGAGCTTGCCCATGCGGCCGATGTTGTCATTGAATTTTTCGGCGTCTTGCGCGAACTGCTTCCCGATGACCAGGCCGAACGCCTCGGCCTCCTTCCGTGCCGCCTCGAGGCCCGCCCGGCCCTGGTTCAGCATCGGGATCATGTCGGTGCCAGACCGGCCCAACAGTTGCATGGCCAGCGCCGTTTTCTGCGCCCCATCCGGCATCGTCTGGAACTTGTCCGCGATCTCGCCGAGCAGGGTGTTATTGTCTTTCAGCGTGCCGTCGGTGTTGCGGATCTCGATGCCGAGCATTGAGAACGCAGCCTTCGCCTCTTTGCTGCCGGTGGCCGCCTCGAGCGTCACCCGACTCAGGTTTCTGATCCCGGTGGTCAGACCAGTCATCGACGTGCCGCTCAAGTCGGCCATGTACTTGAGGCTGGACAGCTCGCGCACCGAAATGCCGATCTTCTGGCTTGTCTTGTACATCTCGTCGCCAAAGTTTGCGGCATCCTTTATCGCCGCGGCCAGCGACCACCCGCCCACGGCGGCGGCGATGGCCGGGCCGAACGACTTCAGGGCGGCCAGGATGGTACTGCCCGCGCTCTGCGTGTCCTTCGCCAGCGAGGACGAGTCGCCGCGGATCTCGATGAATGCCTTGCCGATCTTGGGCGCGTCTGTCATCGTCTATCCCCCGAAGTGGCTTCGCATGTCGGCCCGCAGGGCGTCCAACGACAGCTCCGGCTGCACTACCGTCTCGCCGGCGATCATCGACTGGATCTGCCGAAACACGTCCTCACGGTCATGCGTTTCGGTCATGTACGGCAGGCACGTGATCTTCGCCATCAGCATCATCTCCATGCCCAGCAGCTTTTCGGCGTGTCGGCTGAACCGCTGGAACTCGCCCGGCGTCAAGGCCCGGATCTGTGGCAGCGTCCACCCGTACATCCGCGCCATGAGCGCCATCGCCAGTTCCAGCCCGATCAGTTTTTTCCGGGCTGCTCCACCATCGCGCCGCGGATCACGTCCATGAGCTGCCGGATCTGGCCGTAACTCAGCCGCTGAAACACCGCCTCCGGGATGTCGGTGGCGTCCAGGATGAGCGCCTTCGTCTCGTCCATCGTGGCCATGATGGCGTCCGGGTTGTTTTCGCCTCCGAGCTGCGCCGCCTGGTCAGACAGCTTGACAGCCCGGTACATCGCCCCGAACGTGCCCCGGACGTGGTACACGGCCTCCCCAATTTTCACGGCCACCGCGTCATCAGCGATCTCGATCATGGTGCCCCCCTCAAGGATGCGCGACTAGCTCGCGGTTTCATCGCCGAAATACATGCACCGGTTGCTGTTGCTGGTGTCAGGGAAGCCGATGAACTCGACCTCGTAGGTGCTCTGTTCGGCCCCGTAGCTGATGGTGAACTTGCCGGTGGGCGCCGCCTTCGGAAACGTCACCCAGTCGGCCGGGTCGGTGGACGCCGCGCCGCTCTCGAACCGTTTCAGAACCAGTTCTTTCGCCTTGCCGAGCAGCGACGTGCCGAGCGCCGGACGCGCCTCGATACGGCCGTTGCCGCCCGCGGTGTACGTCGCCATCGGCATCATCGCCGAGAGCGTGGCAAACGCATGGTCGGTCACGGGCACGCGCACGCGGCAGACCTTTATGCCGTTGCTGATCATATCAACGGGCATCGTGCCGTGGTCGTTGTCCTTGACCTCGATGTACTCCCACTCCAAGTCAATGGTGATCTTGCCGTTTTGCACCAGCGTGAGGTTGGTGCTGTCCGGATCCCAGATCGCGGCATACGGCTGGGCAACATAGGTTGTGGCCATAGTCTCCTCCTATACTTCGCAACAATTCATTCCCCTGTTGGTTGCGGGAGCCGGAGTCGAACCGGCCGTCGCAGGGTTATGGGCCCCGCTTGCGCAACCGGCGCCTCCCGCGTCATGCAAAGAGCGCCCTCGTCACCCCTCCCTGATGGTGACGAGGTAATCATCCGCGACGTGGGCGATGTCCCCGTCAATGCCCACCACGCGGCTCGCGGCCTTGACGATCCAGTAGTTGGTCCACCCGGTCACGCTGATGCTGGTCCAATGCAGCACCTGCTCCACCAGCAGCGAGACGGCCTGCGCGTTCAGCACGTCGCGGTCATCGTCGAATATGCTGATCTGCCACAACTGCTGTCTGATGTCGTTCTCGTTCACCGTGTCGGAGATGAACCCGATGTTGATGCGCGGGTACGTGCTCGACGTGCCCGGCCGCCAGATGTTGTAGATCCGCGTGCCCACGGCCGCCGCCACGCCTGCGTTGTTCAATAGGGCGTTGCGGATGGCGATGTAGATGTTGTCGTAGTCGGACGCCATCAGCGCAACCTCCCGCGGGCCTTCAAGTGCCGCGCCGCCTTGTACGCCAGGTTGTTATTACCGTGATAGCGATAGATCACTGTGCGCCACAGCGGGCGCGGCTTCATCCGGCTGGTGCCGAACTCGAGGAACGGCGCGTAGTCCACCGGGGTGCCGATCAGCGCCCGCGGCTCGCCCGGCATCATCACCATGTCCAGGTTGGCCCGCAGGCGCCCCGTGTCCACCGCCGGTGGCTGGCCGGGTGCCGACGCCACGTGCACGATGTCACCGTTGACGCCCTTCGGATACTCGTTACCCTTGGCCGGCTCGCCGTACTCGCCGCCGCCTCCGGTAAAGCTACCCTTGGCGTCGGCCACGATAATCTGCGCGGCGCTCTCCACCATGTCCCTGGCCGTAGCTTCGCCGAGCCGCTTGATGGCGGGATCATCCAGCACAATGCGTGCGCCGATCACGTCATAAGGCATCGAGCACCACCGTCTGGAACCGCATGTCGTTATCCTCAACAGAGATCACGGTAAAATACCGCGTCCCCACCAGTACCCTGTCGTTCTCCTGGATGTCGTGGGCGCAGTCGGCGATGAGCCGCCATGTGCCCGTCACCCGGCCCCGGTCATCCCGCCAGCCGAACGCCTCCCCCTTGTTGAAGCACAGCCCCAGGCCGTCCGTCACCACAGCCGCCTCGGTGTATGTCACCTCGCCCGTCGTGCCAGTCGTGGCCGTCTTGCGGTACACCGTGAAGCTGTCGCGGAATCGTCGGCTCACAGGCAGATCACCCCCGTGTATTTCAGCCAAATTGACCGGATACGGTGGTCCCGGGTGATCTTCCCCCAATCGAATGTTTGGCTCACCCCGCCAATGGATACCGACTTTTCCTCCCGGTCAAAGTGCGCCGTCAGCGCATCCAGGCAGATCAGCTTCACCATGTGCACGAAATCGTCCGGAGCGTTCGCGGCCGCCTGCCAGCCCCACGTCCCCGTCACCGTAATGTTGTCGTAATCCTCGCGGAACGTCTGGTCCTTGTAGCGCAGCGCGTAACCTCGGTTCAGCACGTCAGTGGTGGCGATGGTGCTGCCGTCGTCGTCGATGGCCGTCAGGTTGGCACACCACCGGCCCAGGTACAGCGTGTCACCGCCGCTGCCGTCGTAGTCGTGCGACGTGCCAGCCGCCTCATACGTCCAGTCGAGGCAGTTGGCCGCCACGTAATCCTCCACGCCCGTGATGAGGCTGGTCAGGCTGGCCCGCTCGGTGGACGTGAACGTGCGCCGGCTCAACGCCTCGAGGTCCGCGTAGGTGACAAGCGCACATCGGCTCATTTCAGTACCTCGAGCAGCAGGTTCGTGTCCTCGATATAGCTGCGGTTGGCGATCTTGAAACCAAGGTCGCGGATGAACTCAACCAGCTCTTTTTCGGGCCAGCAGAACTGATGCGTGTTTCCGGCGTAATCGTTGCCGCCGTACCACCGGAGCGCCGTATTCCATTCGTCATGGCTCTTGGCCCACTTGATGAGCAGGCCGATCACCGGCGTCTTGATGGTGCAGCGGCCGCCAGGCTTCAGCAATGCGTAACAGTCCTCGAGCAGCTTCTTGGCGTCGTCCAGCCGAAAATGCTCCAGCACGTCCGACAGCATGATCTCATCCACGGAGCCATCCCGGGCGATGTTGGCCCGGACGTGCCGGATGTCATGCCGCACGAAAATGGCGCTGTCTGGCGCCACCTTGCGGTTGTCAATGTTCATCCATTCTGGGTGATCGATCATCTTGTCGCCGCAGCCCAGGTTCAGTCGTAACATTGTCATCGCCCCCTCCTACGCCTTGGCAACTTCACCGGATGCGCCGGGTCGGGCACCGCCGCCAGGATCCTGTCTACGCTGTCTTTCGGGTAGCACGTCTTGCGCATCTGGTAGTCGTACTGGCACTGATGGCAGTAGAGCATGATGCACGGACGATCACAGAGCTGCACCGGCGTGATGTTGGGGTAGTACTTGCAATATGTGGCGCCGTCGTTGATGTTAAAAATGCCCGCGCCGGGCGTGCCCATGATGCCCGTGGCGTGCAGGAACGCCGAGTCCACCGTCACCACGTGATCGGCCGCGCCCACCATCGCCAGCAGCTCGCGGTTGTTCTGCGCATACAGCGGCGGGACCGGCTCGCGCTCCATGAAGTATTTCTTGTTACCGGCCAGGAACACGTTCCATCCTAGTTGCACCAATCGGGAGCGCAGCTCGTCGTAGAACGGATAATCCTTGGCATCCAGCGCGCTCATGGGCGCCAGCAGCAGCGGGTTGGCCGCGTTGCCGAAGAACTTGCCCCGGGCCCGCTTCACTTCGCCGGGGTGGATGTTGATGCACGACGTCGGCTTGTCGAAGCCGTACACGCCCACCCAGTTGCCCCACACGTCAAGCCGGTTGCGCCACAGCAGGCCGGCGCGGTCGAAGTCGAAATTCTTGAACGTGGCCTCCCAAATATGGCAGGGCGTGCTCACGTCCTCCACCACGTCATATTGTTCCGTGACCTCGTTGGCGATCACCCCGCCGCGGATGAAATTGTAGTCTTTGAATATGTCGTCGTACTCGAGGAAGTGCAGCCAGTCCACGCCTTCAAACAGGTCGCGGTAGCGGCGCGGGTTGGCGAACGTCAGCGGGTTGTCGGGGAACCGCTCATGGATGGCCTGCAGCAGATACGAGCAGATCAGGATGTCGCCCAGGCCGCCGTACTTGCGGATGATCAGGATCTTCTGCCCGGGCTGGATGTCCCACAGGCTGGACTTGTCGTGAAAGTACACGTTGGGGTCATACGGCCGGATGCCCATGTCGTGGCGCAGGCGTTGCATGTCGTCCACGAATGGCCGCACGTTGCCGGTATCCTGCGTCGGGTGCGCCAGGCCCAGGCCCACGAACAGCGACGCGTGCTCCACCGGCAGACGGATGACCTCACCCGGCATGTATTCGGGATCGTTGCCGGCCACCTTGAATGGACGGTCAACCTGTACGATCATCCCCGGCGCCTCCGGCTGGTGCCCTTGCGCCGCGTGCCCTTCAGGTGCATCGCCTTGTCCGGCGCATCCTCGACAACCGGAATGGGCTCGGGCTCGGTAACGGGATCAGGCACCGGCGTATCGTCCAGAAACCTCACCGCCAGACCGTGGCCAATGGCCCGATCCGCGATCTCAGCCGGCACCGCACGGATGCCCGGCTCCAGGTTGTACTCGTCGGCGCCGCAGTGGATGATGCACGGCCGCAGAACTTGAATCATGGCCATAATCTCGCGTTCCTCCCTCCGTCGGTTTTAAAAAGGGGGCGGGGTCCGTTATGCCCCGCCCCCGCGTCAGCCTAAGTCACGGGTACGGTCAGCTCACGCGCCTCAGTGGTGCACGGCGGTGAGGTAGTCGATGGCGGCCTCGTCGCGCAGCTTGCCGTCGTTGTAGCAGACGCTCTTGACGTACACGCTGTCGTTCTTGAAGGCATCGCCGGCCTGGTCGCTCATCTCGAACGCGATCTGCTTCAGATCGCCGATCAGGTACGCCTTCCAGTCGCCGAAGTAGATTTCGGTGGTGGTGGCGCCGGAGATGCTGATGTTGGCCAGGATGGTTTCGTTGAGGAACACCGGGTATCCGTTCAAAAGCTGCGGCCGGCCCTCGGCGGCGCGGGTCCAGATGGGCTGGCCCGTGCTGTCCTTGAGCTTGGTGGCGAGCTTCATCGCCGCGGTGCTCATCATGTACGCCCCGAACTGGCGGTACTTGCTGTCGGGGGTGAACTCGAGGTTGACCAGATCGGCATACGCTAGGGTCAGGCCGGTTTCAAGGGTCACGGCGGTGACTTTGGAGTAGGCCGTATGGTTGGCGAAGCCGCTGGGCTGGTTGGTGCCGCTGCCGTTGGTCATGTAGTACAGCTCGGTGTACCCGATGCCGTCGGCGAACGCGGTGGCCAGGTAGTCGGTCAGGTCAACGCCGCCGGCGTAGAACAGCTTCTTGTCCACCTCGTCCCACACGATCAGCTTGTGCGGGTCGATGGTGACGTTGCCGGAGACGATGGCCGACTGGCCGGCCGGCGCCGTGGTGCTGGCGGTGTAGTACGACGTGGCGCGGGTGGTGGACGTCGGGAACGTGACCTTGCCGGCCACCGGAACGACGGTGGCCACCTGGCGCAGCACGTTGTAGTTGCCCACGCGCATCCAGATCTCTTTCTCGAAACCGGTGGGCATGAACTCGGCGCCCGACGTAGCCGAGGCCGAGCTGATGGTTTTCTGCCGCTCGGCGGTGGGCTCGAACTCGGCCAGCTTCGCGGCGGTGTCGCGCCAATCGGCGGTCTTGCCGTAGCCGTGATCGAACATGCCCTTGAACCAGTCGGTGACGAGCCGGCGGTACTCACCGGACTGCATCAGCCCGCTGGTGAACCGCGGGTCGAACGACTTCTCCTCGATGGCCTTGATCCGGCTCACCGACTTGGCCCGCTCTTCGCGGATCAGCTCGTCGGCGTCCACGGTCTGGCCGCTGCGCGGATCCCGCGCCTGCAGCTTGTCGCCGTTGGCCTTGGCTTTCTCCTGCCATGCCTCCAGCGTGCTCATCACCACGCCGCTGATGTGATCGTCCAGCTCCTGCTTGTTCTTGAAAACCGTTTCGCTCATGGTATTGAATCCTCCCTGTTTGCTTTGCAACACGCTCATCTATCTGTCATTCCAGCAGATGCCGGATCGCCGCACGCCCCGACAGGTAATCCTCATCAGCCGACTTGGCCGCTTCCCATTCGGCCATGATCTCGGTGAGCTTGCGGCCCACCGTCTCGGCGATGTCCTGCTCGGTGACGTGGAAGCCCTCAGGCACTTCGTCGCCCACCAGGCTATCCAAGGTGATGCCGCCGTCATCAGTTTTTCTCTCCTCCCCGACCTCTGCGGCCGGGGTGCCTTGGGCGGTCTCAGCCTGGACAGACTTGGCGGGCGTGGCGTCCGTCATGCCGGTATCCAGACCCTTTTCGTCGTCGTCGTCATCATCCTCGTCGTCGTCATCGCAGCCGTCGGCCAACTTGGCCAGCAGCGCGTCCAGGTCGTCATAGCAGCTCTTTAGTGCCGCCTTGATGCCGGCCAGCCGGCCCCGGGTGCGCTTGATCAATGTGGAAAGAGATACCCCGGCGTTTTCACCGTCACCCGGCGCCGGGGTATTGGCCGGCGCTTCTGCGGACTCGGCCTTGGTTTCAGGCTTATTCTCGGGCGTGTCCATCGCGGCCTGCAGCCCCTTGATCCACTGCCGCACCGGCCCCTCACAGGCCGACCGCACACGCAACGCCTCCGGGTTGCTCGGGATCGTCACCGCCGACAGCTCCAGCAGCTCCCACTTCGTGAACTTGTAGGTGTAGCCATCCTCGTCCGGCTTGCCCGTCTCCCACTCCTTCGGGATGAACCGGATGCTCACCGCCCGCATGAAGCCGGCGTCGTAGTACGCCTTGATCATCGCCGCGAACGGGTTGATGGCGTCGGCCCACTCGACCTCGGCCTCCCAGCCCGCCCCCGTGCGCGTCAGCGACACGATGCGGCCCATCGGCGGCGCATAGCTGTCATGGCCGTACAGGAACACCGGGTTGCGCATGAACGAGTCGGCCAGCATCCCGTCCGGATCCACCACCTCGCCGTCGCGGTCCAGCGCGTCACTCGTCATTAGGAACCGCATCCGGCCGTCGGCCGAATCCGTCTCGCGGTCAATGTTCAGCAGCTTTTGCTTTATGGTTGCGTCCATATTACTCCCCCTGGCCTTCGATCACAGGGACGATCGTGCAGCGGCAATTTATGCTGTTGCCCGGCTCCCCCTCGGGGTCGCCCGGGAACGCCAGCCGGCCGCCCGTCGCCGTGAAGTACCCATCCACCGGCGCGATCTCACCGTTCGCGGCCCAATGGTCAAACTCGCTCTGCGGCGCCCGGCGGGTGCGCTCGTCCAGCGCCGACAGCCACTGCTGGCGCCCCACCACGCCGCTGGTGCGCATCCCCTCGTTCGCCCCGGCGTTGGACGCGGCGTTCAGTTCGGTGCGGGCGATCATTTCGGCCCGCCAGTCAGCGAAGCCGTCGAACAACGTCTCGATGCGCCCGGCTGCGTCGTTCACACTCCACCCCTCGAACAGCCCCTCGCGGATGATCTCTTTGATGGCGTCGCGGGTGGTGTCCACCACGTCGGCGGCGTACCGCCGGCTGAACGTGTCCAGCCACCGGCGGGCCCGCGCCGTCAGCAGGTCGCGCTGCTCCCCGGTCAGCTCCAGCAGCGTGGCGCCCAGGGCGTCGAGGAACATGTCCGTCAAGTGCTTGAGGTTAAGTGAGTAGAAAACCTCGACCTCGTACTCGATGTCGAGGTAGTCGTTCATGTCCAGCAGGTCTTTGCGGATGAACTTGAGCCTGGCGGCCTTGCTCTTGTCTGGCTGTATTTTATCCAGCGACTTGCCGTAATTGGCCCGTACTTTCGCCATGATGCGCTGGCCCTGCTCGTCGAACGCATCGGCCAGGGCGGCGCGGAACGGCTTGACGTGCGGCTTCATGGCCTTGACGTGCCGGGCGAACAGCTCCAGGTGCGCGTCATACGGCACCGTGCCCGTTTCGCGCACGGCCCGGTTGACCTCGCGCCACACGTCCACCGTTTTCATCCGGCGGTAACGCTCGCGCTTGTCAATGACGCACTTTTTTTTTGCCGCCTTGCCGGTGTCAGCCGGCGCGAGGCCGCCCAGCCCTCCGAATAGGCTGTTCAGCCCGAGCTGGTCATACGGGATCAGCCCCGTCTTGATGATGCGCTGGTCGCCGCCGTCGAACTCGTCGTACCCCAGCTCGGCCGCCACCTCGTTCGGCGTGCGGATGCCGCGCTCCATCAGGTCGAGCAGCAGCTTCTGCGTGCGTTCCTCGTCCTTCGGCACCGGGTTCTCGAACACGAATTTCAGCCTGGCGGTGCGGACGTTGGCCGGCTGGTAGAAGCGGTCAACGATGTGTTTGTTGATGGCCGCGGCGACGAGCACCGACAGCGGGTGGATGCACTCGCGGTTGAACGTGTAGTCGGCGCTCTCGCTGTTGCTGCGGTTCACGTCTGTGGTTAAGCCGATCTTCGCCGCCGGCACCTTGAACGCGGCCAGGATCTTGTCACGGGTCATCTCCGAAACTTCGATGAACCGGCGGTCGCTGTCCGGCATACTGATGGTCTTGATGTCGGCGCCCTGGGTCAGCACTGCCCACTTGTGCGCACCGTCCAAACCCTTGTGCGCCGTGTCCCACTGGCTTTTGAACGACTTGAGCGACTCCCGGTTGACGTCCACGCCCTCGGGGAACACCACCAGGAAGTCAGGGCGGGCGTTGTTTTTGTAGAAATTGCCCTGGTATATCTGCGTGAACAGCGACAGGTCGGTGGCCCGGGCGGCCGCCCGCAGCGGCGACATGCTCCCGCGCCAGTTGCCGGCCACGCCGTAGGGCAGCGAGAACGGCGCCACGTACTGCGGGTCGATGCGGAACGAGCCGCCGTTCATCTGCACCAGGTACTGTAGCGGGATCTTTCCGGCGCCGTCGTAGATGATCCACACGGCATCCGGCGGCAGGCGCCAGATCTGCGTCGGCCACTTGCCGTTGCCCTCCGGCAGCAGCAACCAGTAGGCGTCGCCGGCCGTCATCAGGTCGCCGGCCAGCATCCACATCAGCTCGGCGCCCGTGGTCACCGGGTTCGGGTTGCGCAGCAGATCCAGCAGGATGTGCTCGTCCACCGTGTCGATGACCGGGCCGCCCTTGCTCTTGCGCTCAAGCTGCAGCCAGTACGGCAGCGACATGATGCGGCCCGAGATCGCGGTGACGCAGGCATACACCCAGTCCTCACACGACTCCAGCAGCTTTTTCGGCGTCGGGTTGGCGCCCAGCCCTTCGTCTGGCTGGATGAACGAGTCGGCCGACAACCAGTCGTTCAACGTCATTTTGACGTGTTCAACGGCGCGAGCCGCGTCCAGGTTCTTTTCTCTGAGGTCGCTTTCGCTGGGCACCGGCGGGCTATACCGCAGGTTGAGGGACGTGATACTCATACACCTCCCCAAATCCTGATATCAGCCTAGCACGGTTTTGGGTGTAAACAGGGTGTAAAAAGTGTTTACAGGGTCAAACGGGTTGGCGGGATGGTCAATCCACGATAATAAACTCGGCGGTGCGCGTCTTGGGCCGGTAGATGGCCATCGCCAGCGCGTCACCGCTGTCTGGGCTGCGCCCCAGGCGCTTGCGGATCTCGTCCTTCGGCTCGATGCCGATCTTGCCCGAGCTGGTGTACTTGATGCGCGGTGCGGTCAGGTCGCCGGTCAGCTCGTCATCGGGCGGCAGTGCCAGCGTCGGGTTGCCGGCCGGATCCAGCGCCTCGCGCACCGCCCACCACGATGCGGCCCGCTTGTTCGCAAACTGCAGCTCCCCGCTGGTGTCCGTCTCCTCGCTGGCCTCCCCGCCCTTGAACGCCGACACGGTGTAGCCCGTCTCGCGCAGCCGGGAGCACACCCCGGCGCCCACCCCGTTGGCGTCAACCGCCAACTCCAGCTTCGGGCTCGGGTGCAGCTTGATGACGCGGCCCACCGTCTCCATCGTCTCGGCCTTGCCCCACCGCGTCAGGCCGGGCACCCCCCGCTCATGCACCGGGCAGTACACGCTCTTGTCCTCGCCCATCTCGCCCACGTCCAGCGCCGCCCGCAGCAGCTTGCCGTAGTCGCCCTCGAGGGCGTGCCACCGCTCGTTGGCCGCCTCCACCCAGGCCAGTGGGATCAGCACGTCGGCATCGTCGCTGGCGAAGTTGCCCTCGACGCGGTTCTGGTAAACGGCCGACTTTTCGCCCCACTGCCGCTTGCGCTGCTCGGCCCACTCGGCCGACATGCGGCCGGCGTCAATACACTCGGCCCGGGTCACGTGCCGCACCACCCAGTCCTCAAACCCGGGCTTGCGGGTGTGCAGCTCGTAGAATGTGCCAGCCGGGTCGCCGGGCGTGGACGTGGCCAGCATGATGCAGTTGCCCGTGCTCATGGCGCCCTCGATGGCCTCCCACGTCGGCGCCGGGATCGCCTTGGCCTCGTCCAGCACGTACAACAGCTCGTCGGCGTGCGCTCCCTCGATGGCGTCCGGCGTGTCCGACGCCACCGCGAACGCCTCGCCATGCGCCAGCTTGATCTCAGTCATCAGCATCTCGTCGCGGATGAACGGCCGCCGGCCGATCACATCCCACCGGAGGCGCCGCGCCCACTTGTGGATCTCCGGCCACAGGTATTTGTTGAGCTGGCGCCACACGCTGGCGGTGGTCACCACCTTCCAGTCGTGCCCGGCCGCGTCCCGCGTCAGCGCGAACCACAGCACCACGATGGCCATGTACGCAGTCTTGCCGAGGCCGTGCGGTCCCCGCAGGGAGTACCGGCGGTGCTTGCACAGGGCCGCGAACGCCTCGGCCTGGTACGGCGCCGGGTGCGCCCCCTTCGGCCAGGCCACGCACTCTGCCGCGAACAGGTCGGGGCGGGTGTAGTATTCGGCCACGAAACCGCCTTCCGCGGCCTCGGCCAGGATCGGCGGCCCGAACACGGTATCGAAACCGTGCCGAATGTCCTTGAGGTCTTTAATCGCTATCGCCATCCCCATTTCCGAGCACCCCGCTGGCGTTCACCAGCTCGCGCATGGCGTCGATGGCCGCCTGCTGGTGGCGCGGATCCGGCACCGACTTGATAATACTCGCCCGCATGGCAGCGAACAACTGCACCGCCTGCTCCATCGTCAGCACCCGCCCGGCCGCCTGGATGCTTTTCCACTCCGTCTCGGTAAGCTTTCGGATGTGCTCTTGCACACCCATCAGCTCGCGCCACTTGTCGGCCATGCCGGAGCCGGAGTCGATCAGGCGCATGATCTCGGTGGTGGCCTCGGTCAGCGCGGCGATGTCCTTGTCGGCCTGGGCGCGGTAAAAATCGGCTCGCAGTCGCACCAGGTTGGCCCACGTGCCGCCCGTGACGTGCTCCCCAAGCTCGGATAGCAACTCATCTTGCCGGGCCTTATTGATGGCGATCTCGTTGCGCAGGCTGCGGAGCTGCGGGTCGTTCACGTGGGCGTTGAACGATTCGGTCAGCTTGGCCGGCAGGATCTTGTCCCAGCGGGAATGCCTGCCCGTCTTGTAGTTTTTTGCCGCGACTCCGCGTAGCGACATGCCGCCATGCACCCGGCACTTTGTCGTCCCGTGAATTGCTGGGGCTTTGCATTGTTCGTTCGTCCGCTTTTTTCGCGCAGTACATTGAGCCATTGAGCACACAACCACTTATGAGGTCATCAACTTGGGCGTCTTTCCCGTAGCGTCGGCCCACCGCTGCAGCGCCACGGCGACGTAGCCAGGGCTGATCTCGATGGCGCGGCACCGGCGGCCAAGCTGCTCGCACGCGATCAGAGTGGTGCCGGAGCCGAGGAAGGGGTCGTAAACAATTTCACCCGCAGATGTTGAGTTCTTGATTGCCCGTGCGAACAATTCAACCGGCTTGGTCGTCGGATGCATGTCGCTTTTTTGTGGTTTGTTTATCTCCCACAGCGACGTTTCACCACCGCCACCAAAAAACTTGTGTCCGGATCCTTCCACCCACCCGTAAATAATCGGTTCGTGCTTGTAGTTATAATCACACCGGCCGAGCACGTGATTGTTCTTAGCCCATATCAACATGTGCCGAAGCGGGAATCCCGAATCTCGAAGCGCGAGGAGGAGGAGGAGGAGGAGGTCGCCGCCTTGCGGTCCAGTTACATAATAGCCAGCTCCGGGCCGAGAGAATGTCCGTATGGCACCAAAACATACACGCCAGAACTCTGACATCTGCTCGGGTGTTTTATGGTCTGATTCGATTGGTTTCTGAATGCGATTGCCCCGGGCAATCGCATTCAGAAATTCGTTCTTTGCGGCGTATGAAACGCCATACGGTGGATCTGTGACGAGTAGATCAAACAGGTCGCCGTTGAACAGAATATTCGCTTCAGTTGCACAATCTCCGCACAGCAGCCGGTGTTTATACTCAGCGACGGATTCGTGATCGAACTCGTGTCCACATTCGCATTTCATGTTGTTAATCCAAATTGTGAATTTTTCCGCATTTCGGGCATTTTGCAATCTTGCCCAAACCCCACAGTTGCCCCGTCTCAACGCCCCACTTGACGCGCAGTTCTTCGGCCTTGTCAATCTGCGGCTCGGCGTCAACGGTTGACTCGTCGCCGGACACGATCCCGGCTTCATCGGCCATCTGCGCGAGCAACTCCTGCAACGCCGGCTCGCCGGTGTTCACGTCCTCGATCAGCGCGTTGAGCATGGCGGGGTCCACTTCGGCCATGCCGGTGATGCGGTCGAGGATGGCCAGGGCCAGGTGCTCTTCCTCGGGCGCCAAGTCCACCTGGATGAACGGCACCTCGGAGTCGTCGGCCTGGAGCGCCTGCCAGATGCGTTCGTGGCCGTCGATCAGGTTGCCGGTGCGCACGTTCTCGATCACGGGTGCCACCCAGCCGAGCTCCGTCAAGCTGGCCTTGACAGCCTTGCGCTGGGCCTCGGGATGTTTTCTTGCGTTCAACGGATGTGCGAGGAACTGGCTGGCCGGCTTGGTGCCGTAGCCCACGACGCGGTTGCGAAAGTCGGTCATCTATCCCCCTTATAGCTTCGTCCCCGCACGATGCGGTGGACGCATGTTTGGCTCACGCCGAAGCGGCGCGCCAGGTGGCGCAGGGACGTGGTGCCGTACTCGGAGCGGATGCGGCGCACGTCGGCGTCGGTGAGCTTGCGGGTGGCGTGCGCGGCGTGTGACGCGCAGCCGAATGTTGCGGGTCGGTCAATGCCGAGCAGGATGCAGCGGCGGCCGCTGTAGTGCCGGCAGGATCGGCAGTGCCTCATGTGGTGGACCTCTCATTGTTTTTCTGTTCAATGTATTCCGCGATGGCCCTTAGTCCGATCCGTAGCGCATCCTCAGAACCAAGTCGGATGATTGGACTGCGCGTACCATCTTTCTCGCGGATTACCAGGCCATTCCCGCGAGTCGGGAATGAAATTCGGCCATCGCGTAATTGAACAAGTGTATCCTCGATGGCCTTGCGCCCGACTTCCAACAGGATAGGATTTTGGGAAACGCATTTCAACGACCTGGAGATGTGCGTCATCGCTCGACATCCCGTTAGTTTTTTAGCGTCATATCAACGGCGTCCGGCTCGAACACCACTTTCAGCGGCCGGTGCCGGACAGGCGGCGCCGGCGTGTGCAGCAGCGCCGGGTACAGCCGCAGCGCGTCGCGCAGAAAGCACCACGCCAGCTTGAACAGGGCGCGGCGGCGCCAGTTGGTCACGTCGTACTGGCGCAGATGAACGATGACGATGTGCTCCGGCTCGTTGCCGAAGCACAGCGCCGGGTGGCAGATCCCCAGCGGCCCGCCGGGCCAGTTCAGTTTCACGGCCCGCTTGCGCCTGTACTTCGCCACGTCGCTGCCCATCCAGTAGCTGCGCTCCTCGGTGTAGATGTTCATCGCTCCTCCGTGTTAAAAAGTACCCCCGGCCGGGCCAGTCAGCGTGTCGTTGATCCGGCCAGGGGTGGCGCGGCCGTAATTGCGCAAGCAGCTACGGTTGATTCGCCGCGCCTTCGCCACAGACACTGTAAAGAGCCTCCAGGTTGACCGCTGGTCCGGTTATTCAAGATACCCCGCCGCGTGGAACCTCCTGCCCTCAGAAGCACGGCGGGGCGTGATCCTTCACTCATCATCCGCATCCGCAAACAGACTGAACCCCTGGCACTCATCCGGCTCGGGTTCGTCCTGTATCCCAGTCCACCATTCCCATAAAGCATCGGACGTCGGCCACTTTTTCAAGTATTCTGCCTTTTTGTTCGTGTAGTGCCGGTGAATAATGTCACACGTCTTTCGCCACTTATCGGCTATTTTCGGCCATCTGGCTGCGTCTGTTTTCATCTTACTTCGAGCCAGTGGGCACATGATGCAACCGAGCCGCTTATATCCCTCGTCGTACAGTTTGCAGTACGGCAAACCTCGCCCACGAATGAACGCCCACACGTCATCATCGGTCCAGAATAGGATCGGGGCGACTACGGGCGAACGGCCTTTAACCGTCATGTATGTCCGCCATCGGTCAGCCCGCTTCTTCGACTCGCAGGCCCGAACTCCGACGATCACCACGCGGTCTTTGGGCGACTTGCTCTCCTTGTAAACGTCACAGCACCATCTTCTCATGCCCGTTGGTAATGAACATTTATCAATCGCCATCTTCCACATCGGCTTGGGCGCGTAATCGAACTTCACATCCTTGTGGTGCTGGCGAATGAAATAGACCAACTCGGGCGGGTCCACGGTGGTGACATTGTAATACCACTCAATCGGCACCCCGGCGAGCCGGGCCAGCTCCTTGATGACGCACGAATCCTTGCCACCGCTGAACGCACCCCAATACGGCTGGCCGTCAGCGGGTAGAAAGGTGCGCAGCGTTTCTATCGCCATGTCCACTTTTTCTTCTAGCCTCATGCCGAGGCCGGGAAAGTACGTCATGTCTCCCTCGTCAATTCGGCTTCGTCAGGTAGGTGGCGTGCTCGCGCAGGATGGCGTCCATGCGTTCGTTCGCCTTCGCCTGTTCGATCTCGGCCCGGCGCACCGCCGCCTTGAGCAGCTTGAACGCCGCGTACAGCACCGCCAGTCCGAGCAGGCAGAACGCGCCCACGCCGGCCAGCGCCCACAACACGATGTTTATTGCCGTCTCAGCCATTGTTCACTCCGTCCGTCGGTCTGTACGTCCCCTCGGTGATGCCGTCGCCCATGCGGGGCGTGTTGGCCGCCATCAGCTCGGCCTCCCGCTCGCGGGCGCGACGCGCCATGTCGGACGCAGCGGTCATGTCGCGCACAGCCGTCGCATCCACCAGGCGCACGATCACGCCGGGACGGCCGATCTCGAACCTGTGCTCGAACCCGGCGATGTTGCGCCAGCCGTCGTTGGCGATGATGCCCGCCGCCTTGAGCGCGTCCAGGATCAGCTTGCACCCGCCGGAGGCGATATTGTCCGGATCGCGCCGTTTGCCAGCCTCGGTCCACGTACAGAATACCCACACGGGCCCGGTGACAGGCCGCAGCCCCTGGGCGTGGATCAGCGCAACCAGGCTGTGCGTGTGGCGCTTTTTCGTCTGCGTGTAGCGGTACACCCGCCGGCCCCGCATGGTGAGATGGCCGCTCATCTCGCCGATGATGTCGTTCAGCCCGGGTAGCCGATACGGGATGTGCAGCGTTTGAGATGTGGGGACGCCGGGGTTACCGGCGCCCCCTGCGATGCAGGATGCAGGCAGGTGCGCCATAGCGGTATTCGGCGGGCGGGTAGCGGTGGTCATTCGGTATCCTCTTTCGCCAGCACCAGGCAGACAGCCTCGCCACCGTGTTGCTGCAGGATCTGCAACAGCTCGTCGGCGTCATTGGCAACGATGGCGTGGCGCCTGACTGTTGGCGCGAACATTTCGGCGTCTCGCGGGTTGAACGTCTTGCCGGTTTCACCCTTGAGCCAGGCCGCCAGCTTGGCGGCGCTGACACAGCCCATGAGATAGCCGACGGCCTGTACGGCGTAGCGGCGGCGCTCTTCCGGCAGCGCCTCCAGCTCGCGGATGAGCCACTTGCCGACGGCATTGGAACCCCGTCCGACGGCGCGGAGCAGGGCGGGCCCGGGTGCGCTCATCGGTCACCCCTCAGCGCCCGGCCGCACATCGGGCAGTAGTTGTGGCTGCACTCGTCTCGGCAATACTCGCCGAACGTGCGCGGCGTGACGTCGTTCGGGTTGTTCAGGATGATGCGCTCCCAGTCGCACGGCCAGGCGTCCTCGACGATGCGTCCACGAACAACCCTACCTCCACCACGCCGCAAACTGAAACTGATGGCATCGGACTCGCTGTGTTGAACCTTCGGAAGAACGTATTCCCCGAATGGCATCACAAACCACCATTGCTCGCTCATCGCTCCTCCTGAACGTATCCAACAACAATGACGGTCAACTCAGTTTCAAGCGTGATTGGGTTAGTTGTTCCCCACCACCATTTTTCGTTAAAATATATTGTTGTGCCATCATGGAAAAGTCCATGCGCAAACCTCGCTTCAATCTTCGCTTTTGCGAATGCAAGATACTGATCGACAACCGCCGGGTCGCGTGTGTACTCAGGACACACCCACGCCTTTAACCTGTATTCGTGATGCGCCGTGTCTCTATCCATCACTCCTCCTTGGGCGCGCCGCAGCCGGGACAGGTGCGGTCGGTTTCAACCCACACGCGCTTGCAGTACGCGCACCGGCTCGGGCGCCGGCATCCCGTCAGGATAAGCTGGCCGGTGTCCGGCCACCTCGTCGCGGCGATGCTCGCCTGCCGCCAGTCCGACTGTGTGTTTTGGCGGCCTGTGTGTGATGTCCAAAGGTATTCAATGTACTTCATGCCAAGACCAGGAAAATACGCGGCGGTCATGCGTTCACCTCGTTTCGCAACATGCGTGCCTCGGCCTGCAATATGGCCAGCTCGTCGTCAACCGCCTCCACCAGGCAGTGCGCCATCGCGTCGTGCGCTTCCTGGATGTGCGGCGTGTCGGCCGACGGCACCCGAAACAGATAGGCGTCGGCGCCGTCCTCGCGGATCTCCAGCGTTTGGCCGACGCCCTCACCATGCGCGCCGACAAACGCGGCGATCAGCACGTCCCGCCGGATCACCCGCGTGACGGCCAGCACCACGTTTTTGCTCTTGCCGCTGGTGCTGTACGCTAGGAGCACGTCCCCGTCGCGCACCATCTCCATCTGCCGGCAGAACAGGTACTCGTAGCCGTAGTCGTTGGCGATGGCGGTTGTGGTGGCCGGGTCCACCATCAGCGCGAAGGCTCGGATGCTGTCGCGCTCACGCTTGAAGCGGCCGACGAACTCGCCGGCGATGTGGGAGGCGGTGGCGGCCGAACCGCCGTTGCCGATGAGCCAGATGGTGCCGCCACGGTGGATGCGCCAGGCGATGCGGTGCGCAGCCACAGATAGCACCGCGGCGTTTAGCGCAGCGGACTCGACGATGGCCTGGGCCGAGCGGGCCATCGCTTGCCGGATTGCGTCGGGTGTCATTGGCACACCGCCAGGATGGCGAACGCCACAACCACGATGAAGCAGAATAGCGCACACACCAGCAGGTCAACTCGGTCCCTCGTCGCTTCGTTCATGTCGCCTCCAAGGTGTTGAAGCGGGGCGGGTTTACCCGCCCCGCGGCTACTCGACGTATTTGCAAGTACGCAGAACGGACAAAACTGTGCCGCGTTGCTTTTCGAGAAAAAAGTTGTATCCGTGGGCAGAGTCAATGACGACTTTGATTTGTTCCTGCCGGACGTGCTTCATCGCGCACGTGAGAACTGCGCGGTTTGTCTTGAAACTTTCTCCCCTGAACGTGTTGTTGTCTGATTGCAACCATCTGCGGCACGTCAATGCGGGGTCTCCGGTTCTCAATTCTTCGCCGGTCGCCAGCTTGAGGTAAAAATCTTCGATCTGCTTTTTGCACGCCTTCATGGCAAACACGGCAGAAGCAATTACCGCAGCAGATCGGATACCGTAATCATATGACCTGTTATCCACGCAAAACCGAACCTCGTCTCGATATTCATCTAGAACAACAAGCGCGTTTGCAACCGTTGCCCTCCCAAGTAGCTTTGTCGTGTCGGATGTGGAGATGGAGTAAAGACACGCCCGCATGATTTGCCTGGCTATTGCGGCGTGCATTTCACCGTTTTTGTATCCGTGTCTTAGTTGGAGCTGTTGCCCAACGGCACGCGGGCGATTGCGGTCAATCGTGTCAATGACGTAACTTTCTGCAACCGGATGCTCAGAGTTATTGCCGTTGTTAGGTAATTCTCTTGTTACCATGAGCGGGATTGTTACGCCGGACTGAACGATGGCAAGCAGGCGATGTACTCCATCAATCAACTCTCCGGCATCATCAATGGCGATGCCTTGATGATTGAGTTTCCACTGTCCGGCCATCATCGCCCTGGCATATAAATCAACCGTTGACTGAAGCGGTTTTCGCTGGTGCTCTTTCACCCAATGCTTCTCCAAAATCGACTCGGCCATCTTCGGCGTGATATTCTCAATCGTTGTTTTCATCAATCCACCTCCTAAACTCCTTCTTGTCTTTCTTGGTGGCCATTCTCCAGTAACGCTTCATGTGATAAAGCACGCTGGAGTCATGGTCTGGCTCGATCTCCTTCTCCGTGACTCGTTTGTTTGTGTCTAATGGGTCTGTCCTAACGTCCTCCTTGGTGGATTTAATTTCCTGCTTCGCGGCGTGAACGGTTATCTCGCCAGCCTTCACGCGCTCAAACAATTCGGGCGACTCTCGCTTGACGGCCTTTGCGTCTCCAACCACACGGCCAGAGACTCCAACGGCCGCCGCGGCCTGCTCGCGGGCCTCGCCGGCGGTCTGGTGCCGTTCCGGCAAATTTGCCGGAACGGTGTTCTGTTTCAGCGTCGCCACCTGCCGCGCCTTGGCGGCCTCGGCGAACATCGGCTCAATTTCTGCCGCCAGCGCGGCCTTCTGTGACGTGCTAAGATGCCGGCGGTGAAGGTTCCACGAAACGACATCGTGCAGCGGATCGTTGCCGGTGTACTCGGTAAATTCAGGTTCGACATTGGCTAGATTGCACGCCATGAACCTGTTTCTGCCGTCTAAGATTTTTCCTTCAAGCAGAACTATTGGGTTTATGAGTCCGCGCTGTTTGATGTCGTCGGCCATCTCTCTCAGTTCTTCGTTTGTCGCCACCGGGAATAGCTTGGCGTATTCGTGCAGATCCATCAGTTTACCTCCGCAAACTTCTCAGCCTCGGCCGCCCACCGGCGCAGCACGCGCTTGCCGCGCCCGCGATGCTGACGGTTCACGTTTGACGCCAGCTCCGGACGCAGCACCCGGTCGCGCACCCGCATGAACGGCTCCCAGTCCCGCTCCCACTCGCCGCTCGCCACGATGCGCAGCACCAGCAGCGGCTCGCCGCGCTTCTCCATCGAGTGAACGTGGCTGTGTCCCCACGCCCGGCTCACGTCCCACCCGTCGGCCCGATAGGCGTCAGCCACAAGCTGCAGGCAGTTGTAGGCGTTGGTGCTGTTTCGATACCGACGCCGGTAGATGATGTCGTTATGGTCGGCGTGCACCATGACGTCGTACCACTCGCTGTTGCGGTAGTCCGTGGCGGTCATCGCCGCACCCCGCGCTGCTGGCGCAGATGCGCCAGGTCGCGCCTGGCCTTGATGCGCGGCCAGATGCAGTCGCACCACGTCGCCCATGCCAGCCACAGCCACGCGGCGACGAGAAACGCGGCCCATATGATGATGAAACCGAGTATCCACCACTCGGCCCACGATAGCGGCTCACACATGGCAGCCACCGAAGCCGGCGATGATAAGCACCGTGACGATGGCCAGGGTGCAAACAAAGTCGATGATGTCGTCAGACAGGCGCGTCGGTTTCATCGCGCCCTCCAGTTTTCGCAGAAGCTGTTTGGGTGCATGTTTGCGTTTATTCTCATGGAAGAATGACGGCACTCTCCAAACTCCCCGCCGTAGTCCACGAAGTAGCGGCACATCTCGCAGTTTGGCGGCCCGTCCTCCGGCCAAAAGTCGTCGCAGCCGTTCTGAAATTTGATGAATTCTCTGTGTTTGCGGCAATACCAGTCACTTTGGTTTGTCAGATAAACATTGGTGCACTCGAAACATTCTGGTTTTATATTTGCCATCACTCAACCTCCAGCCGGTAGTAGTGCACATGGCCGCTCTGCCGGCGGCTGATGGCGTACCCGTTCGCCCGCAGCTCGCTGATGCACGTGTGCACCGCCACCGTGCGGGCCTCCATTTGCAGCTCCCAGGATGAATGCTCGCGCCCGTCGCGCAGCACGCGCAGCACGCGGTTCAGTCGCGGGCTCCGGTCAATTTTCGCAGCGTGGATCATGGCGTCCTCCTATCCGAACATCTCTCGAAACTTGACAACCTGCGCGTCGCGGGCGGCGGCGTAGGAGGCGTAGTAGGCGGCGGCGGCGTTGGCGTCGGCGGCGGCGGCGGCGGCGGCGGCGTCCCACGCGGCGTCCCGCGCGGCGGCCCACGCGGCGGCATTCGCGGCCCTCGCGGCGGCATCCGCGGCGGCCCACGCGGCGGCCATCGCGGCGTCCCGCGCGGCGGCATCCGCGGCGGCCCTCGCGGCGGCCCTCGCGGCGGCCATCTCAACATCCGTAGCATTGCCGGCCACGTACCGCTCGGCAACCTCGACAGCATGACGGCTCCGCTCGTCCGTCAGCAGGTGCCACACCTGCCGAACGCACCAGCAGGCGAACAGCCGCGTCAGCTTGTCACGTTCGGCGGCCTGCTCGTCAGGCACGGCCCGCAACGCCCATAACGCGTCTTCCAATCCGTTGCTGTCAAGTATCTCGATCATGGTAATGGGTTCATCGTCGCCGCGCCCACGCAACGACTTTCTGAGGACCGCGTACCGATCCGTGCACGCATCGTGCACCCGAAGCAGCTTGAACGTGGTCGTCAGCATGGCGTCCTCCGTTATTCGGCCGTGCCGATCAGCTCGGCCGGCCGTGGTTTGGTGCGCTGGTCGTGGCCAGAGAACGTGACCTCATGGGCAGTCCCATACAGGCGGCTGATAACTCGCGGGTCGTCGTATGTCGTCTCCATGCTGTGCCGTGACTTGTTGGTCGTCAGCACCCAGTTGCCGGCCATCGTGTCCAGCAACGTCCGGAACTGCTCCACAAAAAACGCCGACTGCGGACCAGCACCGCCGAAGTCGTCGAACACGGTGATGTCGGCCTCGCGGATGCGCCTTAACGTCATCAGCGCAGCGTCGCGCCGATCCACGTCGTCACATGACGGCTGGGCGGCCGAGAACACATCGTGCAGCTCGGTGCGGGTGATGAACACCACGTCGCGGCCCATGCCGAGCGAAAATTCGTTGATGGCCTTCGCCAGATGCGTCTTGCCGGTCCCGGGCTTGCCGGCAAAGATCAGGTTGCCCACGCTGGCCGGCTTCTCCGCAAACGCCCGGGCCTTGGCGTAGGCCTTGGGCTGTTCGACTTCTCGGAAATTGCCGAACGTGTATCCGGCGACAGCCACGCCTGAGGCGTGTTTGGGACATGCGCCGGTGCACAGCACGAAACAGCGGCCGTGACTGTTGCAGTCCACATACCAGTGCAGCTTGTCACCGCAGAAATATCGGCCGGCATATTGGCGCATCACCTCGTCGGTGGTGTATACGTCGCGCACGGCGACTGGTAATGGATCCGCGCATGGATACTCACTGACTTTCACGGGCCTCGACCTCCTTGGCGTACTCGTCCCAGTCGAAATTGTCATCCGTTGACCTGACCTCGGGCTTGCGCCTGTAGGTCGGATAGTCCTTCTGCGCCTTGGCGAGCCAGGACAAAAAGAACAGGTTGTGGTTGGTGCGCTTGGATGCCTTGGTCGCGTTGCGCCGTATCCAGTCATCGACCTTCTGCCACTCCAGGTTGAGGTCAACGTTCGGGTACTTCACCGAGTAGTCGGATCGGTGCTCGTCCCAGGCCGTGCGAAAATGATGGATGACGGTATCCGTGTCGGGTGTGCGCGTGCGGTGTCGCGGAGCGACACGCTCTCTCTCCCCTCTTATCGTTCCGTCCGTTACGTCCGTTACGTCCGTCCGTTCCGTTACCGCGACATTTCCGGACTGTCGTGCGACTGTCGCGCGACTGTCGCGCGACGTGTTGCGTATCATTCTGATTCTGTCGCGGTCACGCTCTTTCTTTTCAATGATTACGCCGTTATATTGCCGCCAGTCGTGGAGCATCCCGTCGTCGTCAATTAGCCCGACCTCGATCATGGCGTTGGCGAATAGATTCGGATCGCCGTCCCACATGGCACCATCGGCGATTTCCTCTGGTTCAAACTTGTCGGTTTGCCCGTGCGGCGAAAACTTGCACGCCCAGGACCACAGCGAAACGACATGGCCAAGTGCTTGAGCTTTAGTGCAGCCGAGTCTGGTTGACAGTCGGCGCAGCTTCGGGTGCGACATCAAATTGACATCCACTCGGATCCAGTCCATCACGCCCCCTCGCCGTCCTCGAGCAGCAGCTCGTCATCGTCCAGGTCGTACTCGTCGGCATCGTCTGTCTGCGGCTCATCCACCGGGCAGACGTGGCCAGCCCCCTTGGGCTGGCCGCACCAGTCGCACAGGCCGTGGATGTGCAGCTCGCGGTCGAAGTTGAGGTTGAATATATTCATGGCGGCTCCTGTAAAAACCCGGGGCGTTCGTCCCACCCCGGGCAGCTCTCCGTCAATGGTTCTGCAACACCTCGATGATGCCGTCGTAGTCCTTGCGCAGGATGTCCTTGCTGTGCTCGTAGCCGCAGGAGCCGATGAACTCGCGCAGCTCGTCGTTCTCCCAGCCGTGCTCCTTTGCGATTGCGAACAGCCGTTTGGCCTGGGCCTCGGAGATGGGTTTGTCGGCGTTGGCCGGGTTGGCCCGGGGCGTCTCGGCGGGCTGCTGCTGTTGTTCGCTGAGCTGCTTCTGGCGGGCGGTGTGCTGCTCGGGAGTCCAGGCGGGCGGCTCGTCGGGCTGCGGCTGATCGACCTGGGCGACGGGCGGGCGCTGGTAGGTGGGAGCGGGTCGCTGCGCCGGGGCGTGGTGGCCGTTGGTCTTGCCGCGGCCCTCGGCGCCCTCACCGTCGTCGTCGTCGCTGACGATGCCGAGCATGGCGGCCAGCGCGTACCGGCGGCCGTAGGTGATGGCCGAACCCAAGCTCTGCGGCGTGACAAACGGCTCCGACCCGGGGATGATCTGCTTGGTGTTTCTGTCGCGCTCGCGCTCCGGCCTCGGGAACACGGTGAAGGTCGACGTGACGAACTCGCCGGACGTGTGGACGAGGATCGTGGTGACGATGGCGCCCTTGCCGTCCTGGGTTGAGCTGATCGGCTGGAGCACGGCCAGGCCGTTATCGGCCAGTGGTTGCTGAGCGACCTCCCAAATTGTTGCCAGGTCGCTGTAACGCGACTTGAAAAACGGATTGTCGCTGGACTTGGGCGCCGGCTTCATGGCTGCCTGGGTCTTGACCAGCGCGGTGGCCAGCTTGGTGATGCTGTCGCTCCGCTCATAGGTAGAAGTTTGTACCGTCTCAACCGTCTCGTTGGTTGCGATCTCAGACATGAGTTGCCTCCTTGATTTTGCGCAGCTCGGCGCGCAGTTTGTCGAGCTCCAGCTCGGCGTCGTGGAGCTGATCCAGCAGATCGCCCTCGGCGGCGCAGTGCTCATCGACCTGCCGTTGGGCGTCACACATCGGGCAGCAATTATTGTAGTAGCAGACCGCCTCATGGTTGCTGGCGCAGACTTGCAACTCCATGAACTTGCTCATGGCGTCACCGCCGGATGTGCGTGGCGAGGCTCGGCCGCTCGGCCGTCTCGTCATCGGGGTTGATGGTGTTTGACGCGGCGCCCGTGATGACGCACGGCGCCACGGTAAAGTTATCCTCGTCGGGGTTGTCACAGGCGGGGTGGGCGAACATCGGACGGTACCGTCCACATTCGTCCGTACCGCCCCAGCGCACGGCGCCGTCGTTGACGGCGAGCGTGCCGCCGCAGATGGCGCAGACTTCGGCGTGGTAGCGGATGATGGTGGTGCGCTTCATCGCCGCACCGCCTGATGGGTTGGATCGCCGATCTTGTCGGCGATCAGGCTCATGAGCTGCGTGGGGTACAACTCCTCGAACAGGGCGCGGTCCACGTCGTGGCCGTTTACCTTGACCACGGACTGGCGCACCTTGACGTTGTACCCGGCGGCCATGAGTTGCTCGACGTTGCGTTTCAGATGGTTCATGGCGTCCTCCTTTGTTATTAGTCCAGCCGCGACTCGGCAAGCTTGGCGTTTTCGGCGATGATCCACTCCATGCTCTTTCGCCAGCAGTTGACGTGATACCAGTGGGTGCGCGGGTACGAGCGGAATGTCATGCCGTACTCTTTGTCAACGCGCTGCGCCCAGCAGATTGCCAACTCACAGGGCTCGAGTAGCCGCGAACAGTGAGCGCACTTTTTTCGCTTCGCTCCGACATCGCCGACAAATTGCCGGTGGACCGTCTGATAAATGCCCCGCTTGACTTGCGGGAGCGCCTTGATGGTCAGCTCGCGCAGGGATTCGTCCTCGATGCGCGGGTGGATGTTGATGTTCATGCGTCCTCCTTGTTTGTCACTTCGCCACCGGCTCTGGCTGGCGCTCGTACCACTTGTCCGTGCACGCCTTCGACCACTCAACGAACTTGTCGGGGTCGATGTACCATCGCCCCATGATCCGGATCGCGGCGCCGCTGGCGACGATGCCCGTTTTCTTGGCGTTGAAAATGTAGTTGCGAAGCGTGCCCTCTGAGAATTTATGCGTGCGGCAGAACTCCCGCAGTGGCGTCCATTTATCCAGCATGTTTACCTCCACGTCGCGTTACCAAATAGCGCATTGACAAACATTTAACGCGGGCCATATAATGGCCGGGTGCGTTGTTTGAAACTGTTTTACGTTTACCATGTCGCCATTATAGTTTGAGGAAAAGCAATTTGTCAACATGAAAAATAACTTATCGCTGGCCGTGCGTCTCGGCCAACATCCAGGCCGACGTTCACCCGCACAAAATTATTCACCGGCCACTGTGCAAATAGTGTGCAAACGCCAGACAGCGGTATTTGTAGTCACGCAGCTCGACATCAGATATAATGGTTGCGAGTTGCTATCTTCGGCCCCGCACGGCGTCCTCCGCGGGGCTCTCTTTTTTTCAGCCAGACAAGAGGTGGTCACATGAACAAGCTGCTGCTGGCGGCGCTGGTTGCCGTGCTGCTGGTTGTGGTGGCGTGGCACGCCCACGAGGCCGACACGGCGCGGCGCCTGGATGCCATTGAGGCGTACTGCGCCGCCGTGTCGCCGGGGATGTGCCGCTATCTGCGGGCGTGGGCCGACGAGAGCGGGTCCGACACGTGGCTCTGCGGCCCGACATCCTATGCCCTGGCCGGCGAGCTCAACGCGCGGTTCTTCGGCGGCGAGCTGCCAATCGTCGCCACGCCAACCGGCGGCGACTGCATCGTCATCAAGCTGGCGCTGGCCCAGGTGCCACTCGGCGGCGGCGAATACTTCACGGGCGATCACGGCTGGATTGAGATCCACTGGCGCGGGCTGGTGATCTTCGTCGACCCGACGTTCACGTACTGGGATCGCATGGACAGAATTTTGTTTTCATGGTTCGATGAAAACAACGACGGCGCCAGACGCATGGCGCGGTTCAAGTCCATCCTGCGCCTGTGCGAACCTGACGCCGCGCACGTGCGGTTGCTTGCGGATCCGGCCAAATATCTGGCTGGTACGTCTGAAATGCGCCGGCTGCTGGATTCCGGCAGTGCCCCGGGTGACTGGCTGGCATGGGCCGAGCGGTTGCAGCGCGACGGGGTGTGGTCACCGGCCGATTGAAAGCTGACGCCATGGCTGATTGCAGATCACTAACGGCCGTTTATGAGCCATTAAATATACTCATCGCGTTTAGTATTTCGCGCATATCCGCGCAAGTGCCATCACGGCAACCATTTATATACGCCATCACCATAAGCGTTTGACACAAAAACGTGCATAGAATTGTGTCGGCAGCATGAAAACCCGGGGTGCCGGTTCGGGTTTTCAACATTCGTTGAAACGGGTCCGCTGGCTGAACGGATCACCGGACGATACGTTTTGCGAGTTAAAAAGATACCCCGGCGTCCAGCGCCGGGGCGTTGAAACGGAGGGCGAGAGTCTGGCCGTCAGGTCAGATCATTAAACAGCTTCAGCCCCTGCCGCAGATCGTCGAACAGGTAGAAGCCGTCGTTGGCCGTGAAGATCGCGCATGGGCATGACGGCACGGCATCGTCGAACCCGTGGCGGTTGAGAAACTCGGACGCCACCTCGTAGCTGCCCGGCCGGATGGCCCCGCGGCGCTGGCGCTTATAGTGAAACACGCCCGTTGCGCACACGTGGCTGTGGCCGATGACGCCGATGTCGAAATCGTCCTGGCCGCGCTCCAGCATCCGTTGCACCGCGTGAAGCGGGTTGAGGCTTGAGTTGTAGCGGTACTTGTGGGTGACCATGACCCGGTACTCGGCGTCGCCGACGTGCAGCGTCAGGTGCAGCCGGCTCGGTGCGTAGATGATGTTGCGGTTCCTAAACAGCATCTTGAGCACGTCCACGCCGGCCAGCTCCAGCGTCCAGTCGTCGTGGTTGCCGCTGACGACGCCGATGTAGGTATGGCCGGCCAGGTCCAGCAGGTGCTCCAGCAGCATGATCTCGCGGGTCGGCCGCGAGTCGCTGGCCAGCATCTGGCCACGATGTTTGATGGCGTTGTCGAACACGTCGCCGCCGTTGATCTGGTAGCACCGCGGTGTCGCGGCGATCAACTGCTGGTCAGCCAGGATCCGGGCGTGATCGGTGCCCGGCGCGCCCAGGTGCAGGTCGGACGGCAGGCACACGATGATCGGCGCTTCGCCGTCGAAATACAGGTGGCGGTACGTAGTGTGCTTGCGCTCGCGGATGGTGCGCTCGGAGATGGCCGTTTGCATCTCCCAAAGCGCGGCCCCGGTCAGGCGGTCCTCGTCATCGTCGGGATGGGTGGACACGCCCATGGCCGAGCCGGCCGGGACGAGCAGGGACTCTTTGATGGTTCGGCTCAGGTTCCGGCTCTCCTGCTGTTTGATGCCGAACTGTTTCTCGATGACGCAGCGGCCGGGCAGGGCGCCGTGGCGGTTGAAGAACTCTCGGGCCCACTGGATGATCGTGTCGTCTGCCACGGCGCCGGAATTGTGTTTGGCGCTCATTCGGTACAGGCTCCCCGGGTGCCCGGCCCGGTCACACGAAAGCCGCTTTCACTTTATCCGCGAAGTCGTCGTCGTCCAGGTTGTCTCTGTCGCGGATGGCCTCGTAGGCCCACTTGAGCAGCAGGTCGATGATGGTGCCGTCATACGCCTCGAGCATGGCGCCGGCCGGCACCACGCCCCACACCGTGCCGCTGAACTCGAACAGCGCGTCCAGCGCCTTGCTGCCGACGTGGATGGCGTCCTCGGCCGACAGGCCGTTGATGCGCTCCCACTCCACCGCCTCGGCCACCGCCTGCGCGATGCGGAACAGGTTCTCGGCCTTTTTCAAAAAGCCGTCCGACTGCTTGAACGCATCAACGGCCGCGATGACGTGCCGGATGTCCACGCCGAACTCCTTGAGCACCTCCAGCATGGCCTCGGGCTTGAACTTGATGTCGATCCCCATGTTAGTCTCCCTCCTCTTTTGGTTTTTGGTTCGTCACATCGACCCGGATGATGTGGTGCAACTGCCCCAGCACCCGGGCGCACGGATCGCAAAAGTTGCCCCGCATGATCGTGCCGTCCAGCACTTGAAACGTGATGGAGTACACGGGCGGGTTGATGCAGTCGCCGTACTCACACATGTCAGTTTTGAGTTGTGTCGCCATGTGCCTCCCCGTATATTTCGGCCGGCCACTCGGCCAGCCATTGGTTCTCCAGGATGACCGACGCCAGGAACCGGCACAGCAGCCCCAGCTCCTTGTGCCCGGCATCATCGGCCGGTGACACGCGCTCGAATCCGAGCTCATGGGCGATGATCTCCGACGTTTCGTGCAGGATGGCCTCGAGCATCATGTTCGGCGGGATCGTGCCATCCACCCAGATGGCCCGATGCTGAATGTTCCAATACGCCACGAAATACCCGTCGTCGGCCTCCACGGGCGACGTTTCGCGGATGATGGCCGCCAGCTTCTCCGGCGGCACGAACTCGACGCGCCAGTCGTGGCCCAGCAGGTGGATGGTGCGCGGCACTCTCATGGGATCACCTGTACGTCATGCACCCTGGCGCTGATCGCCCACGGCGTGATGATCTCACCGAACCCGTACAGGACAATATTCAGGATCTGCTTCAGCCGGTCCCACCCGCTAGGCCGGACCAGTTTGTCGGTGTAATACTGCGCCAGCTCGGCCCCGCTATGCGTGATCTGAGCCACGTAACACGTCGCCTGCTCGCCGTTCTCCATCGTCAGGCGCACCTGCTGCAATATGATCGGTATCTCCGGGCTGCCCAGGATCGCGTGCACGTCGGCCCCGGCCTGCTGGATGCTGGTGCAGGTGGCCTCGGTCAGACCTTGCAAGTCATTGTCGAAGAACACCGCCACGCGGCCGTCCAGCGTCCGGATCGCCTCGGCCGCCGCCGGCAGCACGCCGAAGTCCGGATCGTTCAAGCTAATGTCGGTGTTGCGCACCAGCACCCGCGCATCCGTCACCAGCCCGTCCACGTTGTCCAGGGTGACGCCGGCCCTGACGTTGATCGTGTCCAGCGACTTGGCCAGCCCGGCGTTGAGCGTCTCCACCGTGCCGAACGTCGCCGCCTGGAGCTGGCGCTGCAGCTCCTGGTTGTGCGTGACGGCCTTGCGCAGGTCCACGGCGATGCCCCGGTAGCTGTTCATGGTCTTGTTCGCCTGCTGGATGGCCGCCCGGGCCTCCACCGCCGTCTGGTGCGCCTCAACCGCCAAAACTATAGCAAGAACTGTAGAAGCGGCCAAAAAAACGCTTAAAACGGCCAGGGCGATGTTTTTCACCATTACTTCACCAACGGACGGGAGCGCACCAAAAACGCGCCTACGGCCAACGTGGCGCGATTGGCGGCGTGTTTACTACGTGGGCGACACCTTTTTGGCGCTACGGCCGTTTGTGCGCGTGTTGGCGTAAAAATTGGCTACGTTGGCGCCAGAGTAGATCAGCGAGCAGGCGACAATCAGGTCGCGAAAAACGCCGCCGTCGATCCAGCCGAACGCGGCCCCCAGGATCGTGGCGCCGATGCCGGCCAGAAACACGATCAGTTTGCGGGTGCCCTGCAGCGCGTCTCTCATTGTGACTCCCACTCGCGCAGCTTGGCGATGGCTTGCGCCATGCTGTCGATTTTTTTGTCGAACGCCTCAAAGCCCCGCTCGATCTTGTCAAGCCGCCGCTCAATGCCGTCCAGCCGCACGCACAGCGCCGCCCGCGTCTCCCGCAGCGGCACGAGCTGTTCGTGGATCGGCTCAAGCTCTTCGTGGCGGCACAGGCTCATGCGCGCCAAACAGGACTCCTTGGTCATAAAGCTGTCCAGCTTTGACTTAACGAAATAGGCCAGCACGGCCTGAAACATGGCGAACACGGCCAGGACAACGCTCACCCATGACCGCTCCGATATGCCGTTGCTGGCATTGTCGCCCGCCGGGGTGGCCGCCGGTGGTCCCGTGTCGGCCAACACAACCTGCACCAAGCTGGCGACGGCCATCAGCGTGAGCACCAGCAGGCAGATTGCGGCGGCGACGGTGGCAATCTTTCTCCCCATATCACTCCCCCTTGTGTGGCAAAACAGGCGGCCGGTGCGTGGCCGGCCGCCTTACTCGAACTTGGTGCAATACGTCAGGTAGCCCGTGCCGTCGGTTGTCAGGTACAGATAGTCCAGCGGCGCGTCGGCGCTCATCAGGATGCTGCCGGCAAACACCGCCCCGGGCGGGAAAAAGTCGTCGATATAAAACGCGCTGATGCCGTATGGCGGGATGTACCGCTCGATGAACAGCAGGCCGCCGGGCGCCACCGCCTGGCCCGTGGTCGAATGGAACGCCAGCGTTGCCGTAGCGGGCTGGTCCGTCGGGTTGTGCAGCGCAATGGATGTTTGCCACAGGTCGTTGCACACCGCCCACGGCACAGACGCCACCCACTCCGTTGGCACCACGGGCGCGTCCTCGGCAAACACCCACTCAAACTCGCCGCTGGTGGCCAGCACCGTTTGGTACACGTTTTCGATGTCCACCCGCAGGTTCCAAACCCCGGCCAGCTTGTCTGGCTTTGCCACCCAGAACACGCGATCAAAAGTGAATCCGTAGGTTGGCACGTAGAGCAACATGTTGTCGAACTGCGGCAACTCGTTGCCGATGGCGTGCCCCTTGGCGAAATACACCCGGATGGCCGCCTGGCCATAGTACGGATACCAGTCCGGGATGCTCATGTTGATGTAGAGCCGCCGGTGGTTGCCGTAGTCCACGTCGTAGATGTTCGCAACGCTAAACCACTCGATGGCGCACGCCGGTGTGACCAGCATGGCCAGCACCAGCACGAAACCGAAAAATTTTTTAAGTTTCATGGCCGTCACCCCTCCCCCGGTTTTATTCATTCTGGCCGGGCAGGTCGAAGCCAACCGGCCAGCGGTAGCTCAGCACGCTGGAGCGCCGAAACGTGGCGATGTTCACAGCGTCTGACTGGTTGCCGCCCAACACCCGGATGTGGTTGTCACCCAGGCTGGCGACGAAGAACCCGACGTGGCCGGCGCCCGGGTTTTTGCCGCGCTTCATCACCACGATACATCCATACACCGGAGTGCTCAGCGGCCGGCCCCATGTCATCCAGGAGCGCGCCGCCGCGCTGCCGGTGCCCTTGATGCCGGCCTGCTTTACGACCCAGTTTGCGAACGAGCTGCACCACGGCACCTCATCGCTGGTGGCCTTGAGTGACGTGGCCTGGTGATACTCCACGATGCGCGGGTTGTGGCCGTCTCCAGGGATCTCCTTGGTGCCCACCTCGTCAAACGCCACCGCCAGCCAGGCGGGCACCTCGCGGATGTTCTGACCCGGTGCGTTCATTCGAGCACCTCCGTCTCCCGCGGCCGGTCACACGGGTTGCAGCGGCCGTAGTTCTGGCACTCGAGCACCTGCGCGTCGCTGATCCATCCGTCGAATACGTTGCCGATGACGCCCCAGTCGGCCCGCTCGTACATCGCCGCATGACAGAAGTACACGTCGCCGTTCGGGGCGATTGGCGTGTAAATGGTACGGTGGCAGCGAGCCCGGCGCGGCGGCTTCGTCAGGTCGCACGCCGGCTGCTCGCCGGGGTATGTGTCCAGCACGCCTCTCGGCTCGTCGTGCCACCAGCCGTCGTAATTCTGCACAAACGCTACAATGCCGGCGTTGGTGAGCTGCCGGGCGAACCAGTCAGCGGCCACGCCCAGGCCGGGCCATGAGATGGTGTGCGCCCGCACGTTATGCCCGGCCGCCTTGAGCTGCATGGCCGTTTCCATGATCTCCGGCAGGGTGATGTCGCTCGGGTGAAACGACAGGTCGATGATGAAGTCGGGCCGTGGCGCGGTGCCGAGCAGCACCTTGCGGGCCCGCTCGGTGCCATTGCACCCCAGCGCTATCTTCCAATCGTTCGGCCATTTGGCGTCGCTTGGCGCGATGGCGGCGATCATGTCCGCGAATCCAGGCCGCAGGGTCGGCTCGCCGCCGTTAAGCACGATGTGCGTGACATCCTCCAGGTTGTTCAGCGCCTCGGCCCACTCGGCGCACTCCCGGTGCGGGTAACCGAAATTCCACCCCGGCGTGGACTTGGTGATGCAGTACGGACACCTGAAGTCGCACGCAAGGGTTATGAACGGGTTGCAGGTATCGGAGCCGAATTTCATGGTCACTCCCTCCAGGCGTGAATGTAAAAGTCGCCGAAGCCCCGCAGGATGGCGTAGATGCTCCACAGGCCGATGTTGCAGCCCAGGTCGAACACGACGTCGCCCGGCTCCACCTTGCACGGTCCATGCTCGTACAGCTCGTCGCCGTGCGGCCCGAAGAATCGGGCCAGCCGCCACTTGATGTCCACGTTCTCGATCTCGGTGTGGTCGCAATATCGGTACACGACCTCGCCGTTCTCGACACCCTTGATCCACCGTAACAGCACTATGCTACCTCCACGCAAAGACCATGCTTTGCTGACCGCCCGGGTTGTCCCGCTCCAGCACGTTGGGATACAAACCAGACAGCCGCTGTATGAGCCGGTCGTGATATCCGGGATAGTAGTCATCGACGAAGCGATGGTACTCCATCCCGATCTTGCGTATTTTGTTGAACAGGATGTCATGGGCGCCGTCGAACAGCGCCACCTCGCCGCCCTCGCAGTCCACCTTGAGATAATCCACGCAGCTCAGTGAGCAGCTCTCAAGAATGCGGCCCAGCGT
>Ga0209310_1000471_pt1 | contig 44723 bp, 48 predicted proteins | sample AD_UKC030_MetaG_FD_184415 | JGI IMG/M metagenome (GOLD analysis project Ga0209310, IMG submission 184415) | Active sludge microbial communities of municipal wastewater-treating anaerobic digesters from USA - AD_UKC030_MetaG (SPAdes) (version 2) | ecosystem: Engineered > Bioreactor > Anaerobic >...
GAAGGGCCATTTTTCGCCAATTTCAAATCGACACCACCTCTCATTGCTCGGAAAGTCACGTCAGTCATGGCGTTCGGCGGTTCGGGGCTTCATTTAACCGGACAGTAGTGCTCTCCAGTATAAAAACCATGTACGTCAAAAAGATACCTGAGGATGGTCGTGAAATTAACTTGCTGATTGCTGACAAGTTACGAACCAAGGGGGTCACGGTCACGACAGGCACCGAACCTCCAGTGAGCAACGTCGATGCCGTTGTGACTTATATCGACAAGTGGATGTGGGATATCACCATGTATATGCTTGAATTGACTATTACCATCCGTGATCCGAAGACTGATTTTCCAATTGCTACCGGTAACTCTTTCCATACTTCACTTACGCGGCTGTCTCCCAAGGAAATGGTTAACGAAGTCGTCGAAAATATCTACAAGGGGGCAAAGTAGTTGAACTCGATGGTTACAAGGTATGGCGGTATTGTTGTGGCCGCAATTGTCCTTGTTCTGGCGGGATGTGCCTCACCGGCCAGTCGGGAAGGGATGGCCCTACAAAGTCCGGTTTTTGGTAAACAATTTCCGTATAGCATCAGAGTGCAAACTAGCGGCGGCTCTGAGACGAGCGCTTTGGATACCATCAATATCTCGGACTCGGATCTGAAAGCAGCCATCGAAGATGCTGTTGTTCAAAGTAAGTTATTCAAGTCTGTGGTTCAAGGTAAGGATGGAAGCGACTATGAATTGAATGTCAGAGTCATTTACTTTTCCAAACCAATCTTTGGTGGAACGCTTACGGTCGAGTTTGAAACGGCTTGGTCGCTGATAAAAGTCGGGGATCGATCTGTTGTCATGCGGAAATCCGTCAAGTCCAGCGGAACCGTAACGATGAGTGAGGCGTTTGCCTTCGTGACCCGGGCGCGCCTGGCAGTTGAGGCTGCTGCTCGCGAAAATATCAGGCAAGGGTTGAAGGCCATCTCAGAACTTGATCTATAGCTTTCAGCTGGGACGAATTTCCCGGAGTTACCGCCGAGCATTGCCAATGCGTTCAGGGAATCTGCCGAATGGCATCCTTCATCCTTGCCAGTTTCGCTGCCACAACCGGCACGGTCAGCATGGTGCTGGCAACCGCCATCAGCAACAGCGCGGTGAAGGCTTCGCTGGTGATGATCTGCTTGTCGAGCAGGATGTTGGCGAAGATGATCATGATCAGTGCCTTGGTTTGCAACAGCCAGCCGATGATGGAGGCTTCACCGGGTGACCATTTGAGGATCTTGCCGGCAAGCCGGACACCGATCAGCTTGCCGAAAACAGATGCGACGAGCAGTATTGCCGCGGCGACGAATACTGTCTGGCCGCCCATCGTCCACGTCGTGCGCAACCCGGTGCTAAGGAAGAAGACCGGCATGACGATGAGCAGCACGTGGTGGCGCAACAAGTCCATTTTCTCCTGATCGAACCAGTCGGCCTCGATAATGGCGCCGGCCAGGAAGGCGCCGACCATGAAGTGCAAGCCGGCCCAGTCGGCAGCGAAGGCGCAGCCAGCCAGCCAGATCAGCGCGACGTACCAGCGGTCAGCAGCGGGCAGGCGCATCATCAGCCGGCGGAAGGCGTAGCCGGTGACGGCAAAGGCAAGCAGGAAAGTGAGTTGCTTACCGACCCGCTGCCAATCCATCAGGATCAGTGCCAGGACGCCCCAGATGGCGATGTCGTCGAGGCTGGCATAGCGCAGGATGCGCTGGCCGATCGGCTGACGCAGTATTTCCAGCTTTTCCATGAGCAGGATCAGGATCGGCAGTGCGGTGACCGCGCAGGCCATACCGACCCCAAGCACGAACTGCCAGGTCATTGCTTTCGGCCCCATCCAGCCCTCGTCGAGTAGCAGGACGGCGGCGGCGATGCAGCCGAACAGCAATGGCGTGCCGAGCGCCAGGCCGGCGGTGATCGAGCTTTCCCGGCGATATGCCCAGGTCTTTTTGAGGTCCAGTTCGATACCGGCGATCATTACGAACAGCATTACCGCCCACCACGCAATGCCGTTCAGTGACTGGATCACGGCCGGCGAGAAAACGAAAGCGTAATAATCCGGAAAATACCGACCGAGAATGCCCGGCCCGAGCAGGATGCCGGTAATGATCTGGACGACGACCAGCGGTGCGAAATAGTCCGTTCTGCCGAGTCGCCAGATCAGGTAGGGAACGGAAAAAATGATCGTCATTGCGATCAGGAAAATTTCAGCGGTGTTCATCGCAAGAAACTCATGCCTGCGGTCGACGGCAAAAAATGGCTGAAAATGCTCAGGGCTTGCGTCCGAGGTATTCGCGGAAGATGCCGAAGGTCACCGAGCATTCAACGTCGACGAAACCGCTCCGGCGCATGGCGTCGAGTATGCGATCGGGCTCGACCGCCAACTCGATAGTTTCGCCGTAATATTCCCAGAGCTGCTTGACGTCGGCCTGGTTGCGCGTCAGGCGAGCCAGGAAGGGCACGATGCCGCGGATATAGGCACGCAGCGCCAGTTGACCGAGACGACTTTCCGGGCGGCTGATCTCCATGATGCAGGCGCGGCCACCGGGGCGCAGGACGCGGAGATATTCGCCGAAGGCCTGGTCGAGGTCGCCGACATGGCGCAGGGCGTAACCCATGGAGACGAAGTCGACATGATTGTCGGGGAGCGGAATCGACTCGGCATAGGCTTCGATGGTCTCGACAGTGAGTTTCTTGCGCAACTCGGCCAGCATGCCCGGCGACGGGTCAAGGGCCAGCAGGCGCCCGGAAGGCCCGATCAGGCGCTGGCCTTCGGCAGCCACCAGACCCGTGCCGGCGGCCACGTCGAGCAGTGTCATTCCAGCCTGCAAGCCGTTGCGGCGCAACACATCCCGCCGATACCAGGCACCGCTGCCCAGTGCCGTGATCCGCTCGGCCCGGTCATAGCCGCTGGCCGCCTGATCGAACATGGTGCGGGTGACAGCGCGGCGCTCTTCCTCACCCGTGAAATAGGGTTGCAGGCGCTGGTCGGCCTTGAGGGCGGCGGTTCGCGAACGAGGGTCGGTCATGTCTCGGACAGTGCCTTCAGGTGATGGATTGCAGGCGGCGCCAGGCAAGCACTGGCAGGCGGAACAGGAATCCGAGGAATAGCCGGGTATGCATCCAGGTCAGCAGGGTGTTGTCACGCAGATAGCGGAAATGTGAGACACCGCCTTCGTCAGCCCGAAAATAGCGCACCGGCGCGTCCAGGTTGACCGGTCGCACACCGGCCCAGCAGAGGCGGACCACCGCCTCCGGATCGAAGTCGAAGCGGCGCATCCAGCGGTTGGCGCGCATGATCCCGATCAGCGGGGCGATCGGATAGACGCGGAAACCATACAGCGAATCGCCAATGCCCATCCACAGCGTTTCCAGGTTGGCCCAGCTGTTCGATACCTTGCGCCCGTTGACGCGAAGCGCCGGGGCGTCGGCATCGAATACCGGCTTGCCGAGTACCATTGCCTCGGGCCTGGCCTGCGATGCATGCATGAAGGCGGGGATCAGGTCGGCCGGATGCTGGCCGTCCGAATCCATGGTCAGCGCGTGGGTAAAGCCGGCCGCTGCCGCCCTGGTGATACCTTCCAGCACCGCCGCGCCCTTGCCGCGGTTTTCCGGCAACACCAGCACACTTAGTCCGGGGTCGCCGGTGGCAAGCGTCTGCAGAGTATCGGCGCTGCTATCCGTGCTGCCATCGACGACGACCCAGACCGGATTCCATTGCCGACGCGCAGCCAGCACGGTCTCCACCACCTTGGGACCGGGGTTGTAACTGGGGATCAGGACGATGTGGGTGGTCGATGCAGTACTCATGAGCACTGGGGCAGGGTTACGGTGGACGAGTTGGTGTAGGTCAATTCCGAGCGGAAGTATTCTTCAAGCGTGGTGGCAAAGGCCGATACGTTTCCCGGTGCGGGAAAGCGCTCGCCGGGATGGACGCTGAAACGGAGGGGTAATTCCGGCCTTTTGAAGAGTGGCCATTGCTTGCCGAGATACGGTGAACTGAACTCGATGCATAGCGCCTGAACAGGGGTGCTACTGCGTTTGGCAATCAACCCGGCGGTCGGCAGGCATCGATTGATCGGAAAGCTTGTCGTGCGTGTGCCTTCGGGAAAAATCACCAGTTGTGCCCCACGCTGGAGCTCCATGCGGGCATCGCAAACCATGTCGAGCGCCGAGTCGTTTCGAATATAGCGTGCGAGCCGGGCGGCGGCACCGAAAAGAATGTTGTCCATCAGTTGCGCCTTCATGACGCAGACCGCATTCGGCAGACGCGACACGATCATCACCACGTCGAGCAGCGAGGGGTGGTTGGCAACGATGACCAGGGCGCCCTGGTCACGCAGATTGTCGATAGCAGCCAGATCGAAGCGGCAGGCACAAAAGCGTTCCAGGAAGATCGTGTAGATACGGAAGGCGAGCATGATGGCACGTCGTCCGAGAGGCTGACCCCAGCGCCGCGGGAGCAACGGGTGAAGGATCATCGCAAAAGGCAACCAGAGCAGGCACATGAGTGCCAGAAAACCCAGCCCGACGACCATCGCCACGTATTCGTAGGCGGTCCAGAGCAGCCCGCCGTGTCGGGAATGCTCAGTCATCGACCATGACCCGGGTGCTTGATTCGCCAAATACCCAGGAGAGCGCCACGCCGGCCGAGAAAAAATCTTTTTGGAGCACCAATGGGCTATCCGCGAAGCTTGCGCCGTCGAGATTCCCGTAGCGGATGAAGGCGCCGACCCAGGTATTCGGGAAGCGTTTCGACAGGCCCAGCGTATATTGCATGCCGGCATAGCCCGAGGGCGCATCGTAGGCCGGACGATCGATCGTCGCATACTGGGGGGCGACCGAATAGTAGTAGGCGTTCTGGCGCTGGTTGCCGAATACAGGGCCGGCAAGCAGCCCTAGGTTCCATTTCGGCATCCCCGGCAGGTCGGCAATATCAAGGTTCAGGCTCGGGCTGAACACCCAGCCCACGTCCTGCGGAGAGCCCTCGATGGTGAATGCGGCTCGTAGCGGCATCAGCAGCTTGAAAAAGCGGGCCTTGTTCTCGGAGCGCCAGAAAGTCACGTCGATCTGCGGGCCGATCTCGAAGGTGGCTTTGAGATCTGGCATACCGGTGCGCACGTCGATATCCTTGCTGCCCGCCGGGGGCGAAAGTCCGAGGCTGACGTTCAGATCCAGACGGTCGCTATCGAAAAAACTGCCACGGATGCCATGACGATCCGCCTTGAAGAAGTCGCCGTGATAGCTGAAAAATGGCACCGGCAGGACGAATGTATTGGTCTGGTTGGAACCTCGGTAAGCGGGGAGACTGAGCACTGAAACACCGGCGCCCGCTTCCCACAGCGGCTTCTCTTCTGCTGCTTGAACGGAACCTGAAGCCAGGATCGGCGCGAGTAATATCACTATGCCGTACATCAATAGGTGTTTCATCGGTGTGAGTTCTCCACGGCGTGGGATGCGATGCCTTCAATCTCGACGAGGAGATCGGCGCGGCAGATATCAGCCTGAACGTAGGTGATCGAAGTGTCGGCACCCAGGGTGGTCGCCAGTACGTCGCGGACGGTTGCCAAATGATCGACGTGGCGAAGGTAGACGCGATAGGTCAATTCGTCGAGAGTGTACTCACCTGAGCGGCTCAGCATGTTGGCCTCGGTAATCACCGCGTTGACATTGGCCAGCGATTCGCGCGTCTGGTTGGCAATGTCTCCCGGGTGAACGGTGCGGTGCCCGAGGATACTTGCGGTTCCGGACAAGAACAGGATCTCTTGTTCGGGCAATCGAACCAGCGCCGCACGCGAGAAGGTCGGGCTGCGCGGTCCATACTGGACAGGGTAATCATAGGCGCTGACTTGTCGAGGATTTTCAATCGCCATGGTCTCTACCATTCCGGCCATGAAGGCGATGCGCAAAGGACCGCCGGATAACCCCAGGGCGCAGGCGGCAGGCACATTGCCGGAACTGCCGTGCCTGAAATCATGAAAGGCGTCCTGTCGCCCGATGTTGAACTGGCGATAACGTTCCAGCCCATCCGTCTCTCGATTGATGTCGGCCAGATAATTCCATGCCCGCCACAGATTGGGCAGGCATTGTTCGTCGAGTAGCCTGAAAATTCGACTGTAGGCTTCCCGGCTGGCGGCCTGCAGAGGCGAACCGGAAACTGAATCGACGAACTCGTCTTCATCCAGCTCAAGAGCGCCGTAGAGGACGTCATCTGTCCGTCGCCATTCAATGCTTTCAAAAGCACCGGACGAGCAGGGGAGGTCACAAAACCAGATTTCCTCAATACCATCCACCGAGTTATCCAGGAGTCTGGTCGGAATAACCTGTAACGGCCACGTTTGAGCCTGTGCTGGCTGAGAGTCACCGAGCCATGTGCCGCCGAGTACATGTTCCGCTGGGCAGTCAGGGGTAAATGGCTCGCCTCGAACCGGAGAGCCTGGAAGATGGCGGATTTTCACGGGTATCAGCCGTCAGTTATTGGATTTTATGCAGAATTTGTTAGTGGCTCATCATGCTGGCGGACATTGAAGCGCCGCCTTTTCCAGGCCATGAAAGCGCGCTTCGGTTGAAGTGCGTTGGCAAAATAATAGAGTGCCTTGAATGCCCAGATCGAGCGCCAGATCGGTGTCTTGCCAAAAATATCACCGGCCAGGATTGAAAGAACCGCTTCCTTCGTATGGAACAGATTTTTCGGGTGCATGAAGAAATCGCGCATGATCGGGTTGGTAACCCGGTAGATGAACCATGAAAACTCTTTCGGGCCATGCTTCATCAACTCGTCGAAACGCTTGAGTGCAGCAGCTGCTTCAGCAGGTTGGCGCAGGCAGGTATCGATTGCCGTGGCGCCTATCACACCGCTATTCATCGCCAGCAGCACGCCGGAGGAAAAAACCGGGTCGATGAACGCATAGGCGTCGCCAAGCAGCAGATAGCTGGCGCCGTGGTTGCGATCCGATACATATGAAAAATTGCCTGTGGCCTCGATTTCATTTACCAGCGTTGCCATCTTCAGACGTTCGGTCAGTGCAGGACACATGGCGATGCCGTCCATGAGGAACTGTTCAAGGCTGCGCTTGCCCCGTGTTTTCATGAAATACGGCCAGGTCACCATGCCGATGCTGGTTACATCATTTTTCATCGGGATGAACCAGAACCAGCCATGTTCGAACCAGAAAATGCTGATATGGCCCTCAGCTTGGCCATCATGGCGCCTGGCCCCGGAGAAATGGCCGTAGATTGCAGAACTGTTGTGTTTCGGATTGCGCTGTTTGATCTGGAAACGGTTTGCCAGAAAGGTGTCACGGCCGGAGGCGTCAACAACAAAACGGGTTTTCCATTCGACCCTGCGGCCATCATCATGCTCGGCATGAATCACTGCGCCACTGTTGTTGGGCAAGAATTCGATTGCTTTTGCCTTGCAGTGTTCATGTACTTCAACGCCCTTGTTCTCTGCATTGCGAATCAGTATTTCATCGAACTCCGACCGTTTCACCTGGTACGCGTAAGGCATCGATTTGTCCCAGGCATCTGCGAAATGGAAGGTTTGCGACATTTCGTGGTGAGGTGAAATGAATTCGGCTCCCCATTTTTCCATGCCAATGGCCCTGACCTGATCAGCGATGCCCATCCGTTCGAAGAGTGGCAGGTTAGCCGGAAGCAATGATTCGCCGATGTGGAAGCGCGGGTGGCGGGACTTCTCAAGCAGGGCGACCTTGTAGCCCTTTTCTGCCAGCAGGGGCGCAACCGTCGTTCCGGCCGGGCCGCCACCGATGACCAGAACATCGCATGCGCAATGTTCCATTTCCTGCGTCTGTATTTCCATACGGTACTTTTCCAAGGGGGCGCTCGCGCGCTATTTGCCGGTATAGGTCATGTAGCTCACGGTTTACGGATGGCCATCGATCTTGTTCACACACAGTTCGGTGATTTCCTCGACACGACCATAATCGTGACCGAGGTGCATCGCCATGCCATCGACTTCGACATAGGCCCGCTAGCCACTGATCGACTTGACTTTGATCGGTGTGCCGACAGTAATGCTGCGGTCAACAGTGAAAAATGACCAAAAATTGTTTTCATCCCACCCCCCCATAAACGTAATTATACCGATGCTGGCAATGCCGGCGAGACACAACGGATACCACCTTCTTCAACCTGCGGGATGATCGATCTCATCGCCTCCCGCCGAGATATTTTGACGGGCGACATCGAAACAATGTTATCCACCTGCAAGTCCGGGCTCAGGTAAGGCTTGAGGCCGAGCGGTTGGCGGGGATGCAGCTTGAATTCGCGCTTGGCTTTTTCCAGCTGCGCCTTGTTGGTGCTGAAATAGCGCGCGGCAGCGATGGTTTCTGGCAAATGCTTGAGCACATGCCAGAGGCTCCAGCGATGCGCCCACAGCCGTTTGGCAAAACGGCGCCGATAACCCTTGCTGTCGTAGAAGCGCTTGACGTGCCAGTTGTAGAGCGCATCCATCTCCTCGCGCGACGTGAAGCCTTCCGGCAGAAAAACGAAGTTCAGACAGTTCATCAAGCGCCAGTCTTCAATGAACTCGCCGGACACTTGGCTGGCGCACTCCTCCCAGATTGGCGCGCCATGCAACGGGCTGAACTTGGTCATGTTCATCTCGTCGAGTTCGAGCGAGAGAATAAAGTCGCTGGTGGTTTTCACCGTTTCCGGCGTCTCGCCGGGCATGCCGAATATGAACAGCCCTTTGGCGCGCATGCCAGCCGCGTGAATCTGGCGCACCGTATCGCGCACCGCATCGAGCGTCACGCCGGCCTTGTGGCGCGCCATCATCACCGGATCGGCCGACTCGACACCCATCGAGACCATCAGCACACCAGCCTGCTTGAGCTTGGCCAGCATCTCGTCCGAAGTGTGGCCGGTACGGATTGCGCAGTTCCACTGAATGCCGAGCGGCTTCTCGATCAACAGGTCGCACAGATCCATGACCCGCTGCTTCTTGGCGGTGAACAGGTCGTCGTACATATTGATGTGATACACCCCGAACCTGTCCCGCAGGTATTTCATGTGGTCGTAGGTATATTGCGCTGAATTGGTCTTGTACAGCCGCTCGAACACCGTCCGGTCGCAGAACGAACAGGTATAGGGGCAACCGCGCGAAGTGATCATCGTCGCGCCATAACGTTTTTCGTAGGCGAACAGCGGCAGATGGTAAGCATGCGGAAAACCGGCCAGCTTTTCGTAGGCAGGGAAGGGCAGTTCATCGAGATCGAGAATGCGATCGCGGCGCGGGTTGATGCGAATCTTGCCATTTTCGTCCCGGTAGATCAGGTTGCCGATCCCCTTCAACGGCTTGCCGTCGGCTAGATCGAGAAAGGCACCTTCACCCTCGCCGATCACCAGATAGTCGATCTCGGGGAAATGCTCCAGAATGGGCGCCCCGAGCGACGAAACATGGACGTTGCCAAAGGTAATCTTGATATCCGGTCGCCGCGCACGAATATGGGTGGCAAGCTCGATGGCATCCATAAACCCCGAGGTCGTTGCCGAAAAACCGACCATTTCCGGGTCGGTAGCAAGCACGATCTCGGCATTTTCGGCAATCGTCGGTGGCGCATAGGGGCCAAGGCAGTCGTGCAACTGCACACTGTGACCAAATTTTTCCAGCCAGGAGGCCAGTTGCATGATGCCGATCGGCGGCATCCGGTTGGCCAGCACGGAAAAGTCCGGATGACCCGGCACAAAATTGAACCCCGCAGGGTGAACAAGCGTGATACGCACGGAGTATTGTCCAACAAAATGGAATATCCGAGCATTCTAGAATTTATACGGAAACATTCCAAAGAAATGTTTGATTATGCAAATGGAAATACTTCAATCTGGACTTGAACGTCGTCCCGGGCGCGCCATTCAGAACAAGCTCAGAGGCCAATTTTCAGTTCGCCATTTTGCATTTCGGATTGCTGCCCATGTTTGACGACATCAAGAAAACCTTGCGGGCGACCTCCGGCAAGCAGCGTTCCAACATGGATGCCACCGAATATGCCAGTGACCTCGGAAGGAGATCAGCGGCTGCATAAATTCAGCTTGCGTGCCGGAATGGCGGATCAATGGAACGGAAAGGATTTGTGGGCACGATACAAGCTTGCTCATTTCAATATTCTTGCGCTGCATCAAGAGCAGACACCTGCGAGTGCCTGTATTTATGCGCTATAATGGTGCGGTGCACATAAACCCGGTCGAGGATCGCAGGATGACTGAACCCGTACGCCTGATCAAGAAATACCCCAACCGTCGCCTGTACGATACCAAGACGAGCGCGTACATAACGCTGGGTGATGTCAAGGATCTGGTCATCAAGTTTGAGTCGTTCAAGGTGGTCGACGCCAAGACTGCCGAAGACCTGACACGCAGCATCCTGTTGCAGATCATCCTCGAAGAGGAATCCGGCGGAGCACCGCTCTTCACCAGCGAGTTGCTGTCCGGTTTCATCCGTTTCTACGGAAGCGCCATGCAGGGCATGCTGGGCAAATATCTGGAAAACAACATGCGGACCTTCGTTGATTTCCAGCACAAACTGCAAGAACAATCGCGCCTGATGCACGGGGACAACAGCAACCTGCAGGCGGATTTCTGGTCGCAATTTCTGACCTTTCAGCAACCGGCGATGCAAAGCATGATGGCGGCCTACATGGACCAGTCGAAGGTGATGTTCCAGCAGATGCAGGACCAGTTGCAAAATCAGACGCGCAACATGTTTACGGCTTTTCCGCTGGCCGGCAAGCCGGATTAGGTCGAAAAGTAGATCACGAGTCCACCGCCGTTTCCGGCCGGCGGATCATTGTTCGAGGTATTGCCTCGGGCGCCCTGGTCAGCCAGTGACCGAGTCGGGCAGTTTTCCCTGAATGAGATTGAGCAACGGCGCAAAGACTTTCGGCGTACCGGCGATGATGTTGCCGCTGGCCAGATAGCTCGCCTCGCCGCGCATGTCGCTGACCAGGCCGCCGGCCTCGGTGATCAATAACGCACCGGCCGCCATGTCCCACGGGGCGAGCCCGAACTCCCAGAAACCATCGTAGCGGCCGCAGGCAACGTAGGCGAGGTCCAGCGAAGCGGCACCCGGGCGCCGCTGTCCAGCTGTCTTTTGTGCCAGTTCCTTGAAAATTGCCAGATAGGTGTCGATGTGTTCGAACATGCGGTAGGGGAAGCCGGTGCCGATCAGCGAATCCTGCAATTTGCTGCGCTTGGAGACGCGGATGCGGCGCTCGTTGAGGAAGGCGCCGGCGCCCTTGCTGGCAGTGAACAGTTCGTTGCGATTGGGGTCGAAGATGACCGCCTGTTCAAGACTGTTGCCTTTGGCCAGTGCGATCGAAACCGCGTACTGCGGCAGGCCATGAATGAAATTGGTCGTGCCGTCGAGCGGGTCGATGATCCATTGATACTCGGGTTCGCCGGATCCCGTCGCGGCTGTCTGCCCGGACTCCTCTGCTAAAATGCCGTACTGAGGATAGGCTTCGCGCAACGTCTCGATGATCGCCGCTTCGGCTTTCCGGTCAACTTCGGTGACGAAATCGTTGGGCTGTTTCGTTTCCACCTTGAGCAAATCGAGGTCATTGGAAGCGCGATTGATGATCTGGCCGGCGCGGCGCGCTGCCTTGATGGCGATGTTCAGGGCTGGATGCATGGCTTAAAGAGCTCACGGGCGGCGAGGCCGCCCGCTATATTTGGAAAGCGTGGATTTTACTATGAAGCCGGAACTCTTGCTGTCCCGTATCCGTGTCGTCCTGTGCCGGCCAAGCCATCCGGGAAACATCGGCGCGGCGGCGCGGGCGATGAAGACGATGGGTTTGTCCGACCTGCGGCTGGTTCATCCGCGTACGTTTCCCGACCCTGAAGCCGAGGCGCGGGCAACCGGTGCGGTCGACGTCCTGAAATCGGCAAAAATCGATGATTCGCTGGCCGAGGCGCTGGCTGGCGCAGTTTTCGTCGTCGCCCTGTCGGCACGCCGGCGTGATCTCGGACCGGAGATCGGTGTGCCACGCGAAATGGCAGGCCGCCTGCTGGCAGAGGCCGCTAAAGGCCCGGTGGCACTGGTTTTTGGCAACGAATCGGTCGGCCTGAGCAACGATGAGATTCAGCAGTGCCATGCGGCGGTGACCATTCCGACCAACCCCGAGTTCAGTTCCTTGAATCTGGGTTCGGCAGTCCAGGTGCTGTGCTATGAACTACGCACGCTGGCCTTCGCCGATAACCTACCTGCCGTTGATCCGACGGTCACACCTTTTTCGTCGCCGCTGGCTTCGCATGATGAGTTGGAAGGGCTTTACGCACATTTTGCGGCAGTGATGACCGCCACCGGCTTTCTCAATCCCGAGCAACCAGGTCGCTTGATGCCCAAGATTCGCCGCCTGTTCGGGCGTGCCCGTATCGAGAAGGATGAAATCAATATTCTGCGCGGCATTCTGGCGGCTACGCAAAACACCACCGGGCACGCACGGAAAAACTGAATCCCGCGCGGAAATCAGTCCTGGCTGCTGTGTGTTTTCTGGCCAGAGGCTCGATTTCAGTTGTGACGTGCGCGGCATTACTGGCCGGAAAAAAGTAAGGCCCTGAAAATCAGGGCCTTGCGGGTGTTAAGTTTGGTGGGTGCTGAGGGGTTCGAACCCCCGACATTCGCCTTGTAAGGGCGACGCTCTACCAACTGAGCTAAGCACCCGGAAAACGGTTAGTTGACGGCGTCCTTGAGGCCCTTGCCGGGGCGGAACTTCGGCACTTTGGCAGCCTTGATTTTCAGCGCCTTGCCGGTACGCGGATTACGGCCGGTGCGGGCAGCACGTTCGCCAACGGAGAAGGTACCGAAGCCGATCAGGCTAACGCTGTCGCCAGACTTGAGGGCGGCCTTGACGGCGTCAACGGTGGCATCGAGTGCACGACCGGCGGCAGCCTTGGAAATTTCAGCGGAAGCGGCAATCTGGTCGATCAGTTCTGTCTTGTTCATGGGATCCCCTTTGAAAAAATTCGGTCACGAAAAAAATTGTTCGAATACGGATTAAAACCTCCCCGAAATCCTTGTGTCAAGCGGATTCTGGCGGTTTTGCCCGGCGCTTGGAGGTCAAGATGCATGCCAGCAATTAAGACGCCGGCATGCATTCCTTCAAAATCAATGAGTAAGCAGTGCTTTTGCAGGCTCGTTCTCGGTGCCGGCTTTAACGCTGGAATTTTCCACTAGCTGATCGGGCAGCGCCTCGGGCTTGCGCTCGAGAGCCCGTTCCAGAACCTGGTCGATCCACTTGACCGGAACGATTTCGATCTTGTTCTTGATATTGTCGGGAATCTCGGTGAGGTCCTTGACATTCTCGGAAGGGATCAATGCCGTCTTGATGCCACCCCTGACGGCAGCTAGCAGTTTTTCCTTGAGGCCGCCGATGGCCAGGACTTCGCCGCGCAACGTGATCTCGCCGGTCATGCAGACGTCGCAACGGACAGGAATCCCGGTATAGGCGGAAACCAGCGCAGTGGTCATGGCGATGCCTGCCGACGGACCGTCCTTGGGCGTGGCGCCTTCCGGCACATGGATGTGGATGTCGGTTTTCTCGAAGGCTTCATCCTTGATGCCAAGGCGGCGCGCCCGAGCCCGGACGACCGAACGGGCGGCCTCGACCGATTCCTTCATGACGTCGCCCAATGAGCCGGTACGAATGATGTTGCCCTTGCCGGGCATGTTGGCGCATTCGATGGTGAGCAGTTCGCCGCCGACTTCCGTCCATGCCAGACCGGTGACCTGACCGACCTGGTTTTCCTTTTCGGCGACGCCGAACGAGTAGCGCCGGACGCCGAGGAATTTATCGAGGTTTCTGGCGTTGACCGCAATCCTCGTCGTGCGCTTCTTGAGAACGAGTGTCTTGACGACCTTGCGGCAGATTTTCGAGATTTCGCGTTCGAGCGCACGAACGCCCGCCTCACGCGTGTAGTAGCGGACGATGTCGCGAATGGCGCTGTCGGCAACGGTTACTTCGGTAGCCTTGAGGCCGTTGTTCTTGATCTGTTTGGGCAGCAGATAGCGCATGCCGATATTGATCTTTTCGTCTTCCGTATAACCCGACAGGCGAATGACTTCCATCCGATCGAGCAGCGGTGCCGGAATGTTCATCGTGTTGGCGGTGGCCACGAACATCACGTCGGAAAGATCGAAATCGACTTCGACGTAGTGATCCTGGAAAGTATGGTTCTGTTCCGGATCGAGTACTTCGAGCAACGCCGAGGAAGGGTCGCCGCGGAAGTCCTGGCCGAGCTTGTCGACTTCGTCAAGCAGGAACAGGGGATTGCGGACGCCAACCTTGGTCAGGCTCTGCAGAATCTTGCCCGGCATCGAACCGATGTAGGTGCGGCGGTGGCCGCGAATCTCGGCCTCGTCGCGCACGCCGCCAAGTGCCATGCGGATGAACTTGCGGTTGGTCGCCTTGGCGATCGACTGGCCGAGCGAGGTCTTGCCGACACCGGGGGGGCCGACCAGGCAGAGGATCGGCGCCTTGACCTTGTCGACGCGCTGTTGCACGGCAAGATATTCGACGATCCGTTCCTTGACCTTGTCGAGACCGTAGTGGTCAGTATCGAGCACCTTTTCCGCGACGCGCAGATCCTTGCTGATCCGCGTTTTCTTACGCCACGGCAGGCCAACCAGGGTTTCGATGAAATTGCGCACGACGGTGGCTTCGGCCGACATCGGCGACATCAGGCGCAGCTTCTTGAGCTCGCCCTGCGCCTTGGTCAGGGCTTCCTTGCTCATGCCGGCAGCCTTGATCTTCTTGTCCAGTTCCTCGAGGTCGGCGCCTTCTTCGCCTTCGCCGAGTTCCTTCTGGATCGCCTTGACCTGCTCGTTCAGGTAATACTCACGCTGGCTCTTTTCCATCTGGCGCTTGACGCGGCCGCGGATGCGCTTCTCGACCTGCAGGATGTCGATTTCCGATTCGAGCTGCGACAACAGGCGGTCGATGCGGTCGCGGATGCTTTCCATCTCCAGCACTTCCTGCTTCTGCTCCAGTTTGAGCGGCAGGTGCGCGGCAATGGTGTCGGCGAGACGACCGGCGTCTTCGATGCCGGCGATTGACGACAGCACCTCGGGCGGAATTTTCTTGTTGAGTTTGACGAACTGGTCGAACTGGGCGACCACGGCACGCCGCATGGCTTCGATCTCGTGATCTTCGACCCCCGGTTGCGGTAGCAGGACGGCGGTTGCCATGAACAGCGAGGGCTGCACCTCGATGGCTTCGACACGAACGCGCTGGGTACCTTCGACCAGCACTTTGACGGTGCCATCGGGGAGCTTGAGCATTTGCAGAATATTGGCCAGGCAGCCGATGCGATAGAGATCGTCGGGCTCGGGTTCGTCCTTGGCGGCGGATTTCTGGGCCAGCAGCAGGATGTTCTTGCCACCCTCCATCGCCATTTCGAGGGCCTTGATGGATTTGGGGCGACCGACGAACAGCGGAATGACCATGTGCGGGAAAACCACCACATCGCGCAGCGGCAGGAGCGGCAGTTCGACGGTTTCCGGAAGGGTAGTGGGGTTCGACATTACGCAGCCTTTGAAATAATTATGTTTCCCCTAGCTGGGGACGGGTAGCCGCAATTCAAGCCCCGTTTCAGTTGGAGCCCGAAACCTTCGGCTGATCGGCGTAAATGATCAGGGGAGGGGTGTCGCCGGCGATCATGTTTTCGTCCATGACTACCTTTTCGACATTTTCCATGCCCGGGAGTTCGTACATCGTGTCAAGCAGCGCATGTTCAAGTATCGAACGCAGACCGCGGGCGCCGGTTTTCCGTGAGAGCGCCTTCTTGGCGATTGCCGAAAGGGCGCCTGGGCGCACTTCCAGTTCGACATCTTCCATGCTGAACAGCTTCTGATACTGCTTGATCAGGGCGTTCTTGGGTTCCGTCAGGATCTGGATCAGCGCTGATTCCTCAAGTTCCTGCAATGTGGCGACGACTGGCAGACGGCCGATCAACTCGGGAATCAGGCCGAACTTGATCAGATCTTCCGGTTCGGCATCGAGCAGAACCTGGCCAATGGCCTTTTTGTCGTCCTTGCTTCTGACTTCGGCGGCGAAGCCGATACCACCCTTCTCGGAGCGGTTCTGGATGATCTTTTCGAGGCCGGCAAAGGCGCCGCCGCAGATAAAGAGGATATTGGTCGTGTCGACCTGGACGAAGTCCTGGTTCGGATGCTTGCGCCCGCCCTGGGGCGGAATCGAGGCGACGGTGCCCTCGATCAGCTTGAGCAGGGCCTGCTGCACGCCTTCGCCGGAGACGTCGCGGGTGATCGACGGGTTATCCGACTTGCGCGAAATCTTGTCGATTTCGTCGATGTAAACGATGCCTTGCTGCGCCTTTTCGATGTCGTAGTCGCACTTCTGCAGCAGCTTCTGGATGATGTTCTCGACGTCCTCGCCGACGTAGCCGGCTTCGGTCAGCGTCGTCGCGTCGGCCATCACGAATGGTACGTTGAGCAGGCGGGCGAGGGTCTGGGCGAGCAGGGTCTTGCCCGAACCGGTCGGCCCGACGAGCAGGATGTTGCTCTTGGCCAGTTCGACGTCGCCGGTATTCTTGGCGGTGTGGCGCAGGCGTTTGTAATGGTTGTAGACGGCGACGGCAAGGATGCGCTTGGCGACTTCCTGGCCGATCACGTACTGGTCGAGGATCGAGCAGATCTCACGCGGCGTCGGCAGGTCGGAACGACCGGCCTTGGCGGCTTCTTCCGGCAACTCGTCGCGGATGATATCGTTGCACAGTGCGATGCATTCGTCGCAGATGAACACCGACGGACCGGCGATCAGTTTCTTGACTTCGTGCTGGCTCTTGCCACAGAACGAGCAGTAGAGCAGTTTTTCCTGGCCGCCTTTTGACATCTGAAACTCCCCGGTCAAGCCGCGTCGCGGCGGGTCAATACCTTGTCGATCAGACCGTATTCTGCCGCTTCCTGCGAAGAAAGGAAATTGTCGCGATCGGTATCCTTTTCGATCCGATCCAGCGGTTGGCCGGTGTGCTCGGCCATGATCCGGTTCAGGCGGTCGCGTATCGACAGGATTTCCTTGGCGTGGATGGCGATATCCGAAGCCTGACCCTGGAAACCGCCGAGTGGCTGGTGGATCATGACGCGCGAGTTGGGCAGCGCGAAACGCTTGCCCTTGGCACCGGCGCACAGCAGGAAGGCGCCCATCGAGGCGGCCTGACCGATGCACAGCGTGGACACATCCGGCTTGATGAACTGCATGGTGTCGTAGATCGACATCCCGGAAGTGACCGAGCCGCCCGGCGAGTTGATGTAGAAATAAATATCCTTGTCCGGATTGTCCGCCTCGAGGAACAGCAACTGGGCGACGACCAGGTTCGCCGTTGCGTCGTTAACCGGGCCGACGAGAAAGATGACCCGCTCCTTCAGCAGGCGCGAATAAATGTCGAACGCGCGTTCGCCGCGTCCGCTTTGTTCGATCACCATCGGGACCATGCCCAATGCCTGCGGGTCCCAGTTGCTTGCGTTGTCGCTATTCATGTCTGCCCTTGTCGGTTGCGTTCAATAGGTTGCCGCCGTGGCGACAGCGGGAAGATTACTGCTTTTGGCCCATCAGTTCATCAAAAGCTGCTGGCTTGTCGGTGACCTTGGCCTTGCTCAGGACCCACTCGACCACGTTGCTCTCGATGACGAGGCCTTCGACTTCGCCGAGGCGCTGCGGCTGGGCGTAGTACCAGCGTATGACTTCTTCCGGGTGTTCGTAGCTCTGGGCGTTTTCCTCGACCAGCGCGCGCACTTGCTCCGGCTTGGCCAGCAGGTTCTCGGCCTTGACCAGTTCGGCAAGGATCAGGCCCAGCGTGACGCGACGCTTGGCCTGGTCGGCGAACCACTCGGGCTGGATCGGCATGTCGGCGGCCTTCATGCCGCGCTGTTCCATGTCCTGGCGGGCAGCCTGCATCAGGCGCTGGATTTCCATATCGATCAGCGCCGCCGGCGTCGCGATCGGGTTGGCCTTGATCAAGGCATCCATGACCTGATCCTTGACCCGGCCCTCGATACGGCGCTTCACTTCGCGCTTGAGGTTGCCCTCGATTTCGGCACGCATCTTTTCGATGTCGCCGTCGGCGATGCCCATGCCCTTGGCGAATTCGGCATCGACTTCGGGCAGTTTGGGTGCCTGAACCTGCTTGACCGTGATTTCGAACTGCACGGTCTGACCGGCCAGATCGACGGAGAAGTAGTCTTCCGGGAAGGTCATGTCGAAAGTCTTGGATTCACCGGCCTTGGTGCCTTCGATCGCGTTCTCGAAATCGGGCAGCATCTGCCCCTGACCGAGAATGAAGGCGTAATCGCTGGCCTGGCCGCCGGAGAACGGCTCGCCGTTCTTCTTGCCGAGGAAATCGATGACGACGCGGTCTTCCTTGGCCGCTGCACGATCGGTATCTTCGTAGGTCACGCGCTGCTTGCGCAGGATTTCCAGGGTCTTGTCCACTTCGGCGCTGGTGACTTCGAGGACCGGACGTTCGATCTCTGCGGTCGACATGTCGACCGGGGTGAATTCCGGGTAAACCTCGAAAATGGCCGAGAATTCGAGATGGGTGGTACTTTCGCTGGCCTTGGGTTCGATCCGCGGATAACCGGCGACGCGCATTTTCTGGGTGGTGACGGATTCGCCGAAAACCCGGTCGAGTTCTTCCGACAGCACTTCATGGCGCGCCTGATCACCATGCTGTTGCTTGACGATGTTGAACGGCACTTTGCCGGGGCGGAAGCCGGGCATTTTCATGTTGCGGCCGATGCGCTTCAGGCGTTGTTCCATTTCCTTCTCGACATCGGCGATGGCGATCGAGAGGTCGATGCGACGTTCGAGTTCGTTAGCTTGAGCAGTAGTTGTTTCCATGAGAATCCCTTGTGACCACGAGCCGAAAAAATAAAGCTGGCAATTCTATCACGGCAAGATTGCCGTAAATATCCCGAACAATCCCGAACATCGCTTCCGGGCGGGTGATTTCGGCCTACGCGCCGTCTTTGCTGGATTCTTCGACAAAGCGCCGACAGGTCTGGCGCAGGAATTTCATCTGTTTCCGGTAATTCCTGCATCCCTTGCACAGCGCCAGATGCATTTCCAGTTGCATCTTTTCGGAAAGGACAAGTTCCCGATCCTGAGCTTCGGACAACATTCGGGTAGCGTTCTTACAGGTCAACATGGCTGCTCTCCGGCAGAAAACCAGTTTTTCTCAAGACAGCGCCGCAGACCATTGCGGGCGCGATGCAGAATGACGTTGCAGTTGCTCGTCGTGATGCTCAATTCCTGGCAAACCTCGGGGGTCTCGAATTCGAGAAATTCGCGCATCATGAAGACGCGGGCGGTATTTTCCGGCAGGTGTTCGAGGCAGGCCTCGAAGACGGTCCAGAACGCCTGTTGCCGCAGCGTTTCCTCCGGGTCGCCCCAGTTTGAAGGGCGCGCACCCGGATTCCAGTGCGCGTTGGCCTTGAATTGCGCTTCAAAGGCCTGGTCCAGGCTCTCATCGGCCGCAGACAGCGCCGAGACGTTGATCGTTCGGTTCCGTTGCCGGAGCGAATCGACGATCTTGTTCTTCAGGATGGCGAAGACCCAGGTCTTCAGGGCGGCGCGCCCGGCAAAGTTCCTGGCATTGGCAAAGGCGGCCAGCAGTGCCTCCTGCACCGCATCCTCGGCCTGGGCGCGATCGCGCAGCTGGAGATGGGCGAATTTCAACATATCGCGACGAATTGCGTCGAGATCGGCGTTGGCGATCGGCAGCGTCGCGGCGGCGGTCACGCGCCGGCCCCGGTTTCGGGAAAGCATTCGTTCAGGCGGTCGAGGTCTTCGTTGCGGTCGACGTCCCACAATGGCGAAAATTCATGCCAGCGCCAGCCGATTTCACGCAGGCGCGCGCGGGTTTGCGCCATCACCTGGTCGCTGCTCCAGGTTACATCGGCAAACAGCCGGGTTTCGGCCTGCCGCGCGCCAATCAGCACGTAGCCGCCGTCCTCGGCCGGAATGACGACAGCCTGATGCGCGATGAGCGCCGTGGCTGCCGCCTGCAGATGCGACGGCTCGAGCGCCGGGCAATCGGTGCCGATGACCAGCGTGCCGCCGGTCGCCGGTGATTCGGTCAGCGCCTGCTGCATGCGCACACCGAGATCGCCTTCGGGTTGCCGGCGTAAGCCGAGTTGCCCGTCGCCAGCGAGGTCGACGAAATCGGGGTGGGCGGTATCGGGCGCGCACCACAGCGTGACCGGCCCCAGGTTGGCCTGTAAGGCGGTGGCTACCGTGCGTCGCAGCAACCAGCCCTGCAGCCTGGCGGCGCCACCGGCACCGAGCCGGGGAATCAGGCGGGTTTTGGCCAGACCCGGAATCGGCGCCTTGGCGAGGATCGCGATGGCGACGCTGTTGTTACTGTTGGCGTGGGACATAGCCATACTCGCGCGCCAGTTGGTTCGGGTTGGCGCCAAGAAAGTAGCGCAGGCGGAGCCGCCACATGGTCACGATGGTGCGCAACACGCCATGCTTTTCCCAGCGCCGGCCGGAGGTGACGACCTTTTCCGAGAGGCAGGCGGGACGCGCGAGGGCGCGCATCCGGCGCGAGAAATCGATGTCTTCCATCAGCGGAATGTCGGCGAAATCGCCTGTTGCGGTGAACGCCGCCTTGGTCACGAAAATGGCCTGGTCGCCGGTGGCGATGCCGGTCAGGCGGGAACGCCAGTTCATCATGAATGCGATGAGGCCGAGGCCGGCCGCCTGTCCCTCGATTTTTACATCGAAACGGCCCCAGGTCGCACCTCGGTCGATGGCCCGGACAATCAGCGTCGCTGCTGCCGCCGGCAAGCGGGTATCAGCGTGCAGGAAGAGCATGATGCTGCCACATGCGGCTGCGGCGCCGGCATTCATCTGGGCACCGCGGCCACGCGGCGCGCTGATCACTTGGTCGGCATGCGGCGCCGCCAGGCGTGCCGTGTCATCGCTGCTGCCGCCATCGACGACGATGATCTCGGCGCCATTCTGGCGCAGGTCATGCAGTGAGGTCAGCAAATCCGCGATCCCGGCTGCCTCGTCGAGGACCGGGATGACGATCGAAAGTTGCCGTGGCCGGGGCTGGGAAGTCATGTTCGCTGCTGCATCATTCGCCCGATGGTACAGGGCATTCCTGCTCGCTGGCGACGAAGCGAAAATCGGCGAAGCCGGCATGCGCTTCCTCGCCGGTGTTGTCGGTGTCGGACGCGATGGCGAGGCCGGTCAATTGCCCCTTGCTGCCGGGAAAGGCGCGCTGCAAATCCTTGCCGACATCGCGCCGTTCCTGCACCCAGCCCCCGGCCTGGTCGCTGCCGGTACGCCGTACCAGCATGCGGGTCCGGTCGGTGTAGGCGTTGTCCTGCAACGTGCCGACCGGGTGCTTGTTGTCCCAGACATAGTTGAGCGCCGCATCCGGCACCTGGTCGCCGTAGATTGAACGGGCCAGCGCCAGCTTGGCGCGCGTGCCGAAACTCAGCTCGTCAGGCGGCAGCGTAAAAGTCAGATAGACTCGGGCCGCGTAGTCGTCGCCGGCTTTCGTGCTCATGTCGGCCGAAGCAACCGGCGCGTCGATCCGCCATTGCCAGCACAAAATTGGCGTCTTTTTTAGGTCGACCGTGACGTTTCGCCCGAACAGCGCCATGCTTTTCCGCGCATGCGCCTCGATGCCGACCACGCCGTCCCAGCGTCGCACGGCGTAGCGGGTGGGCGGAAACTTGTCGCTCAGACGCTCGATCTTCCATGGCGCCGGCACGGCGGCGTCGGATTCGCTGAAACGCCCGACCCAGAGCGGTTCGGCCAGTGCGTTGCCGGCCAGGCCAAGGGCTACGGTCAACCCGAAAATTCGCGTTATTTTTATCATGCTCATCCCCGCCGCCAGGCATGGAAACGTTCGACCCAGGTCAGCAGCGTCTGCGGCGCATGCGCCTTTTTCCAGTTGCCGGCGACGTATTTGTTGGCTTCGGCCAGTGTCGGGTAAATGTGAATGGTGCCGAGGATCTTGTTGAGGCCGATGCCCTGTTTCATCGCCAGCACGTACTCGGCGATCAGGTCGCCGGCATGCTCGCCAACAATCGTGACGCCGAGAATCTTGTCTTTCCCCGGCACCGTCAGCACCTTGAGAAAGCCGTGCGCTTCGCCGTCGGCGATGGCCCGGTCAAGGTCGTCGATGTCATAGCGCGTCACTTCAAAGGCAATACCTTTTTCCCTGGCCTCCTGTTCATTGAGGCCGACCCGGGCGACTTCCGGCTCGACGAAGGTGGCCCAGGGAATCACCGAATAATCGGCCTTGAATTTCTTGAACGGATCGAAGAGGGCATTGACCGCGGCGTACCATGCCTGATGGGCGGCGGTATGGGTGAATTGGAACGGCCCCGCGACATCGCCGGCAGCATAGATGTTGGGGTAATTGGTTTGCAGGAATTCGTTGGTGTCGACAGTCTTCCCGGTCGGCACGTCCAGTTCTTCCAGTCCGAAACCCTTCAGGTTGGCGGCGCGCCCGACAGCGACCAGCACGGCGTCGAAAGGGATGCGCACATCCTGACCCTGGTGTTCGGCGATGAGGATTTTTTCGCCGTTCTCGATGATGAATTGCTTGGCCCGGTGATTGACCAGAACGGCAATGCCTTCGGCCCGGAAGCGTTCGGCGACCAGATCGGAGACTTCCGGGTCTTCGCGCGCCAGCAGGCGCGGCCCCATTTCGACCTGGCTGACCTTGGCGCCGAAGCGGGCAAAGGCCTGGGTCAGCTCGCAGCCGATCGGCCCGCCACCAAGCACGACCAGGCGTTCGGGCAGTTCGCGCAGTTCCCAGACGTTGTCCGAAGTCAGGTAGCCGACCTCTTCGATGCCAGGAATCGGCGGCACGAAGGGGCGAGCGCCGGTCGCGATCACGATGCTGCACGTCGTCAGGCGTTGTGTGCTGCCATCGTCGCCGGTGATTTCCACTTCCCAAGGCGACACGATTTTGGCCGAACCCTGCACCACATCGACGCCCAGTTCGCTGTAACGCTCCGCCGAGTCGTGCGGTTCGACGGTCTTGATCACCGACTGCACCCGTTGCATCACATCGGCGAACTCGAATTGCGCCCGCGCCTCATTGATCCCGAATTCCTGCGAGCGGGTTATGTGCGACAGATACTTGGCCGAGCGGATCAGCGCCTTGGAGGGCACGCAACCGGTGTTCAGACAGTCGCCGCCGAGCTTGTGCCTTTCGACCAGCGTCACTTTCGCCTTGACCGCCGCACCGATATAGGCCGTCACCAGCCCGGCGCTGCCGCCGCCGATGACGACGATATTGCGGTCGAAGCGCGCCGGTTTTTTCCAGCCGGCAAACACCTTGTTGCTCTGGACCGCCTCGACGATTTTTCGGGCAAGCAGCGGAAAGATGCCGAGCAGAACAAAGGATCCGAGCAGCGCCGGCGACAGGATGCCGGAAAGCGATTCGAGCTTGCCCAGCTGCGTGCCGGCATTGACGTAGACCGCGGTGCCGGCCAGCATGCCGACCTGGCTGACCCAGTAAAACGTGCGCGCCTTCATTGCCGTCAGGCCGAGCAGCAGGTTGATCAGGAAGAAGGGAAAGACCGGCACCAGACGCAGTGTGAATAGGTAAAACGCCCCTTCGCGCTTCACCCCGGCGTCGATGGGGGCGAGGCGCTGGCCGAAGCGCTTTTCCACCCAGTCGCGCAACAGGAAGCGCGCCATCAGAAAGGCCAGCGTCGCGCCCAGTGTCGAGGCGAAGGAAACGATCACCAGACCCCAGAGCAGCCCGAATACGGCACCGCCGGCCAGCGTCAGCAAGGTTGCACCGGGTAACGACAGGGCCGTGCTGATAACGTAGACGACGAAGTAAATGGCCGCGGTCAACAGCGGTTTTTCGGCATAAAACGCGGCAATCACTGCCTGCTGCTCCTTGAGCGTCTGCAGGTTGAGATAGCGGCCGAGATCGAAGGCAAAGAAGGCCGCGATGAGTCCGCCCGCCGCGAGGATCAATGCCAGTTTGCGTAATTGCATGATGACCTTTTCGTAAATTTGTTTGGTGGGCGGTATTTACCCTGCTTATTCGTTGGTCGGCCGGATGCGCTGATTTCTTACACGGCAGCATTGGCCGGATAATAGCGCGACCTGTTCGCTTCGCCTGCGGGGGCGAGCGCTAACGGTGTAACATGGCGCCGCAAATTCCTGATCCAAGCTGATGATATTTCGAAATCCATTGCCCGACAGCACGTCATTTTGGCGATATGTCCGCTCCGCGCTGCTGCTGGCGGGTAGCGCGGGAACCGCCTTCCTGCTTTGGCGCCTGGCCGCCGAAACCTGTCCGGAGTGCATGACATTGCAAGGCTGGCGCGCCTGGCACGATCCTCTCTTGGATTTCGTGCGCAGCAATCCGTTCGCGGCGACGGTGGTTCTGTTCGTGCTGCATGTGCTGCTGGCGATGCTGGCCATGCCCGGCGCATCGCTGCTGATGCTGGTCGCCGGTGCCGGGTTGGGTCCGCTTGCCGGAACGCTGCTTTGTCTGACGGCATGCACGGCCGGCGCCAGCCTGTCGATGCTGGCGGTGCGCCATTTTCTGCAACCCGTGTTGCGACGCAGGATGGGCGCTCGTCTGGCCGGTCTCGAGCGCCGGGTTGCCAGCGATGGCGCCGCCTACCTGTTCAGCCTGCGCCTGTTGCCGGTCATTCCTTTTGCGCTGGTCAATGTGGTCGCCGGGCTGAGCGGCATGAAGGTATGGACCTTCACCTGGATCAGCTTCGTCGGCATGCTGGCCGGCACCTTCGTTTACGTCAATGCCGGTAGCCAACTGGCGGCAATCGAGACGGTCGGTGACCTCTACTCGCCGCGCGCGCTGTTGTCGCTTGCCGCGCTGGCCTTGCTGCCCTGGACGCTCAAGCTGGGGCATCATGTCTGGCAGCGCCGGGTCGGGGCGATCGCATGAGTTCGCCGCGTACGCTCGTTCTCTTCAACTTTGACTGGGACCGGCTTGGTTTTGCCCGCTGGGCGCCCGAGTTTCCGTCGGATTGTGCCGGTTTCGACCTGTTCAGTTTTCCCAGCAATGCGCACCTGGTCAATTTCGATCTCGAACGCTTCGTTGAGCAACTGGCAAAAAAAGCCGGGCCGGCCGGCTGGCAGGCAGTGACGTCGAACCACGAACAGTTCGGCGCGCTGGCGGCAGCGTTGCTGGCCGAAAAAATGGGCTGGCCGGGGACGCCGGTGAATGCGGTGCTCGCCTGCCAGCACAAGTTCCATGCCCGGCAAGTACTGGAGCAGGTGGCGCCGGAAGCCAATACGCCGTGCTCGCTGCTGGCCTCGCGCTATGGCGAAGCAGTGCCGGAAGACATCGTCTATCCGGTTTTCGTCAAACCGGTCAAAGCGGCTTTTTCGGTGCTGGCGCGGGTGGTGCACAACCGCGACGAACTGATGGCGCTGACCCGGTTCGGCTTCTGGGAACTGTGGGTGATCCGCCATCTGGTCGAGCCATTCGAGCGCGTCGCACAAAAGCGGTTGCCGGCCGCCGGCAGCGCCCATCGCATGTTGCTGGAAACGCCGGTCGAGGCGCTGCAATACAACCTTGATGGCTATGTGTTCGATGGCGAGCTGCGGCCGCTGGGCATCGTCGAATCGGTCATGTATCCCGGTACCCAGGCCTTCATGCGCTTTGGCTACCCGTGCCGGATTCCCGAGGCGGGGCAGGTGCGGGCGCTTGATGTGGCGCGGCGCTTCCTGCAGGCGGTCGGCTTCACGCATGGCCTGTTCAACATGGAGTTTTTCTACGATGCGGCGCACGACCGGCTGACCGTCATCGAATTCAACCCGCGCATGGCGGCGCAGTTTTCCGACCTCTATTTGCGCGTCGACGGCATCGACCTGCACCGTGTCGCGCTGGAGCTGGCCTTTGGCCGCGACCCGGCCCTGCTGCCGCGCAGCGTCCCAACGGCCGGGGCAACGGCCAGCTTCGTCTATCGTCGTTTCGACCCGGCGACTCAGCCGCCGATGCCTTCGCGCACGCGGCAAGCGGCGCTGGCCAGGGCTTTTCCCGATGCCATGCTGTTCAGCTTTCCGAAGGGTCGCGGCCAGATAGCCCGTGACTTCAAATGGCTGGGAAGCTATCGTTACGGCATCCTGCATCTCGGCGGGCGCGATGCGGCCGACCTCGAGGCGCGTTGCCGGGCGGCCAGCGAGTTGCTCGGCTGGCCGGCGCCTTACGCCGGACGTCTGGGCAAAGCCGCCCATGCTCCGGCTGCCAATCCACTGCTTTCCCTGGAGACTTCCTGATGAAAATTCGTTTCTTGCGCGGCTGGTTCCTGATGCTGATTGCGGCCTTCGCGCTGGCCGGTTGCGGCGCCATGTCGGCGCAGAACCCGTCGGGCAAATACACGCCGGTCAATGCCGTGGCCGAGGGCGATGCTGACCGTCTGATGCTGAAAGGGGCCGATGTGGTGGCGTATTTTGTCGATGGCCAATACCTGGCCGGCGACCCGAAATTCAGCAGCCAGTACGAAGCGATCACCTTCCGTTTCACCAGCGCCGAGCACAAGGCCCTGTTCGACAAGGCGCCGACCGACTACCTGCCGCAGTTCGGTGGCTATTGCGCCAACGGCATCGCCTACGCCATTCCTTGGGGCGGCGACGCCAATACCTGGAAGATCATCGACGGCAAGCTGTATATATTCGGTGGCCAGGGCTCCAAGGATGCCTTCGAGCTCGACGAACGAAAGAACCTCGCGTTGGCCGAGAAATACTGGCAGGACGAAATCGAAGGCAGCAACAGCTTCATTCAGCGCGCCTGGCGCCTGGTGGTTCGCGTACCGCACTACAAGAGTGGCGACGAACTGGCCAAGACCGTGGCGGCCGCCAAGGCGTCCGGTCGATGAACGCACCGCGTCTGCTGCAGATCGCGCATGACGACCCGGCGGCAACGCGGGCCGGGATTTTTTCCGGTTTTTCGGCGTCGACCGCAAGCATCGCGCCCAAGTATTTCTACGATGCGCTGGGTTCGCGGCTGTTCTCGGCGATCACCGACTTGCCGGAGTACTATCCGACGCGCACCGAAGCCGCCATTTTTTCCCGTTATATGACGGAAATGGCCAGGGCGCTGGCGCCGGTCGTCTCGCTGGTCGATCTCGGTGCCGGCAATTGCGAAAAGGCGGCGCGCCTGTTCGACCCGCTGCAGGTGCGGCGATATGCGGCGATCGATATTTCGGCCGACTATCTGCGCGTTTCCCTGGAACGCCTGCAACGCGAACATCCGGCGATGGAACTGCTCGGCGTCGGCCTCGATTTTTCGCATACCCTGAGCCTGCCGGCCGAAGTCGGCGCCGGGCCGCACACGCTGTTCTATCCCGGCTCCAGTATCGGCAATTTCACGCCCGCCGAGGCGCTGGCCTTCCTCCGCCAGGCTCATGCCGCCAGTGCCGGCGGTGCGCTGCTGATCGGCGTCGATCTGGTCAAACCGATCGACGTGCTGGAAACCGCCTACGACGATCCGCTGGGCATCACCGCGGCTTTCAACCGCAATCTGTTGCGCCACCTCAATGCGCTGGTCGGCAGCGATTTCGCGATCGAGGACTGGCGCCATGTCGCCTTCTTCAACACCACTGATTCACGCATCGAAATGCACCTGGAAGCCGTGCGCGAAACCTTGGTGCACTGGCCGGGCGGTGAGCGCCGTTTTGCGGCCGGTGAGCGTATCCATACCGAAAACTCGTACAAATGGCAGGCCGACGATTTTGCCGCGCTGCTTGAAGCGGCCGGTTTTTCCCGCCTGCAGCGGTGGACCGACGAGCGCGGCTGGTTCGCCGTTTTCCTCGCCCGGGCCTGAAAATGCGGTTACAGCGCACAACTACGAAATCCGGCGTGGATGTCGTTGCGTTCCGGTGTGAAGTAGTTGCGGTAGCGTGCGTGAGCCATGCGCGGCGAGGTGGCCGGGCTGGCGCCGCGCAGCACGTAGCGTTCGCCGAACCACGGCGCGGAATAATCGCGGTAGGGGTGGGCGACAAAACCGGCAAAGGGCAGAAAACGGCTGGCTGTCCACTCCCAGGACTGGCCCCAGTGAAACCCGGGTTGCGTCAGCGCGGCCGCTTCCCATTCCGTCTCGGTCGGCAAGCGGCGACCAGCCCAGCGGCACCAGGCGTCGGCCTCGAACCAGTTGAGGTGTGTGGCCGGGGCAGCGAGATCCAGTGCCTGCCATTCGCCGAAAAACTTCGCCTGCCACACGCCGTTCTCGCAGCGCAGATAGCGCGGCGGGGCATGACCGGTGGCGTCGAGAAAGGGCAGGTAGCGCGCCCAGTTAAGCACTTCGCTGTCGATGGCGAAAGAGGCCAGCGCGACCGGATGGGCGGGCAATTCATTATCGAAGGCAAAGCCGGCTTGGTCATAACCAAGTTGCCAGTTCTGCGCCGGCAGATGCAGTTCGGTACTTTCTGGCAGCGTGGCACGGGCTGGTCGCAGCGTGTCCGGCAAGGGAATGTCGAGCGCCTGTGCCATATAAACGCCGGCTTCGCCGTGCATGTCTTCGTGGAACAGCGCCAGCCGGTAGAAATAAAGCCCGTCGTCGCTTTCCGGCGCATCGGCCAGCAGGGCCAGGGTGTCGGTGAGCACCGCGTCGAGATAGGCGCGCGTCGCCGCCAGATCGGGCAGCGGCAAGGTCCAGCGCGCGGTGTGGGCGACCAGGCTGGAGTTGTACCAGGCGTCAGCTTCGGCCAGTCGGCCAATCGGACGTTCATGTTCGGGGTCGGCCGCGCAACCGAGCGCCCGCTGCCGGTTGCGGGAGATCCAGTAATCCTGGAACCACGCGATATGGCCGGCTTCCCAGCGCGGCGGGTTGAGTTGCGGCGAGTAGGGAATGAGCAGCGCGTCGCCGAGGTGGGCAGCGTAGGCTTCGAGCAGTTCCAGCGTGCGTTGGCGGCTGGCGCGCAGCGCCTCGGCAAGGACGGCACGGCCGCCACTGCGGGCGGCGATGGATGCGCTGTTCATCATGGTCTGGCTCGACAGAATGGTTAAGCGGGAAAGTATGCCTCAAGTCGTCATTGTCAGCCCCGCCTTGCGCGAGGCCAACAACGGCAACTGGCAGACGGCACGACGCTGGCAACGCCACCTGTCACCGGTTTTCCGCACGCGCATCGTCAGGGAATGGCCGGATGCCGACGCGGCCGGCGATCAGGTCATGCTGGCGCTGCACGCCCGGCGTTCGGCCCGGGCCATCGCCGCCTGGCACGCGCGCCGCGGGGCGCACGGACTGGCCGTGGTGCTGACCGGGACTGATCTTTATCGCGATATCCATGTCGATAAAGTTGCACAGGATTCGCTGCGGCGGGCGCAGTTGCTGGTCGTATTGCAGGCCGAGGGGCCGGCCGAATTGCCGCCCGAGTTGCATGAAAAAATTCGCGTGATTTTCCAGTCGACCGCGACAAGGCAGGTTTTGCCCAAATCATCGGCTCGATTGCGCGTCATCGCGGTCGGCCATCTGCGCGCCGAGAAATCACCGGAAACCCTGTTTGAGGCAGCGCGCCTGCTGGCCAACGAGCCGGCGATCCATTTCGACCACATCGGCGATGGGCTCGATCCGGTGCTGGCCGAGGCGGCCCGGGTAACGATGGCCGCCGTGCCGAATTACCGCTGGCTGGGTGGCTTGCCGCATGAGGCAACGCGCCGGCGCATCCAGCGCGCGCATCTGCTGGTGCACCCGAGCCGGATGGAAGGCGGCGCCCATGTCGTCATGGAGGCGATCGCCAGTGGCACGCCGGTGCTGGCTTCGCACATTGCCGGCAACATCGGCATGCTGGGGGCTGATTACGCCGGCTATTTCCCCTGCGGCGGCGCACCGGCGCTGGCCACGCTGCTCCGCCGCTGCTCGGCACGCACCAACGACGATGCCTTGCTGGATACATTGATTGCCCAATGCGCACGGCGCGCACCGCTGTTCGAACCGGCCGCCGAGCGTTCCGCGCAGCACCGGCTGGTCAACGAATTATTGGAAAACTGACGCATGCAAACTGACACTGCACCCATTTTGCGAGACATCGTGCTGATCGGCGGCGGCCACAGCCACGTCGGCGTGCTCCATATGTTCGCCATGAACCCGCTGCCCGGCGCGCGCCTGACGGTGATCTGCACCGATACCGATACGCCGTATTCCGGCATGCTGCCGGGCTACATCGCCGGCCATTACAGCTTCGCCGATGTCCATATCGACCTGCGCCGGCTGGCCGAGTTTGCCGGCGCGCGCTATTACCGCGACGAGGTGGTCGGCATCGACCGTGCGGCGCGCAAGGTGCTGTGCCGCAACCGCCCGCCGGTGCCTTATGACGCCCTGTCGATCAACATCGGCTCGACGCCGCAACTCGCCCGGGTGGCCGGGGCGGCCGAGCACGCGGTGCCGGTCAAGCCGATCCGCCGCTTCAACGAGCGCTGGCTGGCTCTGCTGGAACGCGTTGTCCAGCATCCGGGGGCGACGACGATAGCCGTGGTGGGCGCCGGCGCCGGTGGCGTCGAGCTGACGCTGGCCATGCAATACCGGTTGCGCAAGGAGTTGCTCGCGCTCGGGCGCGATCCGGACGAGCTGCGCTTCCATCTTTATTCCGCCGATCCGCAGATTCTCGTAACGCACAACGCCCGGGTGCGGCAGGCCTTCGAGCGGGTGCTGGCCGAGCGCGGCGTGGTCGTGCATCGCTCGGCGGAAGTGACGCAAATCGGCGCGCGGCAACTGCATACCCGCAATGGCGAGGTGCTGGAGGCCGATGAAATCGTCTGGGTCACGCAGGCCGGCGGCGCGGCCTGGCTGCAGGACACCGGGTTGGCGCTCGACGACAAGGGTTTTGTCCGCGTGCTGGATACCCTGCAATCGGAAACCGATCCGCTGATCTTCGCGGCCGGCGATTGCGCGGCGATGATCGGCCATCCGCTGGAAAAGGCTGGCGTCTTCGCCGTGCGCATGGGCAAGCCGCTGACCGAAAACCTGCGGCGCACGCTGCTGCGCCAGTCGCTGATCCACTATCGTCCACAACAACGCTGGCTGGCGCTGATCAGTACCGGCGACCGCCACGCCATCGCCTCGCGCGGCAACTTTTACGCGCAGGGCGACCAGATCTGGCGCTGGAAGGACTGGATCGATCGCCGTTTCATGCGCAAATTCACCGAACTGGCAGCACTTCCGATGAAGACGGCGCCGGCTGCGGGCACGGCCATTCCGCTCGCAGAACGCGAGCAGGCCCAGGCCATTTCCGCCATCGCCATGCGCTGCGGCGGTTGTGGCGCCAAGGTCGGGGCGAGCGTGCTTTCCCGCGCGCTGGCCGCTGTGCAACCGGTCGAGCGGGACGACGTGCTGATCGGTCTGCACGCGCCGGACGATGCTGCCGTAGTGCGCATGCCACCGGGCAAGGCCAGCGTGCAGACGGTCGATTTCTTCCGCGCCTTCATCGACGATCCGTGGGTCTTCGGCCGCATCGCTGCCAATCACGCCCTCGGCGATGTCTTCGCGATGGGCGGCGAGGCGCAGACGGCAACGGCGATTGCCACCGTGCCGCCGGGGCTGGAAAGCAAGGTCGAAGACACGGTTTTCCAGATGATGGCGGGTGCCGTGTCGGTGCTCAACGAAGCCGGCTGCGCGCTGGTCGGCGGCCATACCGGCGAAGGCCGCGAACTGGCGCTGGGCTTCGCGATCAACGGTCTGGTCGACGAATCGCTGAGCGGCGTGTTGCAAAAAGGTGGCATGCGACCGGGCGATGTACTGATTCTGACCAAGCCGCTTGGCACTGGCACGCTGCTTGCCGCTCATGCCCGCCTGCAGGCGGCGGGGCGCTGGATCGATGCGGCCCTTGAGTCGATGCAGGTTTCCAACCGCGCTGCCGTCCCATGCCTGATCGCCCATGGCGCGACGGCCTGCACCGATCTGACAGGCTTCGGCCTGCTCGGCCATCTGGTCGAAATGACCCGTGCTTCGGGCGTCGATGCCGAACTCGAACTTGCCGCGCTGCCGCTGCTCGATGGCGCGGTCGACACGATAAAAGCCGGTATTTTCAGTTCCCTGCAACCGGCCAACGTCCGCCTGCGCTGGGCGCTGTCCAATCCGGAAGGCTTCGTCGATAACCCGCGCTACCCGCTGATCTTCGACCCACAAACCGCCGGCGGCCTGCTCGCCAGCGTGCCCGCCGAATCGGCCGATGCCTGTCTGGCGGCCTTGCGCGAACTGGGCTACCGCAAGGCAGTGCGCATCGGTCGCATTCTGGCGCAGGATGAGGCGCTTGAGCCGATCACGTTGATCGGCTGAGCAAGCGAGGCGTCAAAACGAAGGTTCGCCGGTCGGCATTCCTTTTGCACGGTGCCTCCCCAGACAAGCCCCACACGCCAGTCTCATGTGCGTGCGCCGTGCCGTTTCGCGGCGGTACGCCAGGCCCATGCCTGAGAGATCAGCACATAGCTGACGAGGGCGGAGCCGGTGGCGGCGATTCCCAGGCCGGCAAACAGCGGAATGCCGATTGCCCCGAGGTTTCCCCAGAGCGCGGCGGGGTCGGTCAGGGAAAAGGTGACGGCTTCACTGCTGCCGGTGACCCAGACGCCCAGTTGATAGGCGGCGTAATAGATTGGCGGAAAGGTTAGGGGGTTGGTGACCAACGTACTGGCAGCGGCGATCGGCAAATTGACGCGCAGGATGACCGCCGCGGCGGCGGCGATCAGGATCTGGGCGACGGGAATCAGCAGGCCGATGAACAGGCCGAGCGCCACGCCGGAGGCAACGCCCCGGCGCGACCACAGCCACAGTTTTGGATTTGCGAGGTAGGGCGCCAGCGCGCGCAGCGAGCGATTGGCTTCAAGCTGCTCGCGGCTGGGCGCCAGTGCCCGCAGGCGCTGGATCAGTGAGGGCATCGCTTTAGTCGTCCCCGCTCATGAAGCCGAGCAGTTGCAGCAGGCTGGTAAAGAGATTGAAAATCGAGACGAACAGCGTCACGGTGGCCAGCACGTAATTGGTTTCTCCGCCATGAATGATGTTGCTGGTCTCGTAAAGGATGAGGCCGGACATCAACAGTACGAAGGCCGCCGAAACAGTGAGTGACAAGGTGGGAATCTCGAAGAAGATTGCCGCGAGACCGGCCAGGAAAGCCACCAGTATGCCCGCCATCAGGAAGCCGCCCATGAAGCTGAAGTCCTTCTTCGTGGTCAGCGCATAGGCCGAGAGACCGACGAAGATCGCGGCGGTGGCGCCCATCGCCTGCATGACGATCTCGCCCCCGTTGGGCAGGCCCAGGTAGCGGTTGATGATGGGACCTAGGGTATAGCCCATGAAACCGGTCAGCGCGAAAACTGCGAGGATTCCCCCGCCGCTGTTCTTGAACCGGTGTACGGCAAACAGCAGTCCGAAAAATCCGCCGAGTGTCAGCAGGATGCCCGGATGCGGCAGTTTGAGGGCTGCCGACACGCCTGCCACGCCGGCTGCGAAGGCCAAGGTTAGCGACAATAGCAGATAGGTGTTGCGGATCACCTTGTTGGTGGCGAGGATGGACTCGCCGCCGCCGTGGGGCAGGGGAATCGCCTGGGCACGGGGTTGGTTCAGTTTCATTTCAATCTCCTTGGGGGTGGAAAATCATAAGTGCTTGCTGGTTGGATGGCATGTTCTGGTGATGGCCGCTTTCATGGCGCAATGGGCAATCAGGTGCGCATCAGTGCCATCACCTGTCTGGCGTCGAGCGTTGCCGCTTTCTGCTCGATCTGCGGCAGATATTGCTGTTGCATCTGTTTCGCCGACCCCAGCAGATCGCGGAAGGTTTCCTGCAAAATGTTCGTGTTCATTGTGCGTCCCCCGGCGTAGTAACGCTTCGCTACCTGTCCGAGCGCATAGGTCGTCGCGAAGGAAAAGGTCATGCCGGTGGCGGCACGTCCGGCCTTGCCGGCCGTTTTGCCGGCCATCTTGCCGAGCAGGCCGCCGAGCAACTTGCGCCCGAGTTGCTCCAGATACTGGGACGTGAGGCCGACGCCGGCGGCGGCAATGAATTCCTTGGTATGTCCCTGGTCGAGTTCGACGCCATGCGCCTTGCCGATGCTGTACACCATACGGATCTGCAGCGGAATGATCGCCATCGAGGCCCAGGATTGCGGCAACAATTCCAGTGCGCCATTGAGCAGCGCATAGTTGAGAATCGATTTGTCCAGTTCGACCGCCGCCGGTTGAGCAATCGCCGTCGTGGCTGTTGCCATCGTTGTGCCGCTGCTGCCGGTCGCAGCAGATACCGGCACTGCGGCTTCGGTGACGCCCACCAGCGTGTCGATCTCACCTTCGATCAGTTTTGAGTGCACGTCATCGAGTCCGAGCGCTGCCTTGAGGTCGCCGAGGAAGCGGCGCTCGGCATCGCTCCGGCGGCCATCGGCTTCGCACACGCAGACCGCCATTTCGTAGGCATACTGGCGCTGTCCTGTCTCCGTCAGTGCCGCCGTGGCCTGCTCCAGCCCGACGCGCTTGAGCAGCACGTCCTGGTACAGGCGCTTGAGATCGATTGCCTCGGCGATATCGCTCAAGGTATCGGCGATGCGCCGGATTTCTTCGCGCTCAGGCTCGTCCTTGGCGCCATCGGCGAATGCGGCCAGGAGGGCAATGGTCAGGATGGCCTGTTGCTGTTCTTGGGTCATGAGGGTTCTCCGGATATGGGGTACAGATTGCTTCGCGCTACCAACAGCGCCTTCAGTTCGCGGATCTCGTCGCGCATGCCGCGCATTTCGGCGTCAAGCCGCTCTTGCAACTGCCCGATGGGGGCGACAGTCTCTTCCTGCTCGTGCGTCGTGAAGTCCTGCATGGCATTGACGATGATGGCGATGAAGAGGTTCAGCATGGTGAAGGTCGCCACCAGAATGAACGGGATGAAGAAGGCCCAGGCATAGGGGAAATTTTCCATCACCGGCCGCGAGATGCCCATCGACCAGCTTTCCAGCGTCATGATCTGGAACAGCGTGTAGAGCGAACGGCCGAGATGGCCGAACCATTCGGGATGGGCCGCGCCGAACAGGTTGGTGGCGATTACCGCGAAGACGTAGTAGATCACCAGCAAAACGAGCAGGATAGAGAGCAGCCCCGGAATCGCCCCGAGCAGCGCGCCAACCACGCGCCGCATCGACGGCACCATGGTCAGCAGCCGCATAACACGCAGGACTCGCAGGGCGCGCAGCACGGACAGTTGCCCCGTCGCCGGCAGCAGGGCGATGGCGACCACGGCGAAATCGAACAGGCTCCAGGGGTCGCGGAAGAAAGCGCGTCGATGCACGTAAAGGCGCAGGGCGATTTCGATCACAAATACTGCCAGGATGGCCTGGTCGAGCATCCGGATCGCCGGACCGGCCGCCGCCATCGCGGCGGGCCAGGTCTCCAGTCCGAGCAACGCGGCGTTGAGCAGAATCAGCGCGATGATCGTGCCTTGGACGCGCGGATGCTCGATGAAAACCCGCAGACGCTCGCGGGAACTTGCCGGGAAGGCGGGAGAAATTGCTTCGGTCATGTACTGGTCGCCGGATGCGGGGCCGTATTCAGTTTATTCGTAGGCGGCCAGCGACAGGGCCGGGCCGAATTCACGCTGCCGGGATAGGCGGCGTTCGAGCGTGCGCGCGGCGCGATCGATGGCACGGTCCACGGCGAGATAGAGGTCGGCAGCGGTATCCTCGATGATCACATCGCGCATGTGCGGCATAGGGATGCGCAAGTGGCAACGTTTGTCGTCGCCACCCCGCGGGCCGTTGATGTCGGAGAAGTTGAGCTTGATCGTGTGAATATCGTGCCTGGCCCAGTCGAGGGCAAACTGGATGCGCCGCTCAGTGTGCGCCTGCAAGCCGGCCGTCAGTTCAAAACCCTGGGTGCGAATGTCGATTTTCATTGTCTATTCCTTTTTGCAGTGGGAACAGGTGCAAGATAGGGCGCAAAGGTGATTTAATAAAGACGATATTTCCTTACATAATCATCGGTAAAAACCGAGGAGTTCCATGAACTTGAGACACTTGAGAAATTTCTGGACGGTCGCGCGCATGGGGGGCGTTGCCCGTGCCGCCGAGCGCCTGGCGCTGACCCCGCAGACGATCAGCGGCCAGCTTCGCCAGCTTGAGGAAGATCTAGGCGCCGTGCTGTTCCGTCCGGCCGGGCGCGGGCTGGAGCTGACCGAAGCGGGGCGCATGGCCTTGTCTTATGCTGATGAGATTCTGCAACTCGGCGATGAAATGAAGTCCACGCTTGGTGCCCGGCGGCAACAGCCGCTGCCGGTGCTGCGGGTCGGCATCACCGATGTCGTACCCAAATCCTTTGCCTATCGCCTGCTGGCGCCGGTCGGGAAATTGCCCGAACCGGTTCGGCTGGTTTGCCGTGAAGGGCCGATTGACCTGTTGCTGGGTGAACTGGCGTTGCATCGTCTCGACATGGTGGTGGCCGACCGGCAGATGCCACCCGGTCTGGCGATCAAGGGGCATAACCACAAACTGGGCGAAAGCGCGCTGGCCTTCTTTGCCTGGGCGGGGCTTATCAAGGACGAGCCGGATTTCCCGGCCTGTCTTGATGGCGCCCCCTTATTGCTGCCGGGGTCGGGTGCTGCCGTTCGTAGCCGGATCGATCAGTGGTTGAACGAGCAGCGACTGACGCCGCGCCTGATGGGCGAATTTGACGACGGGGCGCTGATGAAGGCGTTTGGTCAGGCCGGGGCCGGCATCTTCCCGGGGCCGGCCCAACTGGCGGACGAAATTTGTCGACATTACGACGTGCGCAGCATCGGTGAAGTCAGCGAAATTCGCGAGGCATTCTGGTTGATCAGCGCCGAGCGGCGCGTCACACATCCGGCGATCCGGACCGTGCTCGAATCGGCGCGCGCCGTTCTGGGCTCTGATTGAGGCATTCCAAAGATTTGTTGTCGGCGCCAGCCTGATTCAGAATTTCTCCGGGCGCAGCACATCGACTTCTTGTAGACAGGCCACCATTGCGAAGTTCTCGTAGTAGCGGTCTTGCAGACGGGTCAGCACGGCATTGGCCAGCGCCAGGGTGCAGATGATTTCGATGCGAATATTCGCCGCCTCGTCCCATTTCGCATCGCGCACGCCGCGGCAGTTTCAGTTCAGAACGGGCCAGACCGGCGAACAGGCCGAGCAGGAAGAAGAGGACGACGACATCCATCATGGGTCGGGGGCATAAAGCCACAACTTCGGCAAAAGTCAACGCGGGCGTGACAAGGTTCCTCAGGTCGGTCAAGCATCCTGCAAAAATTTCGCTCGTCGGCTACCTTTGCCCGCCCCAGACCCGGGCCACCCGCGCATCGCGGCCGCAGGCGGCGCGGTAGTAGCCGTAACGTAGCGGATTCTTCTTGTAATAGTCCTGGTGGTATTCCTCGGCGCGCCAGAACGTCGAAGCCGGCGCCAGTTCGGTGTAGATGGTCCTGAACTGACCGCTTTTCAGCAATGCGTCGCGGCTGGCTTCGGCGACTCCGCGTTCGGCTTCGTTCTGCCAGTAGATGCCGCTGCGGTACGCCGATCCGACATCGCAGAACTGGCGATCCTTGACCGTCGGGTCGATGTGGCGCCAGAAGTAGTCGACCAGTTGCGGATAGGTCACTTTCTGCGGGTCGTAGAACACCCGCACCGCTTCGGCATGCCCGGTTTGCCCGTAGCTGACCGCTTCGTAGGTCGGATTGGATGTCATCCCGGCGGTGTAGCCCGATTCGACTTCGCTGACGCCAGGCACCTTCTCGAAATCCTGCTCCATGCACCAGAAACAGCCGCCGGCGAAAATCGCCGTGGCGCTGCCCGGTGGCGCTGCCGTCGTCGGCGACTGCGCATTGGTGAGTGGCGCAGCCAAGGCGAGCGCTGCGGTCAACCCGAATAAAGCCGCAATTTTCATGTGCGCAAGGCCGGCAGCGGGCTGCCCTCCGGCACGAAGGCGAGGGCGACGCCGTTGTTGCAATAGCGCTTGCCGGTTGGCTTGGGACCGTCGTTGAAGACATGGCCCTGATGGCCGCCACAGTGCGCGCAGTGATACTCGGTGCGCGGGTAGATCAGCTTGAAATCGGTCGACGTGCCGAGGGCGCCATCCAGCGGCTGCCAGAAACTGGGCCAGCCGGTGCCGCTTTCGTACTTGTGGGCGCTAGCGAAAAGCGGATTGTTGCAGGCGGCACAGATGAATGTGCCGGCGCGCTTTTCGGTGTTCAGCGGGCTGCTGCCGGACGGCTCGGTGCCGTCCTCGAAGAGTACGCGATAGGCGGCTGGCGACAGCAGCTTGCGCCACTCATCGCGGGATTTGGTCAGCGGGAAGGTTTGGGCCGCGCCGGCCAGGCCAAAAGGCAGCGCGCCGGCTGCCAGCAGACCGGAGATACCGAAAATCCAGTTGCGACGGTTCATGTTCTTCTCCTGCGGTAGGCACTGGCGCCACGGGCAATGCGCCAGGCAGTGTGGGGTTCGTGCTACTTAGTCGCTCAAACCGGCGTTTTGTTACAAAAATAATTCCCCGCGGCGCGCTCGATGTCATGGTCCGGCCTGCGCGAGATGCGTGGGTAATAGGAACACCAGGCCGGCGAGCCGGGCGGCCAGTTGGCGAGAAACTGTCGGTCCCATTCCGCGTTGTTGTAGTCGATCGGCAGGGCATCGACGTTTACGCCGCGCTGCGTCGTTCCGTAGAGCGCCGGGTGGTTTGGCGGCGTGCTGGCGATCCGGGTCAGCAGGCCACCGGTTTGGCCCCTGAAGTTCGGCATGCCGGCCGCTCCGTTGTTGATGACGAGGCCCGCCTCGCCACAGTGGCGCAGGGCGGGCAGGCAGGTGTGGCTGCTGGCGAAGAGGTCGACCTCCGCGCGCGTGAAAACGTCGGCCAGCCACGGTTGATTGCCGGGCGCATCCAGCATGTCGACGGCGAATTGCCAGCCGGCCAGTGAATCGGCATCGCCATGCACAATCCCAATACGGCAGTCGCCGACGACAAAGCGGGCAAACATCGGCAATCGGGCCAGCCGCTCGACCAACTGTGGATGGCGGGCGGCGGTCGCCTTGAGCCGGGCATGAATCGCGTTGGATCGCGCGACGACGGCATCATCGACCTGCGCCGGGTAGGCGCAGCCACAGCCGGCGTCAGCGCCATCGGCGCCCAGTTCGGCCTCGACATTGCCGAGAATCGCCCGGTGCTCCAGAACGCGCCGGTTGATCTCGGCAAAACCGGCATCGTCGATATTGAACCAGTTGAAGTCGCCGTTGAAGATGATGTTGACCGGCCCCGGCTCTGCTGCCGCCATCGCCTCGATGGTCGCCAGTGCAGGCAGGTTGCCGTAGAGTCCGCCGACGACATAGAGCGTTTCGGCGACGCTGACCGGCGCGCGGGCGATCGCTTCGGCACCGTAGCGGTAGCGCAGCGGACAGGCGCGCCCGGCTGCTTCGCTCATGAAAAGACTTCCTGTCCGGTGACGCGGTGCTGATCGGGAACGGACGGCCCGTGCCGGTCTGCGCTTTCGCCAGCAGGCCGATACAGATTTGCCAGCTTTTCGGCGTTGACCGCAGCAATCGGCAAATCGAAGGCGATTTTCCCCTGCTTGAGGCCAATCACCCGCTCGGCAAGCAGCGGCAGCAGCGCTGGCGTATGGACGACGGTGATCAGTGTCGCCGTAGCGGCGGCTTCGCGCAACAGGCCGCAGACGTCGACGGCCGCCGACGGATCGAGGGCAGCGGTCGGTTCGTCGGCCAGGATCAAGCCGGGGCCTTGCATCAAGAGGCGGGCGATGGCGACTTTCTGGCGTTCGCCGCCCGACAGCCGGTCGGCCCGGATCGCGGCGCGGGCCAGCATGCCGACGGCGTGCAGTGCCGCTTCGCCACGGTGGATTTCATCGGCCGGAAAACAGCGCGTCCAGCTTCGCCAGCCGCCGACGCGACCGAGGCTGCCGATCAGTACGTTGTCGAGTGCGCTGAGGCGGGCCACCAGATGCAGGCCTTGCATGACCTGTCCGACTTCACGACGCAGGGCGCGCAGTTCGTGGGCCGGCAGCGGCTGGCCCAGATCATGGCTGAAAACCCTCACGTTGCCCTGAGTGGGCGTCATGAAGCCGCTGAGCAGGCGCAACAGGGTCGATTTGCCGGCGCCGTTGTGGCCGACCAGCGCGACCCGCTCGCCCTGGCGGATGGTGAGGCTGTCGATGGTAAGCAGATCTTGGCTGCCGGCACTGCAGCGCACGGCCTCCAGCGCGATCCCGACCGGCCGGTTCATGCCAGCGCCGCCCGGATGCGCCGGCTCAGCGCGTCGAAGGAAACGACCAGCGCGACAACGACGAGCAGCACGGTCGACAGCCGGCCCCATTGGAAAAGCGCGGTCGCTTCGGTGATCAGCAGGCCGAGTCCGCCGGCGCCGATCAGGCCGAGAATGGTCGAATCGCGGATGTTGAATTCCCAGATATAGAGATGGCTGGACACGAATTGCGGCAGCACCGTCGGCCAGACGGCATTGAAAAATACCTGTGCCGGCCCGGCACCGACGCCGCGCACGGCATCGATGGCGGCCATGTCGAGCGACTCGATGGCCTCGGCAAAGAGCTTGCCGTAACTGCCCATCGAGTGCAGGCCGATGGCGAGGATGCCGGCGGTCGGCCCGAGGCCGACGATGCCGACCAGCACCAGCCCGAAGACCAGCGTATGAATCGAGCGGGCGACGTCGAGTACCCCCTTGGCCAGCCAGGCCAGCGGCCTCGGCGCCGCCAGGTTGCGCGCGGTCAGCACGGCCAGCGGCAGGCCGAGCAGGGCGCCGAGCAGCGAGCCGAGGGTGGCGATGCGGATCGTCGTCCAGGTTGCCCGGCCGAGTCCGGCCAGATAATCGCGCTCGACCGTCTGGCGGTTCTCGGTACGCAGCACGGTCCCGTCGTCGCTGCGGTATTCGAGATGCGGGTTGCCGAACCAGGCGTCGAGAAAACTTGGCCGGGCGAATTCCCCGGCGGTCTTCAGCAGGTTGGCCACCGGATTGCGGCCGAAAGACAATTCGCCTTCGCGCGCCAGCGAGCCGAGGCAGGCGGCAATCAGCAGCAGATAGAGCAGGGTCAGCCCGAGAAAGCCGAGCCGCCCGCCAAAGCGGTCGAGGGCGCGGCTGCTCAGGGCCGGGACGAGCATTATCTGGCCTGCAGCTTGCCGGTTGCCAGTCCGGCGTCGCGGATCGGCTTGTAGAAACGGTTGTCCTTGCTGACAAAGCCGGTGTAGTGCGGCGGCAACAGCCTGGGGTCGGTCTTCAGGGCGTCGCCGATGCTGCTCAAGGCATCCTGCAACTGCCCGATCAGCGCCGCATCGCCGGCCAGCGTCTTGCTGACGGCGAAAGCATCGTTCGGCAGCGGGTCGGAAGTCCAGATGATTTTCGACAATTCGGGCTTGATCAACCCCTGCTCGATCATCGCGTTCCGGTTGCGATTGTAGTCGGCGCCGGCATCGAGCACACCCTGCGTGACCTGGGTTTCGATCGCCTGGTGCGAGGTATGTACCACCTTGCTGAAATAGCTTTCCGGCGTGATGCCCTGCGTCATCAGGTAATGTAGCGGGATCAGATAACCCGAGGTCGAGCCCTTGTCGCCGAAGGCGAAGGTCCGGCCCTTGAGGTCGGCCGGCTTTTCGATGCCCGAATTCGGGTGAGTGATCATGATCGCGAAATATTCGGGCTTGCCGTCGTAGAGGATGGTCGAAATCACCTGCGCGCCGGCCTGGTGATTGGCCAGCACATAGCCCCACGGCCCCATCAGGGCGAGATCGGTTTCGCCGTTGGCCAGCGATTTGGCAAGCCCTTCCCAGCTATCGACGGTACGCAATTCGACCGGGCGATTCAGTTTGACCGCCAGGTACTGGGCGAGCGGGCGATAGGTGGCGTCGTTCTTTTCTCGGTCGGGCTGGAACAGGCCGACGCCGAGTTTCAGCGGCGGTTCGGTGGCAAACGCGGTAGCGGCGACAAGCGATGCGGCGAGCAGGGCGCACAGGCGGGTAAGTAGTTTCATCGGGGAGCCTTGTATATTGTTGGAATTTTCAGTGCGCTTCGACAGGCTCGGCGGCCGCTTCATGCTCCAGTACCCCGCCGCAACTGCTGCCCTGGCCGGCGGTGCAGCCGTAGCAATGGTCGGCGATGCGAATCGGGCGGCCGGCGAGATCCTGATCCAGCAGTTCGGCCAGAAAAACCGGTCGGCCCGGTTCGCCGCCGAGCGGCAAATTTAGCATCTGGTTGAAGTCGCAATCGAAAACCTCGCCCTGCCAGCCAACCGAAAGCAGCGTCCGGCACATCACGCCGGCCAGGTTCTCCGCCCGGAAGGCCCCCTTGAGCAGCGACATGTAGCCGTGGAACTCGTTGCGCGACACCAGCTGGCTGCCAAAACGCTGGATCGGCATGTTGGTCAGCGCGAACAACTGGTTGAAAACAATTCCGTAACGGGTCGCCAGTTGTTCCTTGTAGGCCTGCTCCAGTTTGACCTGATCGGGCGGCAGGCTGGAGCCGAGTGGGTTGTAGACCAGATTCAAAATACGGCTTTTTTCCGGTTGACCGTAACCGAGTGCGTTCAGGCGGCGCAGCCCGGTCAGGCTGGCCTTGAAGACGCCATCGCCGCGTTGTCCATTGACGTTCTCTTCGAGGTAGCAGGGCAGCGAGGCGACAATCTCGACCTCGTTCTCGGCCAGGAAGTCGGCCAGCGTTTCCTGACCCGGTTCGCTCAGGATGGTCAGGTTGCAGCGATCGATGACGCGCATGCCCATTTGGCGGGCCGCGACCACCAGGCGCCGAAAGTTGGGATTCAGCTCGGGAGCGCCGCCGGTCAGATCCAGTTTCTTGATGCTGTGGTGGGCTGCAAAGGCGAGCAAGGTTTCCATCGTTTCCCAGCTCATTTCCTCGGTACGCTTGGGGCTGGCCGCGACATGGCAATGAAAGCAGGACTGGTTGCAGCGATAGCCGAGATTCGCCTGCAGTGTTTCCAGGTGGCCGCGGCGAAGCGCCGGAAAATCGGTTTTGGCCAGCAGGGGAAAGGTGTCGCGCATCGTTGTTCTCCGGGGATGGTTTTATCTTAGTCGTGGCGGGTTGCCATTTCTTACATCCGGCTGGGCCGGAAGCCGCGCATGTTCCGCAATCTGACTACATGAATATTACATGGTTGCAGTTTGAGGCAAAGATCGCTCATGTATGGACAGCGACCGGAAATGTTCGCTACAATGCGCGCCTTCTTCGACGGCGGCTGTAGCTCAGTTGGTAGAGTCCCGGATTGTGATTCCGGTTGTCGTGGGTTCGAGCCCCATCAGTCGCCCCATAGAATCAAGTACTTAGGCCGCCTTCGGGTGGCCTTTGTTCTTTTCCGGTAAGCACGTGGTAAGCAGTCTGCTGCGGATGAAATTAAGCTTGGCGCTTGCCTTGGTTTGCCCCGCGCCTGCCAAGTTACTCGACTTTGAAGCGATCTGACACCGTGAAACCCCGCTCAGACGTGAAACTTTTGCCGGCGTTGAAACGTTGCTCCTCCAGGAACTGCTTCTTAGCCTTGAAAGCTGCCTGGTAATCATTCTCAGCCATGATGGCGCGAAGCGTGGCGACATACAGGTCTTCATACGCCAAGCGTTCGCCCGCCAGGAATTGATCTCTGTTCATAATTCACCTTCCATTAAAGCGGCGGTAGATGGCGCCGTGATCTCATGTGCTGTAGCGGAACTCAGTTCCAACGTCGACGCCGGTCAAAATCAGCCGGCCGCAGGTCGTCCGCCGAAATGTAGCTGAGGCGCGCCGCGAGCAGGTCGACGCCGGGGCCGGTTACGTGCCAGGCGTGCCCGGCGCGGCGGGCCGTCAGCCCGCGATTAAGGATCATCCTGGCGGTTGAGCGCTCGAACAGGGGCAGCGCCTCAATTTCTAGTTGGTTCATGTTGCGTTGCGCCTCATATGGGTGCCGCTGCAGCCGATCTTCCATTTCAAGTGGTCCGGGCCTCACGGCGACCGGCGGCTGCAGCGGCGAAAACTGGCTATTTCGATTTTTCCTCAGCCTTGCGGATCTCGTTGGCCAAGGCATCGGCACGCCGTAGGAGCTCCCACTCCTCCGGCTCTAATTCAATTACCGGGAGGTCTCGCCGGAGGCTGGCTTTCGCCAGGGCGGCGCTTTGCTGGCGGCGATTCGCCCAGATGCGGTTGGCCAGTTCGTTGTTCATTTTGCTTCGCTCCGCTTTGTGGTTGGCGGCCGACGGCCGGCATAAATCCTGTTGGCCATGGCCGACGGCGATAAAGCGGACGCGGCTGCAGGGGCTCCCGATGCCGCCTTGTCTGGCGCCTTCTGGGTGGCAAGGGCGGCGTTTAGCGTGTGCTGGAGGAACTGCACGAAATTGAGAATCGTAGGCATTTCCTTCTGGCTCATACTGTTCCAGGCCGTGATCGCCTGGCTGCGGGGCGCCTTGAATCGCTGATTTTCTGGTTCAGCCGGCGTCAGGGTTTCGAGCGCAGCGATCAGCTCGCCGCAGAACGCCTTCAGCCTCTCGTGTGTCTGCAGGAGCAGCAATGACTCAACGACCACGGAGGAGATATATGGTGACTCACTGCGCACCTCCGCCTTCGGCCGGTGCGCCCCCAGGGCGCCACGCGTGCTCATAGCCCAATCTCCTCGAGGACGCCATCGGGGATCCCGAGGACGGCGCCGGCTGTCAGTGATCGGCCCATAGGATCCACTTGATGATCGGCATATAGGATCCAGGTCATGATCGGCGTAATGGAGCCAGTCAATGATCGGCATATAGGATCCACCCGTGG
>Ga0209310_1000473_pt1 | contig 44672 bp, 46 predicted proteins | sample AD_UKC030_MetaG_FD_184415 | JGI IMG/M metagenome (GOLD analysis project Ga0209310, IMG submission 184415) | Active sludge microbial communities of municipal wastewater-treating anaerobic digesters from USA - AD_UKC030_MetaG (SPAdes) (version 2) | ecosystem: Engineered > Bioreactor > Anaerobic >...
CCTCGACATCCGCGACGACAATTCGGTGCGCCGCTTCAAGCGCCGCATCCGCGCCAATTTCGAGACCTTCCTGCGCTTCACGCACCGCTACTGGTTCCACGAGCTGTCGGAACGCCCGCACGTGCAGGCCATGTACCGGATATGCGCCAACCACCTGCACAACGACGCCATCTACGACGACGTGCGCAACGAAATCCGCGAAATGAGCCACTACCTCGACAGCGACTCGCAGCGCCGGCAATCCAACACCGTCGTCCGCCTCACCGTGATCACCATCCTCGGCCTGATCGCCACTGTCACCACCGGCTATTTCGGCATGAACATCATCGCTTTCGGCGAAGGCCCGGTGCTGGAGCGCGTCCTGCACGGCCTGATCGCCAGCTTCGTCTTCATCGCCCTGGTGCTATTCGCCGTCGCCCGCTCGAAACGGCTATCGGATTTCCTCGAAGCGCTTTCCGACGAACGACTGACGCTAAGCGGCAAGTTCCGTGCGCTGTGGGGCGTGATGCACAAGACGGAACGGTGATGGGAGATTGCTGGCAGTTGACCGCTGAATCGCATCTGACCAGACGGGCTGAAGTCGGCCACAAGCAGTCACTTGGTCACCCCTCCCCAAAGCAGACAATGCCCGAGGCAGTTGTTCGGCATATTGAAGTTGTTATACTGACAGTGAATATTCCAAATAACTGAAAATAATGGGCTTAAGGCTGCAAATCCAGTGTCAATAATATCAATTGTTATACGGGCCCAAGTGTCCGTGTAAATACTATTAGAAGGTGTGATCATGACGCGAACACACTTCGCAGTACTTGCCTCGTGGTTGCTCAGTGCCACCTTAATTGGACATGCCATCTTTTCTACTTCGTACATGAGAATGGTGCTTCGGGGTGAGGCAGTCGAGTCCGCAACTGAGTGCATAATCGGTTTCATTGTGTTTGCAGTTGTCTGCGGATGGCCTTGGCTAAAATTAGTCATGGCATCTCCGTCTCCTTCCACTACTCGTTTTCGCTTCGCATTTGCTGTTGTGGCTGTTGGCTTGTCAGCTGCCTTTTATTACCCCATCGCAACAGGCCACGACTTCTCTGTCGGGCTCAACACGATTTTCGCAGCGCTATCCATATGGCTTGCGTATCCGGCAATTCGCTTTGCCACTCGTGATGCATAAGCCTCTAACGCTGTGCTCAACCCGACGGACCTGAGGGACGTTGGGTTGGCTCCACGTTCCTGAACGTCCGCTTCTTAAAATTGGCAACTGCCGCTTTGGGTCGGGTGCCGTCCGATGCAATCCGCTCACAATCTGCGGCCCCAAGCAGCCTGTTGCGGTCGACCGCCTTTTTTTGGGCAAATTTCAAATTGCGCGAGCGCTCTCAGCGCAGCGCCGAGGCGTAGCCCTCTTCCGCCAGCACCTGGCGCACCGCTGGGCGCGTTAGCATGCGGCGGTAGTGTGCGGCGCAGTTTTCCGGCAGCGGAATGCCGATGCGCACGGCCCAGAATTCCACATAGAACAGCGCCGCATCGGCGATGCCGAAGCGCTCGGCAACATACTCGCGCCCGGCCAGTTCGCGGTCGACGATGGCGAAGCCCTTGTCGATGATCTGCCTGCCCTGCGCCTTGACCGATTCCTGTTCGGCGGCGCTGGACGAGAAGCGTTCGGTGGTGAAGATGCGCGCGAAACCTTGCGTGTGCAGCGTATGCACCGCGTAGTTCATAAGGCCCAGCACGCGCACTTCGCCTTCGATGCTGTCCGGCAGAAGCTGGCGCTTGGGGTAGCTGCGCGCCAGCCACCAGGCGATGGCGGAAAACTCGGTAAGCGCGCTGCCGTCGTCGAGCACCAACGCCGGGATGCTGCCCTTGGGGTTGATCGCCAGGTAATCCTTCTTGTACTGGTCGCCGGCCAGCAGGTTGACGATGTAGGCCTCGAAAACCAGCTCGCATTCTTCGAGCAAAATATGGATGCCGGTCGAACACGAACCGGGCGTCATATAGAACTTCTTGGTCATGCCGCTTCGCTTTCTTCTTCCGGCACCTCGGCCAGCAAGCCTTGCTGGCGGATCATGGCCTTGAATTCCTTCATTACCGGGCGCGAGATCGTCGTTTCGGCGAGCACGCGCTTTTCGTAGATGAAGTTTTTCAGCGCTTCATCGGAATGGCGACGCGCGGCGCCGATCAGGCGGTGAAACTCTTCGCCAAGCAAATGGCCGGGGAAGCATTTCACCTGATCGTAAAGCTGCTCCATGACCACCTTCTCGCCCGCCCGCATCTTGCACTTGCCGTCGAGGATCTTGAGCATCACGGCGGTCGCACAATCGACGTGGATCGGCGACAACGGATGCGCCCGCACCCAGCGAAATACGTGATCGTCGATCATGCCGCAACGCCAGCGGCGAGCGCCACCGCCAGCGGCTCGTAGCCGCCGTCGACGCTGAATACCTGCGTATAGCGGAAATCGACGAACATCTGGGCGAAGGTCTTGCTCGCATTGCCGTGATAGCAATAGATCACCACCGGCGTTTTCTTCGGCAAGCGCTTCATCCACGCCAGCAGGCGATCCTCAGACAAATGCGCGGCGCCCTCGACATGGGCCTTCTGGTAACTCGCCATGTCGCGCACATCGAAGACGGTGGCGGTCGGTTCGTTGCGGATCAGTTCGGCGGCAGCGCTCGCCGGCAGACAGTGGAAGGTGGGTTTTTCGGCGTTTGTCATGGTGGATTTGCAGGGCGGAAAGCAGCAGTGGGCATGGCAACGCAAAAGCGATGCCAACCAGGAAACTGCCGTCGAACCGCACCGCGCCGTCCCTCCACCCGGATTCCCGCTGTTTCGCTTGTCGACTTTGCGACAAGCCGAACGCGGGTTCACGCTTGACACTCTGCAAAACAGAGTTTTAAACTCTGCAAAACAGAGCAAATGGAATTCCGCGATGAACACACCCGCCGCCCAACAACTCAGCGCCATCCACGCCATGCTTTCGGCGGGGCATCGCAATCTGCGTGTCGAACGGCACAGCCTGCTGCTCTGGGGCATCCCGGCCGGCTTGCTGTTCGCGCTCTCGGAATCGATCCTGACCCCGGCGCAAATTCCCGACCTGACCCAGCGCGCCCTCGCCTGGCTGGCCCTGCTGGCCGCCGTGCTAGTCGCCACCGCGGCCGTCGACTGGCGCTGGACGCGCTCGGTCAAGCAGACGCGCGACGAAGCCTGGTCGTTCATTCACCGTCAGGTGCTCAAGGTCTGGTGGCTGATGATGGGGCTGGCGGCACTGACCACTTTCGCCACCTTCTTCTATGGCGGCGGCTACATGGTTTGCTCCGTCTGGCTGGTCTTTCTCGGTATCAGCCTCTACGTGCATGGCCTGTTTTCCGAAGAACTGCTCGAATGGGCCGGCCTGCTGACCATGCTGATCGGCATTTGCAGCCTGTTTGCCAAGCTACCTTTCGAAACGATGCGCTGGGTCGCCGCCGCCGTTTTCGGTATCGGCCTGCCGCTGCTGGCCGTGATGCTCGACCGTGGCCGCCATCGCCCGTCCTACGTTCGCCTGCTGCAGATGCTGGGCTGGCTGGGCGCCGTGCTGATCGTGCCGATCTGGCTGGAACAGCGCACCCACGAGCAAGCCTTGCCGGAGATGGCCGCCCAATCCTTGTCCGAGTTCCTGAGCGGCACCCGCTACGGTGGCGAAACCGTCGTCGCGCTGCCGGCCGGGACGCGCGTGCCAGTCGAAATCGAGATTGGCGGCGACCTCTTCAGCAGCGACGAAAAAGCGGTGCTGTCGCTGACGCTTGCCCAACCCATCGAAGTCCTGCTGCACGATGGACAACTCACCGGCGACACCCGCTTCCCCGGCGAATCCTGGAAACAGTCGCGTCAGATGCGCTGGATCAGCATTCCCTGGGTCAAGGCCGAATTGACGCCGGAGCGCGGCCCGCTGGTCACCAGCAATCTGATCGTGCAACTGCGCCCGAAATAACCCACCCCCGGAGTTCCCCCATGAAAACCCCCATCCTGCTTGTCTTTTCTGCCTTCGCCCTGAGCGCCTGCGCCGGCCTGTCCGGCCCCTCCGCCGACGAAATCGCCCGCCTGCCCGTCGTTCGCTACGGCCAGGCCGCGCCGGCCGACGAAAATTTCGTGCTGCTCTACCCGGCGGGCGCCAATCTGCCGGTCAACGCCAAGGTCGTCGGCAACCTGTTTGAAAAGGGCGATGAAGCCACCCTGAACGTTCGCCTCAAGCAGGACATTTATACCTACCGTGATCAGATCAGCTTCGACGGCAAGACCTGGAGCAGCGGACAAGGAAAGGTCGGCGGCAAGGTCTGGCTGGCCCTGCCCGGCGACAAGGACGGCAAGCGCGATGCGCAAAGCCCGGGCGAACTGGGTGCCGAATTCAACCTGAAATAGCCCGCAATTCGGGCAACGGAAAGGCAAGTGATGGAAGAACTCGACGCCCTGCTCCACCAGCCGCTGCGCACGCAACTGGTGGCCTTTCTCGCCGGTGCCGGCGAGCAGACCTTCAGCGATCTCAAGCGCCAGCTCGCGGTTTCCGACGGCAATCTCGACGCCCATCTAAAAAAGCTGCTGGCTGCCGGCTACGTGGCAGCGCGCAAGGAATCCGGCAGCGGCCGCCCGCAGTCGTATTTCGTGCTCACCGACAGCGGGCTGGCGGCCTTGCAAGCCTACGTTCTGGCCTTGCAGCGCCTGCTGCCGATCGGTACCAATGGCGAGCATGCCCCGGCTTTTATCGAACCCCGGCTGGCCGACTGAAGCCGCGCGCGGGCAACGCAGCCTGCGCCGCTTCATTGTCATATCGCTACTGGCGCACGCATTGGCCGTGGCGCTATGGCCCCATTTTCGGCCTTTTTCGGCTGTCGACCGCAACAGGCCGCCGCTGGCGATCCATTTGCGCCCGCTGGCCCCGCCCGCCGCCCCCGCGCCGTCGAGTCCACAGGACTTCATACCCGCGCCGGGCAGCGGCGAGCCGCACCGCGCCCGGCCGCGTCAGGCGTCGCCAGCGCCCGCCGTCACTTCGTCAATTGTCGAAATCGCTCCGCCAGGCGCACGGCAGCCCGATGCTCACGAAATGATCGAACGCGGCAAGGCCGAGATCGACGCCGCCAGCCGCCGCCAGATGCTCGACCCGATGTTTTCGCCGCCCGCCCCATACCGGCCGCCGGCAACGCCGCTCGAGCGCGCCACCACCAAACGCGAAGCCAGGGTCGAGATGATCCGCGACGACACCCTGCGCCATACCAACGCCGACGGCCGCAGCTATTGCCTGCAAAAGCCGCCGGATGCCGCCACCCGCGACGGGCCGGTGCCGATCACCTTGGTGCCAATGTATTGCCCGTGAGTTCGCCGCCGGAAAACGCTATCATCGGCGCCCGACTTCGATTCACCCAGCCATGCGCCCCCTCGCCTTCGTCGACCTCGAAACCACCGGCGCCACCGCCACCAGCGACCGCATCACCGAAATCGGCATCGTCGAAGTCGATGCTGACGGCGCCGTGCGCGAGTGGCAGCAACTGGTCAATCCCGGCACGCGCATCCCGCCCTTCATCGAGCAACTGACCGGCATCAGCAACGACATGGTCGCCGACGCACCGCCGTTCGCAACCGTCGCCGCCGAAACCCTGCGCCGGCTGGAAGGCCGGCTGTTCATCGCGCACAACGCGCGTTTCGACTACGGCTTTCTGAAGAACGAATTCAAGCGTCTCGGCATCACCTTCCGCGCGCCGGTGCTGTGCACCGTCAAGCTCTCGCGCACGCTCTACCCGCAATTTCACCGCCACAACCTGGACAGCCTGATCGAGCGCCACGGCTTGCAGGCCGAGGCCCGCCACCGCGCGCTGGCCGACGCGCAACTGATTCACCAATTTTGGCAAAAAATCCACGTCGACCGCAGCAGGGACGAAATCGAGGCCGCGCTGAAGAAGCTCAACGCCCGCCCCAGCCTGCCGCCGCATCTCGACGCCGCGCTGATCGACGACCTGCCCGATACGCCCGGCGTTTACCTGTTCTACGGCGAAACAAGCGAAAACGGCCAGTTGCCGCTCTACGTCGGCAAGGCCAAGGACATCCGCCAGCGCGTGCTGTCGCACTTTTCCGCCGACCACAGCTCGGCCAAGGAAATGGCGCTGGCGCAGCAGGTCAGGCGCATCGACTGGATCGAAACGGCCGGCGAGATCGGCGCCCTGCTCAAAGAGGCAAAGCTGGTCAAGGAACTGCAGCCGACGCACAACCGGCAACTGCGCAAGAACGACGACCTCTGCACCTGGACGCTGATCGACGAAGGCGAAGGCTGGCTGCGCCCACAATTGGCCTCGACGCACGACCTCGATTTCGGCCTCTCGACCTCCTGCTACGGCCTATTCAAGAACAGCAAGGAAGCGACCGAAGTGCTGCGGGCGCTGGCTGCCGAGCACAATCTGTGCGATGTGCTGCTCGGTCTGGAAAAGCACAAGCCGGGCAAACCGTGCTTCGGCCACCAGATCAAGCGCTGCAAGGGTGCCTGCATCGGCAAGGAGCCTTATGCCAAACACACGCTGCGCCTGGTCGGCGCCCTCGTCAGGCTCAAGCTGGTTTCATGGCCGCTGGCCGGCCCGGCGTTCATCCGCGAGGGCGAAGAAGCCCACCTGATCGACGGCTGGCGCTACCTCGGCACAGTCACCCACGATGACGAGGCCGCCGAATTGCTCGCCGCCGAACGACCGCCATTCGACCGCGACATCTACAAACTGCTGGCAAAATATGCTGGCAAGATGCAAGCATTGGCTCCCGCCCGAGAAAGGACAACTGAATGACGCCCACCACCCCCAACGACGCCGGCACCCCGCGCCGCAAGATCGCCATCGCCTGCCAGGGCGGCGGCAGCCATACCGCCTTCACCGGCGGCGTGCTGCAGTCGCTGCTCGAGGGGCTGGATACCTCGCGCTATCAGCTGCACGGCCTTTCCGGCACCTCGGGCGGCGCGCTGTGCGCGGCCATCGCCTGGTACAGCCTGCTGCTTGGCGACCCCGGGCGAGGCAGCCAAATGCTGGAATCGTTCTGGCGGGAAATGTCGGCGACCAGCCCGCCCGACGCGCTTTCCAACCAGTTCCTGGTCTGGCTGGAGCGGAGCAAGAACTACTTGCCGACGCCCGAACTGAGCCCCTATCAGTTGCCCACCGCCGGCCAGGACTTCCTCGCCTCCATCCTCAAGGAACACATCGATTTCGCGCAGCTACCGGCACTCGTCAAGGCGCATTCACCGACCCTGATGGCCGGCGCCGTCAATGTCCTGACCGGCGAATTCACCGTTTTTCATTCCCATCACCCGCATCCGGAAAAACGGATTTCGGTCGACGCCCTGCTCGCTTCGGCGGCGATTCCCGAACTGTTTCGCGCCGTCCATATCGGCAAGGGGATTTATTGGGACGGCCTGTTTTCCGAAAATCCGCCGATCCGCAGCTTTCTGTCCGGCCATGGCAGCCGGGATGCCAAGCCCGACGAGATCTGGATCATCCAGATCAACCCCGAACGCCAGCGGCGCGAACCGCAGTCGATCAGCGAGATCGGCGACCGCCGCAACGAACTGGCGGGCAACCTGTCGCTCAACCAGGAGCTGTTCTTCGTCCGCCAGACCAACGACTGGCTGGCCAAGGGCTGGCTGAGCGCTGACCACATGAAACATGTCGAATTGCGCTTCATTCCGCTGGAAACCGAACTCGACTACCCGTCCAAACTCGACCGGCGCCCGGACTTCATCGACGAACTGATGGCCCGGGGTCGCCAACAGGGCAAGGAATTTCTCCGGAACCTCCCATGAAAGCCAGGCCAGCAATGACCCCAAGCCGTATTGCCCCGCTGGCCGCCGCCCTGGCGCTGTCGGCATGTCTGCCCGTCGGCGCCGAGGAGATCGGCTGCGCCACGACCACCTGGAAGCTGATCGGCGCCAACCACCGGGTCTGCGTCTATGCCTACGACGACCCGAAGATTCCGGGCGTCACCTGCCATGTCAGCCAGGCGCGCACCGGCGGCGTCAAGGGCAGCTTCGGGCTGGCCGAAGACCCGTCGCAGTTCTCGCTCGCCTGCCGCCAGGTCGGCCCGATCGCCCTGCCCGCCAAGATGCCGGAAAACGAGGTCGTGTTCAGCGAAAACACCTCGCTGATGTTCAAGGAAACCAATATCCACCGTTTTTTCGACAGCAAACGCAATGTGCTGGTCTATCTGGCCATCAGCCGCCGGGTCATCGAGGGCGCGCCGGCCAACGCCATTTCGACGGTACCGATCCAGCCCTGGGGCGGCAAGTGAGCATGAAGACCGCCGCCGGCGACGTCCTTCCCTACATCACCAAGGACGGCTCGGAAATCCGCGAACTGCTGCATCCGAACAGCCATGCGGTGCGTAACCAGAGCCTGGCCGAGGCGATCATCCCGCCCGGCACGAAAACCCTGCTGCACCGGCACCGGACGAGCGAGGAGATTTATCACGTGAGCAGCGGTCTCGGCCTGATGACGCTGGCTGGCGAGACCTTCGCGATCGCCGCCGGCGACAGCATCCCGATCCCGCAGGGAACGCCGCATTGCGTCGAGAATACGGGAGCGACGGCGCTAAAAATTCTGTGCTGTTGTGCGCCGTCTTATGCGCACGACGACACGGAACTGCTCTGAACGGGTGAAATGAGGGAGTGAGCTAGCTCAGGCGAAGCGGTCGCGGTGCGCCTGCACGGCCTTCGCACGCGCCTCGGCAAGACGCTGGCTGACCGAGTCCGACAGCGCTTCGTCACCATCCGCGGCATGCTCCGGCCAGAGCATCGCATGCGCCTCGACCGCCCGCATGCGCGCCAGCGACAGGCGCAGCTTGACGGCAGGCGAGAAGCCCTGCGCTTCATCATCCAGATCCTGATCGACAAGCTTGGCCACCCGGGGGCGAGCGAACGAGCGATGCATATCGAGGTCATCGAGACCGGGCGCATCGTCATCGTTGTCGGAAAGATCGTGCAGAACACGTGTTTCGCCCGAGGTCTTGCTGGTCAGGAGCGCAACCTGACGGCGCTCCGTGCGCGACAGCATCGACTTGGCCTGGACGGCGACACTCTTGGCGGCCACTTTCGCCTTCTTGATCGGCCGCATCGCGCTTGCCGACAATTCGGTGACCTGGGCCGGCATTGGAATCGGCGTCACGATAACCGCCTGTTCGCCGGCAACCTCTTCTGCCTGTCCCTGGGCCGACACCGACCCCGAGCCAAGCACGCCCGATGAACAGAAGACAGTTACTGCCGCGAATACCAACCAACGCACGTCGACTACCCTATAAAAATGTTCCGAATGCTGTCTTAACGCACTTAGAAGGATTTGGTTGTCACGATATTCAAATTTTTTTCACTCTGAAAATTCCATGGTCAATCTTTTCCGAAAATTCAGGGGCTCGCCGGGTGCGATTTGACCGCCCAACGGTAGAAAGCGCGCTTCGCCAGTTCGACGATACAAAGATACGCCACCACCATGCCGCCGAGAATCGCGTAGAAGGCGGGCGGTGGCGGAACGAAGCCGAAATGCACCCCCAGCGGTGTCAGTGGGAGGATTGCGGCAAGTGCGACGACGGCAAGCGAGGTGGCCGCCAGCAGCGGGTGTGGGCGGCTTTTCAATGGGCTTCCCCGCGTCCTGATGACGAAAATCACCAGTACCTGGGTGCATAGCGACTCGATGAACCAGCCGGTCTGGAACAGGCGCTCGCCGGCTTGCAGCACGACGAGCAGGACGTAGAAGGTCAGGAAATCGAACAGCGAACTGATCGGCCCGATGACCAGCATGAAATTGCGGATGAAATTCATGTCGAGCGCGCGCGGGGTGCGAATTTCGACGGCATCGACCTGATCCAGCGGAATCGGCGTCTCGGAGACGTCGTACAAGATGTTGTTGAGCAGGATCTGCGTCGGCAGCATGGGCAGGAAAGGCAGGAACAGCGCGGCGCCGGCCATGCTGAACATGTTGCCGAAGTTGGAGCTGGTACCCATCATCAGGTATTTCATGATGTTGCCGAAGGTGCGCCGCCCCTCGACGACGCCGGCTTGCAGCACATGCAGGTCGTGCTTGAGCAGGATGATGTCAGCAGCTTCCTTCGCCACATCCACCACGGTATCGACCGACAGCCCGACATCCGCCGAGTGCAACGAGGGCGCGTCGTTGATGCCGTCACCCAGGTAACCGACGACATGGCCGCGCGCCTTGAGCGCCTGGATGACCCGGTTTTTCTGCGCCGGATTGACCCGGCAGAAGAGATTGGTGGTTTCGACCCGCGCGCGCAGCGCCTGGTCGCCGAGTTGGGCGATTTCCTTGCCGGTCAGCACCCCGGTCACGGGAATTTTCAACTGGCCGCAGACATGCCTGGTGACCAGATCGCTATCGCCGGTCACGATCTTGATCGCCACGCCGGCCCGCTTGAGGGCCTGGAGCGCCGACGCCGCGCTTTCCTTCGGCGGATCGAGAAAAGCGGCGAAGCCGGCCAGCACCAGTTCCGACTCATCGCCGACCACCGCATGCGAATGTTCCATCGGCACCTGCCGCCAGGCGATGCCGAGCACCCGGAATCCCTCTTCTTCGAGCGCATGTTGCTGCCCGGCAATGGCCTGCAATGCCGCCGCGTCGAGCGTCTTGCCGCCCTCGCCCTCATATCGGGTACACAAACCGACAATGTCGTCGGGTGCGCCCTTGACTACCAGCCAGCGCGTCTCACCGTTGTCGATCAGCACCGAAACCCGGCGCCGCTCGAAGTCGAAGGGTACTTCGTCGATTTTTTTCCAGGCGCCGATGTCGATATGGCTGTGGGTAAGGATGGCCTCATCGAGCGGGCTTTTCAGGCCGGTCTCGAAAAAACTGTTCAGATAGGCCAGCTCAAGCACCCGCTCGCTCGGCTGCCCGCCGGGGTCGACATGCTTTTCGAGGCGAATTCTGGCTTCGGTCAGGGTGCCGGTCTTGTCGGTGCACAAAACGTCCATCGAGCCCAGATCCTGGATCGCCGACAGGCGTTTGACGATCATGCGCTGTTTGGCCATGCGCAAGGCGCCGCGCGACAGCGTCACCGAAACGACCATCGGCAGCAGTTCCGGCGTCAGGCCGACAGCCAGCGCTACCGCGAACAGGAAGGATTCCAGCCAGGGCTTGTGGAAGAAGGCATTGACCAGCAACACGAACATCACCATGAGCACCGTCAGGCGCATGATCAGCATGCCGAAGCGCCGGGTGCCCAGTTCGAAGGCGGTCGGCTCGGCGGGCTCGGCCAGGCTGTCGGCGATCTCGCCAATAGCGGTGGCGGCGCCGGTCTTGACCACCAGCATGCGGGCGCTGCCGCTGATCGCCGTGCTGCCCATGAACAGCGCGTTGGTCGCTTCCTGCAATTCGCTCGCCGTTGCCGTCAGCGTTCCCGGGCGTTTTTCGACAGGATACGATTCACCGGTCAGCAAGGCCTGCATGACGAAGAAATCGCGCGCTTCGAGCACCCGTCCGTCGGCCGGCACCAAGTCGCCGGCGGACAACAGAACGACGTCGCCCGGCACCACCTCCTTGACCGGAACGTTCACCGGCTGGCCATCGCGCATGACCAGCGCGCGCAGGGAAACCGACTGTTTCAGGCGCTCGGCGGCGCTATTGGCCCGGTATTCCTGAACGAAATCGAGCGTCACGCTGAGCAGGACGATGACGCTGATGATCAGGAAATTGGCGACCTCGCCGGTAAAAGCCGATACCGCGCTGGCCACCAGCAGAATGACGACCAGCGGGTTTCTGAATCGGGAGAGGTACTGACGCAGCAGCGATTTCTGCGGACGTTCGCGGAACAGGTTGGGGCCGAAACCGGTCAGCCGTTCGCTGGCCTCGCTGCTCGACAGGCCTGGTGCTTCACCGCCCGCTGCCAGGTCTTGCGGCAAGGGCGCAAGCCACCAGGGGCCGGTTACATTCTCGGGCATTTTCCTTCACTTGTTCGGCAATACAACCGCTATCAGTATAGGCCCGCCAAGCCGGATGGGCGCGGGTTTGATGCAATTGTCACGCAGGCCGCGCAGAATCCCCGAGACACACGGAATCGAGCTGCCCAATCGCTTCCCGCAGCGTGCCGACAACCACCGTGGCCGGCACCGCCAGCATCAGGTTGAGCGGCAGACCGAAATCCTCGACATGCAGACCGTCGCGGTCGACCGGCCGACCAGCGCGAATTTCGAGCGGCTGGCCAGCGAACCGGGCAACGCGGGCGACTGTCGTCTCGTTGCTGTCCAGGTAACCGATCACCGGCTTGCCCAGCGCCAACGCGAAACCGACTTCGACACAGGTACCTGAATCCGGCTCGCAGCCGCGAAACGGGTTCAGGTTGGCGAGCACGGCGTCGGCCGCGCGAATCAGCGCGATGTTGGCCTGGTAGATTCCAGGCGCCGTGGTTTCGACCCCGTCGAGCGGCACCAGCGCGGCATGGCCGGCGGCGGCGCACAGCCGGCGTGCCTCCTCGGCCCAGGCCGGGGCATCCTGACGGAACACGTCGGGCCCGGCCAGGTAGAGCTTCATCGCTGCCCCGGTGAAATCAGTTCAATTTTTCGGGTCGACCGCAACACTGCTTGTATTTGCGCCCGCTGCCGCAGGGGCACGGGTCGTTGCGGCCAGACTTCGGCGCATCGCGACGCATCGACGCACCCTGCCGCTTGTTGCGCCAGAAGTTGTAGAGCGTCTGCACGATCAGCGGCAGGTTTTCCTGGATGTCGGCCACCAGGCGCGCCTCTTCGGCCGGCGAGAACCAGCGTTCGCCCGCCTTTTCGACATCCTCCTTGAGCATGCCGTTGAGCAGGAACATCGGTTCGAGCAATTCGGAAAGATCGTCGGCATGCTTGCCGGCCAGTTCGAACCAATCGCCGGCCAGCCCGGCGCCGAAGATGTAGGTGTCGGCCCAGGCCAGGTAATCGTATTCGTCGCCGGTTTCATCGAGCGGATAGAGGATAGGCGAGATCGTGTCGTCTTCCAGCAGGGCGGCGGCGAGGTCGTTGTTCAGGCGCATCAGTAGTTCGATCGTTTCGACGACGAGCGGGTCGCTGGCGCTTTCCAGCCCCTTGCCCAGCGCTTCCGGCAACCAGACGGCCGGCTCGACCGGCACCGGCCCGCTGACGATGGCGCAGAGCATGGCCTGGATTTCGTCGAGACGCATCGCATCTTCCTGAAAGACATCGGCTTCGAGTAGCTGTTCGAGGCGGTCGAGATCGCTGTCGCTGAGAGGATTGGGGTTCATTCGCGGTATCCTGAAAAATCTCCTTGAATCATAGCCGAAACCGCCGGTCTTAGCCGGCTGAACCTGACGAGAACAGCCATGCCGAAAATCGAGAAAACCGACGCCGAGTGGCGTGCCCAGCTGACCCAGACCGAGTACCGCGTCACCCGCGAGAAAGGCACCGAGCCCGCCTTCACCGGCAAGTACTGGGACACCCACAGCGACGGCACCTACCGCTGCATCTGTTGCGGCGCCCCGCTCTTCCGTTCCGAAACCAAGTTCGATTCGGGCTGCGGCTGGCCGAGCTTCCACACGCCGAACGATGAAAAATTGATCGACGAGCACGTCGACCGCAGCTTCGGCATGCTGCGCACCGAAGTCACCTGCCACGACTGCGGCGCCCACCTCGGCCACGTTTTCCCCGACGGCCCGGCACCGACCGGGATGCGCTATTGCATCAACTCGGCGTCGCTGAAGCTGGAGGAAGATGAGGAGTAACGGTGGCGGGCGATATATTCGTCGTTTGACCCCGACACGGCCTTTCCGGTCATTCGGCCGGTTGAACAATTCGGTCGGAAATGCGCCGTTAAGCCGAATATTAGTTCGAAGGAACTAATTCCCGTCTTTTCGTCTCTCAGTTCATCTTAGCTGCTATTACTTCAACTCTAAATCAGGACGGAGACAACATGCTCAACACACCGTTCGGAAATCGGATTATCGAGCGTCACGTACAGCAACAACAAGGTCAAGGCGTGACCCATGCCGTGGGGCTGGCAACTGCATCAAAATCGCTGAAACATAGCACGCCCGAAGACCGGTTCCAGGCCATCGTCAAGGCGCAGGCGCGAAAGCAAACCGGCCGACTCTAGGCATCCAACTTCTTCACGAAACACATGAGCCCGACTACTGGTTAGACGATTCGCGTCAGCTTGGGCGGAACCCACGCCGATACGTCGCTGACCAGACTGCAAGTTCCGCTATGGGAATCATCTGCATTTTCGCTCAAGCGAGGAGGGGCGATGGGACAGGACGATTTTACGCGCTGGCACCCAAGCTACAGCGTTGGGAACTGGATGCTGGACTGCCAGCACAAAGTGATTCTCGATCTTTTTCGAGACGCCATTCAAAACGTGCCATCCGACAATCCGGGGGCAAGCGCCCGGTTCAGCGCTATACAGACCGAATTGCTTGATAGCGTAATGGCACACTTCGAAACCGAGGAAAGTCTGCTTTGCCGATGCCGGTATGCCCGACTTGAAATCCATCGGGACGAGCACAGGGTATTTAACCGCAAGCTGGAAAATGTCCTGGCTAGTACGATAGCCGGCAAGGTCAAAGAACAGGATCTCAGATGCTTTCTTTCCCGCTGGTGGTTCAATCACGTTCTGGAGTCCGACAGCGCTTTCGCTGCGTCAATACAGCGGGTGCCAATAGACTGCTGACCAAGCCTGACATCAGAATCAAGGTCAGCTTTGGCCAAACCTCTGTCTCATGCCAGCGGTAACAGGCGGCACCTCAGCCAATCCGGACATACAGCGGTCGCCGGACGATCGGCTGGTGTTGGTCGGACAACGGACCTTTAAGCCAACATGGCAGCGAAGATCTCCTGTCCTTGTTATCGCTATCGTATCAATGCCTTGCTGAAACCTGCATGGCCAACCAGTCAGTCATCGCCTGTCGGCGGGAGTTTTGTCTCCTGCCTGGAGAAAAACATCGCCGAGAGTTTCTTCAGCCCAATGACTCGCCCAACTTCCCAGAATGCGAAGAAAGGAATGAAAGCGCCGAACATCATCAGGGTTCGCGCGAGGAGCTCGTAGACGCCATATTCGTCCATGCTCCGGAGAATGCTCACAAAATCCTTCTTGTGAATCAGACCATTCACGACGTGTTCGATAATGCCCAAAATAAACACGAGACCACCGTAGAACATGGATTTGTAGAGCACCGATACGATCAACAGGTGATTTTCAAACCGCCGGCCGAGCTTCAGGGCGTTGCCGATCACGATAACTTTGGCGATGATCAACGCTTCAATCAGAGCGAACCCGTAATTGAGGTAGGTCAACCCAAACTCCGCCAGAAGCAATCTGCGGTAAATCATGAAGGTGCCGATGAGCAGGAAGAGATAGAAGGTAATGATCCAGAAGACCTTCAGCTCTTCGATGGCACGCTCCTTAAATCCGCGGCGCTTGTGGGTTTCGCTGGTCATCTTGTCCATTGTCCCGCCTTCAGGATGCAGAGAGTCGCGCCAGTTCCTCAGCCAGGATCGGCACGGCGAGATTGCAGGCCTGCACCCCCTGCACGACGCAGAGCTTCAGCACTTCCATGATTTCTTCCATGCTGGCGCCAGCCTTCAGGGCGTTGACGATGTGCCGGCGAGTTCCCGGGGCGTACATGTGCGTGTAGGATGCATCGAAGGCGATGCTCAACAGCTCAATTTCCTTGGCCGGCAGCACGCCGCTTGCGTAGACCCCGATGCCAGTGGACATGAACTCATCGGTCCACACCGGATCGAGGTTATAGAAAGGATCCCAGGCGGCGTTCCACTGGCCGATGGACTTCATTTTGTCGCAGGCCGGGGTATCCGCCGGATCTTTGGGCTTGGGTTGCACTCCGGCCGCCTTCGCCTCCTCGAGGAGAATGGGCGCGCCGAGGCTGCATGAGTGAATGGACATCACCGCGGCGCACTTGAGCACCAGCAAAATTTCTTCCTTGGAGGCACCCGCCTGGAGAGCGCCACGAATGTGCCGCCGGGTGCCGTCGGCATTCAGATTGGTGCATGCGGCATTCAATGCAATGCCGATCAGTTCGACCAGTCGGCGCGGCAGCACCCCTGACCGCCAGGGGTTCGTCACCATGCGATTACAGGTTTCAGCCCATGCCAAATCCCACTCGCGCAACAAAGCCAGGGCGTCGTCGTCCCAAGGGCCGGTCTCCGCTGTTGCCTGGCTGATTTCGATCGCCATTATGCTTTCCCCGTTCGCATTCAGCCAATTCGTTTCCCAACCTTCGGGCGTACCCGGCGGGCATTGATGAATTGCCGGGCCACCATAGTGTGGCCCGGCTGCGAAATGCTAAAGAATGCTGGTGGGATTGGAAGGCGCGCCTCCGGCCTTGGGCAGCCGTCCGTCGGTTTCGTAGGTAAGGAAGCCCGTCTGGCCGTCGGCACGGTTAGGCGGCAGTCCAAGGTTGAAGAGGGTTTCTTCCACGGTGTCGTACCACACGCCGATCTTCATCTGCTGGCGTGCTTCGTCGCCCGTGGCGATCTTGCGCCCGAACTGCTCGGCGTTCTTCACCGCCCACTCCACCTGCTGCACCGTTGTCCAGCGCTCCTTCTTGGCGTTCCAGATGTTGTCCTCGATGCCGACCCGAACGTGCTGGCCGAGGACGGTCGCCATGGTCTGGATTGCGATGTTGCCGCGCATGCTGCTCCAAAAGGTCACGGTCGACGCGCCATGGGGCGTGCGGCGCAGCATCTCCATCCAGTCGAAGGGATTGCGGCCCATCGAACCGCCACCATAGCCGCAGAGGGCCACGTTCATGGGCCCCTTGTACACACCGGTCCGGATTAGGCGCTCGATGATCTCGAGCTGATGGACGTGGCCGGGCACGAAGTAGGGCTGGATCTTATTGGCGGAGAGGCGCTTCAAGTGCTCGACGTAGAAGGCCGGAGTGGAATCCACCACCATGCCGGCCCAAGCGGCCGCGACCTTGGGGTCATCCAGATGGGTACCGTCGGCGTCACCCTTGACGAAGGCCTGGGTGATGTCCCACAGCGTCGTGCCGGTGGTGATCGTGACGCAATCTGGCTTGGGGTCCAGTTCGGTGAGCATGTGTCTGGTGTCGTAGTCGAGCCATTTGGCCTTTGCGTCTTCCGTGTGCGGCGCAAAGGAGATGGAGCCACCCACCTGCAGGATCATCTTCGGCACCGCCTCCCGCAACCGGGCAAGCAAATAGTTGTACTGATCAAAGCTGCTCGAGCCCTGGCCAGTTTCCGGGTCGCGCACATGCACGTGCAGCATGGTGGCGCCTGCGTTGTAGCAATCTACTGCCGCCTGCACCTGCTCGTCCCAGGTGATGGGGAGGTCCTCCACGTCGCCCTTGAGCCACTCGGGGCCGTAAGGGGCAGCAGTGATGATCAGTGGGGGCATGTTTTCAGGGAACAGCGAGTCGTCAGTGAAGTACATGGTGCATCTCCTAAGATGGAACACATCAAAAAAGGAATAAGTCGAGCAGTTCCGCTACCCGCGCGCCTTTCCCGGTATGGCCTTCAATTCAAGGTTTCCGCCAGATATGTCGATATCAATTTTCGGACAGGCGGCGGTCAGCGACATGCAGTGGAAAAAACTTCAGCAGGACACGTCAGTGCTTTGTCGTCCTTGCCTCCACATATATCAGTCGCCTCCCGGAGAAAGGGAAACCTCTCCAAGACATGATGGACCGATAATCTGTGATACGCAGACAGAGGTCAGCTCGCAAAATTACTAGTTCGCCAATGAATAATTACCGGCGACGCATGGTTTGCTCCGAGGGTGGAGCAATCGCGTTTAGAGCTGGTTGAGACCGTGCTCGATTGCCAATCGGACGAGCTTGGCAGTGCTCTTGATGCCCAACAGTTCCATCATCTTGTACTTATGGAATTCCACTGTGCGAGATGAAATGCTGAACTGCATGGCGATTTGCTTTGCCGAATAACCTTCGGCGAGCATACACAGGATTTCACGCTGGCGTGCCGTCAACTGCGCTACGAGATCGACTGGCTCAACAGCCTCACTCCTCAATGACATGAACACAGCACCCGCAAGTGCGGGACTAACAAATGTTCCGCCCTCCAGAGCAGAGTGGATCGCCTGCACCAGTTCTTCTGGAGCTGCATGTTTGAGTACATAACCTGCGGCGCCGGCCTCCAAGGCCCGCCGTGCGTAACTGACCTCGCGGTGCATTGTCAGAAAGACAATCGGAATTTCCAGTCCGTGCGTCCTAAGCATCTCCAGTGCTTCGATGCCATTCAGCACCGGCATGGAGATATCTGCGACGATTACATCGGGCCGCAACGTCTGCGCCGCCTCAACCAAAGCCAAGCCGTCGGCGACCACGCCGGCCAGTTCGAATTTGCCTACGAGGAGGCTTTTCAGACCTTCGGTGACAATTCGGTGATCATCGACGAGCAAGACGCGAGATAGATTCATGGTGCCCTTTGTAAAGGTATCCAGGCAACGACTGCGGTGCCGTTGCCCGGGCTGCTTTCGATGTCGATCCCGCCACCCTGCAGTCTCACGCGCTCTCGCATGCTGGCGAGGCCCAGGCTCGCACGGTCACGACTGCCGGCACTATGGAAGCCGATACCGTTATCGTGCACGCAAAGCGTCAATCTCCCATCTTGGCTGATCAGAGATACATCGACCTTGCTTGCATTGGCGTGACGCGCGACATTCCGGAGTGCCTCCTGAGCTACTCGAAACAGGCATATCGCCCCGTCCAGATGCAGCTGCGCATGGAGTGCGCCAAAGTCGAAATTGACAGCTATCGTCTCCTGGCGGGCCAAACGGTCGCACTCGGCGCGCAAGGCTTCAACGATGCCGAGATCCTCAATGATTGATGGATGCAGTTGATAAGACAGGGCATGCACATCTTCACTCAGGTCAGCCAATCCATTCCGGACTGAGGAGATCGCTTCTCTGCTTGCTGGACTACCTCCTTCTTCGATTCTGGATACGTCGATCGCCAATCCTGCCAAGCGTTGCGTTACGTCGTCGTGCAGTTCGCGCGCAAGCCTGCGTCGTTCATCCTCATGTGCCGTGATCAGACGCCCCCCGAGACTGCGTGCTTCGAGTTCGGCGCGACGTCGCCCCCTGCGCTGCCAGAGAAGCGCACCGATGAGCACGGATTGGAACAAGAGAGCGGCGGCCGTCGTCACAATGGCGATTCGATGCTCTTGCCAGTACGTCGGCGGTTTGAACCATATTTTGCTGCCTGGCGGCAGCCGCGCCGGATCGACCTTCCAGCGCTGAAGTTCGCGCCAGTCGTAGACGGGCGGCGAGAATTCCGTGACTTCGACCTGAGACGTGGCAGATGCCATCCCGCTCAGGATACGCAGGGCCGCTGCTGCCATTTGCTCACCATGGTGCCGCTGCGACGTATAAGACCCTCCCACTGAGCCTTTACCCAAGTCGGTCTCGTAGAGTCCGAAGATGGGCGCATTCGCCGATTCGCGAAGCTTGGCGAGTACCGTTGAACGATCATACGGGACGCCAGCGGCGTCAGCGATCAACAAACCGAAAAACACCGCAGATTGTGGAGGCAGCGTGGCAACCCGCTGCTCTATTTGCTCAAGCGAGAGGTCGTTAAGCCAAAGAAACTGCACTTGGCCATCGAACCGGGCAAGCGCCTTTTTTGCTTCGGCAATCCAAAAACGTTCCAGCTCCGATGCACCAAAGACCATGGCGATAGTCTTGGTATCGGGAAATGTTTTCAGCAAATCCTCGAACAGACGGGGAATATCCACTTTCCCGAATATCCCAGCATCTCCAGGCTGAAGCACTGCACTGCGCGCGAGCCGTTCATCGAGAGCGCCCATCACGTATGGGACTGCCGGGAATATCTGATTACGATTGGCAAGATAGAAGCGCGCCGCAGGCGGGCCGAGCGTGACCACAAGGTCGGGTGCATTGCCATCATACCGAGCAGTCAAATATTCCCGGAAGGTGCTCTCTTCCAGCGCTGATGCTGATCGCCCCGCGTCAAACGTTGCCTCGTAAAGCAAAGTGGTATCGGGCGAACCACGCACCAGCTCTGTTCGGAAAACCGAGGCAATGGTGCCGTACGGCTCGAAATCACGGCCAAACGAGTGGATGATAAGCACGCGCTTCGTACTTGCCGCCTGCGCCACCCCGGATACCAAGACCATGAGCAGGGAGCAGGCGACGAGGATCGAGAGTCGCGGCCAGAGGAAAGCGTTACGCATGATGCGCGAATTCTGAAGCACGCTGCGGGTGCAGGCAAGTCAATGCCGCACCAGCTCGCATTGCTGCGACAAGCCGTCTATGGTCGCTTTGGCCGTAATCAGCCAGAAGCACCCCGTAGCCCGTCATTCCCGATAGGGCTCCTGCACTCCCTCATAGCGCGGGCAACTGACCAGATGGTCGTTGACCATTCCCGCCGCCTGCATGAAGGCATAACAAATCGTCGAACCGACGAACTTGAAACCGGCGCTGCTCAAGGGTTTGCTCATTGCATCCGATTGCGCGGTCCTGGCGGGGACTTCGGCCAGCGATGAGCGGGCGTTTTGCAGCGGGGTGCCGTCAACGAAGGGCCACAGGAAATCGCTGAACGATTGCCCGCCGGCGGTCAGCGCCAGATAGGCCCTGGCGTTATGGATGGTGGCGGCGATCTTGGCGCGGTTGCGGATGATGCCGGGGTCGGCCAGCAGCGCCGCGACTTTGCGGTCGTCGTAGCGGGCGATCCGGTGCGGGTCGAAGCCGTCGAATACCTGCCGGTAGTGCGCGCGTTTCTTGAGCACGGTGGACCAGGAGAGACCGGCCTGGGCGCCTTCGAGGATCAGCAGTTCGAACAGGGCGCGGTCGTCGCGCAGCGGCAGGCCCCATTCGGTGTCGTGGTACTCGCGGTAGAGGTCGAATCCTTCGCACCAGGGGCAGCGTTCCATCGTCATTCATCCGTCCGCAAAAGACGCAGTTTAGCGATGTCCACCGGAAGCCGACAGCCTCAGTCCCGGCGCAGCAGCCAGACGTGTTCGGTGGCAGGGCATTTGCCGCGCAGGCCGCCGGCAACCTCGGTGCTGGCGAGCAGCGTCGGTTCGTAATGCGGGCTGTAAAGATGGCGGATTTCGTCGGCGCTGACAGCAAACGGCGGGCCCTCCTGCAGGCTCTGGTCGTATTCGTAGGCGATCAGCAGTTGCCGGGCGCGGCCGGTGACGGCGGCGAGATGGTCAGCGTAGCGCTGGCGCATGGCTACGGGCAGCGCGACCAAGGCCGCCCGGTCATAGACCGCATCGATCCTGCCAAGCTCGCTACCGGTCAGGTCAAAGATGTCGCCGCAGTAGATGTCGAGATCTTCGACGGCAAAGCGGGTCAGCTGCCCGGTCCGGGAAATGGCCGGTTGCAGTTCCATCTCGGCAAATAGCTGATCGACGGCGACCCGGCTCAATTCAACACCGACCACCCGATAGCCGGATTCCAGCAACCACAGGATATCGTGCGTCTTGCCGCACAGCGGCACGAAAACACGGCTCCCGGCGGGCAACGACAGGGCGCCGAAATGCTCGAGCAGCAATGGATTGACGTCATCCTGATGAAAACCGATTTCACTTTTTTCCCATTTCGCGTGCCAAAAGCTTGCTTCCATCGTTTACTCCCTGGTTAGTCGTTTGGTGGGTTGCCGGCGGGCAGCGAACCGCGTTCCTGCATGAAACGCCCCGGCGGTACCCCGAAGGCGCGCTTGAACATGGCCGAGAAGGCCGCCTGGCTGGCGTAGCCGAGTTCCGCCGCGACGGCGCCGCACGGGCGGCCGCGGCTGATCAGGTCGAGCGCCCGCGCCAGACGCAACTGCTGGCGCCAGGCGCCGAAGCTCATTTTCAGCTCGCCAGCGAACAGCCGGGCCAGCGTCCGCTCGCTGGCGCCGACGCGGGCCGCCCATTCGGCCAGCGACAGCGGGGAGGCTAGATCGTCGATCAGCGCGCCGCACAGCGTCTGCAGCCGGCGGTCGGACGGCAGCGGCAAGCCCAGCGAGAGCGGCGGGGCCCGGCCGATCTCGGTGAGCAGCAGGCGGATCATCAGGTCGTGGCGCGTCTCGTCGCCCGCCTCGACGCGGCTGATCGCTTCGACCAGCGTCCGCATCAGGTCCGAGACCTCGATCACCGAACAGGCGTGGAGCGGCAGCGGCGCCGCTTCGGCGGCGACATAGACGGTGCGCAACTCGACCTCGCCGAGTGCAGCGACCTCGTGCTCGATGTGCGGCGGTATCCACACCGCGCGAAAAGCCGGCGCCAGCCAGGCCATGCCGGCTGCCGAGATGCGCAGCGCGCCGCGCAGCGGAAAGGCGAGTTGTGCCCAGTCGTGGCTGTGCAGCGGCACGCGCACGTCGGGCGGCAAACGACGCAGGTTGACGGTTAACGGTTCCGCCAGCGTCGGCGCCCGGCGCGGAAAGGGATCAAAAGGCAAGTGTGTCAGCATTGCGATAATTTTTGTCCGATTATCGAATATACGTCAATAGCAAGCCGCTTAAACTGAGCTGCCGGACAAACCGCTTGCCGACCGATGACCGCCGAAGCTCTCCCCTCCCTCGCGCCCCGCGATATCGAAACCATCTCGCTGATCGGCTTCGTGCACGGTGTTTCGCACTTTTTCCATCTGCTGCTGCCGCCGCTCTTTCCGTGGCTGATGCCCGAATTCGGCCTGTCATTCACCGGCATCGGCACGACAATGACTGTCTTCTTCATCGTTTCCGGTGTCGGCCAGGCGGCAGCCGGTTTTCTTGTGGACCGCTTCGGCGCCGTCCGCGTGCTGGCCGCCGGGATCACCTGTTTTGCGCTGGCCGGCGTCGTGCTGCATTTCGCGACCGGTTACGCCTCGCTGGTCGCCGTCGCCGCGCTCGCCGGGCTTGGCAACAGCGTTTTCCACCCGGCCGATTTCACGGTACTGAACCATCGCGTGTCGCCGCCGCGGCTGGGCCATGCCTTTTCGGTGCACGGGCTGTCCGGCAATCTCGGCTGGGCGGCGGCGCCGATCTTCCTGACCGGCATCGCGACAGCGGCCGGCTGGCGCAATGCGGCGCTCGGCGCCAGCGTCGTCGCCCTGCTCGCGCTCGGACTGCTGCTGTGGCGCCGGCAGGCACTGATCGATGCGGAACCGCACGCCGCCAGGGCGGCCGGCGACGCCGGGCCGACCTTTGCCTTCCTCGGCTCGAAGGCCGTCTGGCTATGTTTCCTGTTCTTCCTGCTGATCACCAGTGCGTTCGGTGCCATCCAGAATTTCGCCAGTCCCATCCTGCAGGCGGTTTACGGCCTCTCGCTGACCACCGGCGCGCTGGCGCTGTCGACCTACCTGACAGCCGGCGCCGCCGGCATCGTGCTCGGCGGCTTCCTGGCCCAGAAGCAGGCGCAGGATCTGCTGATCGCGCTGGCCCTCGGTGTCGCCGCGCTGCTCGCGGTGCTGCTCGCCAGCGGCTGGCCGCCGGCCTGGAGCATCCTGCCGCTGATGGCCGGCATCGGCTTCTTTACCGGCACCGCCGGGCCGTCGCGCGACCTGCTGGTGCGCCGCGCCGCCACCGCGCGCTTCGGCAAGGCGGCCTACGGGCGCGTCTACGGCTTCGTCTATTCCGGCCTCGACCTCGGGCTGGCGACGGCGCCGCTGATTTTCGGCGGCCTGATGGACGCGCGCCGCTTCGGCGACGTGCTGATCGGCGTCGCGCTGCTGCAGGGGCTGGCCATTTTCAGCGCGCTGCGCGTCGGCAAGACGGTCTGAATCCGCCTGCTACGGTCGACCGGCAAAAAAGGGCAAAAACCGAAATTCGGGCGCTACAGGCCGCGCGCCCAGGCCGGGCGCAGGTGGGCCGCGGCGGGCGCGGCGATCGCCTGCCGTACTTGCGCGAGCAGGCGTTCCTTGTCGGCGCCCAGCGTGCCTTTGAGGACCAGCCAGTTGGAGGCGTGGTCGCTGCGGAACACCGTGCGCTTCAGTTCCAGGGCCGACAGGAATTGCTCCATTTCGACGAAGAGTTCGTGCTGGTCGAGCGGCGCCCATTCGGGAAAGCCGGCGCGCAGGCGCTGCTCGCCCTGCGGGAAGCTGACGACCAGCGTCGCCAGGTATTCCGGCTGCGTGGCGTTGGCCAGGCGGGCCGAATTCTCGGCGTGCTGGCGGGTGTATACCTTGCCGCCGAGGCCGTTGAGGATCATCACCGAGCGGGTGATGCCGGCGGCGCCCAACTTGTCCAGCGCTTCGCGCGTGGTTTCGAAGCTTTCCCCCTTGTTGACCGCAGCCAGCACCCGGTCGTCGCCCGATTCGGCGCCGACATAGACCATGCTCAAGCCAGCGGCGGCCAGTTCGTCGATTTCCGCCTGCGATTTCTTGCGCAGGTTGCGCGGCAGGCAGTAGCTGGAAATGCGGCGCACCGCCGGCATGTGCTCCCTGATCGCGGCGAGGATGGTCAGCAGGCGGCGGGTCGGCAGCACCGTCGCGTCGCCGTCGGCGAGAAAGACGCGGCGCACCTGATCGCCGTAGCGCTGGCCGGTCAGGCGGATGCTTTCGATCACCTCTGCTTCGTCGCGCGCCCGGAATTTCTTCTGCGGCGCGGTGTACATCTCGCAGAAGGTGCATTGATTCCACGAGCAGCCGTCGGTCACCGGCAGGATCAGCGATTCGGCCTCGCTCGGCGGACGGAAGACCGGCTCGACGTAGCGGATGGGAATCATGTTCAGGCCGCGACCTTGGCGACGAAGGCGGCCGGCACCGCGGCCGGCTTGCGCGCCGTATAGTCGAAGAACATGATGCCGGTCTTGCCGCGCGCCACCTCGCGGCTACTGGCCTTTTCGGTAATGCGCCAGACCAGGTCGCAGCCGTACTTGTTGAAGTCGTCGGCCGCCACGTCGAAGATCAGCACCTCGCCGTGGAAGGCTTCGGAACGGTACTGGACGGCGGCATCGGCGACGATGATGCCCAATCCCTCGACATCGAGTTCCGTGTAGCCGAAGGCCTTGAAAAAGCGTACCCGCGCCTCGGAAACCAGCGACAGCAGCGCCGAGTTGTCGAGATGATTACCGTAATTGATGTGGTTGATGTAGATGGGAATTTCAGTCGAAAAACTGAAACGTTCGGGTAGCGAAATCTGGATTCTGGCCACGAGGGTCACCGCAAGAGAGAAACATGGAGGGCTGGCCGCGACACCGTATCGCGGCCAGCCAAATTATAGCCACTCACCGACCGGCCCGCTCCCGCACCGCAAGCAGGGCCGCCAGCGATTCCCACTGGTGCACCGTCAGGCCGAGCAGGATCAGCGCAGTGCCCAGGCCGAGGCGCAGGCCGATCGTTTCGCCGTTCAGCAGGTTACCCAGAATCAGCGCGAGCACCGGCGTCACCAGCGTGATCAACGCCACCTTGGAAGCTTCCAGATGCTTGATCACGTAGTAGTACAGCGCGAAACCGATCACCGAACCGAAGACGCCGAGATAGACGATGGCGGCGCCCGAACGTGGCGGCAGCGCGGTCGGCACCTGGCCGTCGGTGAGCAGCCAGACCAGCGCGAACAGCGGCAGCGAGACGGCCAGCGTGCCGACGGTGGTGGCCAGTGGCGGGCTGTCGTCGCCGATGCGCTTGAGCCAGACCAAGCAGGCGGAATAGATGAACACCGCGGCCAGCAGGGCCGCCAGCCCAGCCAGTGCATGCTCGCCGCCGAGGCTGTCGCCATGGATGAAGATGACCGCCAGACCGATTGCCCCGAGCAGCATGCCGCCGACCTTGAGCCGCGTCAGCGCCCGTTCACCGAGCCACAGCGCCGCCAGCACACCGGCCATCAGCGGCGACAGGCCGAAGAGCACGGACACCAGCCCGGAATGCACGTAACGCGCGCCCCAATAGGTCAGCGCCATCGCCCCGAACAGCCCGAGGCCGCCGACCAGATAGGCGCGTCGCGCCCGCGCATGGAGCGGCAGGCCGATGCGCCATACGGCCAGCAGCAGCGCGGCGACGACAACGCCGATCAGCATCCGGGCGAGCACGGCAAAAGCGAAGCCGGTACCCTGGGTGCTCCACTGGATGGCCAGCGGCGTGGTGGACCAGATCAGGACGATGCCGAGATAGGCGGCGGGAATGGACATGGCGTGCTCCGGATCAACTTGCTTGTGGCGACGGCGGATGCAGGAGCGCGTACGCCCCCTGCTCGGCTTCGATGAAGGCGGCGATCAGGGCGACCGGTTCGCGTTCGATCTGCTGGCGCCCCTCGTCGAGCGAGGTACATTGGACAAAGCGGGTCATGGCATTTCCTTTCTGCGCGAGACAAAAAACAAAAGGCCGCAGGATTTTCTCGCTGCGGCCTTGAAAAATTCGGTGAAAAACTGCTAATCCACGCCCGGCCCCAGACAAGCGAAAACGCGCCATGCGCGCGGCAGGCGGCGCAGGTTCATTACGGTGATCAGGCGGGTGGCGGAGGTCATTGGGCTATTTTGAAGGCGTCGCGTGCGACTGGTCAAGCGCCCGGGCAGAACGAATCGGCACCTGGTTGCGGTCGACTGGCAAAAACACCCAAAAATGACGCCGCCACGCCTGACTTTGCCTTCCCCATGGATCGTCTTCTGCCCGGCGACAAAAACCGTATGCCTCATTTTTAGGCAGGGCAAGTGACATCCAATACTGGTGCCTTTTCGAGGCCGCTGCCAACGTCCTGCCCACAGACTTATCCACAGAAATTGTGGAACCGCTGGTTGCGCTGCAACATATCCGACGCGAGCCTGAATCCCCGCCTTTCCTGGACTTTTCCAGAATCCGCACCCCGCCGACCGGGCGGAGTTAGGACTGGAAAAGTGGCCTGACAACGCGGCTAAATGACCTCGCGCGCCTCGGCGAAGCGCAGGTTCGGGTACTTTTCCTTGACCATGTTCAGGTAGACGTTGTTCGGCGCCAGGTAGACCGGGTCATCGGCCCCGTCGAGCGCGACGTTGGCGCTATAACGGTCGGAAAGCTGGCGCAACTCGGCCGGGTCGCCGTGAATCCAGCGCGCCGTCGAGCAGTTGTAGTTTTCGAAGATGACCTGCACACCGTATTCGTTTTCCAGCCGGCTGGCGACCACGTCGAACTGCAGGGTGCCGACGGCACCGAGAATCAGGTCAGTGCCCGACAGAGGGCGGAAAAGCTGCGTCGCCCCTTCTTCAGCCAATTGCTGAAGACCTTTCTGCAACTGTTTGATTTTCAGTGGATTAGCGATCCGTGCAAGACGGAAATGTTCGGGCGCGAAGGACGGGATGCCGGTGAAACGCAGGTCTTCGCCCTCGGTAAAGGTTTCGCCGAGGCGGATGGTGCCGTGGTTGGGAATGCCGATGATGTCGCCGGGAAAAGCCTCGTCGGTAGTGCTGCGGTCGCGCGCCATGAAGGTGATGGCGTTATTGACCGCCAGCAGCTTGCCGCCGGCGCCCTGGCGAACTTTCATGCCACGCTCGAAGCGACCCGAGCAGACACGCAGGAAGGCGATGCGGTCGCGGTGCTTGGGGTCCATGTTGGCCTGAATCTTGAACACGAAACCGGAGAACTTCGCCTCGTTCGGCTCGACCTTGCGGGTCACGGCCGGGCGGGCGATGGGTGGCGGCGACAACTCGACGACGGCATCGAGCAGACTCTGCACGCCGAAGTTATTGACCGCCGAGCCGAAGAACACCGGGCACTGCTTGCCGCTCAGGTAGGCATCGGCATCGAAGGGGTGCGAAGCGCCGCGCACCAGTTCGATGTCGCCGCGCAATTCCTCGGCCTGCGAACCGATCAGCTCGTCGAGGCGCGGGTTGTCCAGCCCCTGGATGATTTCCGCGGTGCCCTTCTCGGCCTGCGGGTCGAAGAAGGCGATGGTGTCGTCGTAAAGGTGATAGACACCGCGAAAACGCTTGCCCATGCCGATCGGCCAGGTCATCGGCGCGCACTGGATGCCGAGCACCGACTCGATTTCGTCGAGCAGGTCGATCGGCTCCTTGCCTTCGCGGTCGAGCTTGTTGATGAAGGTCAAGATCGGCGTGTCGCGCATGCGGCAGACGTTCAATAGCTTGATCGTCTGCGCTTCGACGCCATTCACCGAGTCGATGACCATGACCGCCGAGTCGACGGCCGTCAGCGTGCGGTAGGTGTCTTCCGAAAAGTCTTCGTGCCCCGGCGTGTCGAGCAGGTTGATCATGCATTCGCGGTACGGGAACTGCATCACCGAGGAGGTCACCGAGATGCCGCGCTGCTTTTCCAGTTCCATCCAGTCCGAGGTCGCATGGCGCGACGCTTTGCGTGCCCGCACTTCGCCAGCCACTTGAATGGCGCCGCCGAACCACAGCAGCTTTTCGGTCAGCGTGGTCTTGCCGGCGTCGGGGTGGGAAATGATGGCGAAGGTGCGGCGGCGGGAGATTTCGTTGTCGAGGGCGGTCACGGCAATGGGCAAAAAGCGGAAAGTCCGCGATTATACCGTTGCCGCAACGCAACAAAGACCTAGCCTGGCGGCAAAACCCGGCGATACAGCGCCCGGCTGGCGTAGGCGAGCCACGGCAAGGTCAGCGGCAACAATGGCAGCAGCAGCACGCTGGCGATGGTTGCGGTCGACAGCAAAAAAGCCCACAAAATGGCCGGCCCGAAGTTGCCGAGCACGACCCGCACGCTGGTCACCACCGCATCGACCAGCCCGGCCCGCCGCTCGCACAGCAACGGCACGGAAAACGCCGAAATGCAGAACAGCAGCAGCGCGACGACCAAGCCCGAAATCGCCGCCCATTTGACGAAACCGAGCACGCCGGCCGCTGCCGGGATCAGATCGCCCAGCCAGACCGGCGCCCCGCCGACCATATAGGCATAGAGAATGGCGGCGTCGGTGATGAAGATCATGAACAACAGGCCGCACACCAGCGCCAGCGCCCAGACTGCCGGCGCAGCAGCGGCGAAACCGGCGGCCACGCTGCCGAATCCCGGCCGCCCGCCCGTCTCGTGGCTGCGGGCAATGCCGAAAAAGCCCGCCAGGATGGCCGGCCCGATCAGCATGAAAGCGCCCGCCGCGGCGATCACGAAAGGTGCCCGGCCAAACGCCAGCAGCCCGCCCATGATCGCCAGCCCCCCGGCAACGAACAGTAGTGAATAAGCGATGCTGACCGCCCGCGTGGCATTGGCGAGACGCCAGGCATCGATCAGGGCAAGTCGCACGGTGGCGAAGGTGAAGGCGTGGATTTGCATGGCTTTGGCGCAGACAGTCGTTCGGTAGCTGCCGAGCCTAGCGAAAAGCTTATTCCCGGGCGCCAATCCAGATCAAAGAATTCCCTTTCGATTCCAAAGCTTTCGCGTCCAAACCGTGGCAAATTTCATACCGGCATCGACATCAACGCCCCTAATCTGCGGCCATGTCCGATTGCACGCACTCTTCCCCCGCCTTTCGCTCCGCTTCGCGCCCGACCGTCGCGACGTGGCTGGCGCGCGTCGCACTGCTCTGGTTGATTGCGTTGCACGCCGCCATCGTTGGCGCCGTCGACCTCGCGTCATTGCCGGCCGAACCCCTCGGGCGCTGGCTCGACGTCATGGCCGAAAAAGAGCGCCCTCTGACCATCGAGGAAGCCCAGGAACAACTGCGCCAGGGCAGTTTCACCCAGGGCAAGGACGAGGTGCTCAAATTTGGAATCGGCGCCCCGCCGGTCTGGCTGCATCTGGCCATCGAAAACGAGAAACGGCAATCCGTCGAACGCCGGTTGCAGATCGAGAACTCCTGGCTGGACCGGATCGATGTCTATGTCGTTCATGAAGGAAAGATCACCCAGCGCCTGCGCGCCGGAGACGCCGAGGCGACCGGCCAACACCCGCAGGTTGGGCTGGGCTACGTCTTCGACCTGAAACTGCCCCCCGGCCGCAGCGAACTCATGGTGCGCATAGCCACGCCGGACCCGTTGCTGATACCGGTTCGCCTGCTGGACAGCGAGCAAATCGGCGCCCTCGCCCATCAGTACGACTACGGCTATGGACTGCTCTACGGTTTCCTGCTGGCGCTGATCGCCTACAACAGCATGCTCTACATCGGGTTACGCGAGCGCAGCTATCTCGATTACACCCTCTACCTCGGCAGCTTCACGCTGCTCAATCTGAGCTACACCGGGCATGGTTACGCCTGGTTGTGGCCGGGCAACGCCGCCCTCCAGCAATACGTCATCCCCTTGCTGATGGTGATTTTTGGCTGCCTCGGCCTGCGCTTTGCCGACGGCTTCCTCGAACTCCGCCGCCATGAGCCGAACACCCATCGGCTGGTACGGTGGACGACGATTTCGAGCCTGCTTGTCGTCTGTCTGGCCATCGTCGCGCAACGGCAGTCCGAAGCAGTGCTGTTCGCCTTCATCTTCGTCTTCGCCTTTTCCATCCTGATGGTCTGGCTGGGCCTCGTCGCCGTGCGGCACGGCCGGGTGGCCGGTCGCTACTTTCTGGCGGCCGCTTTGACCTCGATGCTGGGCAACACGGCCACGGCACTGGCCGTGTGGTTCGGTCTGACCTATTCGCCGCTGGCCTTCCACGCAGCCGGCTGGGGTGTCGTCGCCGAAGGCATTCTGCTCGCCCTCGCCCTCGCTTACCGGATGCGTCAGGATCAGCGCGCCCGCCTGCATGCCGAACACCTTGCCCGCACCGACCCGCTGACCGGGCTGCTCAATCGCCGCGCTTTCCTCGAGATTGCGAATCCGCTCTGGAACACCGCCAAACGCAACCGGCGCCCGCTGTCGGCGATGATGGTCGACATCGATTTCTTCAAGAAAATCAACGACACCCACGGACATGCGATGGGCGACAAGGTGTTGCAAGCCGTTTCGACATTGCTGGCAGAGGCCTGCCGGAGCAGCGATTTTGCCGCGCGCTGGGGTGGCGAGGAATTCATCATCCTGCTGCCGGAAACCTGCGGCGAGCAGGCCGGCGTGCTGGCCGAACGCCTGCGCACACGCATCGAAGAAATGCGTCTGGGCACGTTGCGCAAGCCGATCCAGTTATCGGCCAGCTTCGGTATCGCCGAGCGCGGCGCCCACGAAAGCCTGGATCAGCTGATCAACGATGCCGACGAGTGGCTTTATCGTGCCAAGGAGGCCGGACGCAACCGGGTTTCCGGATTTTCAGTCCTGCCGACCTGAATACGGGCCGCCTCACACGGCGACCAGCGTCTGCCGCCCATACCATTCCTCGCCGGGCGGCAATACCACCGGCTGACGGGCACAGGCCGCTTCGACACAGAGCATGTGCCGCCAGCCATCCGCCGGCATGTCGGCAAGCGCTGCACACTTGTCGACCCACGGATTCCACACCACGACATCGGGAAAGCCCTGGCTCTGGATTCCCAGGCTGTGGTTGCCGGCTTTCAGCAATTGCGGACGCCTGACGTCGTGATAAACGCGATCCACCTCGCCCTCGACGATCAGTTCGGTGCCGGTTTCGCGAACAATCCGGTCGCCCATGGCGGCATCCCGGTAATCATGGCCGCGCAATCCTTCCAGCGCCACGTCTTCGACCTGGACCACGCGCAGGTAGGAGTGCAGCGCACCGGTGAAGTCGAAAGACGCGCTGCCGGTGTTTTCGACGCTGAATTCGAGATCAATGCGGTCGACCTCCAGCATCAGGGAGATTTCAGCCTTGAAGGCATGCGGCCACAAATTGCGCGTTTCGTCATCGTCGGCAATGCCCAGGGTGACCAGCGCGTAATCCTCGCCAGTGCGCCGGGCGGCCACGGACCACATGCGCGTGCGCAGGAAACCGTGCTTGGGCAGCTTGCCAAGCCCGGCGAACTGCGGAAAACAGACTGGAATGCCGCCGCGCATCGCCACGCTGCCGTCGAAGACCGCGCGCTCCGACAAATACAGGCGCTCGCGGCCGTCGGGCGTGATCCATGACAAAACCTGCCCGCCCAGACGGCTGATGGTTGCCGACGAACCGCGCGGCCCGTTCAGGCGCAAGGCTTCGATGCCGTGAAATTCGATGGTTTCAATGGAAAGTGTCATTACGTTCCGGCGCCTTGGGCACCACATAGAGTTGAGGGCGGACATGCAGGTATTCGACCTGCTGTCCAAGCATGGTCACGCTGCCCGAGCGCCGGTTGTCGCCGTTGTCGCTGTACTCGAAGGCATACACGCGGCGCAATTTCAATTGTCCGTCTTCGTCACGCGCCGGCCTCAGCGAACGAATGACGACGGTTTCGTCCAGCAGTTGCAAACCTTCCTCGGAACATGCCTCGCGGGCAGCCCGAATTCCCGTTTCACGCGCCCTGAGGCTATCCATCCAGAGCCAGGCAGCGGCCGCCAGGAGCATCAGCAGCAAGAGTTCAAGGAAGTCCATTGGGCCGAGTATACCTATCCGGACCGTGAAACATGCCACGGTATGCCCTGGAAATTTACGGGATAATCGGCCCATATCCCATTTTTCCCGAGCCATGAAGTCTGCGTTATCGAAGTTTCGCGATCTGCTCCCTTTCACTCAGCCCCTGTCCGAACAGAAGGCTGCGGAACTGCGTGAGCTGCTCGACACGGTCTCCGGATTGTCGTCCTACGAGATGGTCGTCGAACTGACGACCCACGTAATTCCGGCGATCGCCACGCACCAGAACCTTCACATGCGCTTCAAGCTGCTCGAGGACGCCCGCCTGGAATCCGAAAAGGCGTTGCCCGTGCTCGAACAGCATATCGAGTATTCGCCGCTCCCCCTGCCGATCGCCGCCAATACATCGGCACTGGCCGCCGACAATCTGATGAAGGCCTTGGCCGGAAGCTATTTCAAGCTGGCTCGGGAAATCGCCCAGGGCAACCAGCACAAGGCAATGTGCCGCATGTTCCAGCGCGCCACCCTGCGCGCCATGGCACTATTGGCACGCCGTCAGCAACTGGCCTTCCGCAGCTACGCGAAGCCCTCGTCGACATCCTGGATCAAACTGCACGAGTTGTATCTTTTGGCGCGCGGGTTCTGCGCCGGACTCCGCGACCAGGACATTTCTCCGATCGAGCAGCTGTACCTGAGTGCCTTGCTTTTCGCCTACCTCGAACCCAGCAAGCTGCCACGCTGCGACCTGGCAGCCGCCATTTTCTGTACCCAGCAACTGGCGGTCCATGCAACGATCACCGAGGTCACACCTGAATCCAACCACCGGCGCACCGACGGCGCGTGCTTCCTGATTCGTCCTGAGGAAGGTAACCCAGGCAAGGCGCTGCACCGCATGCCGCTTGGAGTACCTATTTTCGACGGCCTGATCGTCGATTGCAGCGGTGTGCTGGTCGCCCTCGACAAATCTGCCGAGCGCAGCCCGGATAGCATCGACGAACCCGGGCTCGACATTCCGCCCGCCCTGCTCCATACGCTTCAACTGGCCCTTGGCGGCCGCTCGATGCGGCGCTTCCAGCGCAAGCGTTTCAAGCCGCATGCCGATCTCGTGGGCGGGATTGGCCAGGTGATTCCCTTCCTCGAAAGCAGCGCCCGCTCTCGACGAGCCATCGATGCGATCAATCTGTACGGGGCAAAATCGTTCTCGCCCAGCGAATGGTCGCTGATCGACCAGAGTCCGGACGGCTTTCTGGTGCGCTTCATCCAGGGCGAAAACTGGAAGATCGGCGTCGGCAACATAATCGCCCTGCAGCCGCGCGAATCGAGCAAAGTGCATGTCTGCCTGGTTCGCCGCATCGCCACCAATACCGATGGCCGTCTCGAACTCGGTTTGCAGGCGCTGTCGCCGCAGGTCAGCGTGGTCGACCTGCCAGGCCATGGTGAAATCCGGCGCGGCATCTATCTCCATCGCCTGCCCGGCTACGGAAACCGCCCGGGAATCATCGCCCGCCCGGGCCACCTCGCCAGCGGTCACAAGATCAAGCTCAACGCCTATGGCGAAACCCAGCTCTGGCAGATCGGCAGGCGTCTCGAAGCCTCCGAGGGGCTGGAGTTCTTCGCTCTCGTCCCGCTCTAGCCCCGATCGGCACCCATGCTCAGCTACCGTCACGCCTTTCACGCCGGCAATCATGCCGACGTGCTGAAACATCTCATCCTGCTGCAGATCGCCGAGTACATGGGCGAAAAGCCGGCACCGTTCTGGATTATCGATACCCATGCCGGGGCCGGCCGCTATGCGCTGGAATCGGCCCACGCCAGCAAGCTCGGCGAATACCGCGACGGCGTCGGCCGTCTGTGGGACAGGAAAGGCTTGCCGCCGGCTGCGGTCGACTATCTGGAATTCGTCAAAATGCTCAACCCGGACGGCCAGTTGCGGCATTATCCGGGCTCGCCCTGGCTGGCCAGCCAGATGCTGCGCGAGGGCGACCGCCTCCGTCTGTACGAACTGCACAGCACCGACGTCAAGCTGCTGCAGGAATGCTTCAAAGGCGCCGGCCGCCAGGTCACGATCACCGCCGGTGACGGCTTTGCCGGACTGAAAGCGATCCTGCCGCCGCCGACCCGGCGGGCGCTGGTGCTGATCGACCCCTCCTACGAGACCCGTGATGACTACACGAACGTGGTCAAAGGCCTGCAGGAAGCCCTCAAGCGCTTTGCCACCGGCACCTACGCGCTGTGGTATCCGATGCTGTCGAAACTCGAATCGCGCAAGCTGCCGGACAAACTGAAGAGCCTCGGTGCGGCCAATTGGCTGCATGTCACGCTGGAAGTCGGCGCGCCCTCCAAAGACGGCTTCGGTATGAACGGCAGCGGCATGTTCATCATCAACCCACCGTGGACACTCGAGAAGAAGCTGCACGAGACCCTGCCCCGGCTGACCGAACTGCTCGCCCGCGACGCCGACGCAAAATACGTACTGGAAAGCCAGAGCGCCTGATTTTCAGGCCTGGCTTTCCGGCCTGAGCTCACCCCAGTTCGGTGTATTTGGCCCGCGAGCCGTAGGCCGTGGCTACCGGGTACTTCAAGGCATTCTTGCCCAACTTGTCGCGGGCGGCTGCCGCCAGATCGATTCCCGCCGCATTGGCAATCAGCAACAGGTAGAGCAGGATGTCCGCGCACTCGTCGCGCAGCGCCTCGTGAAGTGCCGGATCGCCCGGCAAGGCCTCGACTTCGGCATCGCTCTTCCATTGCGTCAGCTCCAGCAACTCGGCGGCCTCGAGATTGAGCGAGGTAATCAAATTGCGCAGGGAATGGAACTGCCGCCAGTCGCGTTCGTCGCGGAATTTCAGGACTGCTGCGGTCAACGCTTCAAAATCGCTCAATTTCAGGCCTCCGGCAAACTCAAAGCTAGGTCAGGCTGGCGCAAATCGCACCCTCACCCGGGCGCCGCCCAGTTCCGGCGAACGGTCGATCGTGGCCTGGCCACCATGCTGGCGGGCGATTTCACGCACGATGGCCAGACCGAGACCGCTACCCCTGCTACCCCCGCCCGGCGACTGGTAGAAACGCTCGAAAACTTTCTCGCGATCCGCTTCGGGAATGCCGGCACCGCTATCCTCGACCGCCAGCCAGACGGCATCGTTCGCGGTGCCGCAACGGACCGTGACACAACCGCCATGCGGCGTATGGCGCAAAGCATTGTCGATCAGATTGGAAAATATCTCGCGCAGCAGCAGGCCATTGCCGGGAACCGCGCATGGCTCGAGCTCGAAACCAAGGTCGATGCCATTTTCGATCGCCACCGGCAGCCAATCCTCGGCAGCGGCCTGAGCGACTTCCTCGAGCGCCACCAGCGGCAAGGTCTTGGCCAGCGAGGGCTGGGCCCGGGCCAGCATCAGCATCTGTTCGACGAGATGCGACAGGCGATGAGCGGCGGCGAGAATCCCCAGCAATTGCCGGTGCATGGTCTGATCGGACTCGGCCAACGTCGCCTCGACCTGCGCCTGCAGCGCAGCGATCGGCGTGCGCAACTGATGGGCGGCGTCGGAAACGAAATGGCGCTGGGTATCGAGCGAATGTCCGAGGCGATTCAACAATTCATTGATTTCATTGACTACCGGCTGAATCTCATCGGGCACGTCCGCCGTTACCGGCCGCAGGTCGGCCTGCGAGCGTCCAGCCAGTTCTTCGCGCAGCTTGGCCAGGGGCTCCAGACCCGCGCGGACGCCGAACCAGACCACGCCGAGGCTGACCGCAATCAACAGCATTTCCGGCAACAGCATGCCGAACAGGATTTCGCGCACCAGCGCATTGCGCTTGACCAAGGTCTCGCCAGCCAGCACCGTGAAGGTCTTGCCGCCTCGTTCCGCCTTCAGCGCAGCGACGCGAACCGGCCGGCTATCGAGGCGGCCATCGAAATAATAACGCCCCTCGTTCCACACCTCCTTGGGCAACCGCGGCGGCGGCATCGGCAGGCCCGCTTCACCATCCAGCAACTCGCCATCCGGGCCGCGCACCGCGAAAAAAACCTGATCGAACTTGTCGACCAGCAGCACATCCCGGGCTTGCGCCGTCAGCGGCAGAACGGGTTTGCCATCCCGAATTGTCAATTGCTCGACGATGGCCAGCGCGGTATCGAACAAGGCACGATCGTAAGCCTTGGTCGCGCTACGCAAGGCCACCCAGTAAGCGGTAACGGCGCCCGCCAACAGCAACAGCAGCATGGCCGGCAACAGCCAGCGCAGCAGCAGGAAGCGCAGGCTAGACTTGGGCATTGTCCGCTTTGTGCGGTTTTTCCAAATAGTAGCCGAGACCGCGCACGGTACGGATGACGATACCGGCCGGCTCCAGCTTGCTGCGCAGGCGGGAGATGAACTTCTCGACCGCGTTGGGCGTGATCTCGTCCTCCCAACTGTACAGCGCCTGCATGATCTGATCCTTATTGACGATGCGATTGACCCGCTGCGCAAGAAATTCCAGCGCCGCCCATTCGCGCGCCGTCAGATCAAGCGCCTCGCCATCGAGCCAGGCGCGCTTGCCGACGGTATCCAGCGTCAGCCGACCAAGCCGGATCGTCGGGTCGGGCGCCCCCTGGCCACGCCTGATCAATGCCCGCACCCGCGCTTCCAACTCTGCCAGGGCAACCGGTTTGACCAGATAGTCATCGGCCCCCAGGTCGAGCACGCGAACCCGCTCCTCAAGCGCTTCGCGTGCCGAGAGAATCAGCACCGGTAGCAGTTGCCGGCGTGCCCGCAGGCGCTGCAGTACATCGGCACCATCGAGACCGGGCAAGCCGAGGTCGAGAATCGCCAGGTCATAAGTTTCGTTTTCAAGCCAGGTATCGGCCGTCTTGCCATCGCTGGCAACGTCGACAAGATAGCCGGATTGACCCAACGCCCGCGCCAGGCCATCGGCCAGCAGGGCATCATCTTCGACAAGCAGTATCCGCATCACGGTCAGTCATTGGTCAGGGTTGCGCCATACGATACCACTCCCCGATTCCTGTGTGCCTCATGCGCCATCTTTTCGCCGCAATCCTGTTGCTTCCCGCCGCGCTCCTGGCCCAGACGCCACAGCGCCTGACACTTGCCGAAGCCGAGGCGCTCTGGCGAGACCACAACCGCGAACTGCAACTGGCGCGTACCGCCGTCAGCGGTGCCGAAGCCGATGTTCTGACCGCCGGCCAACTGCCCAATCCCCAGGTTTCGCTGAACATCACGCAGATTTCCCCATGGTCCGGCTATGGCGCCGGCCCCTGGAAAGACAAGAAAATGGACAACGTGCTGCGCCTCGATCAGCTGGTCGAGCGCGGCGGCAAGCGCGACTTGCGCATAAAGGGCGCCGATGCCCGGCTCGATGCCAGCCGCTTCGACCTCGACGATACCGGCCGGCAACAACTGCTGGCCCTTCAGCAAACCTACTTCGACCTGCATCTGGCGCAGGAAAAGCGCCGCCTGGCCGGCGACCTGGCCGCCAATTACGACAAGAGCCTGGACACCGGGCGCATCCGCCTGAAAGCCGGCGACATCTCGCAGGTCGAACTGGCTCGCCTGCAGATCGACAAATCGCGCGCCGACAACGATGCCCGCCAAGCCCAGGCGGATCTGGAACAGGCCCAGGTGGCGCTCGCCTACCTGCTTGGCCGCGAGCGCGAAGCCGCGCAACTGGTGGCGGCCGACAACTGGCCGCCGCTGGGCGATGCCCCGGTCAAGCGCAGCGACCTCGAACAGCGCCCGGATGTCGCCGCCGCCCGCCTGCGCGTCGCGGCAGCCGAAGCGGCACGCGACCTGGCCAAGGCGCAGAAAACACGCGACGTCACACTCGGCGTCCAGTACGAACACAACATGCAGAACGAGCCGACCAACAGCTATGGCTTCGGGGTCAGCGTTCCGCTCTTCATCTTTCACGAATACGAAGGCGATATCGCCCGCACCGAAGCCGACCTCGCGGCGGCGCGGCTCCTCTACGAACGGACATTGGCGCAGGCCGTCGGCAGCGCCGACCAGGCGGTCAGCGCCTTGCGTTCGGCTGAAGAACGCCTGCGGCGCCTCGAAGCGGGGCTGCTCGCCGATGCCGAACGTGTCGCCAAGGCCGCCGAACTTGCCTACAGCCGCGGCGCCATGAACCTGATGGATTTGCTCGATGCACGCCGCACCCTGCGCCAGATCCAGATCGAAACCGCCACGGCCCGCGCCGACTACGCCAAGGCCCTGGCCGCCTGGCGCCTGCAGGCCGATTACGGGAAAACCAAATGAAGCGACACCTGATCAGCATTGCCGTGATTCTTGCCCTGGCCGCCTGTGGCAAGGAGCCGGAGCCTGCAAAAACGGCTGCCGTCCAGACCGAGGGCGACCGCGCCATCCTCAGCGAACCGGACAAGGCGGACTTCCTGAAAACCGCCATCGTGGAAAAAGACCAGGGCTCGACGCTGCGTCTGCCGGGGCGTCTGGTGTGGGATGAGGACCGCACGGTGCGCATCGTGCCGCAGGTTGGCGGTAGGGTGCAGAAGATCACCGTCGAAATCGGCAGCGAGGTCAAGGCTGGCCAGATACTGGCCACCCTCAGCTCACCCGATTTCGGCCAGGCCCAGGCTGACGCGCGCAAGGCACAGGCCGACCAGCAAGTGGCAAAACAGGGGCTCGAACGCCAGCGCGAACTGCACGCGGCCGGCATCGTCGCCGACAAGGACTGGCAGCAAGCACAAGCCGAGGCCGCGCGCGCCCAGGCCGAGGCAGATCGCGCCAGCCGGCGCCTGGGCGGTCTGGGCGGCGCCAGCGACGGCAGCTACACGCTGCGCAGCCCGCTGGCCGGCATCGTGGTCGAGCGCAACCTGAATCCCGGACTGGAATTCCGCCCGGAACAAAACAGCGACCCGCTGTTCGTCGTCACCGACCCGACCCGCCTGTGGCTAAGGATCGATGCCAGTGAAGCCGACCTGGCGGCACTCAGGGCGGGCGAGAAAATCAGCCTGCAGGTCAAACAGTATCCGAACGAGCATTTTGCCGGGGTAATCAGGCATGTCGGCGATTTCGTCGACCCGACCACGCGTACCATCCGGGTTCGCGGCGAGGTGCCGAACCCTGATCGCCGCCTCAAAGGCGGCATGTTCGCCACGGCCCTGATTGAACTGCCACCGACGCAAGCCCTGCTCGCCCCGGCGGCTGCCGTCTTCCTGGTTGGCGATCAGCGCTACGTATTTGTCGAGGAAGCGACCGGCCGCTATATCCTGCGCCCGGTTCAGGCCGGCCTCGAGCGCGATGGCCGGATCGCCATTCTCAGCGGTGTCAAGGAAGGCGAGAAGGTTCTTGTCGAAGGCAATCTGCACCTGATCAAGTTCTTCAAGACGCTTCCCGGCCAGGCGAAGCAAACCGCCAAATGATGAAGCGCATCGTCCATTTCGCGCTCCATGAACCGCTGTTCATCCTTCTCGGTCTCGTGCTGTTCATCGGCATCGGCATTTCCGCCTTCCGCACCCTGCCGATCGAAGCCTTTCCCGATGTCACCGACACCCAGGTTACGGTCATCACCCTCTTTCCCGGCCGTGCGCCGGAAGAGGTCGAAAAACAGGTCACCATTCCGCTCGAAATCGCCCTGGCCGGCGTTCCGAATTCGATCCGGATGTTCTCGCACACACAGTTCGGCCTCTCGTTCATTGTCGTCACATTCGACGAGAAGCCGAGCCTGTTCATGTCGCGACAACTGGTCGAAGAGCGTTTGCGCGGCCTCGACCTGCCACCCGGCGTCGAGCCGGAGCTTGCCCCGCCGGCCACCGCCACCGGCGAAATCTTCCGCTACCGGGTCGAGGCGCCCGGCCTCAAGCCGAGCGAAGTGCGCGCCATCCAGGACTGGACGATTTCCCGCCAGCTCAAGCAGGTGCCCGGCATCGCCGATGTCGTTTCGCTCGGCGGCCCTATCCGCCAGTACGAAGTCCAACCCGATCTCGCCCGACTGCGCGACCACAACCTGACCATCGGCCAGCTCTTCAACGCGCTGCAGCGCGCCAATGCCAATGCCGGCGGCGGCTCAGTCGCGCAGGGCCGCCAGCAGTTCCTGATCCGCTCGCTCGGTTTGCTGCAGACCTCGGCCGATATCGGCAATGTCGTGGTAGCCGAAAACAAGGGAACGCCGATTCTGGTTCGCGACATCGCGGAAGTCATCGAATCCCGCGTACCCGCCCAGGGGATGGTCGGCTATACCGATGCCAGCGGCAACCAGGAAGACATCGTTTCCGGGATCGTCCTGCTGCGCAAGGACGAAAATCCATCCATGGTGCTCGATGCGCTGAAAGCCAAGGTAGACACCCTGAACAACTCGGTATTGCCGGCCGGCGTGCGGATCATCCCCTACTACGACCGCTCGTGGCTGATCAGCAAGACCCTGAAGACGGTTTTCATGAACCTGCTCGAGGGCGCCTTGCTGGTCACGCTGGTGCTCTACCTGTTCCTCGCCGACCTGCGCGCGGCGGCCATCGTCGCCTCGATCATTCCGCTGGCCCTGCTCGGCACCTTCATCGGCCTGTCGCTGGTCGGCATCCCGGCCAACCTGCTGTCGCTGGGCGCCATGGATTTCGGCATCATCGTCGACGGCGCGGTGATCGTCATCGAAAACATTTTCCGGCGCCTCGGCGAGGCGAACCGGGCCAACGATCACCGGCCGCACACCCGGACGATTCACGAAGCGGTGATGGAAATCGGCCGCCCGACTGTCTTTTCGATCATCATCATCATCGTCGCCCACCTGCCGATCTTCACCATGCAGCGCCACGAAGGCAAGATTTTCTCGCCGATGGCCTATTCGGTGGTCGCCGCGCTGATCACCTCGCTGGTCCTGTCCTTCACGCTGGTTCCCTTCCTCAGCAAGATCGCCTTCCGCAACCATGTGCCGCATGAGGAAACCAAACTCATGCACTGGTTCATGAACCGTTACGAGCCGGCACTCAAGTGGGCCCTGGCGCATGCCCGCAAGGTACTTGGTTTCGCGCTGGCAGCGCTGGCGATTACCGCTGCTCTCGTCCCCCAATTGGGCACCGAATTCCTGCCCGAGCTCAACGAAGGCTCGATCTGGGTCAATATCACCCTGCCCACCTCGGTCTCGGTCGACGAAGCCCAGAGCGACCTGCGCAAGCTGCGCGGCATTCTGGCCAGCTTCCCGGAAGTCAATGCCGTGGTTTCCAAGGCCGGCCGGCCGGAAGACGGTACCGACCCCAAGAACATCAACATGACCGAATTGCTGGTGGACCTTAAACCCGATTCGCAATGGCGCCCCGGCATGACCAAGGAAAAGCTGGTGCGCGAGATGGAGGACAAGGTCAACGACATGCCGGGGATCGAGCCGACCTTCAGCCAGCCGGTACGTGACCAGATCCTCGAATCGATTTCCCAGATCGACGGCCAGATCGTCATCAAGATATTCGGCGACGACGTCAGGACGCTGCGCGATACCGGCCGCCAGTTGCTCGACCGGATCGGCAGCGTGCCCGGCGTGGCCCGTGCCTTCATCGACCGCGATGGCGACCTGCCGCAATATCGACTCGAAATCGACCGCGCCGCCGCCGCGCGCTACGGCCTCAACGTGGCCGACATCCAGGACGTCATCGAAACCGCGCTGGCCGGCAAGGCGGCGACCGAGCTGTGGGAAGGCGAGCGCCATTTCAGCGTGGTGGTCAAGCTGAAGGGCGAAGAACGCTCGCTCGACCGCCTGCGTGAGGTGCTGGTGCCGACGCCATCGGGCGCCCAAGTGCCGCTCGCCAACCTGGTCGATTTCAAGGTCGGCAGCGGCGCCATGAATATCGCCCGCGAATCGGGGCAGCGCGTGGTCGCCATCGGCGTCTTCATCCGCGACCGCGACATGGGCAGCGTTGTCGCCGACATGCAGGAACATGCCAAGGACCTCAAACTGCCGCAAGGCTACTCGATCACCTGGTCCGGTGAATTCGAGAATCAGGAGCGCGCGATGAAGCGCCTGATGCTGGTCGTGCCGCTGTCGATCCTGCTGATCTTCGTATTGCTCTTCGATGCCTTCGAATCCTTCAAGGACGCGCTGATCATCATCTGCAACATTCCCTTCGCGCTGATCGGCGGCATTTTCGCGCTGTTGCTCTCCGGCATTCCGTTGTCGGTCTCGGCGGCCATCGGCTTCATCGCACTGTTCGGCCAGGCGGTACTCAACGGAGTGGTGATGGTCAGCTACTTCAACCAGTTGAAGCAGCAGGGGATGGATTCCTACCAGGTCGTTTTCCAGGGCGCCATGTCTCGTCTGCGCACGGTGCTTATGACCGCCCTGCTCGCCATGCTCGGCCTGCTGCCAATGGCACTGTCGCACGGCATCGGCTCCGAAACCCAGCGCCCGCTGGCGCTGGTCGTCATCGGCGGCCTGATTTCGGCGACGCTGCTGACGCTCTTCGTGCTGCCGACGCTTTACTACTACCTCTCCACCCACCCGCGCCTGGCCAAGGCGCTGCACTGAAAAGCGGCCGGCTGAATCAGCCGGCCAGCCCCAACTGCCTGATAAGGCGCTCGTACTCGTCGCGATCCCGGCTTTTCAGGCGTTCGATGTCGGCGGCAATGGCAGCGGCCGTGCGCGAGCCTTCCTCTTTCTTGATGACGGCAATATCGGCCTGAATCTCCTTCAGCCGGGCGAGCGATTTCGCCGCCCCGGCGGAAGTCACGCCACCCTGCTCTGCCAGGTCGAGCAACACCTCGTTGATCAGCCCCAACTGGCGGCCGTACGAAGCACGCTCGAAAGCCCTCTTCTCGATGGCGGCCACCCCCGCTGTGGGTGAGATCGCGTCGAAAAACCAGTTGGTATTAGGCTCGATCTGCTGCGCGACGCTGCCACTCCAAGGGTAATGCAGTTGCGGCGACCAAATCCAGAATACGGGAAACATGAGCACTCCTTTCCTTTGGAAAACTTGCCTGCGCCATGGGCGCCAGCCTAGGCGACCTGACGTATGATGTCCAGTCGATATGACATCGGTGCGCACGCACCACGCATGGCTCGATGAAACTGCCTTCGCTCAACACGCAAATCCTGATCGGCTGCCTGCTCGGCATCGCCGGCGGCTTCTGGCTGGCCGGCACCGGAAGCACGCCGCTGACCGCCAACACCCTGTACGGCGCGAAACTGGTTGGCAACCTGTTTCTCGACCTGCTGCGCATGATCCTGGTGCCGCTGGTTTTCTCGTCCATCGTCGTCGGCGTTGCCAACCTGCGGGCGCACGACCAGATGCACCGCGTGTGGACGACAACGCTGATCTTCTTCTTCACCACCATGGGCATCGCCATCGTCATCGGCTTTGGCGCCGCCCACCTGTTCAAGCCAGGCGACGGCCTGCATCTGGCCATGTTCGCCGATGCCACGCGCGACTTTCAGGCGCGCCAGATGCCACTGCCCGAGTACATCGCCCAATTTCTGCGCGGGCTGTTCCAGAATCCTTTCAAGGCGCTAGCCAGCGGCGAAATCCTGGCCATCGTCATCGTCGCCCTCTTTCTCGGCATCGCGCTGGTCGTCGGCGGCGAGCGCTACCGCAACATCCGCGTACTGATCGGTGAGCTGCAGGAACTCTGCCTGCTGATCGTCGGCTGGATCATGCGCCTGGCCCCCTTTGGTCTGGCTGCGCTGCTACTGCAATTGGTGGCCAGCCAACAGGGCGGCGTATTGCTCAGCCTCGGCCATTTCATTCTCGTCGTCATCGGCACCACGCTGTTCCACGGCATCGTCGTCCTGCCATTGATCCTCTGGCTATTCACCCGGATGTCGCCGCTGCATTTCTTCAAGGGCGCGCGCGAGGCACTGCTCACCGCCTTCGTCACCAGTTCCAGCGCTGCCACGCTACCGGTCACCCTGCGCTGTGTCGAACAGCACCTGCATGTCAGGAAGGACATCGCCAACTTTGTCGTCCCACTCGGCGCCACCGTCAACATGGACGGCACAGCGCTTTACGAAGCCGCAGCCGCGTTGTTTGTCGCCCGGCTGGCCGGCATCGAGCTCGACATCGCCAGCCAGATGATCATCTTCTTCGTCGCCATGCTCGGCGCGATCGGAGCGCCGGGCATCCCCAGCGTTGGCATGCTGAGCATGGTATTGGTGCTCGAATCGGTCGGCCTGCCGACGGCCGCCATCGCCATCCTGCTGCCCATCGACCGCATCCTCGATACCACGCGCACAGCGGTCAATGTCGAAGGCGACATGATCGGCAGCCTGATCGTGCAGAAGCTGGCCGACCAGCGAACTTAGCGTGCAGGCGGCTTGTCCGGCACCTCAAGATGGTGCCGCTGCAGCCATTCGCGATCCAGTTCCCATTTCACGCCGCTGACGCCCGGCTGGGCCAGCACGATTCCTTTCGCCTCGTCCTGCACCTGGCCCAGCGTCCTTTCGAGCGCGATGAAGGCCGGGTTGTCGTGATCCTTGACGTTGACGTCGGGATACATCGCCCCGAGAAAACGGAAGGCCGGCATTTCGAAATTGCGC